>Ga0066709_100003524_pt1 | contig 12058 bp, 11 predicted proteins | sample GraSoiAngelo_158_FD_79665 | JGI IMG/M metagenome (GOLD analysis project Ga0066709, IMG submission 79665) | Grasslands soil microbial communities from the Angelo Coastal Reserve, California, USA - 14_1009_16_30cm | ecosystem: Environmental > Terrestrial > Soil > Grasslands | place: USA... | reverse complement strand
TGCGGCCATGATGATCGAACGGGGCGAAGCGGACCTCGTGCTCTGCGGAGGAGCGGACTCGATGGTGAATCCGCTGGGCATCGGCGGGCTCGCGCGAATCGGCGCGCCCTCTCCGCGCAACGAGCCAGACGCCTGCCGACCCTTCGATCGCCGCCGCGACGGGCTGGCCATCGGCGAAGGTGGGGCCGCCTTCGTCGTCGAGGACGAGTCGCAGGCGCGCTCACGGGGCGCGCAGGTCCGGGCGCGCATCCTGGGCTGGGGCAGCACGCAGGACGGGTATCGCGCTACGGCGCCTCGGCCCGACGGTGCCGCCGCCCGCCGCGCGATGGAGCGTGCATTGCGACGTGCGGGCGTCGCTGCGGAGCGGGTCGGGTACGTCAATGCGCACGGCACGGGAACGCCGCTCAACGACCCCGCCGAGTCGCGCGCCATCCTCGGCGCGCTCGGGGCACGCGGCGCCGAAGTGCCGGTCAGCTCGATCAAAGGCGCCCTGGGCCACCTCATGTCTGCATCCGGAGCGATCGAGTTGGCCGCGTGCTTGCTCGCCTTCGAGCGCGGGCTCCTCGCCGGCACGGCGCATCACCGCGAACGCGACCCTGACTGCCCGATCGACGTGATCGGCGAACGGCCCCGGCGCGCACGCGTCGAAGTCGTGCTCTCCAACTCCTTCGGGTTCGGCGGCCAGAACGTCACCGTCGCGCTCGGCAACCCCGAGGACGCGTCGTGATCGCCGCGGTCGCCGGCGCAGCCTGGCGGACTCCGCTGGGCCGACAGATGGACGCGGTCGCGTCCCGGCTTCTCGCCGGCGAGCGCGCCGCACGACCATCGCCGCTCTTCGACGCGTCCGCGTATCGCTGCGCGTTGGGCGCGGCGATTCCGGACGCTCCCGCCGCCGGACGCCATCGCCGCTTCCTCGACCGTCTTGGGCTGCATGCCCTGGAAGTGGGTGTCGAGGCTCTCGCCGCCACCGGCCTGCGCCCTGGTGATCCACGGCTCGATCGCGCAGGCCTCTTCGTGGGCACAGCCGGCCCGCGGCCGCACTGGGAAGGGATGCTCGCCGCCTTCTCCCGAGCGCGCGCGGATGGCCCCTGGGCATGCGGCCTCGAGAAACTTCACCCGTTCTGGATGCTCCAGCACCTCACGAACAACGCGCACGCGCTGCTCTCGATGGAGGCGGGCATCCGCGGCGAGGGCGCAACGTTCGGCGGCGGCATCGCCGGCGCCGAGGCGTTGCTCGCCGCCACACGGGCGCTGGAGGCGGGCGCCGTCGACGTCGCGCTGGTAGTCGCCTACGATTCGCTGCTCGCGCCGGAAGCGCTCGTCGATCTCGGCGCGCGCGGCATCGTGGCGAAGTGCGGGCTCGACGGGCTCCGCCCCGCGTACGACGAGGACGCGAGCGGCGCCGTTCCCGGCGAGGCGGCCGTTGCCGTGGTCCTCGCGCGACCAGGCGAGTTGGCCGGCGAAGCCGGCCGCATCGAGGTCGCAACCGGAGCGGACGGCTCTCCGCTCCCCACAGGCGAACCGCGCGCCTGCGCCGTCGCAGAAGTTGCCTCCCGAGTCTCGCGCGCCGATCGTGTCGTCGACGGAGCAGCGTGGGCCGTGCGCGCGCGGGATGACGAGGAGCGGCGCGAGATCTCCACGCTGGTCGGTTCCGGCGCTCTCCTGACCGCGTCGGCGGCGGCGTTCGGCAGGTTGGGCGCCGCTGCGCCGGTTGCGCAGGTCGCGGCCTGGATCGAACTGCTGCGGCGCCGCTCGATTCCGCCGATCGCCGGTCTGAGGCGCGTGGCGGGAGGGCCGCTGGCTCCCGTGACCGCGCCACGTGCCGCGCCGGGCCGCAGCGCGCTGCTGCTCTCGTCGGGCACGCCCGGCCTTGCGAGCGCCGTCCGTCTGGAGGTCGCATGACCGTCGCGTTGGTGACTGGGGCCTCGGGAGGAATCGGCTCGGCGACTGCGCTGGCGCTCGCCCGGCGCGGCATGACGGTCGGCATCGGCTACTTCCGTTCCGAGAACGCGGCCAGCGCCCTGGTCCGCGAGATCGAAGCCATCCCGGGGCGCGCCATGCTCCTGCGCGGCGACGTTACCGCCGCCGGCGATGTCAGGCGCATCGTCGACGAGCTCGCCGCCGCCCTCGGACCTCCGGACGTGCTCGTCTGCGCCGCCGGCGTCGTGCGCGACACGCTCCTGGGCGCGAGCGAAACCGGCGATTTCGAAGAGGTGCTCCGCGTCAACCTGCTCGGCGCAGTGAACGCGTGTCGGGAGGTGGCGAGGCACATGGTTTCGCGACGCCGCGGCGCGATCGTCAACGTCTCCTCGGTGGCAGCCCAGCGTCCCGGGCGCGGCCAGAGCAATTACGCCGCTTCGAAAGGCGGTGTGGAATCCTTCACGCGCGCGCTCGCCGTCGAGCTCGCCCCTCGTGGGATCCGCGTCAACGCCCTTGCTCCCGGCATCATCGAGACGAAGATGAGCGAAGAGATCCGCTCCCTTGCCCCGGAAGAGGTGAGGCGGCGTATTCTCTTGCGGCGCCCGGGCACGCCCGGCGAGGTGGCGAACGTCATCGCGTTTCTCTGCGGCGACGAGGCGAGCTACGTCACCGGCCAGGTCTGGAGCGTCGACGGAGGGTTCAAGCTCGAATGAACGGTCAGGCGCATCTCGAGTGGCTCCGGAGCCGACGCAGCATACGGGTCTTCGCTGCGCGCGCCCTGGAACGGGACGTTCTCGAGCGCGTGCTCGAAGGAGCGATCACCGCGCCGTCGAGCACCAACCGCCAGCCCTGGAGGTTCTCGGTGGTGACCGCGCGCGACCTCCGGCAGCGGATCGTCGATGCCGTCCGTGAGCGTACGGAGGCGATGAAGGCGATCATCCGCCGCGGGCACCATGCCGAGGATTTCGGGAGCTACGGCGACTTCTTCTTCGAGCCGCTCGAGACCGCGGCGGCAATCGTGATTCCGCAGTACCGGCCCTATCCGGACCTGATCGCGCAGCTGATCGAGTCCGGCGGCGGCGATCCGGCCGCGATGCCGACGGCGAGCGCCATGCAGGCCGAGCTTTGCTCCACCAGCGCCGCGATCATGGCGCTGCTGCTGCAGGCCAATGCGGAGGGCGTGGGCTCGTGCTGGATGGCCGGCCCGATGGTCGCGCGCGACCAGATCCACGCTCTGCTCGGGATCGCCGCGCCCTGGCGCATGGTCGGCGCGGTGGCGCTGGGTTGGCCGGAAGAGTCGCCGCCGGCCCGGCAACGCAAGCAGCTCGATCAAGTGGTCCGATGGCACGAGGAGAAGCCATGACCGAAGTTGCGCAGCGGGTGCGCGAGCTGGTTGCCGACGCGCTTGCGCGCGACGTTTCGGAGGTGTCGATCGACTCGGTGCTGATGTCCGATCTGGGCGCGGAGTCGCTCGACTTCCTCGATCTCGTGTTCAAGCTGGAGCACGAGTTCCACATCCAGATCACCCGCGGCGAAATGGAGCGCGCCGCCCGGGGAGACATGAGCGAGGAGGAATTCGCCCCCGGCGGGTTCATTTCCGAGGCGGGCCTCGAGCGCCTGCGGCAGTTGATGCCGGAAGCAACGGCGCGCATCAAGCCCGGACTGCGGCCGGGCCAGGTCCTCAGCCTCTTCTCGGTGCAGACGTTCGTGAACCTGGTCCACGCGAAGATGGCGAGCGCGTCCACCGCGGCCTGAAAGGCGTCGGATGCTCCTCAACCGGCTGATGGAACGATCGCGGCAGCTCCGCCTGCGCATCCGCCTGCTGCGCCGCCGCGCACGGCTCGTACGAGACCGCCGCCCGCTGGTCGTCGTGCCGAGCATCCTCGGCACGCGCCTCGCGGACCAGCGCGGGCGCCTCCTCTGGGGCGGCGTGCGCAGGTTGTACTTCGGCCCGGCCGTGGGTGACGAGACGGACGTCGTCACCGCCGGATTGCTGCACGGGTTCACCATCCTGCCCGGGCTCCTCCACTATGACGTGTTCGGCGGCTTGCTCCGCTTCCTTGCCGACGTGGGCGGATACGTGCCTGGCGAGGACCTGCACGTGGTCGAGTACGACTGGAGAGGAGGCATCGCCCACGCCGGCCAGCAGCTCGGCGAGACGCTTGCGCGGCTCCGCGGGGCCGGCGAGGAGCGGTTCGATCTGCTGGGGATGTCCACCGGCGGATTGGCGACGAGGTGGCTGCTGGCGCAAGGCCCCGCCCCGGTGCACCGGGTCATCTACGTCGGCACTCCGCACCGCGGCTCTGCCGCCGCTCTCTGGCACCTCGCCGAAGGTGTCCAGCCGGCGCCGTTCGGGAAATCGTTTGCTGGCTCGGCGGTAGCTTGCTTCCAGACGTCGTGGGACGCGCTGCCACATCCCGACGAGCCGGTTTTCGTCAGCGACGACGGTGAGCCGCTCGATCTCAATCTCTACGACGCAAGCACCTGGTCGCGTCTCGGCCTCGCTGCCGGCTGCCGCGACGTCCAGGCCCGCCTCGACGCAGCGGCCCGGCTGCATCGTACGCTCGAGAACGCGTCTCATCCCGATTCGTTCGCCATCGGCGCGCGACATCTTCCGACGGTCTCGCGCTGCATCGTCAGCGGAGGGCGAGGGACCTTCCCGCCATGCGATCCACGCTCCGATGACCCTCGCCTCGAGTTCGCGTTCGAGCCCGGCGACTCGTCCGTTTCGGAGCGCAGCCTGGGCGCGGCTCCGGGCCTCGATCCCTCGCGCATCTGGTTCGTCCACATCGACCAGCATCGCGCGCTGCCGGCGCACCCGGAGGTCCACCGACTGATACTGGAAGCGCTCCTCGCCACGGATCGCGCCATTCCCCTGACGCTGCTCGGGCGCAAGACAACGCGCGCACTCCCGGTCGCCGGGCCCGCCTGCTGATCTAGCGCCGTCCAGGCCCGCAGCCCGGACCCATCGCGCTCATCGCGGCGTCGCCACGCTGGCGAACCCGCCGAAGAACTCGCGCCAGCTCCGGAGGTGGGGCATTCCACTCATCTCCTCGACGAAGCCGCGGCACGACGTGTAGCAGTCGGTGCAGCCGCGCACCTCTTCGAACGAGCGCAGCCTCTCGGCAATCACCGACCATGGTTCGCGGCGCAGATTGCCGGCGCGCAGGTGCAGCTTCTCGATGCAGGGCGACACCTCGCCGAGATGGTCCACGTTGAGGAAGCGCTCGCCGGCCCAGCAAGGCGTGCGCACGTTGCCCTCGAGGAACCGATCGAGCGCCTCGAGGTAGCCGCTGAAGGTGATCAACTGCGGATAGCGCGCCTTCAACTCGAGCAGCTTCGCCCCCAGGCCTGGCGCGGGCATCGTGTACCCCGACTCGCCGCGCCCGTCGCCGTGCGTGGAGAGCAAGGTGCACTGGTGGCTGACGCCGTGTTCCTGCGAGAGGCGGAGCAGCGGTTCCAGCTCCTCGACGTTGTCGCGCATGATCACCGTCATGATCGTCACCTGCCGGCTGCCGTGCGGCGCGGCATCGCGCAGGATGCGGAGCGCCCGCACCGCCGTCGCAAAGGTGCCCTTCGCGCCGCGGTGGGCATCGTGCCGTTCGGGCGTCGCGTAGTCGATGGAGACGCCGATCTCGGTGAGTCCCGCGTCCCACAGCTCGCGCGCGAGCGACTCGGTGACGCGCCAGCCGTTGGTGAAGAGGATTGGATGGTGGTAGCGAGCAAAGGCGCGAACGATCGCGACCGCGTCGGGCCGTAGCAGCGGCTCGCCTCCCTCGATCGAGACCACCATGGCGCCGCCCTCGGCGAGCTTGGCGGAGATGATCTCGAAGTCCTCGACGGTCATCTCGTCGCGCGGGTGGGCTGGCCGCTCCCAGAACGAGCAGAACCCGCAGGTCAGGTTGCATCGATTCGACACCTGGACGATGCAATGGATCGGCCGCTCGCGGACAAAGCCTGTCAGCAGCCGCCCGCCGCGCCATGCGTACCGCGCCGCTGCCGCCGCATTCGAGACCACCGGAATCTGCGCCATCAACCGTGTCCTATCCGAAGGCGCGCGCCGCCCTGCTCCGGACCGCGCGCGCCGCCGCTGCGGCAACGCTGGACCAGCGCCCCGTGGCGTGCTCCGCAAGGGTCTGCTGCAGCGCCAGCGCGAAACGATCGATGGCTTCGCGCGTCACGGTGAGCGGCGGCTGCACGCGCACCACGCCGGTCGCGTCCGCGCAAACTTGCGTGAGGACACCGCGCTCGAGCATGCCGACCACGAGCCACTGCCCGGCGAGGTCCTCGCCCATGCCGCCGGCGGGAGCATCCAACTCGATCCCCCAGAGCAGGCCGCGGCCACGCACTTCACGCACCAATGGGTGCCCCGCGGTCGCCGCTGCGATCTTCTCACGCAGGTATCCACCATACCGTGCGGCCGCTTCGACGAGACCATCGCGCCGGATCACCTCCAGCGTCGCGATGGCGGCCGCGCAGGCCACGGCTCCGCCGCCGAACGTGCTGCAGTGCAAATCGTAGCGATCCAGGGTGCCGTAGGCACGCTCCCAGAGCCCGCGGCGGGTGATCAGCGCGGAGATGGGCGCGATTCCGCCCGACAGACCCTTGGCGAGGAGCAGCACGTCTGGCTCGACCACCTCCTCCTCGCAGGCGAACATGCGGCCACAGCGGCCCAATCCGGTTTGCACTTCGTCGAGGACGAGAAGAGCGCCGTAGCGGCGGCAGAGGCGAGCCACTTCCGGCAGGTAGCCGGCGGGAGCCGGACGCATGCCACCTTCGCCTTGCATCGGTTCGAGCAGCACTGCAGCGACGTCGCGCCGGCGCAGCTCGCGCTCGACCGCGCCGGCGTCGCCGAAGGGCACGAAGACCGCGCCCGACAGCAGCGGTTGGAACGGCCGCCTGTGACGTTCGCTGCCGGTCACCGAGAGCGCGCCCAGCGTCGTCCCGTGGTAGCTGCGCAAGGCCGACACGAAGCGCGGCCTGCGCGTCGCGAGCCGCGCGAGCTTCATTGCCCCTTCCACCGCCTCCGATCCGCTCGAGGCGAAGAAGCAGAGATCGAGCCCGCCCGGTGCCAGCTCGGCGAGGCGGCGGGCCAGCTCGGCCGCCAAGGGCTGGGCAGCGACGAGCAGGAATTGCGGCGGCCGCGCTTGCAGCACCTCTTCGACGGCCGCGCGCACGTCGGGGTGGTTGTGCCCCAGCGAGATGGCGCCGTAGCCGGCGAGGAAGTCGAGCACCTCGTGGCCCGCGTCGTCCCAGAGCGAGAGGCCCTCGGCCCGCACGTAGTGGCGGCGGAACCCGAACAGCCCGAGCGCCTCGATGAATGTCGGGTTGAGGTGCTGCGCGTGCAGGTTGCACACCGAGGCAGCATCTGCCTCGAGCGCCTGACGGATCTGCTCGCGAATGCCCACTCTCTCCCCGCGCGTGCCGAAGCAGTACCATTCCGGGGAGCCCCCGGGAAGTCGCTGCGGCGCTGCGAAAGACGTCTCGGTGTTGACGTCGTGAAGTCCGCGGATCCAGGCTCGACGAGTGAAATCAACCGTCGCGCGCGCGATTTTCCGGTTCTGACCGCACGTCCTGGTGGTCGCCTTCTTTCACGTGGGCTACCACCGTGCACAGTTTTCCACGGAAGAGCGGCAACGCCTCTACGAACGGTTCTTGCACGACCCCGTTGGGGCTTCGCTCGCCGATCCGATCGCCGCCCTGCGCGTCCACCACGTTCGTGACGGAGATGAGTACCTCTATCTGTCCTGGGCCAACTTGATGTTGGGGAAGCCGGCCGACCTCGACTTTCTCCTTGCGGAAAGCGACGCCACGATTCCCCTGCTCCCGTTCCATGCTCCCGCCTCTTCCGAGAATCGGCGGCTTCTCCCCTACCGGGACTTCGTCTTCCAGTATCCGCCCCTGGCACTCATTCCCATCGTCTTGCCAGCCCTGATCACCACGCGTCCCGTTCTCTATCCGTACGTCTTCGGCGCTTTCGCCGGACTCGCCGCGCTTGCGATTGCGTTCATCGGCTGGGTCTTGCGGGCTCATCTCCCTAGTGACGACCGAGATACTGCCCACCGCTATCTCTGGATCTCGGCCGGCGCACTCTTCCTGGTTGGAGTGACGCTGGAAACACGTCTCGACGTCTTCGCAGCGGCCGTCGTCGCGGTCGCTCTCTGGGCTGCGCTGACCGATCGATGGATCCTGGCAGGCTTGCTGCTCGGCGCGGGAGCAGCAATGAAGGTCTATCCGGCGCTGCTCTTCCCGGCGTTCCTGGCGCCCCTGGTCGCGCAGCGCCGCCATCGCGAGGTCCTCACTTCCCTCCTGGCATTCCTGACCGTGGGGTTCTTCGCCTGCGCGCTGCCGGCGTTGGTCAGCTGGAGCGGGTTCCTCCACGCCCTGGAGTTGCAGTCCAGTCGAGGGCTTCAGGTCGAATCAGTCGGAGCAACGGCGGTCGCCTGGATCGAGGTCCTCAGCGGCTCGCCGCTCGAAACCGCCCGACAGTCCGGCGCGCGAGACCTGGTCGGCGCATCAGCGCCCTGGGTCGCATCGATGTGCCGCCTGCTCGTGCCGGCGATGGCGCTGCTCGGCGCGCTCTTTCCCTGGTGGGCCGCGCGCACGTACCCCGTCGAGCGACCCGCTCCAGCGCTGCTCTTCGACGGAGTCGCCACCGCGATGGCCGGGATCTGGATAGCCTCACCGGTTCTTTCGCCGCAGTACCTCGTCTGGGGCCTTCCGATATTTCTCTTCACCAGCAGCTCCGCCGCCCGGTTGCTCTACTTGCTCGCCCTTGGCGTGACCCGGATCGAGTATCCAGCCTGCTACCCCTTCATCGCCCACCTCGAACTTTCCGGGCTGATCGTCCTCACCGTACGCAACGGGCTTCTGATTGCGACCTGGGTCGCTCTTCTGAGGAGTTGGAGTCCACTGCTCGTCGGGATCACCGGTCGAGTATTCGCCCGTCGGACATCGTCAGGGTCCGGTTGGCGCGAGCCGCCACCCCAACGTCGTGTGTAACGACGAGCAGAGCAGACCCGGTCACGCACACCTCTCCGAGCGCGGCCATCACACTTTCCCCCGATGCTTTGTCGAGATTGCCCGTCGGCTCGTCAGCGAGCACCACCTGGGGACGGTTGACCAGGGCGCGCGCGATTGCTACCCGCTGCCCCTCGCCCATCGAGAGGACAGCCGCGGGGGTGTCGGCCCGCGCGGAAAGACCGAGCCTGTCGAGTAGCCCGTCGGCGGCAGCCAGCGCAGCGCCGCGGTTCCCCAGGAGACGCCAGGCGGGCAGCGCTACGTTCTCGCGCGCCGTCAGATACTCGATGAGATTGTTGCCCTGGAATACGAACCCGATCCGCTCGCGGCGCAACAGGGTGCGCGCCGAGACGGTGCCCTTCCAGGGATCGACTCCAGCCAGTCGCAACTGTCCGGCAGTCGGGCGATCGAGGAGCCCGAGCATCTGCAGCAGGGTCGTCTTCCCGCAACCGCTGGGCCCGACGAGCGCCACCCACTCGCCGGCCGCGATGGTGAGCGATACGCCTGCGACGGCGGTGACCTCGCCGAGGACCCGCGTGAGTCCCTCGGCGCGCAGTACCTCGGCCTCGTTCATGTGCCACGGCGGAGAATTTCCGCCGGATCGATTCGCGCCGCACGCCAAGCCGGGTAGACGCCAGAAATGAGCGTCGCCGCGAGCACGGTGAGGGCGGGCCAGACGAACGTTCGGGCTGCAAGGACCGGGCGGAGCACGAACTGCTCCATCTCGAAGATTGGATGGGCGCGGAAGTAGCGCACCAGGCCGTAGCCAATTGGAGAGCCGAGCGCGATGCCGGTCAGCCCGACGAAAAGAGCCTGCAGGAAGAACACGATGAATATCTCCGCCCCTCCGATCCCGATTGCCGCCATGAGCGCCACTTGTCGCCGGCGGTTGATCGACTGGATGTAGAGGAGCGCAGCCACCGGCAGACCGACAGCCACCAGTACCATCGCAGTCGAAGAGGCGGCGACAGCTGCGCTGCCGTGAATGGCGCTGCGCAGGAGGGCGCTGTCCTCGGTCCAGCTGCGGGCCTCGAGGGAGGAAAATGCGCCGGCAAGCCGTGCCGCCAGTGCTCCAGCACCCTCGGGATCGTCGGAGTAGACGAGCAGCATGTCGGTGGCTTCAGGGTCACCGAGCTCGCCCGCGACGAAACGCCGGTCGATGACGATGGTGTCGGTCGCGCAGACCGTGAATGTGCCGGCGAACAGGCCTCGGACCGTCAGATGGTAGCGGCCCACATCCTCGTCGAGATCATTGCGACCGAAGACCACGCGGAGCTCTACCTTGTCGCCGACACCCACGCCGAGCCGACACGCAAGAGCGCGCCCGACCAGGATTCCCTCGCGGTCGCCCGGTGGGAGCAGCTGTCCTTCGACGAGACGGAAGGGCTGACGGCCGTCTGGCGAGTCGAGCGCGAGCGCCGCCACGCTCTGGAAATGGCCCTCGTGGCCGATGGCGGCGGGGAGAATCAGGATCGCATCGACGGCGTGGATGCCCGGCGTAGCCCGGACTCGGGTCATCGTGGCCTTTGCGGCTTCGATGCGGCGGCTCCGTCGAGGGTAGAGACGCACATCGCCGAAGCCGCATTTCACGCCCTGCTCGAGCATCTCCGCCTCGTAACCCAGGATGTTGGCAGTGTTGGGCACCTGGAAGGCGACGCCGGCGGCTACGGCTCCGACGAGCACGACGAGGGTCAAGGGACTGCTACGCAAACCGCGCCAGGCGAGAAAGGCAAGGAGCCCTGAGGTGGCCCGGCGATTGGTTGGTGTCACCAACTACTCCCGATCTGCACAGCTTGCCGTTGATGCTTGACGTTTGCGGCGCCAGGAAGATCCTGAACGACTCATGGTCGGCTTCTCCCCAATATTGCCACTTCTCGCCATCGGGCTGGGAGCATTCTTGGCGTATGTGAACGGCTCGAACGACGTCTCCAAGGGAATTGCGACGCTGGTGGGGAGTGGGACGACGAGTTATCGCCGTGCACTCGCCTGGGGAACGTTCTGCACGGGATTGGGGGCGCTGGCGGGCACGCGGCTTGCGGGTTCGATGGTGCAGACCTTCGGCAACGGCCTCTTCGTCTCCGGTACGACGCCGACGTTCGCGGCGGCCATTGCAATCATCTCTGGCGCTAGCGTTTGGGTGCTCCTTGCGACGCGCACTGATCTTCCTGTCTCTACCACGCACGCCATCGTCGGCTCCCTCGCGGGTGTCGCGCTCGTCGCATACGGTCCCCACGCAGTGAGCTGGGGAACGTTGGTGCAGAAGATCGCCCTGCCGCTCGTCGCGAGCCCTCTGGTCGCGCTCGCTACGGTGTCCGCGCTCATTCGCGCGAGCCGTCGTGCGCTGGCGGACTGCGCCTGTGTGGCGATCGAGCCGGCACCCGAAGCCGCTGCTATCGCTCGAGGCGAGGGGCGTCCCGTGCTCACCTCGGCATTGCAGCAACTTCGCTTGACCGTGGCCACTTCGGCGGAGTGCGCCGCCGCCAGCGTCCCTCAAGCGTTGAGCCTCCGCCTCGAATACCTCCATTGGCTCACCAGCGGTGCGACGAGCTTTGCGCGGGCACTGAACGACGCCCCCAAGATTGTTGCCTTGCTGCTCGTTGCTTCCTCACTGGCGGGCGCGATGCAGGGAATCGAGACGCTCTTCTGTGTCGTGGCGCTTGGAATGGTGGTCGGCAGCTTCATTGGCGGTCGGCGTGTGACTGTTGTGTTGGCTGAGAGAGTGACGCCGATGGACCATCGCGAGGGCTTCCTCGCCAACGCCACGACGGCTGCACTGGTCGGCGCCGGCGCGGTCTTCGGACTGCCGATGTCGACCACGCACGTAGCCTCGGCGGCGATCATCGGCATCGGCGTCAACGGCGCGGCCGGTCAGACCAATGGTCGGACCGTGCGAGACATGATCCTCGCTTGGCTGGTTACGGTCCCGCTCTCCGCGCTGTTGGGGATCGGGGCTTTCGAGGTCGCTCGCGTCTGGGTGCCGTGACCTCATTCCAGAGTGATGACTACTTTTCCTCGAGCGTGTCCTTGTTCCAGATAACGGATCGCCTCCGGGATCTCACTCAACCTGTAAGTTCTGTCGATGACGGGTGTCACCTGTCGGGCCTGCATGAGATCGCGC
>Ga0066709_100003523_pt1 | contig 12059 bp, 10 predicted proteins | sample GraSoiAngelo_158_FD_79665 | JGI IMG/M metagenome (GOLD analysis project Ga0066709, IMG submission 79665) | Grasslands soil microbial communities from the Angelo Coastal Reserve, California, USA - 14_1009_16_30cm | ecosystem: Environmental > Terrestrial > Soil > Grasslands | place: USA... | reverse complement strand
TTTGGTTGAAATAACCCGGCTGGCGACAATGCGCGAAGAGCTCCTGCGTCTTGCGGCAGTTCGGATCGTACCGGTTTAAGATTTCGCTCAGGATCGCTTCGGCGCCGGCGTAATCGCCCTCGGCAATCCGCGCTTCGGCCAAAACGGTGCCGCTTTTACAAACGCCTTCCGCTGCGTCGTCGTGCGCTCTTCCGGAGACGACTGCATCCGGCAGATAACCGATGGCGATCTTAAATTCCTGATACGCGACGGTGTAATTTCGCGCTTTCATGGCGGATTTGCCTCGCGCGAGAGCGGCTGCGCCCTCGGGGATGGCCGCCTGACGCCGCTGTACTTCGTGCTCGGCGATGTTATCCGGCGTTTGCGCGAATGCGGCGCCGCAAATGAGAAAACACACAGCGACGAAAGCTCTGGGGAGCGCAGCCGCCCTCGCGTGCTGGCGACGGCGACCTCGCGATCGCCAACTTTTCCGGCATTCACGGGTCTCCTGCATGAGTTGCAGAGGCTTTGCTGCGGGGGCGCGGCAAAGAGCACACGAGGCCGCGTGCCCTCCCCAATTCAATGCTACGGTTATTACGTTCTGGGTGGTTTTCATATAGCTCACTTAGTCCTTCTGAGTCTGTGCATCCGTGAACCGAGCTGATGGGATCAGCGAGATAGAAGGCAAAGCCGCGACGGGTAGCGGCGAGCGACCCGGGAAATGAGCGAGTTTCAAATCCGCCGTTTCTGCCTGCACTTATGCACATTGAGGCGCTTTTACTTGATCTCTTATACGGTCTTCAAGGAAAATTTATTAATATTTTTAAGCTCGCTAATCACCAACTCTGAGGTCTTCATGAGCATTGACACTGCAAACGACAGGGATCGCTCGTTCCCAATTGACCGGATTTGTTGAATCAGGAAAAAAGGAATAGGGAAGTGGGCGCAGGTCTTCCTGCTTTCCTTATTTAATCTGCAGAACCACCGATGATACAGGTCAGAGCTCCGAAGATTGCGTAGATTTCTGCAGATTTTGGGAGAGATCTATTAATCCGTATTAAATAGGGAACCAGGAAATCTATGGATGCAGAAAATCTTCCTCTGTGTCCTTTGTGATCTCTGTGTGAAATTCAGGGGGGGTGTCACTTTTGATTCGAGCTCTCAAACGCTCATACTCAGAATTTGGTCTACTGCAGGTCGTACACTTCCACCAGCGCAACTCCGGTGGTGTTGCTTACCCCACGCACGATGGCGGTGTAGTTACCCGGTGGGAGGTTTGCAATGATCGCGGATTCGCTCGCGTCCCCAGGAGCGTGGCCGCTGTTCTGAATGTTCTGGACTTGGTCGTCGGTGATGATGCCGCCGATTATCGTATGCTGCCAATTGTCGTTAGAGGCAATCAAATCCCCGGTGCCATTGTGCAGCTCCAATGTCGGATCAGCCAAGGGATTCGGAACGCCATACTGGCTGAGCTCAGGGCCGATGGCACGTATGATCACATTCTTTGACTGAGTCCCTTGTACGATGAACCCGCCAATCATCAGGTTGTCGCCAGTCTGAACAAGACTACGAGTACTAATATTGCCTAGAATTGGGTCAAGGCTGGGGCTGAGATCATACACTTCCACAAGAGCGACTCCCGTCGCGTTGTTTATCCCACGCACAATCGCGGTGTAACTACCTGGTGTCAGGTTTGCGATAATCGCAGATTCACTCGCGTCCCCCGGAGCGTGGCCGCTGTTCTGAATATCGCTGACCTGATTACTGGTGATGATCCCGCCGATTATCGTCGTCTGCCAGTTATCGTTGGAGGCAATCAGAGCCCCGGTGCCATCGTGCAGTTCCAATGTTGGATCGGCCATTGCATTTGGAACTCCGTATTGACTGAGCTCGGGGCCAATCGCACGCAGAATCACCCTCTTTGGTTGAGTTCCTTGTACGATGAACCCGCCAATCATCACGTCATCGCCCGTCTGCACAAAGCTGCGGGTACTGAGATTGCCCAAATAGGGGGTTGTGGCATTTACCAAGTCGTAACCGATGACATCGAGGTTGATCCCTTCTGGCGATGTGGCTGTGACATCAGAAGATTGCCCGCGGCAGGCAAACGCGTTTTGCACGAACGGATGCAACTGCGGACAGGCCTCGCTTAACCAATCACCAAAATCGCCTGGCGAATTCTGATTGAAACCAACAATGTTGGTGTTCCCGCTATCGATCGAGAAATAACGTGAGCCGTCCGTAGTGAGATTCCTGACGCCGGTAGACGACCAACTAAATAAGTCTTGCGGGCGGAGATCGGTGGGTGGTGGGATAGAGCAGTTCACCTCAATCCGATCGAAATCCGGGGCCCAGTCCCCAACGATCGGATTGTAGAACTCAAGCGTGTTATTACTGCCAGCGTTCAAAGTGATGGTCGTCTGTATTGACCCGACGGTTTGAAATGAGCCAGTGGACGGAAAGCTCAGTGGGGTTCCTTGACCGCCGTTCACGCTTAGAAGGGCGTAGCGCACCGCATCTCCGTTCGTGTACCAGATCGTCACGGAGGAGCGGCCCGGTATGATAGGACCTACACCATTGAATTGGAGCGTACCGGAATTGTTGCCGACGTACCCCACGTCCGCTCCACCGGAGCACGTCGGGCAGCTTTGAACTACAGCGCCTCCGGTCAGGGTGTTGTCGCTCGACTCCGCTTCATACGATGGACACGGCGTCGGTGCGCTGGAGGTGTTTAGGTACGATCCCAGACCGATAACCTCATCGATTTCATGCTCAACCGAACGCTGCGCGTCGAAGCTGCCGCTGATGGGAGGCCGGGTGAACGAGAACGGTAGCGCCGAATTAAGCGTAACGATCCCATCATACGGTCCGCCCTGTCCAATGGTGCCATCTGGGAACATGGCCGGCGGTGTGTTAAATCCCACCGCTCGCCCGTCCCCACTAGATGGCGTGATGGTTGTAGATAACGCGCCGCTTGGCAGACTCGCGTTCGCAACATTGTCGCTGCCGCTCCGTGCATCCGCTCTTAAAGCGCTCACGAAATCATTCCACGCTAGTGTGTAAGCGGCGAGAAAGCTTTGTGCGATAACGTCTGGCGGCAAAGGATCGCCGTTTGGAGCAGTGTCTGAGTAGCGGAAAAGAATTTGAATCGTGATCGGATCGCTAAACAGCGACTCGTAAATCGCGATGGCGCGGTTAATCATCGCCTGAATGGCCGCGGAGTTTGGATCATTGAGGATCGAGTCGTCGAATGTTGGATTAATGATCAGTCCACTGGGAGCCTCTGTCGTAGCCGGCATCACATTCGAGTATCCGCCCGAACCGGCGGCGGTGTAAGGACGCACCCGATAGTAGTAGGTCGTCCCTGGAGTCAATCCGGTCACAGCTCGGCCATTGACATTGCCAACGTCAAACCCGTGATAGCCGTCCACGTAACTGCTGAACGAGTTGCTCGTGGACACATCCAGCAAATAACCTTTCGCGCCGCTTACGCTGCCCCAAGTCGCTATGAAGCTGCTACGCGTCGGCGGTGCCGACGAACCAGTTTCAATACGCGGGGTAACCTCATTCGCGCTCGGAAACTCGATCACTCCTTGCAATCCCGCCAGCGACCCTGCCCGGGTCTCGTGCGTCGCGGCACTGGGTCGTAATGAAGCGTGAGAAATGATGCTTTGCTCCGGCAAATTGCTAGCCGAGGCTTGCGCAGCAAACCCCGGTGCCACGCCAAAAACAATTAGAGCAATTAGGAGGAAGCCTAGCTGCTGCATGATTTTCTCACGAAAAGCCAATTTTAGCTGCGTCGTGAACCGAGCTGATGGGATCAGCGAGATAGAAGGCAAAGCCGCGATGGGTGGCGGCAAGCGATCTGGGAAATGAGCGAGTTTCAAATCCGTGGTTTCCGCCTGCACTTGTGCACATTGAGGCGCTTTTACTTGATCTCTTCTATACTATTCAAGGAAAATTTATTAGATTTTACAGCTCGTCAATCACCAATCCGAAGGTCTTCGCGAGCAGGTCGACACTGCAGACGACACGGATCCCTCATTCCCGATTGACCGGATTTGTTGAATCAGGAAAAAAGGAAATAGGGAAATGGGCGCAGGTCTTCCTGCGTTCCTTATTTAATCTGCAGAACCACCGATGACACAGGTCAGAGGTCCGCAGATTGCGCAGCTCTCCGCAGATTTTGGGAGATTTATTAATCCTTATGAATAGGCAACCCCGGAATCGGTGGATGAAAAAATCTTCCACTGCATCCTCCGCGACCTCTTCGGTGAATCACGGGTTCGCAAAGCCGATCTCGATTGTCGCACCCGGGCTTTGAGTGTTTATGATGACGGCTTTGTCCGGCCGCACATCTACCAGCTTATATCTGACTTGCTCCATCGGCTTCAGCGAAAACTCCTGGTCTTTGCGCACTTCGAATTCGCGCCGGCCGCCCCAAGTGTAAACGAATGTGGCCACCGATTGCGGCGAAACCGCGACTCTTCCTTTCACCAGCGTGACCTGCACGTGGCTGTTCTGGTGTTCGAGCAACAACTCCGATACGTCCATCCGCATGCCGTACTGATTACGCTCTTCTTTTTCGGTAAACTTCAGGATCTTGAAATCCGTGCCGCGAATGATGTCGCCAACTTTGAGAAATTGTGTTGGCTCGCTTTGGTCGATGTCGTTAATGCCAAAGGTGTTTCCGGTTCGCGACGCAAAGATGTACTGGAACGGTTCCTCGGTGGCAGAGACCAAGTGTAGTTTTGTGGTGTAATCCGGGTGCGATTCCGCGTTGGTGGGATCGGTGTTGCCGTGCCATTCGTCGAGATTGGTGAACCCATCCTTGTCCGGGTCGTCATCGAGAGCGTCAGCGCCTTCGATGGGCAAGGCATATTTTTCAAACCACTCGTTAGGCACCGGCGGATGCACCTGCGTGTTTTTCAGTGTCGCCGGCATGCCGTCGGCCCCGATGAAATGTTTTTCCGGTACGAACAGGCCCGAGCGCGCACTGGATTTCCATTGGGTAGGTTTCTGGACCTGCTCGGCGGCGACATCGAGCTCGACGGCCACGGCCGGCTGCAACGCAGTTTTCGGCGGAACCCTTGGCGGAGGGACCAGGCGGTTGCCGAACTGGATGGCGCTCCACCAAATGACAAGGGCCGAAATGAAAAGGAATAGCGCCGCAGCCATCAGCACCGCGCGATCGTAATTCGCCTTAAGCCAGTCCATGAGGATCGCTAAATCCTTGAGTCGTTGAATCGTTGAATCGTTGAATCGTTGATTGCAACCCGATGTAACGATGTAACGAATAGCGAATTCGGCGCATTTTCGTGTGCATTCCTGGTTAAAACGTAAACCGCAGCATTTCAATGGTGGCGGAGACTTCGATGTGTTCGTTACCAACGATGAAATTTAGTCCGCCGGCTGCGCCCGGTTTTCCGGGACTCGCCTCTGCGACTGGCGTCGGCGTTGGGCTCGCGGCTCTCTCGCGCGCCGGGCCTTTGTCCTTTTCGTTGTGCACGTAGAGCGTGCGAATGATAAAGAATTGTCCGTTCGAACTTGTGATTTCGTTCAGGGCTTTTCGCGCTGCAGTGGGCGCGGCCTTGAAGGTGACATCGACGATATTGCGCTGGATCAACGTGGGCGACGGCGTGCTGCCCGGCTTCGCGCCACTCGCCACCGTTCGCCCTCGAGCGGGCGACGGCGTCGGCGTCAATAACGCTCCATGTTCCTCTGGCAAGGGCTGACGGTGAAACGCCGTGACGCTGTCCACCTTCGCGTCGAGCAAGATGTTGATGAGCATCTGGATTTGGGAAAGCTCCTGCCCAAGCAACGGCGCCACGGCTGTCCCGGGCATTGTGCGGGCGAACTCATCAAAGCCGAGCTGAAATTTGTCCGGCAATTTCACGTTGTTCGTGCGCGCCCGATCCTGCGCGGCGAGGGTTGTCTGGCGCAGACGCGACTGGAATTCGTTAGGCGCAAGCGGCAACTCCGGTACGACTTCGCTCTTGAGTTGTCCTTTAAATTTGTCCAGCGCTGCCGTGTACGTCTCGATGTAGCCCTGCAATTTCCGGTAATTCGCGTTGTCGGGGAATGGATCGAGACGCTGCAACCGGGTTCGCTCGGTTGCAGCCTGATCGAACGTTTGTTTTGCGTCGCTCCAAATGCTCCACCTCCAGTAAAGCAGTGCTGCGCCGAGCAGGATGCAAACTCCCGAAACAAGCAGAAGCGTGCCCAGAGCCCGGTTTTGCTGGAACCATTTCATAATAACCACGGATTACACGGATGACGCGGATGGGAAGAGTCACGCATGGAGATCAGACTGGGTGTCTTCCTCGCTTTCTTGCGGACGCAACACTCGCCTCCATTCTAGTCGCGCGTTTTTGAAAATTGATCAGAAGCCTGAGGTCCAGCCCCGTGATGTTTAAATACCCGATCATTTGAGCGACGTGCGTTTCGGTGAAGCAAACGGCCACCTTTGGATCGACGATGATAGTATTATCAACGATCAGATCTGGAACCAGATTGCCTATTAATTCTCCGCGATACCAAACCGGAAACGAGCGCTGCACTGAAACAACATGTCCCCTGCGCTTAAGTTCCAGAGTCAGTGCGCGCTCGTACAGTTTTTCGTCCAAACCCGGTCTCAAGGCATTAAGCACTTCCATATCAGCGCCGATTATTTTGCCGCTTAACTCTTCCTGAAGCATCTGTTCATCCGTGTGATCCGTGGTTAGAAAATTCCCCTCGTACACCCTTTCATGGCATTTTCACCGGTTTGCGCAGGGTGAGCTGAAGCTCATACGGGAACGCCCATTCGGTGTCGTTAGGGACGGAGTCGGATTTGATGAAGCGTTCCGGGGTCTTTGCATTAATAACAAACAAAGGCGAGTTCGCGAGATTGCGCAGGTAATCGACGACGATCTCCTGCTGCTTCGGATTCCACAAGTATAGGCCGTGCACGTTGATGCCATCGATCATGTTCGCGCCGGCAGCCGCGCTCTTTGCTGTCGGGCCAGCCGGTGTGGGCGGAGCAGTCGGCGTAGCTTCCCCGGCGCGTCTTTCGGGGACGCCCAGCAGTTTTCCAGCCGAAGTCGCAGCAAGCTCAGTGATCCAAATATCCGATTCGGGCAGATGCGAATTCAGCTCTTCGAGAATCTGCGGCCAAAAATTTCGATCGTTCACAGCAGCGATCAAGGGCGTGGCTATATTGTCCAAAGCAGTGATTTGCTTTTTAAGTTTTTCCAAATGCAATTCGGGTGCGCGCATCATGTCGTTCTTTTGCAGAATTGCCTGCGTGGTTTGCTGAGCCACCTGCGCCGCGCGGGTGTAGTAAGTCGACCAACCCAGTAGCGCGAGAACAATGCAGGCGGCTGCGGCGATGAAGAACGGCCGGCGCTTTTCCAAATCCTGCCTGCGAACGACACAAGCTGGACGCAGGTTTAACTCCACTGGACAAACGGTCACACTGCGCAACGCGAGCCCCACCAATTCGCCAAGCAAATGTGCAGACCGCGGCACATCCTGCATCGGCGCCAACTCCGATACGGTCACGTTTTGCAACGGATTGAAAAACTCGATTGGCACCTGAAATTTCTCGTGGAAAAACTCGCGCATGTACGGCATGCCCGCGCCACCGCCACAAAGAAAAATGCGAGCCGGTCGATTTCCCTGCTGTTGGGCGCGGTAATGCGTGACGGACCGCATCAGTTCTGCATGCAAGCGGGTCATGGTGCTGCGCGCGATTTTCGAAACGCACGCTATGTCTGGGTCGACAGGTTCGGCGTAAGCGCCGCCCAGGCCGACGAACCCGTCGCGTTTCTTACGAGTCTCCGCTGCGGCGAATGATTCATTAAATTCCCGCGCAATCGCTGCGGTGATCGCGCTGCCGCCCAGCGGAATGCTTCGCAAGAAAAATTTTCCGGGTTCAATGAAGAGAACGTTGGTAGTGCGCGCACCGATATCCAGCAGCAGTGAGCAGTCGCCCATGTCAGGGTAGCTGTAACGAAATGAATTGTAGAGAGCCATCGACGCCACATCGGCGATTTGGGTCCGTAATGCAGTTTCTTCGACGGCGTTATTGATATCGTCTAGCAGATCGCGCTTGATCGCGACGATGACTACCTGAATTTGTTCGCCCAATCCGCCGCCGACCAGCTGGTAATCCCAGACAACTTCGTCGATCGGGAAGGGAACATTCTGTTGCGCCTCGAATGCGATGACCTTGTCGATCTTTGTAGCGTCAAGCGCCGGTAATTTCACAAAACGGGCAAAAACGCATTGCGCAGGCACTGCATAGTTCACCTGGCTCCCATGGATCTGCATTTCGCGCAGCATCTCGCGTAATACGACGGCCGTTTCGTGCAACGCGAGGTGCGCGTCGCGGCGGTGTCCGGTCTCCGGATCGAGCGGCATTTCGCGTAAGCGATATTTTACCAAGACCAGACCGGCGTGCGCCGCTCGAAATTCCGCGAGACCGATTGTTTGAGATCCGAGGTTAAGCGTGATCAGGCGCGCCGGTCCGGGCATGGCGTTAAAGCTCTAAATCGCAATTCGAAAATGCCAAACCAAATTTCAACCGCAAAATCTCAATTACAGAACGCGAGACAAGTCTCATCGACACTTCGTCTGCGCCATAAGCGAGACGACCGGCCCTTCGAGGTTGCAAAGCCCCATCAAATGATGCGATAAGCCTTCAGTTCCTTAAAGAAGGTTGCAACCGCCGTGTTCACCACCACGACCGTGGGAATAGCAAACAACATGCCCCACAGACCCATGATGAGCGAGCCGCTAATTATCGCGATGACAACCACGAGTGGATGAACGTTCACCACGCTGCCAAGGACAAAGGGCTGGAAGACAACATTGTCCACCACGTGCGTGATTACGACCAGAATAAGTACGTATAGCGCCAGATCATTCGGATTCAGGCCCGGAATCAGCGGTCTTATGTTTTCCGCCACCAAGGCGTAGCCAAGACCAATCACCAGAGCCATGGCCGTTCCCAGGAACGGGATGGCGTTGAGAAGCCCGGAAACCACGCCAATGGTTACCGCGATCTCAGCGGGAAGCCCAAGCAGGATCAATCCGACCGTAAGCATCAGGCCTACCAAAAAACATTCCGTCAACGTTCCGCGTAAATACTTCCCGATGGCATCGTCGAGCCTGTCGAGGACGGTGAGTGACAATTCAAAGTAGCGATTGGGGACAAGGCCAATGAAAAAACGACGAATTTGCCCGTTATCGAACCCAAGAAAGATGAAAATCAATGGTGCCAGGATCCAGGCGGACAACTTGTTCTCCAAGCTTGCGCCCTCCCCGTCGGCTGAGGACTGAGCCGGAGCGGCTGCGGCTGCGGCCGCCGAGGGCACTGCGCTGGCAGGCGCCTTTTCGGGAATCATATATTTCCCAGTATGTTGATTCGCTCGAAAATAATCGACGAACTTCCCTTCGATGGGAGATTTCCCGTTGTACCCCGCGGCATATTTCAGGAATAGATCGCGCTCCTCCGGATTGAGTTCCAGCCACTGATTGACCCTGTCCATGAGCGGGCCGGCTTCTTGCTGTATTAACGGCGCCACCGGGTTTGATTTTTCTTCCGCCGGCTTCGCTACCAACTGCCGGTATTTTTCATTCAGTTTGTATTTCAGGCGGACCTTGAATTCGAGCTTCTGTTCCTCGTCAGGAATGTGTTTGCGAAGCGTGTTGAAAGCGAAAAACAGGACCAGACCAATGGCTGCGAAGGAACACAAAACTTGAACCTCGTGAGGCAACCACCGCATCTTAAAGCGGTCTTTCACCGGACGAAACACGAAGGCCAATAACGCGCCCACTATGATCGGCAGGATAAGACTGCTTAGCTTCCAGATCAGGAATCCTCCCACAATCAAGGCCAACGCCGCAAACGCGAGATAGAAAACCGTGCGCCGAACTTTGCGCTCTCGCTCTATTTGTTCGAACTCCTGACCGTTGTTCATCCTAATCCGATATTGTCGGCAGGCGCTGTCATCTGCACCAGTTCATTGGTCGAACGAAGGCGATCGGCAATGGTGGAAGCAAGGGAGCGATAAATTTGGCACGCCGTTTTCGCATCCCGCTGCACCAGTCCGTTAAGGTCGTTGCGATAAAGCGCCAGCGTCCGAGTTCGTTCCAACGCCCGCGCCGTAGCTGAGCGCGGTGTTTCATCGAGCAACGCCATCTCGCCGAAAAAGGCGCCTCTTTCCAAAACAGCCAGACGCGTCGTGCTGGTCTCGCGGAAAATTTCTACTGCCACTTTCCCATCGAGGACTAAAAAAAGCGCGGCTCCCGGTTGGCCTTCCTCAAAAACTAATTCGTCTGCGTCATACGTGCGTTCAAACATGATGTCGGAAACACCCTTCAGCTGCCGATTCGACAGTTGGTCAAAAAACGGCACCGTCTTGAGGAATTCTATACGATCCAATTCAGGGGTTGAACGCTTCCAGCGCTCCAGCGTTTGCCATAACAATTTGTCCGCGACAACATTTCGAGTCGTCATTGATATCAATGCGTTGAAGCGACTTCGGTCAGCTGGTCAATTGCAGGTTCCCTCCCCGATTGCCGGCAATAATAGTAAAGTGTGACCGACAACTTCAATCGAAAAGACCGCATATGGGAAGCGGCTTACGTTACAGGTACGCGTTCAGGACAACGCGTTCCTTCGCAGGTGAGTTACCTTGAAATAGAAAACGAGCGAAATTTCGGGCTGTGTCCGTCCCAATTATCGAACGAAGCGCCGGCTGTGATCTGGAATTTATCGTTGCCGGCATGGCCCCAGACGTAGCTTCCCACGTAATCGCCGCTGCCTTTGCCGCTCCATTGCCCATAGAGAAATCCCACTTCACCAGCGCAATACACGTTACTTAACGGCGAACCCATTATCTCTCCCGGCAGATCTTTTCCATCCGCACCAAAGTTTTCGGATCGAGAATTTGAAGCCGTGCTTGGTTTCTTCGTCGGCACCGGACTGACATCGCTCGGAGCTATGTACGCGGCGGGAAAGAGGCCGAGCGGCGCCATGCCGATCTGAGCCAGTGCGGTCTCGCTCACCAGTTGCGCGCCGTCGGACCACGCGCGCACCGGTCCGTTGTGAAATAAAAGAGAATTGTTGGAGGCGCTGAAACTTTTCGGCCCGTAGAGACTGAGACTCGAAACTGAGCCGAGCGGCGCCAGAGCGGGTGCGGTGACACGATGTTGCCCTGCTCCAGAGTGTTTGGCCTGCTGCGCTGCGACTGTTAAACAAACGCCGAATAAGCCGAGCGCGAGAACAAGCGCACCTCTGGACATGCTGGAACTCAAAACCAAATCGTCGTAAACGCCAGTAAAAACTTAACGCAACCGGCAGGTGGTTGGTTAGAGGCTAAAGAGGAGCACACTGTTGCTTGTCATTCTGAGCGCAGCGAAGCGGACTCGAACGATCCCGTTGTGTAGCCGGAAGGTCATGCTAGCGGGATTCCTCGACTTCGCCCGGAATGACTGACTTCTTAAACCCTTCAACTCTTCAACGACTGTTTAAAATAGTCGATCGTCTTTGTGATTCCCTCCTCAAATTCTACTCGCGGTTCCCAGCCGAGGATTTCTTTCGCGCGGGTGATGTCCGGTTGGCGCACCTTCGGGTCATCCACCGGCAAGGGTTTGTATTCGATTGTGGATTTTGTTCCTGTGATTCGGATGATTTCGTTGGCAAACTGTTTAATCGTCATCTCGCGCGGATTCCCCAGATTGACTGGTTCGTGGAAATCGCTCATCGCGAGTCTGAAAATCCCGTCGATCAAATCGGACACATAACAGAATGAGCGCGTCTGGGAGCCGTCGCCGAAGACGCTGAGCGGTTGGCCACTCAACGCCTGGCCGATAAACGCTGGTACGGCGCGTCCATCGCGCAGGCGCATCCGCGAACCGTACGTGTTGAAGATCCGAACAATTCTGGTATCGACGCGGTGCAGGCGGTGATACGCCATGGTCATCGCCTCCGCGAAGCGTTTCGCCTCGTCGTAAACGCCGCGCGGCCCGATCGGATTCACGTTGCCCCAGTAGTCTTCCTTTTGCGGATGCTCGAGAGGATCTCCGTACAC
>Ga0066709_100003522_pt1 | contig 12060 bp, 7 predicted proteins | sample GraSoiAngelo_158_FD_79665 | JGI IMG/M metagenome (GOLD analysis project Ga0066709, IMG submission 79665) | Grasslands soil microbial communities from the Angelo Coastal Reserve, California, USA - 14_1009_16_30cm | ecosystem: Environmental > Terrestrial > Soil > Grasslands | place: USA... | reverse complement strand
TCTTCCGCTCGCGATGGCCGTCGGTGTGGCGATTCTGGTTCAGGCGGTTACGTCTTTCGTTCTCACGCAGGTGCTCAGCACCTCGGCGCAGCGGTTGATCGCCGAAATGCGCGTCCGAGTTCAGCGGCACATCGGGCGCTTGCCTGTTCGCTACTACGATGCGAACAAAACTGGCGCACTGGTATCCCGCATCATGTCGGACGTTGAAGGAGTCCGAAACTTGGTAGGCACCGGCCTTGTTGAATTCATCGGCGGCATCTTCACCGCGATTATTGCGTTCACTCTACTGCTCAAAATCAATGTGACTCTGACGCTTCTGGCGCTTGCGTTCCTTGGCGTCTTCGGCGCAATCCTTCAGAAAGCGTTCAGGTCGATCCGGCCGATCTTTCGCGAACGCGGCAAGATCAATGCGGAAGTGACCGGGCGGCTTACGGAATCGCTGGGCGGCGTGCGGATCGTGAAAGGCTTTCACGCGGAGGCGCGCGAGGCGGCCGTGTTTGAGTCCGGAGCTATGCGCCTTTTTGAAAATGTGCGCAGGACGCTTTTTGCGACATCTGTCATCGGTATGGTGTCCACCTTTCTGATGGGCGTTGTCAGCATCACGGTCATGATTTTCGGCGGCCGAATGATTTTAAGCGGCAGCATGACGATCGGTGATTTTTTCGCATTTACGCTCTACCTAGGCTTCATGGTTGCACCGGTCTTTCAGATGGTGAGCATCGGCACTCAAATCACCGAGGCTTTCGCCGGTCTGGATCGGATGCATGAACTCATGGAAGAGCAGCCCGAAGATGTCGATCCGGAGCGGACCACTCATCTGGACCGCATTCGTGGCCACATTCAATTCGATAATGTGACCTTCGAGTACGAAGCGGGCAAGTCTGTCCTGCGAGGCATCACGCTCGACGCGATTCCCGGCACAGTCACTGCGCTGGTGGGATCTTCCGGCTCCGGAAAGAGCACACTGATCGGCTTAGTCGCGGCGTTTGCTAAACCAATCGCGGGTCGAGTGTACATCGACGGGATTGATCTTTCGACCGTGAGGCTCGATTCCTATCGTTCCCAACTCGGCGTCGTCCTTCAAGACAACTTCTTGTTTGATGGCACAATCAAAGAAAACATTTTATTCGGCCGGCCTACAGCCACGGATGAAGAGGTCTTACGCGCAGCAATGGTGGCGCGTGTGGACGAGTTCGCATTCAGGCTCGAGAACGGTTTGGACACGATCGTTGGGGAGCGCGGCGTAAAACTCTCCGGCGGCCAACGACAGCGCGTGGCAATCGCGCGCGCGATTCTGGCCGATCCTCGAATCCTTATTCTCGATGAGGCCACCTCGAGTCTGGATACCGAAAGCGAAGCGATGATCCAAGCTGGACTCGCGGCCCTCATGGCAGGGCGGACGACATTTGTGATCGCGCATCGCCTGAGCACGATTCGGACCGCCGATCAAATTCTCGTCCTCGAACAGGGCGAGATTGTGGAACGCGGTACACATTCCCAGTTGCTCGCACACGGCGGCCGATACTTCGATTTATACACGCGTCAAGCAGGGCTCGAAGCAAACCGGTTTATCAATCCCGGAGAGAAAGAAACCGAGCCCGAAGTCACGCAGGATGAAAAAGAGAAACCGAGACGAGACGGTCTCGGCGAAGTTGCGCGTGACCTGTTGGGATTTACTCGTGGTTAGTTATCGTGGCACGGCTCCATTGTTCATGCCGCGATGTCGCGCTTCAGCGAAATCAGTTTGAAAAGGTCGGAACGTGTCAAGATGCCCATCAGCGTGCCGTTTCGAACGATTGGAGCTTTGCTGCAGTCTCGGCTCATCAGCACGTGGAGAGCGTCTGTGCCGTCCATATCTGGGTTCAGCACGCAGTAAGTGGAAGGATCGGACAGATAGGCGCCGATGTTTGTGGTGGGCCAATCGTTGGGCGGCACGCGTTTGATGGATCGTACGTCGATCATTCCAATAAACCGGTTGAGTTCCAGGACGGGGAACACGCGGTAGTGATAGTGAAACACGTAATCATTCACGAATTGCGAAATCGTCATTGACGTGTTAACCGCGATCGGAGGAGTCATGATCTCGCGCAGCTTCATGTTTTTCAGCCCGAATCGAAGCTCGAACGATCGATATTCATTTTCGGCCGAGTTCTTCAGGAACAATCCAATGAGGATTAACCACATACCGGGAATGATATGCATCGCGAGAGCGGAGATAACTCCGAGCGCCATCAGTGCAATCGCAAAGATTTCTCCCACGCGCGCCGCAGACTTGGTGGCCTGGCGCAAGTTCCCCGTGCGATGCCATAGATACGATCGCAGGACCCTTCCGCCGTCGAGCGGAAATCCCGGAATCAGGTTAAACGCTGCCAGCAGGAAGTTGACGTAGTAGAGGTAGTGAATAATCTCGACCAGCATGCGATCGACAGAGCTTCTTACGACATATGCCACGGCCGCGAACAGCAAGCCCAATCCCAAGCTCGCCAGTGGGCCTGCAATGGTGGTCCGGAACTCGGCGGATGGAGTGCTGGAGCTAGCCTGCGCCATTTCCGAAACACCACCGAAGATGAAAAGTGTAATCTGCCGTACTTCCACGCCGAGTCGACGCGCGACAAAACAGTGACTTAATTCGTGCAGCAGCACGCACGCGAACAGGCCAAGGGCACTGATGGTACCGGCGGACCAGTATGTGAAAGAGGGGTAATCGAGAACCTGCAGGGGAAAATATCCGAACGAGAGAGTCCAGGCGAACGGGAAAAACGCGATAAACCAAGAGTGGTCAATACGTATGCGTATTCCCGCGATCGAGAAAGCGTTTACTGCAGACACGTGGACCTCCATCGACAGGACTGCAACTTAGAGGCCTTAATGTCGCTTACATTTCAAATTTCGAAAGCCGGCTTCACCCAATCAACTGCCGCAACACGTATTGCAAGATCCCGCCGTGCTGGTAGTACTGGATCTCATATGGCGTGTCGATTCGTGTAATTGCCTCGAAATTTATTTCCCTTCCGGTGCCACTGCGAGCGCGAACCGCAAGCAGCATTCCGGCTCGAATTCCGCGGGCAATGCCTTCGATGTCGAAAGTCTCAAAACCGGTGAGCTCAAGTGTGGCGGCACTCTCGCGTTCTTTGAACTGCAGTGGAAGGATGCCCATGCCCACGAGGTTGCTGCGGTGGATGCGCTCAAAGCTCTCCGCCAGGACGGCTCGAACGCCCAGAAGCCGTGGCCCTTTGGCAGCCCAATCCCGCGATGAGCCGGAGCCGTATTCTTTGCCCGCGATGACGACTAGCGGCACGTGTTCGCTCTGATACTGAACTGCTGCGTCGTAAATCGTCATCTGGGCTTTCTCCGGCAGATGCACCGTCCAGCCCCCCTCGGTTCCGGGCGCCATTTGATTTCGCAATCGGATATTGGCGAATGTCCCGCGCATCATCACTTCGTGATTGCCGCGCCGCGCGCCGTACGAGTTGAAATCCTTTGGGTCGACGCCATGACCGATCAAATATTTGCCTGCCGGGCTGTCCGGCTGAATCGAGCCGGCCGGAGAAATGTGATCGGTCGTTACCGAATCGCCAAGCACTGCGAGCGCGCGCGCGCCGGCAATGTCTTTCAAGGCCGGCGCGTGGCGCGGCATGTGTTCGAAGTATGGCGGTCGTTTAACATAGGTCGAGGTTGGGTCCCACTGGAAAATTTCTCCTGAAGGTGCTTCGAGTCGTTGCCACCGTTCGTCGCCTTGGAGCGATTCTTCATACGCCTTTCTAAACATCTCCGCGCGAACGGACGAATGTATTGCGCTCATAACTTCCTGTTGTGACGGCCACACGTCGCGGAGATAGACAGGCCTTCCGTTTTTGTCAGGTCCAAGTGGTTCGCTCTTAAAATCAAGGTCCATCGTGCCCGCCAGCGCGTACGCCACGACGAGTGGCGGCGAGGCGAGATAGTTCGCGCGAACTAGCGCATTGATGCGGCCTTCGAAATTGCGGTTGCCGCTTAGGACGGCAGCAACGACCAGGTTGTTGTCCTTCACCGCGGAAGCTACAGGTTCCGGAAGAGGCCCGCTGTTGCCGATACATGTCGTGCAGCCATAACCGACAAGGTGGAATCGCAGACTTTCCAAGTACGGCAACAAGCCGGTTTCCTTGAGATAGTCTGTAACCACTCGGGACCCCGGCGCGAGGCTAGTCTTCACCCATGGCTTGACCTGCAGCCCGCGCTCGACTGCTTTCTTCGCGAGAATTCCCGCCGCAACCATCACGGATGGATTCGAAGTATTCGTGCAACTGGTAATTGCGGCGATGACCACAGAACCGTGAGACAGATCGTATTTCTTACCATCATCATTGACCTCAACACGCAAAGTGGGCTTTGCCTGTTTGGCAAGCATCGCCGGTAGCGCCTCCTGAAACGCCTGTTTCGATTTCGCCAGCGGCACGCGATCCTGAGGCCGGCGCGGACCGGCGAGGCTAGGCTCGACGGTGGATAAGTCCAGTTCGAGCCTGTCGCTAAAGACCGGATCGGGGGTGGATTCCGTGCGGAACAGGCCTTGAGCTTTCGCGTAGGCTTCAACAACGTTTACGTGCGCAGGATCGCGTCCGGTGAGGCGCAGGTAATTCAACGTTTCAGAATCGATTGGGAAGAAGCCAATCGTCGCTCCGTATTCCGGTGCCATGTTCGCAATCGTCGCGCGATCGGCCAGGCTGAGGCTGGAAAGACCGGGGCCATAAAATTCGACAAACTTTCCAACGACGCCCTTTGCGCGGAGGATCTGCGTGACGGTCAGAACGGCGTCTGTTGCCGTGGCCCCTTCCGGCAATTTCCCGCGCAACCTGAATCCAAGAACCTGTGGTATCAGCATCGAGAGAGGTTGTCCCAGCATCGCGCCCTCGGCTTCGATCCCGCCGACGCCCCAACCGACAATACCCAGGCCATTGATCATTGTTGTATGAGAGTCCGTGCCGACCAGCGTGTCCGGATACGCGATTTTGCGGCCGTTATTTTGATCCACGAAAACTGTTTTCGCGATGTATTCCAGATTCACCTGATGGACGATTCCGACGTCTGGCGGTACGACCCGGCAATTCTGAAATGCCTTCTGCCCCCATTTCAGGAACACGTATCGCTCGCGGTTGCGTTCGAGTTCGCGATCTGCGTTGAAGGCGAAAGCGGCGGGCGTACCGAATTGATCAACCTGGACGGAATGATCGACGACGAGATCTACCTGCTGAAGCGGATTAATCTTTTTCGGATCTGCACCCATCTCCTTGATGACATCGCGCATTGTGGCGAGATCCACGATCGCCGGCACACCCGTGAAGTCTTGCATCAGCACTCGCGCGGGCCGGAACGCAATTTCTTTTGTGGATTGTTTTGCCGCAGCGCCTGCCGCCACGGCGCGTATGTCGTCCGCTGTGACGGTGAGGCCATCCTCGAAGCGCAGGAGGTTCTCCAGCATGATCTTCAAGGAAAACGGCAGCTTCGATACCGCTCCAGCGCCCATTTTCTCCGCCTGGTCGAGCGAGAAGTAATCGAATTCCGTGTCGCCTACCTTCAATATAGATTGCGAATTAAACGTATTCATAAAGACGAAAAGTTTAACACTAATGGTGCGACGGTCCGGTTCACGAAGCGACGGAAACGCCCAGCAGTCTGCCGATGAGGTACGTCACGCCTGCAGCCAGCGCGCCAATGCCCAGCATGCGGAAACCGCTAAAGAAGAAATTCCGGCCCGTGAACAGCGAAATGAGACCGCCGATGACGAATAATGACAACCCGCATACGACAGCGCTCGCGATAAAAGCCCTAGTGCCTGTAGTGATGAGGTACGGAACAACTGGAATCGCAGCGCCCAATGCGAATGCGAAGAATGAACTGCCAGCGGCAACCCATGGAGATCCTAGCGTCATAGGATCCAGCCCAAGCTCCTCGCGTGCAAGTGTGTCGATCGCCGTGTCGGGCCTGGAGATGATTCGATCTGCAAGTTCTTCTGCTTCGTTCTCAGCAAGACCCTTCGCCTGATAAATCAGCGACAGCTCTTCTCTTTCTTCTTCGGGCGACATTTCCAATTCCTCGCGCTCGATTGCGATCTGCTGTTCGTAGAGCTCGCGTTGTGACTGCACGGAAACGTATTCGCCGGCCGCCATCGATGAAGCTCCTGCAAGTAGGCCGGCAATGCCCGCGAGCAGAACAAAACGGGGTTCCGCGTTCGCGCCGGCGATTCCCATGACGAGACTGAAATTGGACAACAGTCCGTCGTTCGCACCGAACACGGCGGCTCGCAGGCTGCCACCGTAGTTTGTGCGGTGCCATGCCTCCAAGTCGAGGATGGATTCCGGCTTATCGTCGCCTTTGCGTTGCATCGCGCGAAGCGTCCGCATATGGCTGCGTTCTTCGGCCGGCAGACCTGCAGCTTCCGCCTGTCCGCGATACACATCCTGATCGCGTGATTCGAGACCGCTGACAACGGGAAGGATGTGCTGCGTGCCGAAACGGCGAGATAGCCAACCCAACAGGACCACTCGAAGACTTGGTGAATACAGCGGCACAGGTGCCCCGTTGTTCTTTAGCAGCCGCGCCCATCGCATGGCGTGCCGCTCTTCGGCCTTCGCGAGTCTTTCAAAGATTTCAGCACGCGCCGGATCTTTTTCCGCCTTGGCGAGCGCGCGGTACAAAGCAATACCATCTTGCTCGCGTACAAAGTTGTCCGCGTATCGTTTGAGATCCTCTTCGGTTGGTTTCACAAGAATTACTGTATCAAAGAGCGATCTTCACCCGCCGATTCAGCTCCACGTCGGCCTGGGATAATTCGAGACTGTTCGGCAATGGAATTTGTTCGAACCCGAATTGCTTTTTCCGGAGCTCTCTATAATCCGAAGATGAATCCACGCGGACGCGACTGATGCCGCCGGACATCGGGTGCATTCTTTTGGCAGCCGCAAAGCGGCTAAATAGAGGATGGCCTACATATGGCAGAAGCCAATCCACGAAATTACGGCGAGGATGTTTTATGGCTTTGGCAACGATGTGTCCAGCAGAATAGAACCGGCGGTAGCAAGAGAAGAGCAGGTCTTCCAGTTCATCCGCAGATAAATTCGGATGGCGCCACGTCGGCGCAGTTCCATCGAAGCGGTCCAGATTCATTTCGGTGATGTACCTAGTTGCCAGAAAATCGTCGTACTGCTCCGTGCCGGGTATGGGACATAAGATGTAGAACGAAGCTACATTCGGATCGAGCTCGCGGAGCACCTCCACATGCTCGCGAATGCTTGGGGCTGTATCGTCTGGAAAGCCGATGATGTTGGAGAAGTGGCTGACGATGCCGTATTTCTGGCAGAGTTTTACGATATCGCTGTATGTGGACGGATGATTTTGCGTCTTATGCGCCGCCAGCAGCGTCTTCCGGCTGAAGGATTCCACCCCTACAAACATTTCAAAGCAGCCCGCTCGCCCCATTAATTGGACGAACTCCTCCTGCTTTGCAATTTGTGTATCGCACTGTACGAAGAAAGGGATATGTATCCTTTCCGCGATCATTTGTTCCAGCAGTTCTTTTGCTTCGGCGTACTTGTTGAAGTTATCAGAAGTGAACATCACAAGCCGGACACCGGCGGTCCGCGCGTTTCGGAGACTTTCGATGGTGGTCGCGATGGATTGGCTCCGAATCTGCCGGCCGGCAATTTTGATTACCGAGCAAAAATTGCACGTGAACGGGCAGCCCCGTGCCGGATAGATCCCCAGCATTGGCACGATGTATCGACGCAAGTCTCGTTTCGACGGAGGAATCAAGACGGGGGACTGGAGTTCTTGTGCCCATCGGCGATCACGGCCGTACATGGGCTGAAGGTCCCCATGAATCGCGTCGCGAATGATCTGCGGCCAGATCATTTCCGCCTCCGCGAGGGCAAAACTGACTCCGCGATTCTGTAGCATGCTTGTGTCGCAGGTCATCGGATGCGGCCCGCCGATGACGCAGTGGCGCACGCCATTTGCGCGGGCGAACGCTGATAAATCGAGCGCCCGTTGAAACTGGTGGGACTGCACGCCGACTAAAGCCAAAAGCGTCGGTTGATCGGGATTACGCAGCAGATTGAGATAATCCAGATCGGTTTGAACGTACTCATCAATCGCGTACGTCTGAATTGCAACGTCCTCTACCGAGCCCGGAGTCATGCTTCGGATAAACGGGACCGTGCTGTTCGGCATGAAACCGCGCCGGAAGCGGTCGACATTACCGCTTACACCGTACTTGCTTGGCTTAATGATGACTACGCGCAGCATAATGGCGCTGTTGATCATATTCCTGCAGTGCGATTGCGTAAAGTTGCGAAATTCTGCTAGTTTTGACGTTTTATCTGGGGCGGCAAGTGCTGCATGAGTACAAGGGAAAGTGGCCGAAGCTGGGAGAGCGCGTTTACATTGCCGAAGGCGCCCACGTCATCGGGGATGTGGAAATCGGTGATCACTCCAGCGTTTGGTACAACTGCGTCATTCGAGGTGATGTGGACATGGTACGCATCGGGCAGCACACGAATATTCAGGACGGCTCGATCGGTCACGTGATGAAGAACGAGTGCCCGCTCATTCTCCGGGATTACGTGACCATCGGACATGGGGTGATGTTGCACGGCTGTACGGTCGAATCGCATTGCCTGATCGGAATGCGCGCGACGTTGTTGAACAATGTTATTGTGGGCGAGTATTCGATCGTCGGAGCCGGCGCGCTCGTCACCGAAGGTACGAATATCCCGCCGCGAAGCCTTGTTCTCGGCTTACCTGCTAGAGTGAAACGTTCGCTGACCGACGAAGAAGTCGCAAGCATCGACGAATACGCGCGCCGGTACTACAAGTACAAAGAGACGTACTTGGAAATGAAAGCGAAGTAGCCGCATGATTCAAGCAATCCGCGGCACGTATGACGTTCTTCCCGCCGATGTTGGAGTCTGGCACGCGATTGAAGACCGCCTCCGACAAACGTTCCATGTCTACGGATTCGGCGAGATCCGCACCCCGATGTTTGAAGCGACCGAATTGTTTATTCGAGGCGTCGGCGAGGAAACCGATATCGTGTCGAAGGAGATGTACACGTTCTCGGATCGCGATGAGAGTAAGTCGCTGACGCTGCGTCCGGAGGGCACTGCTGCCGTCATTCGTGCCTACATTGAGCACCAGCTCTACAACGAAGCGCGAATGCTCAAGCTTTATTACATCGGCCCGATGTTTCGGCGCGAGCGGCCGCAGAAAGGACGATACCGTCAGCACGTGCAGGCCGGCGCCGAAGTGCTATCCAATACGGACAATCCGGCGATTGAAGCTGAAGTCATGGAGATGCTGACGAAATTTCTTACCGGGCTCGGCATTCCGGATCTGGAACTCAGCATCAATTCAGTCGGTGATCGCGAGTGCCGGCCTCCATATATTCAGTCGCTCAAAACTGAGATCCGGAGCCGAACCGATCGGCTCTGCAAAGATTGCCGCAGGCGCGGTGAGAAGAATCCGCTGCGTGTATTCGACTGCAAAGTGCCGTCGTGCCAGCCCGTGATTGCTGAATTACCCACGATCACCGATCGGCTGTGTGAGAACTGTCGCAGCCATTTTGAGAAATTCAAATCGTATCTGATCGCAAGGGATATCTCGTTTCGCGTGAACCCCAGACTTGTTCGCGGCCTCGATTACTATACCCGAACGACATTCGAAATCACGTCGGGACGGCTTGGCTCCCAGAATACTGTGGCGGGCGGCGGCCGCTACGACGGCCTTTCCGAGGAGTTGGATGGTCCGCCGGCCAAAGGTTTTGGATTCGGCATGGGACTCGAACGCTTGATTCTTTCGATTCCGGATACGGCCCATCTCGTCCCGGACTACCAGCCGGAGTATTTCATCGCTCCAATCGGTGATGCAGCATTCGATCGAGCGACGCTGTTGGCGCGGAATTTGCGAACCGCAGGAAAGCGCGTGTACGTGGACTTTGACGCGCGTAGTCTCAAAAGCCAGATGCGGCTCGCGGACAAATTGGGCGCGAAATCCGTGATCATCATTGGAGAGGAAGAGCTGAAAACCGGCACCGTCCTGCTACGCGATATGTCGACGAAAGAACAGCGGAATATCAGGGAAGAAGAACTCTAATGGAAGAATTTCAACGAACTCACACGTGCGGCGAATTGACGGCCGGAAACAAGGGACAACAGGTCGTGGTGATGGGCTGGGTCAATCGCTGGCGCGATCACGGGCAGCTCATTTTTGTCGATCTGCGCGACCGCGAAGGCGTCACTCAAGTCGTCTTCAACGCCGAAAACAATGCTGAACTGCACCGCAAGGCCAAATCGTTGCGATCGGAATTTGTGATTGCAATCCGCGGACAGGTCCGCGTGCGCGACAAAGGTCTCGAGAATCCAAATCTTAAAACAGGTGAGATCGAGGTCGTCGCAAACGAACTGCGGGTTCTCAACGACGCCAAAACGACACCTTTTCCCATTGAAGACGAGAGCACAACTTCCGAAGACCTTCGCTTGAAGTACCGGTACCTTGATCTTCGCCGGCCAAAGCTGCAGGAAACGTTTCGCAAGCGGCATCGCATCACGATGGCCGTTCGCGAATATATGGATGCGCAGGGATTCTGGGAAGTCGAAACGCCGATTTTGACGAAATCCACGCCCGAAGGAGCGAGAGATTACCTGGTGCCGAGCCGTCTCCAGCACGGTAGTTTTTACGCGCTGCCGCAATCGCCCCAGCTGTTCAAGCAAATCCTGATGATTTCCGGTTTCGAAAAGTATTTCCAGATCGTGAAGTGTTTTCGCGATGAAGATCTTCGAGCCGACCGCCAGCCGGAGTTTACGCAGATCGATATTGAAACGTCGTTTCCTTCGCGTGAATCGCTGTTCACGATGATTGAAGGGATGATGGCGAGTGTTTTCGCTCTGAAAGGCATCACCATTCCGATGCCGCTGCCTCGCATGAGTTTTCAAGATGCAATGGACCGGTATGGAAGCGATAAGCCGGACACACGCTTTGAGGTCTTTCTTCAAAATTTCACCGAGATTTTCAAGATGGGGGGAGCCGGCGTGTTTCGTGAGATGGCAGAGACGGGCAATACCGTTCGCGGACTCGTTGCCCCGAAGGTTTCGTATTCGCGAAAGCAACTGGACGATCTGGCGATATACGTTAAGCAACTCGGCGGAGCCGGCATCGCATGGATCAGGATCGCCGACGAGGGCGTCAATGCGGCGCCACTAGTGAAGAACGCGGGAGCTGGCGCTGTGGATGCCGTGGTCCAGAAATCGGGCGCAGAAAAAGGCGACACCATTTTCTTGATGGCAGGGCCAACCGAGGTGACGTTGAATTTGCTCGGTTCCCTGCGGCTCGAACTTGCTCGCAAAGAGAACTGGATTCCTCAGGGGCGGTGGAACATGCTCTGGGTGGTCGATTTTCCGCTTCTGGAATTCGATTCAGGCGAGAATCGCTGGGTTTCGCGACATCATCCATTTACGTCGCCAGTAGATGAAGATCTCGAACTGCTCGAGACCCATCCGGAGCGCGTTCGCGCAAAGGCATATGACCTCGTGCTCAATGGCACGGAGATCGGCGGGGGTTCTACCAGAATCCACCGCGCCGATATTCAAGCGAGGATCTTTACAGTGCTAGGCTTCACCGAACAGGAGGCCCGGGACAAATTCGGGTTTTTCCTCGAAGCGCTGGAGTACGGAACGCCTCCGCACGGCGGCATTGCGCTGGGGTTGGATCGGTTGGTCATGATCCTGACAGGCCAAAGCTCGCTTCGCGACGTGATCGCGTTTCCGAAAACTGCGAGAGCTGTCGATTTGATGAGTGGATCGCCGTCGCCGGTTTCGGAGCAACAGTTGAGAGAAATTGGGATCCAAATCCGTAGGTCGTAATGGCCAAAATCAAAATCCTTCCCGAAGACATCGCCAATCGCATCGCAGCAGGCGAAGTGGTGGAGCGGCCTGCATCGGTCGTGAAGGAGCTGATGGAGAATTCTCTCGATGCCAGCGCGACCAAGATTGCGATCGATGTTGAAGAGGGTGGACGGAAGCTGATACGGGTCAC
>Ga0066709_100003521_pt1 | contig 12063 bp, 9 predicted proteins | sample GraSoiAngelo_158_FD_79665 | JGI IMG/M metagenome (GOLD analysis project Ga0066709, IMG submission 79665) | Grasslands soil microbial communities from the Angelo Coastal Reserve, California, USA - 14_1009_16_30cm | ecosystem: Environmental > Terrestrial > Soil > Grasslands | place: USA... | reverse complement strand
GTCACCATCCGTCGCTCGACCGACACTGCGACCTGGACGACCGTACTCTCGGCCTCGCGTGTCGGGGAGGCGACGTTCTTGGACACCGACCTCCAGCCGTTGACCACCTACTACTACCGGGTGACGCTGCTGTCCGGTCCCTGAATGGGGAGACGGCGGAAGGAGGAAGAGATGCGGATGGGCGCGGCGACCGACCGCGCGGCGTGCTCGGAGCCTCTGCCTGACCGGCGGGGAGGCGAGCCCTCGGCTGGCGCACGCTTCCTCGGGCCCTGGTTAGCGGTGCGTCAGCACCGCGGGCCTCGGCGCTGCATTAGATCGCTGCATCGGGATTGCACTAACACATAAGCTCTGCTACTGACCCCCGCCTGTGGTGGTTGGGACGCGGGACGTGGGGGCGTCGGATCGCCTCCTGACGGTCGCGGAGGCCGCGATCCTGCTCCGCCTCTCGATCCCCGCCGTCTACAAGCTGATCGCGGGCGAAGTCCTCCCCGCCTGCCGCCTCGGTCGCTCGATCCGCCTCTCCGAGCGCGTCTTGCAGAACTACATCACGGCTGGCGGACGGGCCTGGCCTGGGCCGGCAGAAGCGGGCAAGGGTGGCCCCGCGATCGCGAGGACCACGAAGCCGAGCGCGACCCAGAGCGGAATGTGGCACGCACACCGCGTCACCTCATCCGCACCGGAGCGTGCATCCGCGCCACGATTCGTGCAGCCGCGCCTGGCACGTCTCCTGCTCTCTACTATCCTAGCAAATGTCGGTACGCCGTTTGCTGCCGACCAGCGGGCGGGTATAAGCAGACTCTTGCTTATCCGGTTGTTTCAGCTTGCTGCTGTTTCCGCCTTCCGGAGGTCTGTGGTGTCGCCGATGGTGCCGCTGAGCCCTGGTTTCGCGTTGCAGGAGCAGTCCGGCGGGGCCGCGCTCAATGGCAGGCGCCCCAACGCCTTGGCGCACCGCTGGTAGCTGAAACAACCGGATAAGCAGACGATGTCTAGTTCGTGGTTACAGTAAAGGCGTTGTCAATGCCATGATGACCAGGGCGCCCCACGGGCATAGGGTCGGCGGGGTGCTTCTGTTTTGGGGGCGTGGGGATCGGCTGGACTGCCACGTTGACCGAATCCTGCTTATACGACGCTGACCCTCCACGCGGGAGGCCCCCCACCTCGAGGCCCGGCGCACCTCTCCGGAGCCAAATACGGCCGCCCTTCCGGCGACGTCAGCTCCCGACGTTCGCCTGGGCGAGCTTCTGCACGCGGCCCTCCAGCTCCTCGATCTTGGCCTGCTGCGCCTTGAGCGCGGCCATGAGAAACGCCACGTAGTCTCCCATGCTCACCGAGCTGCCATCCTTGCTGATCTCCTTCGGCGCCTCCTCGGCAATGACCCCGAGATGCTCGGTCTTTTCGGCATCGTTGCGGAAACGGTACCGGACCACGTCGAGGGCCTTCACCTTCTCGAGGATTCCGCGCGATTCCTTCTCGTCGACGCGCCTGATGTCGGTCTTGTACTCGCGAGAGCTGAAGAGGTTCCACGCATTCGCCCTCGCCTGCGTCCCGTCGCCCGGGTTTCCCACCTGCAACCGGTATCCCGGCGCGGATGTCCCGATGCCCACGTTGCCGTTGGGCGTCTGTATCGTCATGTAATCCGCTCCGTTGTAGAAATCCCTGATCCTGAACCTGTTGGAGTACGGAGTGACCCCGTCGATCATCATCCTGACGCCCATGAACGCATTGAGGAGCTGGACGCCGGTGTCCACGTCCTGCGGACCACCGATGGCGAGCAGGGCCGGTCGCGAGGTCACCGCATCGCCTCGCTTTCCGTCGAAGAAGACGTAGCTGGCCGCACCGTTGAAATCGGGCGGTACCCCGGCGGCGGCCGGAGGCGCGAAGTGGACCTCGAAGACGTTGCCGCCGCTGTCGCCTTCCGCCACGTTGAATCGCATGACGGCGGCGATATTGGCGCGCGAGTCCCCCGAATCCCGTCCTCCGTACGTGTTCGTGACGGGATCGTAGGGCGTGTTGTAGCTGAGGGCCCAGTCGTTCTCGAACGTATTGAAAGACTGCCGCCACTTCCCGAATTTCGCCTCGCCGCCTTCCCACTGCATTACGGCGCGGTGCGTGTAGGACGGATCCGGCAGGCTCGCGATCGGGGGCAGGGCGAAGATCGTGCCGACGTTGTTCAGGGCGTTCATGATGTGGAGTCGCGAGCCGGGCGGATCGACGCCCATCCCGGTGTTGCCGGTGATGAACGTCTGGTCCGCGGCCAGCTTCAGATGCCCGATGTTGCCGAGGCTGTATCCCGCCAGCGAGAGATTCTTGCTCTGCTGCTCGTTGGAGGTCAGGGAGACGATGGCGTTCTCCGAGTTCGCCTGGGAGCCCATCTGGAAGAGGAGGGTCCCGGTGTCCGATGCGAGCGACTTCAAGCGTAGCGGGATGGAGCCCGCCGTGCTGAGAACGTCCAGCTTGAAGCCGGGCGCCGTCCCGACACCGACGCTGCCGCTGGTGGTCATGGATCCGACGCTCAGCGCCGCGCTGGAGGAGACGTCCGCGCCGGTGATGGTTCCGTCGGCGATGTCTGTATTGGTCACGCACCCGTTACAGACGACGTCACTTGCGCACGCGTTACAGACGGCTCGAATCGGGCCTGGTCTGACCAAACAGAGGGCGGTCGCAAAGAACGCAGTCAGGATGCCTTTCCGGGTCATGTGACACCTCCGCTCACCGTTCGGGCGCCAGAAGCCTCGACGCCGGGTTGACGGCACGGACCGGACACCGGTCGCTGCGATCCCGCCGACCGCGAGCCCCGCGATCCAAGGAGAAATCCATCTCGCTCTCGCGTTCGCCGTCTCCATCGCGAGCCACCTGCTCTTCCCCGTGACGATCGCGCGGCCGGCGGTGCCTCCCGAGGGCGGCTTGTCGATGAGGCCTACGCCGCCGACCGGCCGATCAGCCTCTTCCCGAGCTTCCACGCTGCCGTCGCGCGATCCTGTGGAGGGTACGGGTCCGGTCTCGGATGGCGTCTCCGGTCCCCGCCTTGCCTCCTACCTAATAGGCGTGACAAGACGCGGAACGGGTGTTCAACCGAATTGAACACCTATTTGCGGGGTACGCCCGAGCTCTATGTCGTCCAGGAGACGACTGCGCTCGCGTCCCGCCTGTAGGAGCAGAACGTCCCGGTCTTCACCGTCCGGGCGAGATGCGCGCCCAGCGCCGGGTGGCTCTCGACGACGCGGGCAAGTGTCCTCTTGATCGCCCGGGTCACATTGAGGCGCGCCCGCTCGGCGGCTGATCCGGCGCGCCGTGCACGGCCCCCGAGCCCGAGCGCCCCCGTGAGCTCGCGCGTGAGGAGGTCGATCTCTTCCTGGATGGGCGCGGCGCGCCCCGTGTCGTGAAAGGCGGTCAGCTCCGCCAACTCGCTGTGGAGCTCGTCGAGGTGCGCCTTGTATGCGGTTCGGGCGCGCGCGTCGGGCAGGCTACGGGCCTCGTCACGCCCCGCGAGATGCAGGCCCGCCTCCCCCTCGCCCGCCTCCCCCTCGCGGCAGCCCGGCCGCGCGCTCGTGAGTCGGTCGGGGTCCGGGCCATCGACGAGAGCTATCAGCTCCGCGGCATGGAACTCGCGCCCCGGATAACGCAGAAGCTGAGCCAGATAGGCGAGGCCCCGGACGTCCTTGAGCCGCAGGACCGCGCCGGCATAGGCGATCGTCCAGTACTCCCCCTCCTTGCGGAAGACGCCCTCGGCCGGTGGAGCGACGCATGGCGGTGTCGGGTATTCCGTTCCCGCTGCGCGGCCAATGGCTGTGGACGGCATGAGCGCCTCGCCGTTCGTCGCGAGGCGCGTGAGACCCAGGGCGGACGTCGTCTCTCTCGCCGACGCGAGGAGCGCGTGGGCCCGCTCGGCGTCGGCCGGGTCACCGCGAGCGAACAGCATGGCGGCGAAGGCGTAGGCGCTCTCCGCCGTCCAGAGCAGAGACCCCATGCGGGCGGCCATCGCCAGCGCCGCCTCGAAGTGCGTGGCCGCGTCGTCCCAGCGTTGCAGGGTAGCCGCCAGAAGGCCCAGATAGCGCGACACGGGTCCGCCGCTGATCGTACAGCCGACCTCCGCGCTCCGTGCCGCATAGGGGCGCAGGAGTTCGTAGAGCTGAACCGCACGCTCGCGATCCGCAAGGTGCGCGCACACCTCCGCGAGCGAGCCCAGCGCCCCGAGCCAGGTCGTATCGCGGGGGAGCGACGCGAAGTCGTCCGCCGCCAACCGGTCGAACTCGCCGCGTGCCTCGGCGTCCCGCCCAAGCTCGGCGTACAGCCGCGCGAGTTGCACCCGCCACGCGGGAATCTCGGGATGGCATTCGACCAACTGGCGGAAGATAGGCTCGAACATGTGCACGCTGCCCCGCTCGCGGCGCGCGATGTAGACCTGGAGCGCGTGGGCGCTGCGGGCGTTCTCCTCGGCCGCGTGCTGCCCCGGCACGCGCAGCGCCGGCGCGAGCGCCTCGTGGGCCAGGCGCTCGCCGTCGTCGACCCGTCCCTGGAAGAGCGCGTGCTGCGCGCGGCAGATGGTGTTCAGCCAGAGGTCGAACGGCGCGCGCAGCTCTCGGGCGAGGCGCCCGTGCTCCTCGAGCTCACAGTCCAGGGCGGCCCTGTCACCGACCTCGAGAAGATCGTAGAGGTTGCGAGCGTGGCCCCGGAGCACCAGCTCCTTGCTGCCGCTCTCGCGGGCCAGGCGGAAGATCTCCTCCACGACGGCCCGCCGCTCTTGCAGGTGATCGGGCCCGAGGAGGACCTCGTGATGCGCGCAGAGGGTGTAGGCGAGGGTGGGCGTGTCCCCCAGCGTGCGGGCCAGGGCGAGCGCTTGGCGGCTGAGGGTCTGGCCGCGCGGGCGCCCGCCGGAGAAGCACAGCTTCAGCGCGAGCCGCGCCGTCACGCGCACCGCGAGGGGGCTCTGCTCATCGCCGAGCGCGGCGCGAGCCTCCTCGAGCAGGTCGAGGAGGTGCTGGTCGACGCGGGGCGCGGAAAAGGCGAGTGACCAGTGGGCCCCGTAGCCGAGCGCGGCGCGCGCTAGCAGCTCGGCCGAGCCGAGCGCGCGTGCGATCTGCGCGGCGCGCTCGAACGTGCGCTTCGCGCCCTCGCCGTTGCCCGCGCGGTCCTGGGTCTGCCCGAGGGCGAGCAGGAGATCGCAGCACCGTCGCGCATCAGACGGCGCGAGTGCGAGCGCCTGCAGCGCGCACTCGTAGTGCGCCACGCCGTCTTCGTAGGCGACGAGCCGCAGCGCCCGGTCACCGGCGCGCGTCGAGTACCCGACCGCCTTTTGCGCGCCGCCGCCAGCGGCGGCCTGGAAGAAGTGGTGCGCCAGTTCGTCGAGGTGCAGCTCCGGATCGGCGGCGTGCAGCTCTTCGAGCGCCTCGGCGACGCGCAGGTGGAGCCCCAGCCGGCGTGCGGGTGTCAGGTCATCGTAGAGGCAGTCGCGCACGAGTACGTGGGAGAAGGCATAGTGCGCGAGCGCCGCCGAGCGCTCAACGATAATCGCTGCCCCGAGCGCCTCGTCGAGTGCCACGCCGAGCGCGCCAGCCGAGAGGCCGGCCGCGACCCTGACGCAGCCGAGGTCGAACTCCCGGCCGGCGACGGCCGCGACGGTGAGGAGCTCTCTGCAATCGGCCGAAAGGGGGGCGAGCCGGCGGCGGATCGCCTCGCACACCCCGTCGGGGATGCCGAGGTGCCCTAGCGTGGCGCTGCCGTCGAGCCGTCCCTCCACCGCGAGCAGGCGCACCACCTCGTCGACGAAGAGCGGGTTGCCGTCCGTCGCGTTGTGCACGCTGGCGACAACGGCGTCGGTGGCCGAGTGGCCGTACGTCCGCTCGATGAACTGGCCCACCTCGGCCTGGCCGAACCCGCGGAGGGGGAGATGGTGCGCCTCGCGGGCGACCTCGCCGAGCGCCGCCGCGACCCGGGGCGTCTGCCGCGCCTCAACGGCTCGGTAGCTGCCCACGACGAGGATGCGCGCCTCGTGCACCTCGCGTGAAAGAAAATGCAGGAGCGCGAGCGACGGCGGATCGGCGCCATGCAGGTCGTCCAGGACGAGCACCAGCGGCTCGCGCGCAGCGGCGCCTTTGAGGAAGACGGCTGCCGCGTCAAACAGGGCGAAGCGTGTGTGCTCGGCCTCGAGCGAGGGCGGCCGTTGCTCGACGCCGCCCACGCCCTCGCGCAGCTCGGGGACGACCTCCGCGAGGGCAACCCCTCCTGGTCCGGCGGCGCCATGACATCTCCCACCCCGCGCCTGCGCGTACGCCCGGATGACCTGCACCCACGGCCAGTAGGCGGGCGCCCCGCCGCTCTCCCAGCACTTCCCTGAGAGCACGAGGAGGCCGCTCTCGCGGACGCGCACCGAGAACTCGTCGAGGAGCGCCGTCTTCCCGACACCCGGCTCGCCGACCACCATGAAGACGCTGCCCCGGCCGGCGACCGACCTCTCCACGGCGCCACGAAGCACATCGAGCTCGCGCTCCCGGCCGACGAAGACGCCGCGGGCGAGCCGGGGCGCCGCGACTTGGTTGTGCGAATTCGGCTCGGCTGCGGAGGCGTCCATCGCGGCCTGGAAAGGCCCTCTGACGCGGGCATCCTTATGCGAGGCATCTCTTGCGCGTCAAGACACAGCCATCACAGCGACGCCCGCCCGCCGCCTTCTATGAGCGCGCTCAGTATCACGTACCCGGGGCGGCTCGAGGAGAGCAGGATGCGAGCCGCGTCAGGTGCCGGTGCGCGCCAGGGCGGGGGGATGGGAACTCTCGCTGCTTCGGGCCGGCCGAGTGGGCCGCGGAGCATCCAGGGGAGCTCCGACCTGAACGGGCGGGTCGGGGACTGGACGGTACCGCTGCGGGTGCCGGTGCCGGGGCCGTAAAGCCCGCACCGTGACGACGGGGCCGCGGGGTGAGCGGAAGAAGGCGAAGCGGCTCGGTCGCCCGTCCGGCCGCGAGATAGACGCGCGGCTCGCGATGCGGCTGCCCGCCGAGCTGATGGCGCAGCTTCAAGAGGCCGCGCGACGGGACGAACGGACGGTGCCGCAGCTCGTGCGGCTCCCTGCGACGGGCGTTCGATGAGACGGAGCAGCGCAGATGAGCCGGCCGGTTTGGTGCTTCTAGCCGGGTAGGTATCTTCACTTACGGGCGCGGAAGGGCCCGACGATCATGCGCAGCCGGAATCGTCCGAAGGCAGAGTCAGCGAAGAGGGGAGCGGCCCGGTCCTACACGCGCAGCGGGACGGAGCCGAAGCTACCGTACACGACCGCCCCTGGAGCGTTGCGCAAATCCCTGGCACAGGTTCACAGCAAGCCAAAGCCGCCGAAGGTCAACAATGCGCTTCTCAGCGCCTGGTCCCTCGGCGGGGGCAACGCCAACTCCATCATCCGCGTCCTCAAGGCCCTCGGTCTACTCAACTCCTCGAGCGAACCGACCGAGCACTACGAGGCGTTCATGCATCGTGGAACAGGTCCAGCAAGGCTAGCGGCGCGCGTTCGCGAGGTCTACAAGCCGCTCTTCGATGCGTACCATCAGCCCTACAAAGAGAACGATGAGACTCTGCGGAACCTGTTCAACATCAACTCGGGTGGGGCGGAAGGAACGATCACCTTCCAGATTCAGACGTTCAAGGCGATCTGCGAGCATGCCGATTTCACATCGGGCGACGTAGACGGAGGTAGTCGTGGACGTGTCGACGACGGCGGTGGCAAAAGCGACGCCGGGAAAGAGCGGAGGTCCGACGACGCCGGGAGGCCGGTGATTCACAACGACCTCCACATCCATCTCCCGGAGAACAAGTCGGCCCGCGACTACGAAGCGATCTTCGAGGACATCGCGCGGCACATCTACGGCCGGAAGCCCGGAGAGGCTGAGTGAGCCGAAGCAAATTTGCGGACGATGCCGCCCTCTGTGGTGGCTCGCCGCCATCCGCGACAAGCACGGGCTTCGCGGCGCGGTGCGAAGCGGAGAAGCGCGCCCCGCGATCACAATCATAGCGCCGCTCGACGAGTTCATGGAGAGTGTCCGGTACCTGAACACTCGTCGCACTGAAGGGGCCATTCTACGGCTCGAGTCAGAGGCTGACGTTCAGGACGCAGTCTTCTTAATGCTTCGGCCGTGGGTCCGTGATCTCGTTCCCGAAGACCCGACGGGTAAGGTTGGGAACCGCTTCACGATCAAAGACTTCTTCTCGAAGGAGCATCGGTGCGTCGTAGAGGCGAAGTCCATCCGAGACCGCGACCACGGAAGGTCGATCTCCAAGGAGCTTCACGACGACATCGAGTCGTACCGGCACCACGACCACTGCGACGAGATCATCTTCTTCATCTACGATCCGAATACCCACATCCCGGACGCCCAGGCGTTGAAGCGCGCGATTCATGCGGAACGGGTGTACGACGGCAAGCGTCTCGCGGTCACGGTGATCGTGAAGCCGTGAGCCGGCACCATCGAGACTCGCCAGGACGGATGAGGTCGAGCGCGAGTACGGAAACTGGCTGCACGAGTTCTAGGGCGAGACGAATCGGGCGTGCGCTGTGCTCGGCGCGGCGTTCCTCGACCAAGCGCTCGGGGGGCTCCTGCATGGATTCTGCGCGACGATGCGAAGGCGCGAGAAAACCCCCTCGGCCGGAGCCAGCCACTGGCGGCGTTCGGCGCTCGCATGGACCTCGGCTTCGCGCTCGGCCTCATAGGGACGGTCGAGCACCATGACCTCGACCTCGTGCGGAAGACAAGAAACGAGTTCGCGCACAAGCTGACCGGCCTCTCATTCGACTCGGCCCCAATCGCGGACTGGTGCCGGGAGCTGCGCGCCCTCGACGAGCTGGGATTCCCCATCCCGCTCGACGCGGTGCAACCCATCAGGTTCCGGTTCGAGACGGCGGTGGTGTTCCTGGCGATCACGCTGCGCGGCCGGCGGGCGACCGTGGCGCATCGCGAGGAGCCCGAGAGCATACGCGATGTAGAGAAGCGGCTCCGGGACGGATCGCTCACACCGTAAGCGCGCGGCTCTCGCGCTACTCCTCAAGCCTCCCGTCGCAGCCGCGCCATCCACTTCCGCCCGAACGCTTCATGGATCACCCGCGAGGTGACCACGGTGCGCGTCTCCACGTCTTCGGCCTTGTACTCACCCCACAGGCAGTCCAGCTCGGCCAGCGTGAACCGCGATGCTTTCACGTCGCGGAGCTTCTGCCGCATGTCGGCCACCATCGCGATGTGCTCCGCCGCCTTGTCGCGCAGCTCGGGGTAGGCGTTGGCCGGAAGCTGGCCCACTGTCTCCTCGTCGGGCCAGATCGCGAGATGGACACCGTTGGGGCTGATGAGGCGCCAGGTCGCCTTGTCGCACCCAGCGTAGCTTCTCGGCCTTGCGTGCGCTTTCCAGGTACCGGAGCGTCTCGACGAGCTGACGCGAGAGTTCCACTGTGCGGTCGTGCCCCGACTTCGGTGTGCCGATGGTGCCGTCTTCGGAGCGTGCGCGGGCAATGCGGGCCTCGCGGCGTGCGAAGTCGAGGTCATCCCACTGGAGAGCGAGTCCCTCACCAAGCCGCATGCCCGTGCGAGCGAGGCAGAGGAAGAGCGGATAGAAGGGGCGGTGCTGCCGCTCGGCTGCCGCGAGAAACGCATCAAGCTGCGCTCGGGTGAACGCCTGTCCTCCTGGCGGGCCTCCTTCGACGGCGCGAGCCGTAGCTTTCGCCCGAGCTTGTCGGCCGGGTTGACGAGGAGGATGCCGTCGTCGACCGCGGCCTTCAGCATCGCGCGCAGGGTCGCGTAGATGATGCGGACGGAACGCGAGACGGTGGCTCGGTCAGGTCGTCCCGATCCGCGGCTGAACGTCCGGGCGATTGCGACGACTATTCCCTTGACGTCGAGCCTGCGCCGGTACGATGCTCCCGCCCCGAGGCATCATGAAGGCAGGCGTCCGATGGTTCGTGGGGTTGGTGGTGCTGCTCGTTGGCGCTGGGTTCACCGCGTCACCGGCCCTCGCCACCTGCGGCAAGCCCTGCAAGAAGCTCATCGCCAGCGATTTCAAGGCGTGCAAAAGCGCCTGCGGCAAGGACGATATCTGCAAGAAGGGATGCAGAGAAGAGAGGAAGGCCGGGGTGGCAACGTGCAAGGCGGCTGCTAATCCGACGCCACCTGCCTGCGGAGAAACAACGACCACAACGACAACCAGCACTTCCACTACGACGAGAATCAGCAATACCGCGACGACAACAACCAGCACCACCACTACGACATCGACTAGTACCACCACCACGACAACGACCGGCACCGCCACCGCGACAACTCCGTGCGGAACCTTCGTGATCGAGTGGGGTAGCCTCGGGCGCGGGGACGGGCAGTTCGATGACCCCGGCGGCGTCGCCGTGGATCACGGCGGGAACGCCTTTGTCAGCGACCAGGGCAACGACCAGGTTCAGAAGTTCACGAACGCCGGGACCTTCCTCACCAAGTGGGGGAGCCTGGGCTTCGGGGACGGGCAGTTCATCCACATGGGTGGCGTCGCCGTGGATGGGAGCGGAAACGTGTTCGTCGCCGACGAGAGCAGCAACCGCATCGAGGAGTTCACGGATACCGGGACGTTCCTCACCAAATGGGGCACCTTTGGCACGGGGGACGGGCAGTTCAACGTCCCCTTTGCCGTTGCTGTGGATGGGAGCGGGAACGTCTTCGTTGGCGACTTCAGCAACAGCCGCGTCCAGAAGTTCACGAACACCGGAACCTTCCTCACCAAATGGGGCGGCCCGGGCAGCGGAGATGGGCAGTTCGACCAGCCGATTGGTATCGCCGTGGATGGAGCCGGGAACGTCTTCGTCGCCGACAGGAACAACAACCGCGTTCAAAAGTTCACGAACGCCGGGACCTTCCTCACCAAGTGGGGTAGTGTCGGCAGCGGGGAAGGGCAGTTCAGCGGTCCCCAAGGTGTCGCCGTGGATAGCAGCGGGAACGTCTTCGTCACCGAGGGGAACAACAACCGGGTCCAAAAGTTCACGGACACCGGGACCTTCCTCACCAAATGGGGTAGTCTCGGCAGCGGAGATGGGGAGTTCAGCGGCCCCGCTGGCGTCGCCGTGGATGGGCGGCAACGTCTTCATCACCGACTTGAACAACCACCGCATCCAGAAGTTCGCGTGTCCGTAGGGGAGAGAGCCTCGCTGCTCTGAGAAGCGAACCGGCACGCCCACGAACCGTCGCCGCGTCGTGAGTGCAACGGGCACTGTCCCGCCGTCCTCCGTCGCGGCGCTCACCCGACAGCGCCCGGTCGCCGCCTCCTGCCGCTCCGCCGCGAGCGCGCTGAGACGGGCCCTGGTCCCTGGTGCGGCGCGAGGGGACTACGCCCGGACGAGGGGATGACCTTGGCGCGAGCGGCCTCGCCGCGATCTGCTCCTGCTTCGCTGCCCAGGTTCAACGCGGGCTCGCTCCCGGGCCTGCTACCGCCGTGCTACCACTCCACCCCGCACCATGCTGACCTACCAGCCCCGCGCAGTTCTCCGAGCGCTTGGAATTCCGCTATGCTAAGTCACAGTGGGTCAGCATGGATTTGCTAAAATGCTACCACGAATCAGAAGGTCGGGTGTTCGAATCACCCTGGGCGCACTCGGTATTCTGCGTAGTCAGTACGCGCCTGCGTGTCGGGTGTGTCGCTCGGCTCGGGTGGACGTCGCGCGCTGGAGTACACGGGAGGAGTTCGTCCTACGAGGCGAGTCACGACCTCGTGATTTCCGCCCATGCGCCCGGCCGTCGATCCTCGTGCTCGGCCCGGTCAGGGCGTCACTTTCCCGCCTGCTCGCCCGAGCGCACGAAGCATTGACTCGGAACGCGATCAACCTCGCCGCGGTCGCGTGCTTGCCAGCATTCGGCTTCGGGGTACCCGGGTCCTCGTGCCACGAAGTCCCAACCCGCGTCCCGCATGCAGCGGACGAGGTCGTCGACGGAGCCCGTTCCACCTCTGCATGCGCGATGGGCTCGATACCGCTCCCCGCCGCCCTGAACGGCCTCGGTCGCCTGCTCCACCTGCGGAAGCCTCGGCAGTGGGCCGGTGGCGCACGATGCGAGAGCCAGCGCG
>Ga0066709_100003518_pt1 | contig 12065 bp, 11 predicted proteins | sample GraSoiAngelo_158_FD_79665 | JGI IMG/M metagenome (GOLD analysis project Ga0066709, IMG submission 79665) | Grasslands soil microbial communities from the Angelo Coastal Reserve, California, USA - 14_1009_16_30cm | ecosystem: Environmental > Terrestrial > Soil > Grasslands | place: USA... | reverse complement strand
CGGCGGCGAGGTACCGCACCGGCGAGCCCGGGAAGCGGTCGCGGGCGATGCGCACGGCGGTTTCGGAGACGTCGAACGCCGTTGTGTCGTAGCCGAGCCCGGCGACGTACTCGGCGTCGGCGCCCAGGCCGCAGCCCACCACGAGGGCACGCCGTCCGGCGCCGGTCAGACGTTTGGCCGCCACCCATTCCACGAGCATGGGATGGGGTAGGCCCCGGTCCCACGGCACGACCGAGGCGTCGTCGGTCGCCGCCACGTACAGCCGTTCGAACCACCCGGTCGGGTCGTCGGCGGCGATGGACTCCGCCGCGAGCTGGTACACGAGTTCGTCCGGGTCCTCGTCCGGCATGACACCTCCTACAGTCCGGCGATGAATTGTCGCTCGTCGGGTGGCCAACATGGTGAGGGCGGTCGAGGACGGAGACGAAAATGACCGACGTGCAGAAGCGGGTACAGGAAGCCATCGACCAACTGGTCGAGTCGGGAGCCGAACGGGGCGTCCAGGTCGCGGTGTACCGGGACGGTGAACCGCTGGTCGACGCCGTGGCGGGGGTCGCCGACCCGGCGACGGGACGCCAGGTGACGGCGGGTACGCCGTTCTACAACTTCTCGATCGGCAAGGGCGCGACGGCGGCCGTGGCGCACGTGCTCGCCGAGCGCGGCCGCTTCGGGTACGACACGCCGGTCGCGGACCTGTGGCCCGAGTTCGGTGCGCACGGCAAGCACACCGTCACCGTCCGGCAGGTGGCCGGGCCGCTCGGCGTCGCCGACGAGCTCTACTTCGGTATGCCGGAGTCCGAGCACGGGCGGCTGGCGCCGCTGGAGGACGCGCCGGGCGGGGACGAGGACTGGGCCGCCTCGATGCCCGCGGACCTGCCGATGTTCAAGGCCGGTCCGATGGCGCTGATGCCCACGGCCACGCTCGGCAACCGTGCCGACATCCTCGCCGCCGACATCCCGGCCGGGTGCAAGACGTCCGCCCGCGCCATCGCCCGCATGTACGCCGCCATGCTGGGCGAGGTGGACGGCGTCCGGCTGATCTCCCCCGAACGGCTCCGCCAGGTGACAGCCATCGCGGCGAGCGGTGTCGACCAGGTCTACGGCAACCCGTCGACGTGGGGGCTGGGCTACTCGATCGGGCGTCCCGGCGCCACGGCGCAGGAGAGCCCCACCGCGTTCGGGATGGGCGGCGCGGGCGGCAGCTTCGCCTACGGCGACACCGCCACCGGTATCGCCTTCGCGGTGACGAAGAACCGCCTCACGGCCGACTTCAGCGCGGTCAACCAGCTCAGCGGGATCGTCACCAACGCGGTCGCGGGTACGTTTCCCACGGGCGCCACCACCTGAGACGCGGCGGGTACGGCATGCTCTGGAGTGTCACCGCCGCCGGGTGAAGGCTGGAGTCCGTCGACGTACGTCGCCCCGCTGTTCGAAGTCGATCCGCATGACCACGCGCCGGATGGTGGGGTGGGTAACCTCCTCGAACCCCGCTTCCTCGAAGACCTGACGAGCCCCCACGTGCAGTTCGCCCCAGGTGATCTGCCTGCCCGGCTGGGTGATCATCGGGTAGCCCTCGAGCGTCCGGGCGCCGCGCTCGCGGGCGAAGTCGATCGTGGCCCGGGCGAGGTGATAGGTCAGGCCGCGGCCCCGGTAGCCCTTGCCGACCACGAAGCAGGTCACCGCCCAGATGCCGTCGTCGTCCTTGTCCTCGTCCCGACCGCTCCACGGGACGCGGGAGGTGCGCAGCTTGGGGTACGCCGTCCGCGGCTCGACCGCGACCCAGCCCGCCGGCTCCCCGTCGACGTAGGCGACCAGCCCGCTGGTGGCCGCGGCGTCCGGGATGCCGCAGGCGGTCTGCGCCCGGAGCATCGCGGTCCGCTCCTGGTGCGTGGAGTCGCGCCAGATCCAGCCGACGACCTTGAACCGCTGGCACTGGCACTGGCCCGGGTCGGTGGTGCCGAAGATGGCGGCGAGGTCGTCCCAGGACGCCTCGTTGGCGGGGACGATGGTCAGTTGCTCGGCCGGGATCGGCACCGACATGATCATGCTCGCATGCTAGGTTCCGTTACGGACGTTCTGCTTCCGGATTGTGGGAGATGCGGTGAAGCCCGACGCGAGCCCCACGGCACGGGCGCTGCTGGCCCTCGAACTGGTCCAGGGCAGCCCGGGCATCACCGCGGACCGGCTCGCCGACAGCCTCGGGGTCTCGGAGCGGGCCGCCCGGCGGTACGTCGGCATCCTCCGCGAGGCCGGCATCCCGATCGAGTCCGTCCGCGGGCCCTACGGCGGCTACCGCCTCGGCCGCGGCCTGCGGCTGCCGCCCATGATGTTCAGCGCCGCCGAGGCCCTCGGCCTGGTCATGGCCGTGCTCGACGGCCACCACGACGCGGGCGATCCCACCGACCCCGTCGGCAGCGCGCTCGGCAAGATCATGCGGGCGCTCCCGGAGCCGCTGGCCGCGCAGGCCGAGGCGGTCCGCCGGACCACGGCGCCCGCCCCCGACCGCGCGGCCGCCCGGCCCGACCCCGGTACCACGACCGCCCTCGTACAGGCCTGCTCGAACCACCGGCGGGTGCGGCTCGGCTACCGCTCCGAGGCCGGGTCGGAGTGGGTCACCGAGGTCGACCCGTGGGCGGTCGTCGTCCGCCACGGCCGGTGGTACCTGCTGTGCCGGTCCCACACCAGGGACGCCCGCCGGGCGTACCGAATCGACCGGGTCCGCGCGGTGGAGGTGCTCGACGACACCTTCAGCCCACCCGCCGACCTCGACCCGGTCGCCGTGCTCGAGGAGCATCTCGCCGTCGGCTGGGAGTACGACGTCGAGGTCGTCATCGACGCGCCCGTCGACACCGCGGCGCGGTGCCTGCCCCGCGCCCTCGGACTGCTCGAGCCGATCGATGCCGAGACCACCCGCCTGGTCGGCAGCACCAGCAACCCGGTGTGGTACGCCGAGCAGCTCGCGACGATCCCGGCGTCGTACCGGATCGTGCGGTGCCCCGAGCTCCAGCAGGCCGCGCGCATCCTCGGCCAGCGGCTGCTGGCGGCGGGTGAGAGTCCAGGTCCCCGCTAACTCCCGCAGATGGTCGCGCCCATCACCATCAGCGTGGGCCAAGGGTCGTCCAGGGAGGCAGGGCGGGCCGCTGTCATGGGCGGGACACTACTGCCGTCCGGGCGCTAGGCGCCGAGCCGGCGCGTGCCGGGCAGGTGGGCGACTCCCCAGGTCGCCATGGCGTCGAGGATCGGAGCCAGGTCGCGGCCCCGGTCGGTGAGCCGGTACCGGTGCCGCGGCGGGCGGTCGCTGTACGGCTCGCGAGCGACGATCCCGTGCTCCTCCAGCCGCCGCAGCCGGTCGGCGAGCGTGTTCGTCGGTACGCCCTCGGCCGAAGCCGCCAGGTCGGCGAACCGCAGCTCGCCACGGAACAGCAGGTCACGCACGATCAGCAGCGACCATCTGTCGCCCACCACGTCCAGCGAGCCGGCGATGGCGCAGTCCGAGCGCCGCGGCGCCGCGTGCGATGGAGACATCCACACCTCCCTAGTCACTTGCATCATACAAGTCACTCGGGCTAAGGTAACTTGCAAAACACAAGTCACTAGGAGGCCCGATGAGTGCGCCGACGCTCACCCTTTCCCCCCGGTCGCTGGCCCCGGCCGCGGTCATCTCGGTCGCATGGTTCGCCGCGGCGCTCGGCGCCGGCGCACTGGGCGCGTTCCACACCACCGGCGGCGCGCCGCCGGTGGCCATCGGCCTCGCCGCCTGCGCTCCACCGCTGGCGGCGATCGCGTTCGCTGCCGGTTCGCCCCGCTTCCGTGCCTGGGCCATGAGCCTCGACCTGCGGTTCCTCACCCTCCTGCAAGCGTGGCGAGCCGGCGGGCTGGCGTTCCTGGGGCTCGCCGCGGTGCACGCCCTGCCCGGCGGCTTCGCCATCCCCGCCGGGGTCGGGGACCTGACAGTCGGGCTAACCGCGCCGCTCGTGGCCGCGTTCGTGGTCGGCCGCTCCGACCGCCTCTACCTGGCCTGGACCGCGCTCGGGATCGCCGACCTCATCACCGCCGTCACCCTCGGGATCCTGTACTCCAGCAGCCCGATCGGCGTCCTGCGAGGGGACATCGGCACCGACCTGATGGCCTCGCTGCCCATGAGCATCATCCCCACCTTCGGCGTGCCGATCACCCTCGTGATCCACATCCTGGCGTTGACCAACCTGCGGGGACGTCGCGCCGGGCATGACCACTGAGGGAGGGCCTGGTGGAACCGCGTTGCTAACGTCTGGCCCGGCGACCGACGACGGCGCGCTGGATCCAGCCTCGGGGGCTCGGCGACGCCCTGGCCGCCACCGGTGTCCCACGGCTGGATCCAGGCACCCCGTCGGCGCCGACGTCAGAAGCCACGGTTCCCGGAAGTAAGGCACGCACCCATGTCCAACGATCGCATCGGAACCGACGGCTCGGCACGGGCACGGATCTTTCCGTGTACGGCGTGCGGCGCCCAGCTCGAATACGCACCAGGGACGAGCCTGCTGCGCTGCCGGTACTGCGGCCAGCAGCCGCTTGTGGCGCCCGGACAGCAGGTGCGTCAGCGCCCCTTCGACGAGTGGGCCCACGTCGGCCCGAAGGCGTTGACCATCCTCGGCGCCCACGCTTTCGCCTGCCTTGAATGTGGCGCGAGGATGGGCAGCGATACGGCGTTGCCGCAGTGCGCGATCTGCGCGGCGCCGCTGGTCGCCGATACCGCCGCCGTGGCACAGATCGCGCCCGACGCGGTCGTGCCGTTCGCGGTCGACCGCGACGGTGTGCTCGCCGCGATGCGCCGCTGGGTGTCGTCGCGCTGGTTCGCCCCGTCCAGCCTGAAGAAGGTACGCCGGGCCGAGTCGCTGCACGGCGCCTACCTGCCGCACTGGATGTTCGACGCCAGGACGGTGACCATGTACACCGGCCAGCGCGGCAAGCATTACTGGGACACCGAGACCTATACCGAAATGGTGAATGGCCGGAGCACGACCCGGACCCGCCAGGTGCGCAAGACCCGGTGGCACTCCACGCGCGGGACGGTGGGGCGCGATTTCAGCGACGTCGTCGTACCCGCCTGCGGGCAGGTGCCGGAGAAGCAGCTCAGCCGTCTCGGTCGGTGGCCGCTGGAGCAGGCGCGGCCGTACCAGGCGGACTATCTGGCGGGCTACCAGGCGCTGCGTTACGACGTCGAACCCGAAGCCGGCCTCGAATCGGCCAAGGCGCGGATGGCAGCGACCATCCATCATAACTGCTGACGCGACATCGGCGGCGACGCGCAGCGGGTCCAGTCGGTCGACACCCGCTACTCCGGCATCACGTTCAGGTTGATGCTGCTGCCGGTATGGGTCGCCGCCTACCTGCACGGCGGCCGCACCTGGCAGGTGCTGATCAACGGCTGTACCGGCGAGGTGGTGGGACGGCGCCCCTACAGCCCCACCAAGATCGTCACAGCCGCCGTCGCCGCGATCGCCGTGCTGGTTGCCGTGATCCTCCTCGTCGTCCAGTACGGCCATCTGCGCTGACGTTTGCGCCAGGGGGCCCTCAGGCGAGGCTGAACTTCTCGGCGTGTACCTGTAGGCGCGGCACCTTCAGCGCGCGGAGGCTGCGCAGCACCGCGGAGGTCATCGCGGGCGGCCCGCAGACGTAGATGTCCCGGTCGGCGATGTCGGGGACCAGGGCGATGAGGTTGTGCGGGTCAAAGGGTGTGTTCGGCGGTGAGCCGGCCCCGGTGCGTCCGGTCAGCAGGTGCACCTGCACGCCGCGCGCGAGGGCCAGCGCTTGCAGCTCGGCGTGCAGCACGGCGTCGGCCGGGGTGTGGACCCGGTAGAGCACGATCGCGGCGCCCTTGGACTCCTCCAGCAGGGCACGTATCGGCGTGATGCCCACGCCGCCGGCGATGAGAAGGGTGGCGTCCCTGGTCTGGTGCAGGGTGGTGAAGGCGCCGTACGGGCCCTCGGCGAAGACCCGGGTCCCGACGGGAACGTGGCGCAGCCCGGCGCTCGTCGACCCGACCGCCTTGGCGGTCAGGCGCAGCCACCGGCCGTTCGGCGCCGCCGACAGCGAGAAGGGATTCGCCTGCCACCACGAGTTGTACCCGAGGAACCGCCAGATGAAGAACTGGCCCGCCCGCGCCGGCAACCGATCGAGGTGCCGCCCCGTGATGTGGACCGATACGACGTTGTCGGATTCCGGTACCACGGCGGCGACGCGGAACTGGTGGTAGGCGTTGCGCCACAGCGGCATGACCACCCTGCCGACGATCAGGGCGATGACGACGAATGCCCACAGGCTCCACCAGTAGATCCTCGCCAGGACGGACGAGGTGAAAGTGGTCCCTTCGAGAAACTGATGGATGAGGGCGAGCAGAACGGCGGCATACAGGCAGACGTGCAGTGCGTGCCATGTTTCGTACTGGAGGCGGCGCCGGGCGTAGCGCATCGAGATGGTCGCGATCGTGATGATGATGGCGGCGGCGCACATACCGAGCAGCGAGGCGGGGACACCGGCCAGACTCAGGAACGTCGAGATCACCGAGGTGTGGCCGAGGCTGGCGTAGCCGAGCAGGATGAAGGTCACGTGCGTGACGACGGTCCAGAGCAGGGTGAAGCCGATCCAGCGGTGCCACACCGTGAGCCGGTCCATGCCGATACGGCGGTCCAGCCACGGCAGGCGGGCCACCAGGATGAGCTGGAGCATCATGATCAGGGCGGCGTGCAGGCCGAAGAACTTGGCGATGGACAGCAACGAGTTCTTTCCCGCCCCGCCGGTGGCGTACAGCACCTCCACGATCAGCAGGTTGGTCAGCACGACGGCCCACAGCACCACCCGCGCCATCACCACCGGCGGTGGGCCTGTCCGGGTCAGGCGTTGACTCGTAGCCACCATCGGATCTCCTGTTCACAGCCGTTTGTCGGCGCATCATCTCGACAACCGCCCGGCCACCCCAGATACGGCCGTCGGCGCTATCAGTCTCCACACGGCGGGGAGCCGTTGACGGTTCAAGCGTTGCCGTGATTCGGACAGAAACGCCGCGGCCCGGGCTCGACAGGTCGCTTGATCACCAATCCTAGGGTGCCGCCGGGACCGGTCCGTCAAAGTTCAGCGGTTCGGCCGGTACGGGCTCGACCTGTACACGGGTGTCGTGGAACGTCGGGCCGCCGCCGAGGTCGGTGTCGCGCACGGCGGTCACCGCGTTGACACTGGTACGGCCGGGGCTCAGCCGCGCCCAGTACGTCTTGTACGTGAACGCCAGGCCCGGCCGGGTCGCCTCGTCGACGGCGACCGCCGCGAGGAACGAGCCACGGTCGTTGTGTACCCGCACCGCACCGCCGTCCACCAGGCCGCGGGCCGCCGCGTCGTCGGGGTGCAGGTGTACGCGCGGCGGACCCATCCTGCCGGCGTGCCAGGGCAGCGAGGCGAAGGTCGAGTTCATGAAGTACCGCCCGGCCGGGGCGATGAGCACCAGCGGGAAGCGCTCCGCCAGGTGCCGGTCGGCTGCCTCCACGGGCGGGGTGTAGCCGACGAGCGGGTCGACGCCGTGGTCTTCGAGCCGCGGGTCGAGCAGCCGTGCGCGCCCGTCCGGGGTGGGGAAGCCACCGGCGGCGTACGGCGCCGAGCCGACGGCCACGCCCGTGGTCCGCGCGTACGTGCTCTCGCGCAACTCCTCGAAGCTGACCGGCGTTCCCCGCAGTAACTGCCGTGCCAGGTCCTCATCGGTGTCGCGAAGGCGGGGATGGTCGAGCCCCATCGCAGCCGCGATGCGGCGGAAGATCTCGGTGTTCGGCAGCGCCTGCCCGGGCGCCCGCACGACCGGCAGGTTGAGCGCCGTGTAGTGGTGGCCGTAGGAGGAGTGCAGGTCGAGGTGCTCAGGCTGCATCGTGGCCGGCAGTACGACGTCGGCGTAGTCGCAGGTATCCGTCCAGCGCTGCTCCAGCACCGTCGTGAACAGGTCCTCGCGCCGCAGGCCCTGGTGCGCCCGGGTCTGGTCGGGCACCGTGGCGGCCGGATTGGTGTTGAAGACGACCAGTGAGGTGATGGCCGGGTCCGCCTCGCCGGTCAGGGCCGCCGCGAGCCGGCTCATGTTGATCGACCGGGCGGGCGGCGCCGGCATGTCGTCCGGCCACACGACGGCGTCCTCGTCCACGAGGTGATGCCCCGAGGTCATGCACAGCGCACCGCCGCCGGTGTAGCGGAAGTCCCCGGTGACCAACGGTAGTGCGCAGATCGTCCGGATGGCCTGGCCTGCCCCCGCATGGCGTTGCAGGCCCAGCCCGATGCGGACGGCGGTCGGGCGCGTCGTCGCGATCCGCTCCCCCAGCCGGCGTACGACGTCGACGTCGAGCCCGCACTCCGCCGCGGCGCGCGCGACGGGCCACTCGGCCAGACGGGTCTCAAGTTCCGGCCAGCCGACGGTGTGCGCCTGCAACCACGCCCGGTCGGCCGCGCCGGCGTCCAGCACGTGGCGCATCAGCCCCAGCGCCAGGGCGGCATCGGTACCCGGCAGCGGCGCGATGTGCTCGTCGCAGCGCGCCGCGGTGTCGGTGCGCAGCGGATCGATGGCCACCACGTGCGCGCCCCGCGCCTGGGCCTGGGCCACGAAAGGCCACTGGTGCAGGTTCGCCGACAGGAGATTGGCGCCCCACAGCACGATCAGCCGCGCGTCGACGATCGACTCCGGCTCGAAGCCGACCGAGGCCCCGTACAGCGAGCGCATGGCCGCCCTGGCCGCCGCGGTACAGATCGTGGTGTCCAGTCGCGACGCGCCCAGGTAGGCGAACAGGCGGGGACCCATCGTCCAGCCCTGCACGTGCCCCATCGTGCCGGCGAAGTAGTACGGCAGGATCGCCTCAGGGCCGTCGCGGTCGATCGTGGCCCGCAGCCCGGACGCGACCCGCCCGATCGCCTCCTCCCATGTCGCCCGCCGGAACGACGACGGCCCCACGCCCTTCGGCCCCACCCGCAGCAGCGGAACGGTGAGACGGTCGGCGCCGTTGACCGCGTCGAGGTACCGGTTGACCTTGCCGCACAACGCGCCCCGGGTGAACGGATGGTCGCGGTCGCCGCCGATGGCCACCGCCCGGCCGTCCTCGACCGTGAGCTGCCAGATGCACGTGTCCGGGCAATCCAGCGGGCAGACGCCGAGGTGCGTGGTGCGGGCCATGGCACGGATGCTACCGATCCGCCTGCCTACCGGGCGCCCGCGGCTCGGCGCTGGCCGGCGCGTCCGGTTCGTAGAACGCCGGCACGGCCGTCAGCGCGGAGAGCAGGCGCAGTCCGATCAACGGCCAGACAGCGCGCCGGTACGACCGCCACGCCGGCCAGATGAGCGCGAGGCTGGCCAGGCCGATCGCGGCGCCCGCGAGCCGGGCGGCTGAACGTCGCGACGAAGACCGTCGCCAACAACGTTTCGTCGATCTTCGCCAAGCTGTGTGTCGCCGACCGGGCGCAGGCGATCGTCCGGGCTCGTGAGGCCGGCCTGGGCCAGCCGTGACAGCATCGCCGCTGTCGGGAAGGCGGCGGCGTCATCGGGGTCGGAGGGCGTCGAACAGGGCGGCGGCCTGTTCGGCGGCGTCGAACATCTCGGCCGGGCTGGTCCGGTTCGCGTCGAGGTGCGAGAGCATCTCGATGCCGAGGTAGGCGGCGACGGCGGCGGTGGCCGTCTCCTGTACCGGGACCAGCGCCGCGAACGGGGTGCCGTCGATGAGCCGGTGGATGGCGGTCGCGGCGAAGTCCTGCCACACCGCCGTCGACGCCCGGACCTCGTCGGCCAGGCGTGGCGAGGTGTTCGCGGCGGCGATCAGCTCCTGGACGGCGGCGATGTGGCCCTCGGCGCCGTCCTCGACGTGCAGGGCGCGGAGCCGGCGGACCAATTCGACGGCGCTGGTGACGCCGTCGGTCTCGGCCCGGTACCGGTCCAGCCGCGCCTGGCTGGTGAACCGCGCGGTCGCCACGAACAGCTCGTCGAGGTCGGTGAAGTGGTAGTAGATGACGCCGGGCGTGAACCCGCCGGTGGTGGCCACGGCCCGGGCGGTCGTCCGGGCGTACCCCTGTTCGGCGAGGGTCCGGATCGTGGCTTGCAGGATGCGTTGCCTGGTCTCGGCGCGCTTCACGTCAGATGACCCGCCTCGGACGTACGCCCGCCTGGGCGAGGAACGGATCGAGCCGGCGGGCCAGCTCGGCCAGGCGGTGGCTGGGCACCTGGGGGTACAGGTGGTGCTCCAGGTGGTAGGTCAGCTCGAGGAACACGGCCGGGACGAGGCGCCCGCGCAGGGTACGGGTCTGGGTCAGCGGGGTGTCGCCGTAGTCGTGGTGCGGCAGGTACACGGTCAGCAGGGGGTAGACCCAGCTACCCGCGATCGCCATGACGACGTACGCGAGCAGGGACGGCGTGACCGGTGTGAGTGCCGCGCCGGCGGCGAGGGCGAGGAACGGTACGCCCGCCTCGGCCAGCAGCCAGGTGCGTTGCCGACGGTCGCCGCGGGTGCGCCGGTACGCCCACCACCACAGCCGGACGAGGAACACCGGTCCATAGAGGACAGCGCCGAGGAAGCTGAGGTCGGCCGGGTAGCCTTCCGGGTCGTCCGGGCTCGGAAACAGCCGGTGGTGCTGTAGATGGGTGATCCGGTAGGCGTGGCCGCTCTCCATGAGTACCAGGCCGAGCAGGAACAGCGCCCACTCGGTGCCGTGGCGCCCGAGTCCGAGCGAGCGGTGTACGACGTCGTGGGTGACCGTGACCACCGCGACGAAGATGCCGAACATGACCAGCGGCGTCGCCCACCACCAACCCAGCCGGGCGACCAGCGCGAAACCCAGCACGCCCAGGTACGGCCGGGCGAGGGCGATGCGGCGCTGGAGTGCGGAGGTGACGAGCAGGTCGGCGGCGACCTCGGCGGTGGCGGGAGGAGTGTTCATGGCCGGCTCCGGTGGGTCGGGGCATGGTGTCTTGCCGCCTCGCGGCGCACGCCGTCGGCCACGATCCGGCTACCCAGCACGCAGGCGACCGTGCCCAGGCCGGGCCAGGTGGAGTCGCCCACCAGCCAGAAGCCCTTGACGCCGAGGTCGTGCGGGACGGCGTGCTGGTTGGTGTTGGCCAGCGTCTGGCGTACGCCGCCGACCGCGCCCGCCGGCCGCCCCGCGAACCGCTCGTACGTGCGCGGGGTGCCGACCTGGCGGACGACGGCCCGCTCCCCCAGGCGGGGAAACGCCCGCCGCGCGTACCGGGTCAGGCGCTCGCCGATCGCACGCTTACGGGCCTGGTACTCGGTCTCGGAGAGGTCCTTCCACGCGGCCAGCCCGGTGTGCGTGGAGATCATTACAGCGCGGTGACCGGGTGGCGCGCTGAGCAGGTCTCCGTCGGCGGAGACCGACACGAACATGTTGTTTCCGTCGCCCAACGGGCGGTCGTAGTCCTGTAGCACCTGATGGTGGGTCAGCGGTTGGTCGGCGACCTCGTCCTCGGGTACGCCGAGAAAGACCACCAGCGCGCCGCCGAGATCGGCCTCGTCCCGGCGAAGGTACGGGCGGAGCCGCGCCGCGACGGGGAGCGCGGCGGCGATGCGGGCGGTGGTGGCCGCCGGCAGGGCGCTGACGACCTGGCCGGCGTCGACGCTGCCCCGCGTGGTGTGTACCCGGAACGCTCCGGCCCGGCCGGTCACCCGGTCGACCCGGCACCCGGTCCGCAGGGTGCCGCCCGAGGCCCGGTAGTGCGTGACCAGGTGGCGCCAGAAGCCGTGCATACCGCCGCGGTGGCGGGTCAGTCCCGCGCCACGGATGGTCACGCCGAGCGCCGCGTTGATCAGCGGCGCCTGGTCGACGCCGCTGTGCACGGTGTCCTCCACCAGCATGGCGAGCAGGCCGACGAGCGCGGCGTCATCGCGCAGCCCGTACCGGCGCAGCATGTCGCCGAGCGTGCGGCCGAGGTAACGGGCCAGCGGCAGATGACGCAGCCCGATCGCGCGCAGATCCCATATCACGTCCGAGGCGTGCCGGACCGGCAGCCGTACGACGGACCGGCTCGCCGCCCAGAACACCTCGGCGAGCCGGTCGAGCAGTGT
>Ga0066709_100003516_pt1 | contig 12070 bp, 10 predicted proteins | sample GraSoiAngelo_158_FD_79665 | JGI IMG/M metagenome (GOLD analysis project Ga0066709, IMG submission 79665) | Grasslands soil microbial communities from the Angelo Coastal Reserve, California, USA - 14_1009_16_30cm | ecosystem: Environmental > Terrestrial > Soil > Grasslands | place: USA... | reverse complement strand
TCTTATGGCCAGGAGCGGGTGGGAAAACATGGCCGCCGCTTCAACATGCTGAAGTTCCGCTCGATGCGGCCCGATGCTGACAAGCTGCTGGTCCTGCTGCGCGAGCGCAACGAGGCCAGCGGGCCATTGTTCAAGATACGCAGCGACCCGCGTGTCACACGCATTGGCCGCGTGTTGCGCCGCCTGAGCCTCGACGAGCTGCCTCAGCTGCTCAACGTGTTGAAAGGCGAGATGAGCCTGGTTGGACCTCGGCCGCCGCTTCCCTCGGAAGTGGCCGAGTACGAAGACTGGCAGTTTGGTCGCCTGCGCGCGGTGCCCGGCATCACCGGCCTGTGGCAGGTGAGCGGACGGAGTGAAGTGCCATTCCACGACATGGTCCGGCTGGACCTCCACTACATCCGTAACTGGTCGCTCGGCCTGGACCTGGAGATTCTGGTACGCACCATCCCAGCGGTTCTCACCAGCCGTGGCGCATATTGATCCCAGCCCCACCGCAGAGCTGGTCTCAACCACTTCCCCACCCCGGCCGGCGGGTCGGATCAACTGACGTCAGCGAAGCTGGCTCCATCGGAACAAAGCGCTTTGCGCATCGAAAGAAAGGTAACTGGAACAATGGTTTCTCTCAACAAGCAGTTGCGCTTGGCGGCCGGTGTCGGTTTGCTGACTGCGACACTCATGAGCACCGGCTCAGCGTCGGCCGCCGGACTCACGCAGACAGCCTGCGAATCCGCTCGAGGCGTACCGGCTCCGCGCGTCCGAAACGAAGTAGGGCTCCTGTCAGCTGGCGACATCGTCATGACCTTGCAGCCAGACGGTTCCTTCCAGGGCACTGGGGTCATAGAGGTCTTCTGCAAGGGACCAACGGGCGCCGATCTTGGCGGAATCCAGGGCGCCAAGGTGCAAATCTCCGCAACTCCAGATGCCGGCGTTGCCACCACGTTCCTCATCAACAACGTGACCGGCCCGGTCATTATCGGCCCCTTCGATAGCTCGGCAACGTTCACGTTGACGTCTCACACCCCGAACCTGAATCTGCAGGTCTCGGCGGACCCGAACGCGGATGGCGCCCTCGGCTCGCACACGGAGACGGTGATCGCCGCCTTCGGACAGAACATTACGGGTGATCACCCGATCTCCCAGGACGGCGGGATCTTCGCGGCGACGCCCGAGCTCGACAGCATCGCCCTCTTCGGCACAGGTGCCATGGGCATGATCGGTTACGCCATGATGCGCATGCGCGCCGCTCGCGGCCGTCGCGAGGAAAGCTAATCCGAACGCAGCTTCTCCCGGCACCAGTCGGGCGGGATTTGGCACACCCCCCGCCTGGCCGCTGCGGAAAACAGCACGATGAACACTCTCACCCACGCTCTGCTGAATCGACCTGCAGTGAGCCGCTCTCAACTCCAGCGAGCGCTCCTGCCGGTGGCGCTGACTCTCGCCGCCATGGCCCTGCTCTGGCCAACGTTGGCACACGCCTTTGAGGTGTGGTCGACGGTCGAGGAGTTCAGTTACGGATACTTCATTCTCCCAATCTCCGTCCTCCTCATCTGGCTCCGACGCGAGTCGCTGCGAACCAGCCTCGGGGTCGGCTCAGCCTTGGGACTGCCGATCGTCCTGGTTTCGCTGGTGACCTACCTGGTTGGCTGGCGCGCAGGTGTGCACGCGGTCAGCGGGCTCGCAGCCATTCCGATGATCTGGGGCATGACGGTCTTCTTGTGGGGATGGCGAACCGCGAGGCTACTTGCATTCCCACTTGGCTTCCTTGCCTTTGGCCTGGGCGTCTATCGCGGCCTGCTCAACACCGTCGGCTTCGCCATGCAAGACGTGACAGCAATCGGCGCGGGAGCCTTGGGACATGCGCTCGGCCTGAGTGTCGTCCGCGATGGGCTGGTGCTGCAGACGGACCACTGGGCCTTCATTGTGGCCGAGGCGTGCTCGGGAATGAGCTCTCTGGTTTCCCTTCTGGCCCTCGCCGCGCTCTGGGTGTACGTCGCCCGAGCTTCTCTGAGCCGAAGGCTCGCCCTGCTGCTGAGCGTGGCTCCATTGGTTCTCCTCGCCAACACCATCCGCGTTACGAGCGTGCTGATGGTCGCGTCGTGGTTCGGCCAGGACACCGCACTCGGCTTCTTCCATGGCGCATCGAGTCTGGTGCTCTTTGGTCTCGCTCTCGTCAGCCTGCTCGTATTCAGTCGGATGCTCGGATGCTCAACGCCGAATCTGTCACGGTAAAGACCGCCACCCCACCACAGCGACGCTATGCGGTGCTGGTGCTCGTGCTGTTGTGCGGTGCGGTTCTTCTCAACCTCATCCTTGCTGCCCAGCACTCGCCGGTGGGTCCGCAATGGCCAACGCAGTCCGACGTCTACGCGGTCTCCGGTTGGCAGTCAGGCCCGCCGGTTGTGGAATCTGCGTGGGGTATCACCCACGTCTCACGCGCCTACCGCGCCTCCGATGGCACCGCGGCTACGCTTGTCGTCTCCACAAGTCCGGAGGCGAAGAGCCTGTACAAGTCTGGTGCGGACCTGTCTTTTGTAGGCGGCGGCTACACCACGGAGAGCGTCCCTTCTGATCTCGTCGCCCCCGCTCAGGGTCGCTCGGCCGAGATCCTCAAACGCGAGCGGGAGACGTTGCTGTTGCTCTACACGTTTGGAGAGCGCCGCGGCCTGCTCGGCAACGGCTGGCTCGGATGGGCCATGTACGGCCTGGACACACTCGTCGGTCGATCAAACGATTACTACTTGCTGCGGATCATCGCTCCCCTCACAGGACGCGACGCCGCGCGTGACGCACAGCAAGCAGTCCAGCTTGCCGATACCGTGTTCCCCCGCGTCGCCGCCTGGTACGGCAGCGAATAAGCAGTTGGGTTCGCGATAACGCGAGCGACTCGCCGCTCGACTCAACCGTGTCTCAACAGCGGCGAAATGACTCGGCCCCAGCGCCTCAACCAAGCGCGATTAGCATTCCGTCCACTCTGATTTCTCGTGACCTGGAGGACAGCCACGTGAGGCGGCCAAGCACCAGTTGGGCAGTAGTCAGCTCTGCCAGCGTGGCACTCCTGATATCGAGCGCGTGCGCCCCGCTCTCCGCTGTTTCATTTCCCAAACTCGGCCAGTCAGACGACGAGCTGCTCGCCCAAGCTAGCGCTGCAACTGACGGCGCGAGTCCCGCCAATGCGCTGGTTGTGCGTACCGCGAACAACACAACAGCGCCCCAATCGGCGGCGGCGAGCGGCGCGGCGACCCGCGGACCCAGGAGCGTCCCGGTCCAGCGTGGTTCCATCGACGATGTGCTCGACCTGTTCGGACAGGTCGTCGGCCGCGACGAAATGGCGCTGAAGCCAGCCGCCACCGGGCGGGTTGCGACCGTGTCGGTCAAGCAAGGCGAGACGGTCGCACAGGGCCAGGTTCTGCTCGAGGCCGATTCCGCCTACATCACCAGCCAGATCGACGAGGTGCAGGCGCGCATCGACACTAGCTCTGCTCATCTGACCGAGATTCGCGCCCAGGCAGACCGCCGTGCGCAGACCGATGAGAGCCGTAAGCAGGATGCGATTGCACAGGCCCAGGCCAGCCTGACGCGCGCCAAGGCGGACCTCCAGCAAGCGCAGTCCGACGCGACAGCCGCACCGCCGGGCCAGCAAGCCGCTGAGGCGGCGGTAGCGATGGCGCAGTCGGTCCTGGATCGTGTCCAGGAGGCGCAGAGCCAGGTGGCGAGTAGCGGACCAGAACCGGCCGCCGTCCGCGCCGCCCAGGGTGACGTACTCACTTCCCGGGCAAAGGTCGTCACGCTCCAGGCCGAGTACGACCGCCTGACGAGCGGACCCGATCCGGATGCGCTCAAGGCGGCGGAACGCGAAGTCCAGAAGGCGCAGTACGGTCTCGACGCGGCCAACGCCACGCCGGCCACGGACGCAAAGTCGACCGCGACCCGCGACCGAGCCATTCTCGACGCCAGAGCTGCCCTTGACGACAGCCAAGCCCGCCTGGCGAAGCTTCGACAGCCGCCCAAGGACTCGGACGTGCAGCTGGCAAAGTACAACCTCGATGGTGCCAAGCAGGCGCTCGAGACGGCTCAAGCACGCCTGACCGCCATGCAGCAGGGGCCCGATCAGACGATGCTGGACAGGGCGAACAAGGCAGTCGACGACGCAACCACCGCGCTGCACGCCGCGCAGGCGCGCCTCGATGACATCAAAACCGCGCCGAGGAAGTCCTCGGACCTGCGTGCCGCTCAGGACCGAGTCGCGACGGCGCAAGCGACGCTGGACCGCGCCCGAGCTGACGCTGGATTCGCCGATGACAACAGCGCTGTCGCGGCTTCAGATCAGGACGCCATTCTGAAGAGCATCGACCAGGATCGCGTCCGACTTGACAGGCTCCACAAGGACCTCCAGGCAGCGCAGATCCGAGCACCAGCCGCCGGTACGGTCACTCGCGTGTACGTGCGAACTGGCGACTCACTCGATCCAGCTCGAGTCGCCATCGCGTTGGCCGCCCCGGGTGAGCCCGTGGTGCGCATGCCTCTGACCGACCAGGATGCGCCCAGGCTTTCGGTTGGCCAGAAGGCGACGGTCGAGCTTGACGGCTCCTCCGGGTCGCCGCTCACCGGGTCCGTAATTGAGCTCCGCAAGGCAGCCAACGGAACCGTCCAGGCCGCCGTGGTCGAGGTGCAGTGGGGCGGCGCGCCACCAAGGCTCGGCGTCAACGCGTCTGTTGGCGTCGTGGTGCAGCGGAAGGACGGCGTGCTCCTGATCCCGAAGAAGGCGCTCCACACCGCGGGACAGCGTCGTTACGTGGAATACCTGGCTGGTGGAGCGCGCAAGACGACCGACGTCACCGTCGGGCTCACCTCGGCCACCGATGTCGAAATCACTAGCGGCCTGTCCGACGGCCAGCTGGTCTGGGTCCCCTGATCGTCTTTCGCTTGCAACAGTCGCGGTGAGGCAACTCGCGGATGGTTGAGCGGAAGAGGTCCACGTCGCATTCGAGCAACCTGTACGAGGTTCTGCAGGTGAGCCCGGAGGCAAACACTGAGGTCATTCGGGCTGCGTATCGAACGCTCGCGCGCTCGCAACACCCGGATGTGAACCCCGATCCGGAAGCGACGCGCCACATGCGTCGATTGAATGCGGCATACCACATCCTGAGCGATCCGGCCCGTCGCGCGAGATACGACGCTGCCCGCGTTCGAGTAGCGCCAGTACGGCCAGCCGCTCGCGTGGCGCGGAGCACCGCTCCCACCGTCCGCCCCTCAGCTCATGTGGGTGCTCGCGGCCACCATCGGCCACGCCGACATGCCGCCGACCCGGTCCTTCTTATTGACGTGCCGCCATCGACCGCGCGAGTTGGCATGATTGTGCTCCTGGCCGTGGCGATCGCAGCGGCGGCTCTGGTCAGCCTGTGGGCGCTCGGCCTCGTGCTGGAGGACAGTTCCCCCTACGAAATACACCTGGACGCGGCCGCTCAACCGACTCTCAACCGGGCATAAATAGCGACTCGCTGCGTGGCTTCCCAGAATGATGCCACGATGTCAGAACGGCTCACCGGACCACGAGAGCGCCCTGGCGATGCAGCCATTCGGGCCGCATTTGTCATGGAGCAGACGCTGGGGCACGTGACGCACGGGCGCAATCTGCGGGCGGTACTGGCCCAACAGAGTCACGTCCGCCCGACGTGGCTGCCGATCCCCTTTGATGTGCGCGGTCCAGCCCGCCTGATCCCTCTGGTCCGGAGCAACTGGTCCGTACGCGCGAGCTGGCGGGCCCGCCGAGCGCTCGACTCCGCGCTGCGCACCGAGACACACGACGCGGTCTTCTTTCACACGCAGGTCGCGTCGCTCTTCTCGACGAGCGTCATGCGCCGAATCCCCTCGATCGTCTCATTGGACGCCACGCCGATCAACTACGACTCAGTCGGCCGCTACTACAACCATCGGCCCGCGGGCAACGGCCTGCTGGACCGGCAGAAGTACCGCCTCAACCAGCGGGCGCTGCAAGCAGCCACGGCGCTGGTGAGCTGGTCCGAATGGACGCGACGCTCACTCGTCGACGACTACCAGATCGATCCCTCGCGGATCCGCGTGATCGCGCCAGGCGCCGCGCCCGAGTTCTTCCGCATCGGGCAGCACCGACAGCCTCGGTTCGAGCGTGATCGGCGCGTTCGGGTGCTGTTCGTCGGTGGCGATTTTGAACGGAAGGGCGGCCAGTTGCTGCTCGACTGCATGCGCGGCCCGCTCGGCGAGCGGTGTGAGCTGCACCTGGTCACTGGCACCGACGTTCCTGCCGAGTCAAACGTGCACGTGCACCGCGATCTGGCGCCCAACAGTCCCGAGCTTCTGCAGCAATTCGCGGCCGCGGACCTGTTCGTACTGCCCACGATGGCCGATTGTCTAGCTATGGTGCTGATGGAAGCGACGGCGGCTGCACTTCCGGTCATCACGACGGACGTCGGGGCGCTGCGCGAGGCGATCGTGCCCGGCCAATCCGGATTCCTCGCCCACGCGGGAGATGGTCGCTCACTTTCCGCGGCGATCGACAAGCTCATCCAGTCGGCTGCATTGCGCTGCCGCATGAGCCGCGCCGGACGTGATCTGGCTCGGCACAAGTTCGATGCCGAGGTCAACAACCGCGCGCTGCTCGACCTCGTCTCAGAAGTCGCGGCACGCGAGGTCCTCACGGGGTCTATCGATGCGAGGCAGGCGGCATGAGCCGGAAATTTCTCGAAGCGCTTTTCCGCAACAAGCGGCTGCTCCTGCTGCCGCCGCTGTTGATTCCCCTGATTGTCGGGGCGGTGTCGTTTGTGACCACGCCGCTGTACTACGAGGGGTGGACGGCGGTCTGGCTCAGCCAGCCGACCTACCTGGCCGCCACCGATCAGGACAACCGTTACCTGTCGCCGGCGCAGAACCAGGCCAACCGGCTGACCGAGCTGCTCAAGACACAAAGCTTCGTGACGGATGTCGCACGCCGCACCGCCCTGGCACCGCTGACGGGAAGTGCCGCCGGACAGGAGCGCCTGCAGACGCTGCTGGTGGGACAGATCTCGATGCAGCCGAGCGGCAATAATCTGCTGGCCATCCGCTATCGCGCAACTTCGCCGCAGGTGACGCTGCAGGTCCTCCAGGCGCTCCTGGACGCGTACACCGAGAAGACCTCCACCGATCGGACCAGCCAGGGCACTCTGGCGATTTCGTTCTACGAAAGCCGGGTGCAGGCGACGCAGGACCAGGCGAAGCAGTCGACCGACGCGCTGCGCCGCTACCAGCAGGCGCGCCTGTCCATCGATCCTTCGGTTTCAGCTGACCTGAGCGGCTCCAATGCTCCGGCCACGGCGGACCCGCAGCTCATGCAGCTGCAGGGTCGGGCCGAGTTCGACCAGAAGCAGCTGGACGAGGCACGTGCGTCGCTCGATAAGGCGCGCTTCCAGGTGGATGCCGCCGACCAGGGCCAGGATCTGAGTTTTCAAGTGATTGATCCACCGCGCATCCCGAGCGGTGCCAGCCGTGACCTGAAGAAGCTGATCATTGCACCAATCGCCGCATTGCTCGTCGGATTGATCGGCAGCACCGTTCTGCTGGTCATCCTGTTGGCGAGCGATCGTTCGATCCGCGCCGAGGCCGACCTGGTGCCGCCAGTTCGGGTGCTTGGGATTGTTCCCAGGCTGAACCTGAAGCGCGTACGCAAACAGGACCGAAGCACCGCGATCAGGCGCGCCATCGGCTTTGCTGCCGGATCGACGCACATGCTGCCCGCCGCGCAAAGGACAAAGTAGATGCCCACCATTTCGCCAGAGGCGACCGCTACGGGACTTTCGCCCGTCACCGGAGGACTGTCCGCCTCACTCGCGAATGTCGCGGAGCGGGAGTGGGCCTTCCCCGGCGCCGACGACGTCTTCCGCGGTATTTACATGCGGTCGTGCAATAACGACCGAGAGATCCTGGCGGTCTGCAGCGCCATCGCCGGTGAAGGCAAGACGACCGTTGCCGTTGGCCTAGGGATCGCGATGGCCCAGGACTTTCCCGATCGTCGGGTGCTGGTCGTGGAGACGGACCTCCGACAACCTGTGCTGGCCAAAGACTTCGACGTGGCGCCGTCACCCGGGCTGGCCGAGTGCCTGCAGCAACACCTGCCGGCCGAAATGGCCTACCGCCCAACGCATCTGGACAATCTCCAGCTGGTGCCAGGTGGCGCGCCGATGCTCCATTCCGCCCGTTTGCTGCGGTCCTCGCGCATGGCAACCGCGCTCGACGAGATGTGCGAGAGCCACGACATGGTCATTCTTGACGTACCGGCCGTCCTGGCCGGCAGCGACGCCATGTTGCTGACCGATGTGGCCGACGGCGTGGTGTTCGTCGTCAGGACCGGCGTCACCCCCATGCCGTTGATCAACAAGGCGCTCGACCAGATCGAAGAAAAAAAGCTCCGCGGCGTAGTCCTGAACGGCTCCGACTCCGCCGTCCCCAACTGGCTCCGCCGCCTGTGCGGCTTCTGATCGGCTGGGGCCGTCCTGTCATGACACTGATGCTCGTGATGATGTTTTCCTGTGTTGGCATCGGCCTATTTGCGCGTCGCTTCGGCACGCGCGAGCAACTCGCCGTCGCGGGACTCGCGATGGCCATGACGACGCTGTACTTCGTCTTCGCCACGCGGTTCATGGTGTAGCCGGGCTTCGTCCGTTGCGTCTATTGAAGAGTCTGACCTCGCTCCGCTCTCAGGTAGCTGCCCTCGTGCGCGGCGGCGGCAACCAGCAGGTGCCCTCGTGAGCACTGGCGGATTATCCGTCGAGTTCTACGAAACGTCGCGGCAGCGACGCCTGCTGCTCCTGGGCCTGTTCGCCCTGGCAGCCTCGCTGATCTCGGCCCGCCTGATCCTGTCGTACGACTTCCTGCCGCTGATCGCCCAGGTCGCCTGGCTCGGTCTGCTGGCGATCGCCTGGCGGCCGCGCATCGGCCTGTACGTGGTCTTCGCCCTGGTGCTGCTGTTCGAGCCAGGCGGACCCGACCAGTTGATGCAGCCGGGTCTCTATCTCTTTGGCACGGGCATCGGAACGGCGTTCCACATCTCGGGCACGCTGGTGACGCCGCTGGAGCTCCTCCTGGTCCTGACGTTTGTGATGTGGCTGGCAAAAGGCCTCGCCCGCCGACAACTGGACATGCGCGCCGGACGCCTCGGCTGGCTCATGCTCCTATTTGCCTTGATGCTCGTAGTTGGCCTTGCCTGGGGCACCGCAACCGGTGGCGACATATATGTGGCCTTCTGGGAGTCTCGCGCGCTGTTCTACGCCGTGATCTGCTTCTTTCTTGCCGCCAACACCATCCGCACCCGCGGCCATGTCCGAACGCTGATGGGTCTGACGTTGCTGAGCACGGGCGCGTTCGCCATTGAAGGCGCATACCGCAAAATCGCGCTCCTCAGCCCCGGAGAGCTCGACGTCGCCCAGGAGTTCGCGTTCGCCCACGACAGTTCGATTTTTCTGGCCGTAGTGATCCTGCTGGTGCTCGCGCAGGCGGTTTTCGGAGCGCCGCGCTGGCAGCGTCTGCTCGGACTGGGACTCCTCCCGATCGCGCTCTTCACCCTCTTCGCCAGCCAACGCCGCGCAGGCATCATGGGCCTGCTGATCTCGTTCCTGGCCTTGGCCATGGTGATGGCCATCACCCGCCGCAAAGCGTTCTTCCTGCTGATCGTGCCCCTCCTCTTTTCTCTCGCCGTCTACCTCCCACCCTTCTGGAACAACACAGGCACCATCGGCCAGCCGGCCCGCGCGGTCCGCTCCCTGGTCTCGCCCGATCCCCGCGACGCCTCCTCCAACGAATACCGCGACCTGGAAGCCATCAACGTCCGTGCCACGATCGACTCCAGCCCCCTGATGGGCGTCGGCTTCGGCCGCGAGTTCCAGTTTGTCGTGCCCCTGCCCGACTTGTCGTTCTGGCAGTTCTGGCACTACGAACCGCACCACAACATCCTGTGGGTCTGGCTCAAAACAGGCGCAATCGGCTTCACCGTCTTCTGGAGCTTGATCGGCTCCGCCCTAGCCCTGGGCGCCCACCACGCCCGCCGCCTGCTCATCCCCGAATTGCGCAGCTTCGCGGTGCTATCTATCGCGGCCATCATTACCGCCATGGTCTTCAGCTACGTAGACCTGGGCCTGATTTCAGCGCGAGTGACCGTTCTTCTCGGGGTGCTACTTGGCGCGCTATCGGTGGTTCACCGGCTGGATGATCAAGGCAATTACAGGCGCAAGTCGGCCGAGGGATTGCAAGCAAGACTCTGATGAAAACGCTCAACGTTCTCCTACTTACCCCCTCGATGCCTTATCCGCCGAACTGGGGCTTCAGGATGCGCCTCTACCAACTTGCACGCCACCTCGCGCAACGCACCTCGGTAACGCTGCTCTGCTACGCAGAGCCAGCAAGCAGGCGCCGAATTGCCGCGTTACGTGCGGAGGGCGTACAGGTCCATACGGTTCCGCCGCCACCGCGCATAGGGGATGACCGGAAACGGGCCAGTCAACTCCGGTCACTGATATCGTTGCGATCGTTTCAGGGCACAAACTTCCACTCGGCTGCAATGCAAGAAGCGATCGACATGATTCTCGCCTCGCGTCGATTCGATATTGTGCAAGTCGAGTCGAGCCAGATGGCAGAATTCAACTTCGGCTCCCAGGCACTCATTGTCCTGGATGAGCACAACATTGAGTACGAACTGCTCCACCGGATGTTCCGCGAGGAGCGATCCCCAATCCGGAAGATCTACAACTGGATCGAGTACCTCAAGTTCAGGCATGAAGAACGGCGCAGCTGGAACGCCGTTGACGGCTGTGTCTTGACGTCGCAACGCGAAAAAGACGAACTGAGCTCCCACGCTCCTGACAAACCGACCATGGTCGTCCCAAACGGTGTAGACATCGATTACTTCCGCCCAACGCAAGCGAGAACGACGCCAGGAAGCATCGTGTTCACCGGCCTGATGCGCTATCGACCGAACGTCGATGGGGTCATCTACTTCACCCAGCGGATCTTGCCGCATATCGTCCGTCAACGTCCCGACGTCACGTTCACGATCGTCGGCATGGGGCCGCCCAAAGAGGTTGTCCAACTTGCCGGTCCCAATGTCCAAGTCACCGGCGCCGTACCCGACGTGCGCCCATATGCCGAGAGAGCCGAAGTAGTCGTGGTGCCTTTACGTATGGGAAGTGGTACGCGGCTGAAGGTGCTCGATGGCCTGGCAGTTGGCAAAGCTATTGTTTCGACCTCGCTGGGTTGTGAGGGGATCCGAGTGACTGCTGGCGAGAATCTGCTCATCGCCGACGATCCGTCGACCTTCGCTCAGGCCGTCCTGAGGGTGCTTCATGACCCCAGCCTGCGTGAGCGGCTCGGCCAGAACGGCCGTGAGCTCGTCCAGCGGGAGTACAGCTGGAGCGCGATCGTTCCCAGGCTCGAGCGCTTCTACGCAGAAATCTTGGCATCCTGTGCAAAAGCGGTTAATGGCTATCGTGCACCAACGCTTGGTCCCATCGCTGTAGGCTCAACCGGGCAACGTCTGGCAAGGGGTCGCTGAGTGCAGTCGTCCGCAGATCTGCGTAGCCTCGCACGCGGCGACGCCGTAGCTCCGCACTGGGGCTACGATCGAGATGAGTGGCCGCGGGAGTACTGATGTGAACACGCGTGCTCGTTCCTTGCCGCTGAGCGGAATCGCACCGACTCTGGGCCGCATAAAAGAACGCATTCGACGAGATGGCGTCGTGTCGTATTTGCTCGGTCTGGTGGTGCGACGTCACTTCCAAAGAGCTGGACTCATTGTGGTCTTTGGATGGCCGTTGCCTCAAGTCGAAAACCGAGGCAGGATCGAAGTTGAGAACTGCGCACTGTTTCCTGGTGTGCGGATTGAGTGTTGGCGGGGCGCATCCATCAGAATCGGCAACGGCACGTACCTCAACCGGTCATGCGAGATCGTGGCGGGGCAGGAGGTCGTGATTGGCCGCGACTGCAAGATCGCTCGCGACGTAATCATTATGGATACCGATCAGCATCCGCTTCCTGGCGCTGAACTTATAACTGCTCCAGTCATCATCGG
>Ga0066709_100003515_pt1 | contig 12070 bp, 9 predicted proteins | sample GraSoiAngelo_158_FD_79665 | JGI IMG/M metagenome (GOLD analysis project Ga0066709, IMG submission 79665) | Grasslands soil microbial communities from the Angelo Coastal Reserve, California, USA - 14_1009_16_30cm | ecosystem: Environmental > Terrestrial > Soil > Grasslands | place: USA... | reverse complement strand
TTTCTTTCCGTCGTAAAACGCGTAATCGGTATCGCAGTAGTTGCAGCGCAGATTGCAGAATGTGAGACGGACAAAGACGCACCGCCGACCGACCCAGGTGCTCTCACCTTGAATCGATTGATAGAGTTCATTAACCGTAAGCGATTTTTCGCGCTCTGACATGCCGTGAACGGTTGCTTGGGGCCAGTGTAAACGTCCTATGCGGACAACTACAGCGCAACTTTCGCCGATATCTTCAAATGTGCCACGATCGACCTTTAATACCCCGACAAAGGCTCCGCAATTTCGTGATTTTTGCCGAGATTTTTTGATTGACGCCCCCGATAGCGGCACTCTAGTCTCGCGGCCATGCGCCCCGGTTATGCCCTCTACATTTTCCGCTTCGCACCTTTTTCAGCCCGCCCGATAGCAGACGCTGCCGCCGAGATCACCCACCTGGTCTCCGGCCGAATCCCGATGCTCGTCGCAGCGATCTTCTTCGCACTTGTTCTTGCTGCACAAGCGCAGGAATCCATTGAAGAAGCGGCCTTGCCGCCTTGGTCGGAGCCGTCGCTCCCGTCCACGGAACCGATGTCATCGACGCAAGCAGCGCCACTGCCTTCTGCACCGGAACCTTTGCCCTCTACTCCCGCGGAGCCATTGCCTTCTTCGACGGAGCCGTTGCCCTCTTCAGAGGAGGCGTTCCCGTCTTCGGCCGATCCGTGGTCTTCTTCGATGAACTACACCACAGCGCAGACAAGCGCTGTCCCGGCACCGGCAGCAGGAGGGCCTTACGGCGGGTTTAGCACCAAGGATGTTGCGGTAGGTGAAGGACCGTCCTCAGGCGAGCCACGCCGTTTTCACTACGGTTTGCAGCTGACGGTCCGAGGTGTTTGGGATGACAATATTTTTATCAGTCACACAGATAAGAAATCCGATTATTACTTCGCCATTGAGCCGCGGATCACGATTGGCGTCGGCGATATGGAGGGGCGCAGCAGAAGCTATTTGCGCCTGGATTACATGCCCAGCGCGATTCTGTTTGTCGATCACTCGGACGAGGACGCATTTAACCAGCTGATTCACCTTGAAGGAGGCTATAACACTGGCCGGCTAAGGTTGAGCCTGTTCGAAGATATCGCACTGCTCGAATCGGCCAACCTCAACAGCATAATCGATACGACCGGACTGTGGGCAAACCTCGACGCGAGCGCACCAACTCGGGTCAACATCTTCAATACGCGTTTGCGGGCAGAGTATGACCTGACCGGCAAAATCTACTTACAGGGCGAATTCGATTCCTACATCTACTTTTACCCGAATAATATCAGCGACTACACTGTTTCGGGCGGCCTGTACCTTTACTACAACTGGTTGCCAAAGCTGTCCGTCGGCGTTGGCGGCACCTTTGGGTACAACTGGGTGGACGACCCAACTCCCAACCAAACTTTCGAGCAGGTGAACGCGCGCCTCAATTATCAAGCGACGGCTAAACTGGGTGTGTACGCTTCGGCAGGCTGCGAGTTTCGCCAGTTTGACGGCAATCGGAATTCATACGCCACGCCCGTGTTTGAAGTGGGCGTCACTCATCATCCATTTGAAGGCACCACCATCAACCTCGCGGCCGGCCGGCGGATTTACAATTCCGGCTTTCTTCCCAATCAAGATTTCGCGGACACGTACGTCGTGGGCCGTTTTCAGCAACGTTTGTTCCACCGCCTTTACTTGGGTTTGGGCGGCGGTTATGAGAACTCGGATTACTTCGCTACTAACAGGAACGTCAGTGCGCCGCGGAATGATGATTACTGGTTTATTGAGGCGTCGCTTGACGTGCTGATTACCAGGTGGCTCAGCGCCGGGGTGTACTACCTGCACCGCGAGGACACCAGCAATATCTCTTTCTTCAGCTTCGATGACAATCAGGTGGGCGTTCGAGCGACAGTCAGGTTCTAAGGAAAGTTTGAGTCGTTTGCGGGTGGGGACGCATGGGCAGTGGTTGCCAATCGTGCTCGCGTTGTCGTGGCTGCCAGGCTTTCTGCAGGGGCAAATCACTCCGGGAATCGGAGGGTCACAAGCAACTGGGTCTGCGAGTACATCCTCCGCTGCCAGGCCGGCGTTTCCACCCGGAGGCGGGGCGAGTGCGCCGGCTGGTTACGTTTTGGGTCCGAACGATTACATCGGCGTCGAGGTTTTCGGCGAAGACGATCTACGCACAAATGGACGATTGAATCCCGAAGGCAATTTGAGCGTGCCACTGCTGGGCTCAGTGCATTTCGCGGGTTTGACCCTAACCCAAGCGGCTTCAAAGCTAACAGAGTTGTACGGCCGCGATTACCTCGTAAATCCAAAAGTTAATGTCATGCTGCTTGGTTACGCCAAGCGGCGGTTCTCGATCCTGGGACAAGTAGGTCGGCCCGGCAGCTATGAAATGCCTGAGTCCAGCCCAGGCGGTATCGATCTGCTGGAAGCGATCGCGTTGGCCGGCGGATATACGCGTATCGCTGCGCCTGAACGGATTACGGTACGACGACAGAGCGCAAACGGCGACCAAATTTTCAAGGTAAACGCTAAGAAATTCAACAAGGGTGGCGGCGGAGGTTTTCGCGTCGAGCCCGGCGACACCATCACCGTCGGGGAAAGTATTTTTTAACGGCGAAACTTTTCGCCCCGTGCGCCTTTCCTAGCACGCTTCTTGGTGTATGGTTGCAGCCGATATTCTGCCGTGATTGATCCTGCGCAATCTTCCATCGGCACGACCGTTTCCACAAATTCGGAGAAACCGGTTTTGTCTGATTTGACCGGGCACTACGCAGAGGGACTGCATAGATTCGATTTCCGCCGGTTCTGGCATTCCCTTTTGGAACGCATTTGGATCGTCGCAATATGCGTCCTCGCCGGCCTTTTTCTTGCGCTCGGTTATTTGGCGCGGACGCCGAAGCTCTACCAGGGCCACACCGTGTTAGAAGTAGAATTTCAGGAGCCGAGTTTTCTTCCTACCGACGATTCCACAACGCGCATGCGCTCGATGTTTTTGGCGAGTCAGGAGGCGTTACGGACCATTGAGCAGAATCTTATTAACCAAACGCTGCTTTCCAGGGTGGTCCGCTCCGAAGGGCTGGCGGCCGACGATGGACGCGCGCTTTTGGGGCAAGGCGTAGTGCCCGATAAACGCTCCAGTACTACGCAACGCAGTGAAAAAACGCCGGAGCCCGGCGCAAAAAATCAGAGTACAAGTGGCGTCACAACCTTTAGCCCGCTCGAAGAAGGGCTGGGCCGGGCAATGGCCGGTATGGTAAGACCAGCGATCCGCCGCGGAACGCGCCTCATCGACTTGTACGTCACCCATCCCGATCCAGTCATGGCACAGCGCCTCGCCGAAGCGGTCGGACGGGAATACATCCGCAATTCAATCGAGCGGCGCGCCTCCCTCAGCGAGGAGGCGTTGCGGTATTTGCTCGAAGAGGAAGAGCGGTTGAAAAGGAACCTGCAAAGAAGCGAAGCGGCGGTCGCAGATTATAAGGCGAAAAATCCGGACGCATTGCAGCTTGGCGGGGGCACAGCTGCGACCGGTTCACAACAGGGATCGGGCGCGGGTAGCGGCGGACCTCGCGGCGGCCTTGTAGAAGACAAGCTGCAAGACCTGAACAACAAATTGACCGGAGCAAAAGCCGACCGAATTCGTCTTGAAGGCGAGCTCGAACAAATCCATCAAAGCGGTGATAACATCGATGTCTTGCTCCAGGTTCCGAGTATCTCCGCGGCGCCTATGGTGACGGAGGCACGGCGTACCGTTACCCAGATCGAAGCTGCGATTACCACTTACGCGCTGCGATACAAGGATAAGCATCCGAAAATGATTGCCGTCAAGGCTTCCCTTGCAGATGCAAAAGAGAAGCTCCGTCAAGCGGTTTTGGCGCAACCGGCCATTCTGCGCAATGCGATCGAACAGACGAAGGCAACCGAGGCCAGCTTGCAAAGGGCATTGCAAGATCAGCAGGGCGTCGCCGTCGCGCTCAATCGCACAGCCATCGGGTGGCAGGAATTGGCCCGGCAAGCCGAAACAGATCGTGCGCTTTACGAAAGTGTCCTTCGTCAAATAAAAGAGACGAGCTTAAGTAAAGACGTAAAGGCGAACGCCGTTAGTGTAATCGAGCATTCGCCGCTTCCGCAATCACCTGTTAGTCCGCGTCCTACCAGAACAATATTTCTGGGATTGCTGGGAGGTCTGGTTGCCGGGCTGGCATTCGTTCTTGGCGCCGATGCATTGGATCGTTCAATCAAAACCGTGGATCAGGCGGAAAGCACGGTTGGATTGCCGGTGTTCGCGGCTGTCCCGGAAACCACTGACGAAGGTACGGTGAGCCGTTTGAAACGGCGAAGCAAAAAGGCCTTCGGCCGTTCGAACTACCGGGTGGTGGTGGAAACTCCGGAAAGCCCGGCGGCGGAAGCCTTCCGCAACTTGCGCGCTGCGCTTTCCCTTTTGGGGCCGGAAGCGGAGCGCAAGGTTTCGCTGTTCACCAGCGCTCTGCCTAACGAAGGAAAGAGTTTCACCAGCGCCAATTATTCGCTTGCGCTGGCCCAGCAGGGTTATCGCGTGCTTCTCATTGACGGCGACCTCCGCCGGCCAACCATGCACAAGATTTTCCGCTTCCCGAACTCCAGCAATAATTCTGACGAAGACACTGCGCCAGGAGTAACAGATTGCTTGGTTGGCGAAGCGGATATCGCCTCCGCCGCACGCCAGATTCCCGCCGGCGAATTCCAGCTCGTCGACGAACACATTGCGGTGACGGCGAGGATTCTCACGGCGACGGGAGGTCAGCTTTCCGTTCTCGCAGGTGGGCGACGCGCGCCCAATCCGGCTGAGATCCTCGCTGGCCCGTTTTTCGGCCAGTTGGTTGCTGAGGCTGCGAGGCTCTTTGACCGCGTAGTGATCGACAGCGCGCCGATCCTTGCAGTTAGTGACACTCTTCTGATGACGCCACACGTTCAGACGTTGTGCATTGTGGTTCGAGCGGCAAAAACACCGCGCCAGGCGGTTCGGCGGGCACTTTCTTTGCTCGCAAAATCAGGGATTCGCCCAGCTGGTCTGGTTCTGAATCGATTGCGGCGAAGTCGCGGGGTTGGTTACTATTACTATTACGCTTCGCATGGTTACGGTAAGGAGGAAGGAGCGTATTCTCGGAGCTACGGCCACCGGGCCAGCTCAGATCACGAAGATAACGGAGCGTAGTCCGCGGTGGTCAGGCCTGACTGCTGACTTCTGATTTCCGACTTCCGACCTCTGGTACCACAGGCTGCTTCCCCAGCAAATCCCTAAATAAGTCGCGACATACAGCTGGATCGACTCGATTTGAAACGGAAAATCGACCAGCGCATGTAGCGCCACCCCCATAAGGGCTACCATAGCCAAAGGCTGTAGCACGCGTCTCCGCGGTATCCACTCTCGTGTGGCATACCTTTTGTAGCTGCGAATCGCCACCGCTAACCCGCCGAAGAAGAGCAACGCCCAGAGGCTACTCCCTAGCCATCCCCATTCCAGCACCGTCTGCAGATAATCTTCATGCAAGAATCTCCAGGTGCCAGGAACCGGATTGCCCGATCCAATGTTGCAGCCTGGAAACACGACTCGAAATGTCCCCGGCCCAAAACCGAACAACCCGGCGCCTGGCAGCGCACGAAGCGCCATGCGTGAGGCTTGCCAGCGGGCATCTGCAGGGATTCGTTCACCAACCGATTGCCAGCGATTAAGCGGTTGCTCTAAATGAGTCGCCTGCGCCAGCGCAATCAACGCTAAGACAATAGCAATCGCACCGGCCATCGCGACACTCTTCTGCGCGCCAGATAACTTTCGCAGAAGCGCCGGCCCGAAATGAAGGCCAATGAGCACCAGAAGTACGAGCGCGACTAGCTGAGCCATGCGCGACGTGTTCGCCAGCACTGCGGCAATCGCTAGAATAAAAACGATTGTCCATAGTGCGCGCATCCCGGGGTGGAACCGGCTCGTGAATTCCCGGATGAGGAGACCGGCGTTCAGTGGCCAGACCAGGTTCAAAAACGCACCGGCGTTTCCATGGTAAAAATACGTGGCAAAAAACGTGGTTACTCCGAACTCCGGCGGCGGTGGCGGTTGCCAAAAGATCATCTGTGCATCCGTGGCTTTTTGGAGCAACCCCAGAAACGCTATCGAGCTGCCGGCGAGACCGATCACATACCATAACCGCAGCAACCAGCGGCTGCTCTGGGATAAGTCCGAAACAAACAACATCGTGCCGAGCAGCAACGCCCCTCGGAACATCCAGGCGGCGCTAATCGCATAATCTACGGAGCCGGCGAAAGGCGGCGCGAAGTTTCGCACCGGCACGAAGAAAGAGAATTCGGAGTCGTACATCGACCTCGCATTGAAAGCCATCCAGCCTCCGAGGCATATCAAAGCCCCCGCTAACAAGGCAAGGAGCCGCGGGCACCGCGGTCCTCGGCGACTAATCAGTAACTCGACAATCCAAAGCGCGAGCGCAGCGAGCAAGATCCAGTTGGTCGTCTGGATGCCCGCAGACGTTGTGGCGCCGTAGGCCCAGGGAGCATAGACAAGCGCAGCAAAAAAAATCCAGCGAGACACGGCGCGGAAGATGTGAGAGATCACACGTCGGATGTCAGAAGTCAGAGGTCCAGTTCGCCACTCGCATCACGTTTGCCATCGTCTCAGTCGCGAGCTAGGAGAAATGAATTCGACTTTTTCATCATGCCATTTCCCTCAGCGTCCTTTTCCGAAGAGCATGGTGTACAACGTTTTCAACACGATCATGGCATCCAGCTTGAGAGAGTAGTGCCGGATGTAATAGAGGTCGTATTTCAGCTTCTCTACGGTATCATCGTCACTCTCGCCATAGGGGTAATTCACCTGCGCCCATCCGGTGATCCCCGGTTTGACCAAGTGCCGAAAATGATAAAATGGGATGCTTCGCTCATACCGTTCGGCGCATTTGCTCCATTCAGCCCGCGGACCAATCAGGCTGATGTCCCCCTTCAGCGCGTTCCAAAGCTGTGGCAACTCATCGAGGCGAAGTTTTCGCAGCCAGCGCCCCACACGTGTCACTCGGCGATCGCTTTCGCGCGTATACATGTCATCGTGCGACTCATCTGCACGCCAGCGCATCGTCCGGAATTTGAAAAGAGTGAAACGCTTGCCATCGCGGCCGACCCGTTCCTGTCTGAATAAGATCGGAGCGCCGTCCTCCGCCCAGATAAGTAGGGGAGCAAAGATGAAGAGCGGAGAGCAAATGACAAGCGCCGTCGCCGAGGCAACGACATCGAACAGCCGCTTGAGGTAATGATACGGCGACGTGCGTGCCAGTTGAAACCCGGTCTGGAGCGGCCAGAACGGATCGACAATGCCCAGCGGCAGATAACGCCACTGAGTTTCGTAAAAGGATTCCAGGGTATAGACGCGCGTTTCCTGGAACTGCGCGTGCACAAGACGTTCCAGCAATTGCGTATTGAGGGAGCTCGCTCCCTCAGCGAGGATGATGCCGCTGTAACGGTTGCTGAGGTTGTCCAACTTCGACGCGAGATTTCCCTGCAAGATGGGAGATCCTTCACCGGCGATTGGCCGGCCCACGCGTTCTTCATTTACGTCCACGAATTCCAATTGCTGGCCGCTTGAAGACTTCTTGTATGCTTGGTAAAAACGCGCCGCCGTCGCGCCGCCTCCAATGACGAGGAATGACCGGTTTGCACTGCTGGCAACCACATATTGCCGAATCCATCGGCGATAAGCCAATGACAGCGGCAGAAAGATCGCGAAGCTCAACAAGAGGACGCCCCGGCTCGGCTTCATGGTCTGATCGAAAGTCGCCGCGGAATAAATTAGCATCGCACTGACCATAGCTGCTGCTGTCACCGCAAGAATGTGCTCGGCGGCATAGCCAAGGTTTAACTTCTCGACTGTCCGATCATAGCCGCCCACAAAGTACAGCGCTGCCACAATCACACCGAGCTGAATAACGTTAATGATAAAAAACTGAAATGGCGTGGCATAAAATGCGTCATACCGAAACCAGCCAACGACTCGGTAAATGGCGAGCCAGCTCACCACATCTAAAAACAGATACAGCGCCGCTGCCGACCATTCATGGCTGAGAAACTGTGTCAAGAAACCAGTGCTATTGGCACTCGTCCCAGCGGGCACGCTCGCGCGTGTTGAACGCTTCTCTTGAAGCCCGAGCGTTTCCTGGAAAACCGGCTGAGGCTCTTCGCTGTTTGCCATGAGGGCCGGCAATTATACCCTAGGCAGGCCGAAGTGAAAGACTACTTATTCCGCTGCAACAACGAACCGATATTCAGAGCCTGAAGCGTTGCTGGTGGCTGCGGCCTTGACCCTCCGACTGGCGTTCATAATCTGAGGCGTGCGGCGGGGCCTCGCCGTGCGCCAAATCGGTCGTGAATATTTTCGCTGCTTTTTATCGCTCGTCTGTTGGGAAAAAAATGATCGTCGCTGTCACGGGCGTCATCTTGATTTTTTTCGTCATCGGACATCTGCTCGGCAATTTGCAGATTTTTCTGGGTCCAGATTGGATCAATGGTTACTCGCAACATCTGCGCGATCTTGGCCCGCTGCTTTGGGCAATCCGATTATTCCTGCTCGCCGCGGTCATTATTCACATTTACGTGACGATTCAATTGGCAATCGAAAATCGCCGTGCGCGACCGGAAAAGTACATCGACCGGGAGTATGTCAAAGCAACGTTCGCATCGCGCCACATGGTGATGAGCGGGTTGATCGTGCTCGCGTTCATCATTTATCACATTGCGCATTTTACAGTGCGCGTCACCGACCCGCGTTTTGGCCTGCTCAAGGCTGATCCTCTCGGGCACTACGACGTTTACTCAATGATGGTGTACGGATTCCAAAATTATTATGTGTCCGCTTGTTACGTGCTTGGCCTCTTTTTGCTTACGCTTCATCTAAGCCATGGATCATCGAGCTTTTTCCAGTCGCTTGGACTGAATGACAAGAAGCTGACTCCGCGCCTTGCGCTGGGTGGCCGAATCTTCGCGTGGCTTCTCTTTGTCGGCTACACGTCCATTCCTGTCGCGATCCTGCTGGGCGTCATCAAGCCGGCCCAACAGCTGTAAGAGAAAGCGGCTAGCATTCCACGTCTACAACCTGCACGCCTTCCTTCGCGGTTCGCTGGGCGTAGAGATCCCTCAGGCGTTTTGTCGTCATGCCCACGTTGCCGTCGCCGATCTGGCGATTGTCGATTCTGATTACGCCGGCTAGTTCGCCCATTGTCCCGGTGCAAAACATTTCACGTGCGCCGTAAACATCGACGAGTGATAGATCAGTCTCAAGGCATCGAATTTTTTCGGCGGCACAAATCTCAATCACGGTCGCACGAGTTATTCCCTCGGGACACGCCAAAACGCGGCTCGTTGCGAGGTCGCCGTTACGCACGATGAAAACGTGGGTTGCGTTCGTTTCGGCGATGAAGCCGCGCGTGTCGAGCATGACCGCATCGTCCGCGCCGGCATTGTTCGCTTCGATCTTGGCCAAAATCGAGTTCAGCAAGTTTGCATGATGAATACGCGCATCCAAAACGTCGGGCGGAGGACGCCGAATCTTGCTCGTGATTAGAGTGAGACCGGTCTTCGCGTAAACCGGCGCTTTGTGTTCGGCTAACACAATTAGCGTCGGCCCGGCTTGATTCAGCCGTGGGTCCATGCCCGAGGTGATCTTCACGCCACGCGTGAGCGTGAGCCGAATATGCACGCCGTCGCGCATTTTGTTTGCACTGAGCGTGCGTTTGATTTCGTCGATGATTTTTTCGCGTGACGGAATTTCGGCGAAAGAGAGCGCACGAGCCGAACGCTCCAGCCGGTCGAGATGTTCGTGGAGCTTGAAAATCCGGCCGTTGTACAGTCGCAGTCCTTCCCACACTGCGTCACCACCTTGCACCGCAGAATCGAATGGGCTGATCCCGGCCTTGTCGCGATGCACCAACTCTCCGTTGATGTTTACGATCAGGTCACGGTTTCGCTCGTCGAATTTCTGAAGCATTGAGGAGACAAATTAATCGGGGACCCAGGAAACCAGGAAACAATTCTAAACTCCTGGAGCCGGCTTAGTCCTTTCCTGATCTCATAACAATTTATGCTGGTACAGCTTTTCGTAGCAATCTTGGCAACGCTCGTAGAGTTCGCGCAAGTTCTCGGGCACTTCATGATGTCTTGGACGATATGGCTGGAAGGAGGTCGTTTTTGCGACCTCCGCGTACCAATGTTTCGCCCAGACGCCGTCGGTATCGCGCAAGCCTGGCGGCCAGGAAAGCATCGACTTGGTAAACTCTACGCCGAGCGCCTCGCACAGCAGTCGTAGCGTCCCCTCTGGATTTTGCAGCACGTGTTTGGCATCGACAACCGGCGGAACGGCATTCGTATGTGTTCGGACGAAATCGAAAATCTCTCCCTGCTGTACGAAACCGAGGTCCTCGAGCACAGGGTCTTCTCGCTTTTTAATGTAGGAGTTAATCACTTCGCGCGGGTCGCGAATTAGAAAACAATTAGTCACAGCCCCGAGCCATTCGCGATCGATTTCCGGCAACAGATGGTGCGTCATCTGTTTCTGAAAAAAAATCCGCTTACCGTTCGCAATCGGTCCGGTCAGACGAGTAAGGACTTTTCGCCAATCGGTTTCGCCAGTTGCGATTACTTCATCCGCGCCCGGATGCGCTTTGCCCGTAGCGCGCAGATAATAGGCGTAAAACGGCTCATCGATTACAATCGTGTCGTCCCGATTGCCCCACGCGCGCATCATAGCGGTGGAGATGTTGCGCGGCCCAGACCACATGGCGATACGGATGCTCACGGTGTGAACAGTTAGGCGGTAGGGCCGCGTATGCAACGCGTTGAGGACAACGCGTTCCACCTTGGTTAGGTGGATCGGCTTCTCCGAAAACGATGGGTAACCGCCGCAGGCGCAGTTTACGAACGAACTAACTCTTGGCGAAAACGCCAATCAGCGGACGGGGCGATGGCGTTTTTGAGCGAAAGTCGCTGACGAAACCAGTCTCGGTCCGGATCTCCACATGACCGGCCGCGCGCTTGGCATCGTAGACCAATACAGATCCCACAGGCGCTTCATATGGATTTGAGACAGGAAGTTTTTTGAAGCCGTAATTGTTCACCAATTCCTGGGCGGCTTGTTTGGCAAGGGGGGTTTGCGGCCGCGATTTCACTACGCCCGCAGCAACGAGGGCGTTCTTGACGAAACCCCAGCACTTGGACAGCGAGTGCGCGCGTGCGCGCTCTTCGGCGATGGTAGCAGCCCGGCGCAGCTTTGGATCGATCTGGGTGTCAACTTTCGCAAACGGTCGGACGATCTTCTTTGGATAATACTTGTCCACGACTTCGACGGATTGCTTTTTGCCGGAAGCATCCGTGTAATTGAATTTGGGCTTCGGAGCCGAAAAGTTCAGCGCCATTGCGGGACGCGGGCAAAATACGGCGGCTCCTAAGAGGAAAACGGACGCGACGGTGAGAAGTTTTGGCATAAAGAGCGCGTTCTATCGGGTATGTCGCGCACGGCCGCAACCGATTTTTTTCAGCAAACGCAAAATTCTTTCATTTGACATACGCCGGATACACGAATGCCACCTCGGAGCTACAAGGAAGAGACGAATTCGAGCATGCGCCGGCGCGTTTTTGCATCGGGTAGCCGGCCAATTCCGCCCTGCATGTTATCTTCGAGATGACGTGGTTTATTCGTGGCCGGAATCGCGCATGTGATTGCTGGATTTCCGATAATCCATTTCAAAAAGAACTGCCCCCACGAGCGGCAATCAAATTCGGCTGCCCAATCCGGTAGCGGTTTCGAACGCACTTTGTCGAAGAGATTGCCGGCTCCAAAAGGCCGATTCGCGATTACCGCGACCCCACGCTCCTGCGCCAGCGGCAGAACGCTTTGCTCGGTTTCGGGTTCCATCAGCGAATAATTGATCTGGAGGAAATCGAACTTCTTGCTCCGCATCAGCTTCTCGATTTCGCTCAAAGCTCCGGACTCGTAATGCGTGATCCCCACATATCGAATGCGGCC
>Ga0066709_100003514_pt1 | contig 12070 bp, 10 predicted proteins | sample GraSoiAngelo_158_FD_79665 | JGI IMG/M metagenome (GOLD analysis project Ga0066709, IMG submission 79665) | Grasslands soil microbial communities from the Angelo Coastal Reserve, California, USA - 14_1009_16_30cm | ecosystem: Environmental > Terrestrial > Soil > Grasslands | place: USA... | reverse complement strand
TGAGCAATGGTTTCGACAGTTCGCGCGATAGTGTCTTTGTTTACTCTAAAGAATTCATTTTTCACGCGGAGGCTTTCGCCGACGAATTGGTCGATCAGTTGGGCGGCATCTTTCATTAATTTCGATGCAATGTCAGTTCGCGGGAACTCGGTTTCGAGAGGACTTGCGCCAGCGCCAGCCCTGTGTATGACTTTTTGGAACGCGCCACCTGCTCCGGAGTCCCGGCCGCTAGCAGCCGGCCCCCCTGCCCTCCTCCCTCGGGTCCAAGATCAATAACCCAGTCTGCAGTCTTAATGACGTCCAGATGATGCTCGATAATGATCACCGTGTTTCCCAGGTCTGTCAACCGGCAGAGAACGTCCAGAAGTTTTTTGACGTCGTCGAAGTGCAAGCCGGTAGTGGGCTCGTCGAGAATATAGAGAGTTTTTCCCGTTGCGCGCCTGCTCAATTCTTTTGCTAATTTAATCCGCTGGGCTTCCCCGCCGGACAATGTCGTCGCTGACTGCCCGAGCCCGATATAACCCAGTCCAACGTCCACCAATGTTTGCAATTTCGAATGGATTTGAGGAATGTTGCCGAGTACTTGCAGGGCATCTGCAACTGTGGAATTCAGCAGATCCGCAATCGACATCGCTTTGTACTGGATTGCCAGCGTCTCACTGTTGTAACGCCTGCCATGGCAGACTTCACAGGCCACGTAGACATTAGGCAGGAAACTCATTTCGATTTTGCGAAGACCATCCCCCTGACACGCTTCGCATCGCCCGCCTTTGACATTGAAGCTAAAACGACCAGCTTTGTACCCCCGCGCGCGAGATTCTGGGAGCATCGCGTACAGCTCGCGAATGGGTGTGAAGACGCCGGTATACGTCGCAGCATTCGACCGCGGGGTCCGGCCAATCGGAGACTGGTCGATCTCGATGACCTTGTCGATGTATTCCAAGCCTTCGATACCCTTGTGCGCGCCAGGTTCATCGAGGGCGCGATAGATATTTCTGGCCAGCGTCTTATAGAGGATTTCGTTCACGAGGGTGGATTTACCCGAACCGGAAACGCCGCTAACCACTGTCATGAGGCCAATCGGGAACGAAACATCGATGTTCTGAAGATTATGTTCGGACGCCCCTCGAACCACAATCGCCTTTCCATTGGACTGCCGGCGTTTGTGGGGTACCGGAATCGCTCTGCGACCAGACAAATATTGCCCGGTCAAACTATGAGGACACTGCGCGATCGCTTCGGGTGAACCGCATGCGACAATGTGTCCTCCTTCCGTTCCAGCCCCCGGTCCAAGATCGATAACATAATCCGCACGGCGAATTGTCTCTTCATCGTGCTCGACAACGACGACGGTATTTCCAAGATCGCGCAGCTCTTCAAGCGTGGACAATAGGCGGGCGTTGTCCTTGTGGTGCAGTCCGATGGAAGGCTCGTCCAAAACGTACAGAACTCCACGAAGCTTGGAACCAATTTGTGTCGCGAGACGAATCCGTTGACTTTCACCACCAGACAGGGTGTTGGCCCCGCGATCCAGGCTGAGATAGTTCAAGCCGACGGCATCGAGAAATTGCAATCGATCGCAGATTTCACCGACGATGCGTCCAGCAATTTGTTCCTCGCGACCACCGAGTTTGAGCTCCGAGAAGAACCTCAGAGTAGCGGTTACGGGCCACGAAACGATTTCCGCAATCGATCGACTCGCGACCTTGACGGCAAGACTTTCCGGCCGCAGGCGAGCGCCGCGGCAGGCCGCGCAAGGCTTGGTAACCATCAAATCGGAAAGGTCCTCTGATGCGATCCCGTTCTGGTCGTAATAGCGATTCAGAATATCGACCACACCTTCTATACGGTTCCCGCGTTCCTTGATGCCGTAAAAGACCGTATTTCGAACTTTCGGAGGCAACTGCTCGAAAGGAAGCGACAAATCTGCGCCCAATTGTTCGGCAATCTTCGAGACCTGGACTTCAAATTCCTCATCAAGCCAGCCGTGTGCCATGCCTAGTCCGCCGTTCAGGATGGGCCGAGTCGGATCGGTGATGACCCGGGCAGGATCGAAATCAAATTTCATCCCGAGCCCGTTGCAGACCTCGCAAGCGCCATAGATGCTGTTGAACGAGAATGTTCGCGGTTCAATCCCCGGGATACTGATCCCGCAATCCGCGCAAGCCATTTTTTCGGAATACAGGCGCTCCTCACCATCGACAACGGCAACAAGGACGATACCCTTCGCGAGCTTGGTAGCCTGCTCGATTGAAGCCTCCAGGCGTTTCTCGATATCTTTTTTGATCATCAGCCGATCGACCACGATCTCAATGGAGTGATTTTTTTTCTTATCGAGGTCGATGGGTTCGTCGAGATTGTGCAGCACGCCGTCAATGCGGCCGCGGACATATCCGGTCTTGGCCAATGCCTGAAGCTGTTTCTTGAACTCACCCTTGCGGCCGCGGACGATGGGAGCAAGGATCATCACACGCGCGCCTTCAGGCAGCGCCTTGAGATGACGCACAATTTGATCCGGAGTCTGCTTGGCGATTGGTTTCCCGCACTGATAGCAGTGCGGAATTCCGATCGAGGAGAATAAGAGGCGGAGGTAGTCGTAAATCTCGGTTACTGTTCCTACCGTTGATCGAGGGCTGCGCGCAGCCGTCTTCTGTTCGATAGAGATGGCCGGCGAGAGGCCTTCAATGGAATCGACATCGGGTGGTTCAAGGCGATCGAGAAATTGCCGGGCATAAGCCGAGAGCGATTCCACATAACGCCGCTGTCCCTCGGCGTAGATCGTATCAAAGGCGAGACTAGATTTTCCCGAACCGCTGAGACCGGTAATGACGGTGAGTCGATTACGCGGAATTTCGACGTTGATGTTTTTCAGATTGTGTTGGCGCGCCCCGCGGACAGTTATATTTTTAATGCTACTTTGCATACAGCCGGAATCTGAGCGTGATAAAAACTCTATATTTTAGCGCACCTGCTACATCACTGTTTCATTAATTCCCAGTGTCGCGCTAAATCCCCGTAGAGTTGTTCCAAGATTATTTTTAAGTCCGAGTATCGCCGGTGTGTGGATTCCCAATCGGTTCCTGTTGCAGGGTTCTGAAAAGAAAGCTCCAACTGGGCAATCTCATTCTCTACGGCCGCGATTTTCTTCTCCACTTCCGCAACGGCCTTCTCCAGCTGTTCACGTTTATTTTTCGACAGTCCTTGCCTCTCCCTCTGGGAGAGGCCGCCGCGAAGCGGCGAGTGAGGGTCAGGGGTTTGCTGCTCCCCTGACGCCAGCCACTCCTCGAACGCGCTCAGGCGATCGAAAACGTGCGCCTTTCCATCCTCGATGTAGAGCAGGTGGGTCGCAATTTTGTGCACCAAATATCGATCATGAGTAACGAACAAAATCGTGCCGGGATATTCGATCAATGCCGTTTCCAAAGCTTCTCTGGATGCAATGTCCAAATGATTCGTTGGCTCGTCTAGCGCGAGAAGCTGAGGGTTCGCATAAATGATTCTGGCAAGCATCAACCGCGACTTCTCCCCTCCGCTTAAGTTCGCGACGATTTTGAAGACGTCCTCATCGCTAAACAGGAACTGCGCGAGGAATGATCGTAGTTCTCCGTCTGTGGCGCGCGGGTCCAATTCGCGGATTTCATCTAAAACCGCTGCATCTAGTCGAAGATCCTGTAATTGTTGATCGTAATAGCCGGTATCCAGTGACTGGCTCCACTCCAACTCACCCTCGAGGGGCGAACGCGCTCCGATCAATGTTCTCAGCAGTGTCGTTTTTCCCGATCCGTTAGATCCCAGAATGGCCCACCGTTCACCGCGCTGCACTTCAAATTGAATCGAATGCAGAAGCGGGCGACCTGCGTAGCCAACGCTGAGATTCCTGGCAGCGAGAACATATCGGCCGCTACGCTCCACGGGCAGGAACCGAAACTTTACTTTCGCGGACGTCGATTTTGGTTTTTCCAGCGGCTTGACCCGGGCAAGAAGTTTTCTTCGGGATTGCGCCTGCTTCGTTTTTTGACCCGCGATATTGCGGCGAATGTACTCTTGTTGTCTTTCAATCCACTCGCTCTGAAGTACCCACTCTTTTTGCTGCCGGACGAAGCGCTCTGCCCGTTCCTTCACATAATAGGAGTAGTTGCCACGGTAATCCTGAATCGTTGTCCCCGCGATTTCGAGAATCCGGCTGACCACACGGTCCAGAAAAAAACGATCGTGCGAGACAATGACGAGCGTCTTGTCGGTTTCCCGCAAAAATTTTTCGAGCCATTCAATCGACTTTATGTCGAGATGATTCGTGGGTTCATCCAGCAGGAGTAATTCGGCATTCGACAGAAGAAGCTTTGCCAGCGCCAGACGGTTCTTCTCGCCGCCCGATAAACTGCGGCTGAGCTGCCCGAATGTGTCTCTGGAGAAGCCGACGCCGAGCAGCGCGGCTTCCGTGCGGGCACGATAACTGTACCCACCTTTCAATTCAAATTCATGCTGGAACTCCGAATAGCGGTCTAGAACGTCGGGCGCAGGTGCATCCGCGATGACGTGTTCCAATTCTCGCAAGTTTGTTTCGATGCGTTGGAGATGTGCTGATGCACGCAGTGCCTCTTCAAGGACGGAAGTATCCCCTCGAAAATCCGGAATTTGGTCCAGTGAACCAATTTCCAGTTGTGACCTGCGCGAAACCGAGCCGGAATCCGGTTCATACGCGCCCGCGATCAATTTGAGAAGAGTGGTTTTTCCGGCGCCGTTCGCGCCAATGAGACCGATTCTTTCAGACGGATTAATTTGGAAGGTGGCGTCCCGAAGAATGTCTTGCGATCCAAACGACTTCGAGACGCCAGTAAGTTGTACGAGCACGTGCCTTGGGGCCCGACGCTAAAAAATCAATTACGCGGCCTTCTTCGTAGCTGAAATCTTGCTGGGATCCTTCAGGATCTCGATCGCTCTATTCAATTGCCGATCCTCTTCTTTCGTGGGCTGATCCTTTGCGGGAGGTAGAACATCTTGGTCGTCTGGCTCCACGGTTTCCTCCATTGTCTGCCGGATTTCAACCGTCGGTTTGATTCCGGAATCCTGCGGATCCACATCCTGGATTTCCTTACCTGACGGAGTGAAATACTTCGCAACCGAGATCAGCAGGGCAGACCCATCATCCAACGAGATCAGCTTTTGGACCGAGCCTGATCCAAATGTCTTCACCCCGACTACTTGGCCCCGATGATTGTCTTCAATAGCCGCCGCTACGATTTCCGCCGCTCCTGCAGTCGCTTGATTCACAAGCACTGCCACCGGAGCCTTCGTCAGCAAATCCGTTGCGTTTGCGGTAAAGGTTTCCTTCGGAAATTTCTGCCCCTGCAGATAAGCGATCGTTCCGGAGTCTAAGAACAGATTTGCCAACTGAACAGCCTCTTTATCATCTCCTCCCGCCGTGTATCGCAGGTCGAGAACTACGTCTGTGGCCCCCTTCTTCAGTAGCGCATCCAATTGTCTCCGAACTTCAGCGGTCTTGCCGGCAGCCAAGTACGGGACTTTAACGTAGGCAATATTGTTCTCCAGCATCTTGGTGTCAATCGCTGGCGGCTGAGTGATTTCACGCGGTACGGTGATCGTATCGGGCTCGGCTCGGCGGCTCTTGATGATGGAAAGCGCTGCGGGTTTGCCCACCGGGTTGGAGAGTATTCCATGAACCTGAACAAGATTCATTTCGCGTGTGGTTACACCGTCGATGGATTCAATAATATCGCCCGGGCTGAGACCGGCCTTGGCAGCCGACCCTCCGGGAATTGTAGAAATCACGACGGGATACCCAAGCCGAGGAGGTTTCGCCAGGATTGCACCAATGCCGGGAGTCTTAAACAGATCGTAGTTCTTGTAGAAAACCACATCCTTGGCAGTGAGGTATCCACCGTAGGGATCTACGTTTTCTACAAGTCCGCGAATGGCGCCATCCACGGCATTTTTGACGGAGGGTTCGTCGACGTAGTCGTTCTGGATCCGGCTTAAAACCTCCATGAAAATCGACAGCTGCTGATACGATCCGTTCTGCGCACTGACGCGGCCCAGCATGCCGCCAATAATCGCGTAAACTACGAGGACCGACGAAATCAGCAAAATCGCGTACTTGCTCTTCGAATTCAAAATGGGGACCTCCAAGCGTCTATGTAGTACGGTCTGCTGACCGTTAGCCTGCGTTCAATTATAGCCCGGCGGACTTCAGGCTGTATCATGAAATTATGCGGATTATGGCTCTGGACGTGGGCGATAAAACCATCGGCGTCGCAATCAGCGACGCCCTTCTCCTGACAGCACAATCGCGGCCGACGATCCAACGAAAAGATCCAAAATCCGATATCGAAGTTCTCCGGCGACTGGCAGCGGAAAACGAAGTGCACCAGATTGTGGTCGGTCAGCCTCTTCACCTGAGTGGAAAACAGAGCCACCAAAGCTGGAAAATCGGCGTGTTCGCGGCGGCCCTTGAAAAAAAATTGGATATTCCGGTTGCGTTTTGGGATGAACGACTTACGAGTTTCGCGGCGGAACAACACCTGGAAGAAATGGGCCTAAACTGGCGCCAGCGGCGGAGACACGTTGATAAAATCGCCGCCATGATTATCCTTCAAAACTATCTGGATAGTCGCCCAGGACGAACTGCATGAAAAAGCTACGGGCCTTTCTTCTCCTGTTGATTCTGTCGATCGCCGGATTGGGATTGTACGTGCGCCGAGAGCTCGAAGTTGCGGGGACCCCAGCTGAGGGTTTAATTATCGAGATCCCCCACGGTCTCGGCGCTCGCGAGATTGTTGGACTCCTGAAGCAAAAAAAAGTCATTCAGAATTCAAATGTCGCATTTGCCTACATCTTATATAGAGGTACGCGAAACAAGCTTCAGGCCGGCGAGTATTCCTTTGAGCATCCCGAGACGATCCCCGAGGTCGTTCATAGGATCGCGAACGGTTTAGTCTATCTGCATAAATTTACCGTGCCCGAAGGCTTGACGGTAGACGCAACTGGGCAGAAATGGGAGGAACAGGGCTTCGGCCCGGCGCCAGAGTTTAAAAAGGCCGCCGCCAACGCAGTCGATCTAGTGCGGCCGTTTGATGGGAGCGCGATTTCGGTTGAGGGGTATTTGTTTCCGGAAACGTATTCTTTTCCAGCGCATACCATTCCGCGCCAGGCAATCGAAACCATGATTGCACGGTTTCGACAGATGGCGGGCAAACTTCAACAGGCTGTATCTGAAGACAAGTGGCCGCTGAACCTTCACGATACGGTTATTCTCGCTTCCCTCATCGAAACCGAGGCGGCACAACCGGAGGAGCGTCCCATCGTTGCCTCAGTGTACTTGAACCGATTGAACCGGCATGTTCTCCTTCAATGCGATCCCACCGTGATATATGCGCTCTCACAGGCGGACCGCTACACGGGCAAGCTTACGTTTGCGGACCTTCGATTCAAATCACCATATAACACCTATGTAACCCCTGGGTTGCCGCCTAGCGCTATTGCGAGTCCGGGCTATGCTTCTTTGCTTGCTGCGATTCAACCCGCCGATACGAAGTATTTGTATTTCGTGAGAACCGTCGAAGCCAGACACAATTTTTCGGAGACATTAGCAGCACACAATCGCGCTGTTGCGGCATATCGGAAACTGAAGAAGGCCTCCTAAGTCGGCGGTCAGTGGAAAGCTGGATTTTGAAGATACTTCTTTAGCGACTGCTGATTCTGATCGCGAGTGGAAAGGATTGGAGTGTCTCGGAGAGGCCATTCGATGGCGATGTCATTGTCGTTCCATGCGACCCCCCCCTCTGCATCCGGATGGTAATATGCCGTCTGCTTGTACTGGATTTCACATACCTCCGAGAGTGTTAGAAATCCGTGGGCGAAGCCGATCGGAACGAGCAACTGTGTCTTATTCTCGGCTGTGAGTTCAACACCGAACCATTTGCCGCATGTCGGTGAATTAACGCGAAGATCAACTGCAACGTCGAACACGCGACCGGCTGTGCACCGGACGAGTTTGACAATTGGGGCCCGCATATCTTGATAGTGAAGACCTCGGAGGACCGAATAGGTGGAACGCGAGTGAGAATCCTGAACGAACTCGTAGGATAGGCCCGCCTCGGCGAAATCGCGTTTGTGCCAGGATTCCATGAAGAATCCCCGATCGTCTTGAAAGAAATCGACTTCCACAACGAGCAGTCCCTCAAGCGGTGTTTTGATCACTCGCAGTTTCATGGCGCCGTCGATTGTTTCATACTTTCACGATGCGTATTTTTCTTGCTCTTGGCTCTAACCTCGAAAAGCGCGAAGGATATTTGCAGTCGGGCATCCGCGGCCTGGCCAATCTTGGCATAGATATTGTCCGTTGTGCGTCGTTGTACTCGACCGAGCCTCGAGATGTCCTCGATCAGCCAAGGTTCATTAATACTGCCGTAGAAGCAGCGACTGTTCTTAGTCCGGATGAATTACTATCGGCCTGTCTCGAAGTCGAGAAGGAAAATCAGCGGACACGACACGCCACGAAAGGTCCGCGCACTCTGGATATCGACATCATCTTTTACGGAAACCAAATCGTGCAAACTGGCCGCCTCATCATACCCCACCCCCGTTTTGCTGCCCGCCGATTCGTTCTGGTACCTCTTGCCGAAATTGCCCCGCAATTCATCGATCCCGTCAGCGGGAAAACCATAGCGACGCTGCTGGAACGCTGCCCTGATCGGGGAGACGTCCGTTTGGCTGGTACGCTACAGCAATTTTCTTAACCGTCCCTCCAGCTTTCTAGCATCCTTGGCTGATCGCGCAACTGCAAAGACGGTATTTTCACCCGCGATGCTTCCGACCCATTCCGGCCACCCGGCTTCATCTAATGCTTGCGATACTGTGGAGGCGTGACCCGGCCCTGTTTTGACGACAACAATGTTTTGAGCCACCTCGATGCCCACCATGAAATCGCGGATAATCCGCGCCAGTGATCCTTCGGAATGCTGAACGGTGGGTTCGGCATCAACGACGGTGTAGACTCCGCCGGCCTTCGCAAGACGCAGCTCTTGAATATCGCGCGACAATGTCGATTGAGAGACAGTAATATTACGCGACCTCAAGCCGCGCATAAGATCTTCCTGGCTGGTAATCTCTCCCGAACGAACCAATTCGAGGATCGCGTTGTGCCGCAGGCGTCTCATGAAGTGCGAAAATTATAACAACCTGATAGTAAAAATAATTGACCCTCAAACGCAGCGCATGCATACTTATGCACTTATATGCATAACTATTCAACCACGGCCGCGGTGGCAGTTCATTCGGATCTTCTATCGCTCTCGCACCTTCGCCGGCAGGAGTTTCAAGGACTCCTGGCGCTTTCTGCTGATCTTCGTTCAAGAAACCCATTTGGGCAATTTCTTCAAGGCAAGTCGGTGGCTCTGATTTTCGAAAAACCCTCCCTTCGAACCCGAGTAACGTTTGAAGTCGCGATTCGCCAGCTCGGCGGATGGCCAATCATGCTGGGTAGCGCCGAAAGCCGGCTGGGAGAGAGGGAACCCATACAGGATCTGGCCAGGAACCTTTCTTGCTGGGTTGACGGGATTGTAGCGCGCGTCTTCAGTCATCACGATCTGGAAGATCTGGCGCTGTTTGCATCGATTCCTGTCATCAACGGGCTCAGCAATTCGGAACATCCCTGCCAGGCGGTCGCCGACCTACTGACGCTTATGGACGTATGGCCGAGCTGGTCCGGAAAGGAGTTCGTCTACGTCGGCGATTGGAATAACGTATCGCGGTCGCTGTGGCACGCGTGCTCGCTTGCCGGTTTGCGATTCAGAGCGATCTGTCCCGATAAATATGGCCCGAGTCAAGCCGAACCGGTGGAGTGGTCGACGAAACCGTCCGACGTGAAAGGCGCCGACGCGATTTATACAGATGTATGGGCCAGCATGGGCCAGGAGGACGAACTGGAAGAACGGCTGGAACTTTTCCGGCCTTATCAAGTCAACGAGAGGCTGATCGCCAAGACCGGAAAACACACAGTTTTTATGCATTGTCTGCCCGCTCATCGCGGCCAGGAAGTCACCGATTCAGTCATCGAATCGGATTATTCGCTCGTCTTTCAGCAGGCCGCAAACCGCCTGCCCGTAGAAAAAGCGATTCTGGTCGCAGTGCTGGGCGCGGGAATCCAAACCGAGAAGGCTGGTGCGAAAAGGAAAAACGGGGGGCAATTATGAAGGAAAGAGTGAAAAAAGTTGTCCTGGCCTATTCCGGCGGTCTTGATACCTCCATCATTATTCCTTGGCTCAAAGAGAACCATGGCTGCGAAATCATCGCGATGGCCGGCAACATCGGTCAGGACGATGAACTCCATGGTCTTGAAGAAAAGGCCATCCGCTCGGGCGCTTCCAAGTGCTATGTCGAAGATCTCCGTCACGAGTTCGTAACCGAATACCTCTGGCCGCTCGTTAAATCCGGAGCGATGTACGAAGGAAAGTATTTGCTCGGAACTTCCATCGCGCGGCCTCTTTTGGCAAAGCGCCAGGTTGAAGTCGCGCTCGAAGAAGGGGCTGATGCCGTTGCCCACGGTTGTACCGGTAAAGGCAACGACCAGGTGAGATTCGAGCTCACATACAAAGCATTTGCGCCGCACCTGAAAATCATTGCCCCGTGGCGCGAGTGGAACATCCGATCACGGCACGAAGCGATTGCTTACGCCAGAGAACGGAACATCCCGATCACTGCGACGGCGGACAAGATTTACAGCCGGGACAGCAATATCTGGCATATGAGTCACGAAGGCGGCGTTCTGGAAGATCCTGCGCAGGCTCCGCCGGAAGACTTATTCATGCTGACTCTGGATCCGCGTTCGTGCCCTGAAGGCGAAAGCGAAATCACGATCGATTTTGAGCAGGGTATTCCAGTCGGGCTGAATGGCTACACGATCCGGCCCGTGCAGCTCCTCGAAGATTTGAACGAAATTGCTGGGACCAACGGGATCGGCCGGGCCGATTGCGTTGAAAACCGAGTCGTTGGAATGAAGTCTCGCGGTGTTTATGAAACGCCGGGCGGGACGCTCATCACGACCGCGCATCGCGAGTTGGAGTCGCTCGTGCTGGATCGTCAAAGCCGCTACCACAAAGATATCCTCAGCATTACTTATGCGCAGATGGTCTATGAGGGCCATTGGTTTACTCCTCTGCGAGAAGCATTCGACGCATTCTTCGCGAAAACGCAAGAAGTCGTGACCGGCTCCGTGACAATGAGTCTCTACAAAGGCACGATGGCCGTAAAGAGCCGCAAATCGGCATTCAGCCTGTACCGGCAAGACATCGCATCTTTTGATACCGGCACTTACAATCATCACGATGCCGAAGGCTTCATCAATCTTCTCGGCTTGCCCGCCGCCGTCCGGTCGCGCCTGATGGTGAATCAATATGAAACTTTGGCAAGGTCGGTTTGAGGAGGAGGGCGATCCGGTTTTCGAAAAGATGAACCGGTCGCTCGGAATCGACGCGGTTCTTCTCGAAGTGGACATCCGTGCCAGCCGCGCGCATGCGCGGTCACTGCTGGGTTGTGGCGTACTCACCCAGCAGGAGTGGAACGCCATCGATCGGGGTCTCGAGCAGATTCTTTCCGAATACTCTCCCGAACAGGTCAAAGCCAGTCCTTACGAAGACATCCATACGTTCGTCGAAGCGACGCTTGCTTCCAAGATTGGTCCCGTTGCAGGCAAGCTGCACACCGGCCGCAGCCGGAACGATCAGGTGGCGACGGATTTCCGGTTATTCGTTCGCAAGGCAATCGGTCTCGTTCTGGCGGATCTCGAAGCCTTACAGCTCGCTTTAGTTGAAAGCGGTGCCCGGTATTCCGACGTCATCATCCCCGCATATACCCATTTGCGGCGCGCGCAGCCTATCCGCTGGAGCCATTACTGCTTCGCATACGTCGAAATGTTCCGGCGAGACGGCGAACGATTCGAACAATCACTCGGCCGAGTGGACATTCTCCCGCTCGGCTCTGGCGCTGTAGCAGGTTCCAATTTTCCTATCGATCGAGAAGCCGTGGCAAAGGAGTTGGGCTTCAGTAAAATTTC
>Ga0066709_100003512_pt1 | contig 12072 bp, 9 predicted proteins | sample GraSoiAngelo_158_FD_79665 | JGI IMG/M metagenome (GOLD analysis project Ga0066709, IMG submission 79665) | Grasslands soil microbial communities from the Angelo Coastal Reserve, California, USA - 14_1009_16_30cm | ecosystem: Environmental > Terrestrial > Soil > Grasslands | place: USA... | reverse complement strand
CGAAGTCCACGACCTCGTCCTCGTTCGTGCCGGCGATGACGACGCAGTTGAGCTTGATGGGCGTGAGGCCGGCGGCTTCCGCGGCGCGCATGCCGGCCAGGACCTGGTCGAGCGCGTCGCGTCGGGTCATCTCGGCGAACCGGTGACGCATGAGCGAGTCGCAGGAGATCGTCACCCGGTCCAGGCCGGCTGCGGCCAGCGGCTGGGCGAGCCGGTCCAGGAGGTAGCCGTTCGTCGTCATGGAGACGGCGAGGTTCGGCTGCGCGTCGCGAAGCATGGCGACGAGGGAGGGGAGCTCGCGGCGGACCGTGGGCTCGCCGCCCGTGAGCTTGATCTCCTTCACGCCCAGGGTCGCGAAGACCGTCGCCAGGCGCGTGATCTCCTCGAACCGGAGGATCTCCTCCCTGGGGAGCCAGGGAAGGCCCTCGGCGGGCATGCAGTAGGTACAGCGGAAGTTGCACTTGTCGGTCACCGAGACCCGCAGGTCGTCGGCGATCCGTCCGAAGGTGTCGACGAGCGGCCCCGTCGTGGGGATCGGCCCGTCGGTGGCTTGCAGCGTCATCCGCGCTCCCGTCGTTTCGACAAGAATAGCCGCCATGGCCGGTGAGCAGCAGCGGCGTGCTGCGGTGGTTACGGTGAGCGACGGCGTGGCCGCCGGGGTACGGGACGACGCCTCGGGGCGCGCGGTCGCGGACGCGCTGGTCGCGGCGGGGTTCGAGGTCGCTCGGCGCGAGGTGGTGCCGGACGAAAGGGACCGGATCTCGGGGCTGTTGCGCTCGCTGAGCGACGAAGGGGTTGCGCTGATCGCGACCACGGGGGGCACGGGCCTGGGCCCGCGCGACGTGACGCCCGAGGCGACGCGGTCGGTGATCGACCGCGAGGCGCCGGGCCTGGCGGAGGAGATGCGCGGGGCGGGGCGGGCCGGGACGCCGTTCGCAGCGCTGTCGCGCGGGATCGCGGGGAGCCGGGGTTCGACGCTCATCGTGAACCTGCCGGGGAGCGAGCGCGGCGCGACGGAGAGCCTGGCGGCGATCGCGGCGGTGCTCCCCCACGCGCTCGATCTGCTGGCCGGGGCGACGGCGCACGGGCCGGCCGATGCCACCAACCCGGCGCCGCACGCGCACGGGTCGAGCATCGAGGAGGAGCTCACGCGCCGGCGCGCGGCCGGCGAGAACGTCGTCATGGCGACGGCCGTCCGCGTTCAGGGCAGCCCGCCGTGCCGCGTGGGGATGAAGATCCTCGTCGGGAACAAGGGTCCCGTCGCGGGCACGCTCGGGTGCGCGGAGTTCGACGCTGCGGCGATCGGCGACTCGCCGGGCGTGCTGTTGGATGCCCGTCCGACCATGCGGACATACGAGCACGAGCTGGGCTCGGTCGAGGTGTACCTCGAGCCGTTCGTTCGACCCGCGCTGCTCATCGCGTTCTCCGCCACGCCGGTCGCGCTCCACCTCACGCGATGGGCCCCCGAGCTCGGGTTCGATCCCGTGGTGGTGGAGTCGCGGAGCGAACGCGTGACGCCGGAGCATCGGGCGGCTGCGCGCGTCCAATCGTCGGTCGAGGGGTTGTCGATCGAACGTGACACGGTCGCCGTCCACACCGACCACGACGCGCCGGGCGTGGCGGAGTCGGTGGCCGCGCTCCTTCGCTCGCCGGCGCGCTTCGTCGGGGTCATGGGAAGCCGGCGCCACGTCGCCCCGTACCTGCAGGCGCTTCGCGACGCTGGCCTCACCGACGAGGAGATCGGCCGGCTGCGAAGCCCGGTCGGCATCGACCTCGGCGCCCGCACGGCGGAGGAGATCGCGCTCTCCATCCTGGCCGGTCTGGTTGCCGACCGGCGGGGCGCCGAGGGCGGCTGGCTGGATCGTCGCTAGACTCGGGCTCGTGACCCGAGAGGCGGCGTTCTTCGATCTCGACAAGACCATGCTCCCCGGATCCAGCTTGTTCCCGCTGGCCAGGGAGATGTACCGGCAGCGGTTCTTCGACCTGCGCGACATCCTGCGCATGACGACCGACCAGCTCGTGTTCCGGATGTCGGGGAGCGAGGACCCGGACCGCATCGAGCGCGCGCGCGAGGCGTCGCTGCAGGCGATCGCCGGGCGGCTGCGCGAGGAGGTCATCGCAGTCGGGCGCTCCGTCGCCGAGGAGGAGATCATCCCGCGGCTGTACCCACAGGCCGTCGAGCTCGTGTCGCGGCATCGCGTGGCAGGGCGCGAGGTCTACCTCTGCTCGTCGTCGCCGCAGGACTTCATCGCGCTCCTCGCGAGCGAGCTGGGGATGGACGGTGTCGTCGGCACGCGCGCCGAGATCGAGGGCGATCGCTACACCGGGCGGCTCGAGGGCGCGCTCTGCCACGCCGAGGAGAAGGCGCAGCGCGTTCGTAAGCTCGCGACGGAGCGGCAGATCGATCTCGCGCGGTCCTTCGCCTACTCGGACAGCATCAACGACCTGCCTCTCCTGGAGCTCGTCGGCACGCCGGTCGCGATGAACCCCGACCGTCGGTTGCTGGCGGAGGCGCGGCGCCACGGCTGGCAGGTGCTGGACTTCCGGGTGGCTCGGCGCCGGACCTTGGTCGCATCGGCCGCGGGGGGCGGCGCGGCGCTGGTCGGCGCCGTGGCCTACACGCTCGGGTACGCGCTGGGTCGTCGAAGCCGGCGAACTGCCTAGCGCCGGCGGCGCGAGCGTGGCGGCCCGCGACGGGCGTTCTTCTTCTTCCGCTTGATCTGCGCGGGCGCCTGCGTGGGATCCGGGAGGCCGAGCTGGCCTTCCTGGACAGCGGCGATGACCTGGCGGGCGACGGTGTCCTCCTGCGGGCCGGCACCCAGCATCAGCTGGAACAGGACGCGCTGCTCGAGCTGCTGGATCGTCTCGAGGACCGCGCGGCGCTCGTTCCCGCGCACGTTCCACGTGGCGAAGATGCGGCCGGACGGCAGCATGTCGACGCGGAGCGGCGAGTCGCCGATCCGCCCCTGCCAAACCGTTCGTCCCTGCTGTTCGGGATCCACGCACTCTCCTTGATGCCGATGCCGGGCGCGATGCCGCGATGAGCCGCACGCGTGGGACTTCGAGGAGCACCCGCTTGTCGAGCTCGTGCTGCGGGTCGGGCCAAGGGTAGCATCCGGATCGTGGATCTGCCCTTCCAGCCGCCGGTCGCGCCGATGGAGGCCAAGCACGTCGAGACGCTCCCCGAGGGCGACGGGTGGCACTACGAGCCGAAGTGGGACGGGTTCCGGGCGCTCGTGTTTCGGGACGGGGACGACGTGTACCTGTCGAGCCGCGGAGAGCTCCCGTTCGCCCGGTACTTCCCCGAGCTCGTCGACGCGGCACGCACGCTCAAGCAGGCACGCTACGTGCTGGACGGGGAGATCGTCCTGTTCACCCCCGACGGCCGAGCCCTTAGCTTCGACGGGCTGCAGCAGCGCATCCACCCCGCGGCCTCGAGGGTCGCGCGGCTCGCGAAAGAAACGCCCGCGTCGTTCATCGCGTTCGACCTCCTGGCGCTCGGTGATCGGGACCTGCGCAAGGAGCCGTTCGCGAAGCGCCGCCCGGAGCTCGAACGCGTCATGGCGAAGGCCCGCCCGCCCCTGCACCTGTCGCCGAACACGGAGGACCGCGCCGTCGCGGAAGGGTGGCTCGAGCACTTCGACGTCGCGGGGCTGGACGGCGTCGTCGCCAAGCACGCGGGGTCGACGTATCGCTCGGGAGAGCGCGAGATGCGCAAAGTGAAGCGCCTGCGCACCGCCGACTGCGTCGTGATCGGGTGGCGCTGGGCGAAGGACCAGCGGGGCGTCGCCGTGGGATCGCTCCTGCTCGGCATGTACTCGCCCGATGGCGAGCTGTGGCAGGTGGGCTTCACCTCGGGCTTCACCGCGCAGGCCCGGCGTGACCTGGTGGCGAAGCTGGAGCCGCACCGTTCGGGCCCGTCGGTCGACGTGCCGAACACGCCCGAGTACCGGAGCCGGTGGAACGCGGACAAGGACCTCTCGTTCGAGCCGCTCCGGCCGGAGCTCGTGTGCGAGGTTGCGTTCGACCAGGTGACGTCCGGGCGCATCCGCCACGGCGCCCGGTTCGTCCGGTGGCGGCCGGACAAGCAGCCCGAACAGTGCACCGCGGATCAGCTCGATCGTTCGACCGGGACAGACCTGCGCGGGGTGCTCACTCCGCCGTGAGCAGCGGGGCCTCCTCGGCCGAAGAGATCTCGCGTACCTGACCGTCGCGGATCGCGAGGACCCGGTCCGCGAACTCGACGGCTTCGCGATGGTGGGTGGCCACCAGGCATGCCGTCCTCTCCTTCGCGGCGAAGCGGATCGCGCGAAACACGCCGCGAGCCCAGTCCGCGTCCTGGTGGCCCGTGGGCTCGTCCGCCAGCAGCAACCGCGGGGAGAGCACCAGCGCCCGGGCGAGCGCCGCCCGCTGCTGCTCGCCCATCGAGATCTCGGCGGGGCCGCGGTCGGCCAGGTCCTCCAGGCCCAAGCCCCGGAGAAGCTTCTCCGCCCGCTCGATGAGCTGCCCGTCACCTCCGGAGAGCCGAACGGGGAGCTCCGTGTTCTCCCACACGCTCAGGTCCTCCACCAACCCGAGGCTCTGAGGGAGGATCGCGACGTCTCGCCACGGAAGGTCCGCCAGCCGAACGCCGTCACCGCCCTGCCACCGGACCTCGCCCTCGTCCGGCGTCTCCCAGCCGGCGATGACGTTCAGCAGCGTGCTTTTGCCCGACCCCGACGGTCCGATCAACGCGACGAGCTCGCGAGGGCGAAGCGTGAGCGACGCGCCTCGAAGCGCGCGCACGTTCTCCGTGCCCCGGTGGTAGGTCTTGCTCACACCGTCGATCCTGAGGATCGCCTCGAGGTCGCTCATGGCGGCGTGATTCGCACCTCCCCCCCGTCGAGCCGGATAACCGCCCGGCGGTCGGGGAACAGGCGCAGCATCTCTGGCGGGAGCTGGATGCGCCCCGACGCGTCGATCACGGAGAGGGCGCGCGACTGCTTCGTCTCCGCCTCGAGCGCGCCGTGTCGAAGGTGCAGGATCTGGTCGGCCGCCTCCATCACGATGGGGTCGTGCGTGGCCACGGCGAAGCTCGTCCCCCGGTCGCGGAGCTGACCGATCATGCCCATGAGCGCCTCGCCGGAGACGCTGTCCAGCTCGGCGGTCGGCTCGTCCGCCACGACCAGGACTGGGCCGCCGATGACGGCGGAGGCGAGCGCGAGCCGCTGCTGCTCGCCGCCGGAGAGCTGGGAGGGTCGGTGACTCGCGCGGCTGCGAAGGTGCAGGACATCGAGCAGCTCCTCCGCCTCCCCCGCCCGGTCGGACCCGCGGAGCTTCGCGGCCATCTCGAGGTGTTCCGCCGCGGTCAGGTACGAGATGAGGTTGTCCGCCGGCCGCTGGAACATGTATCCGACCAGGCCGCGCCGAACCGAACGGCGCTTTCCGCGGCTCATCGCCGAGATCTCCTTGGACCCGACGAAGACCTGGCCGGCGGTCGGGCGATCGACGCAGGCGAGGATCCGAAGGAGCGAGGACTTGCCGGAGCCGGACGGCCCGACGAGCGCCGTGATGGCGGCCGGCGGGAAGACGGCGTCGATGCCCTTCAACGCGTGCACCTCTCCGGATCCGCTCCAATAGATCTTGACGACCCCCGTGCAGCTACTGCCGACCCCGCCGTTCTGAAGCTCAGGCCGCAAGCCGCATCACCTCCGCCACGCGCGCGCGATCCGCTGCGCGCTGCACGCGCCAGGCCCCGACCGCGGCGACGACGAGGAGCGCGAGTGCGATGAGACCGATCAGGGGCAGCGGGACTCGATACAGCGCCGGCGGCGGGAAGTCCGGGAGCGGGTCCAGCTTGAGATACAGGATCCGAGCCGCGACGCCCGCGAGGAACACGCCCAGGAGCCAGGCGATGAGAAGCATCCCGCCCAGCTCGAGCGTCACCGAGACGGCGTGCGCACGTCGCGTGAGCCCCATCCGTCGCGACAGGGCGTAGGAGATCTCCCGGGCCCGCTGGCGCGCCTCCAGGTACAACAGGACCCCGCCGAGGGCGATCGCGCCCGTCATGATCCCGAGCGCCTGCAGGAACCCGAGCGCCCATGAGACCGCCCGGAAATCCGACGTCGCCTGCACCGAGTCGATGGTCGCGACCGAGAGCGTGTCCAGCCCCGAGTGGCGGATCGTCCTGGTGATCGCCGCAGGGTCTCCACGGGCCCAGAGCTGCACCGGGCCGGTGAGCCCGAAGCGGCTCGCGGCATCCTGGCTGAGGACGATGAGCGGCTCGTTCGGGCTCTCGCCGGGGAACGCCTTGAGCGACGCGACGATTCGAACCGGCGCCTGCGTGCCCGCCCCCAGCGCGAGGCCGCCCTCGGGCTTGAGCGGACCCACGGCGAGGATCGGGGCGGTGTCGCCGAGGGGACCCTCGAGCTTTCGGAGCAGCGAGGGAAGCGAGGAGGCGCCGAAGCTTCCGTCCCAGAAGGCGCCCGCCGGGAGCGTTCGTGGGTTCACGATGAGGGCCTTCACCGGCACCTGGTCCGGGTAGTAGATGATCCCGTCGACCGACTCGACCTTGGTGGCTTGCAGTCCCGCGGGGATCGGCTGGTCTCGAACGAGCGTCACGGCCACGTCGCTCCCCAGGAACACCTCCGCCTTGGCCCTGGCGGTCGCCTTCGCCGAGGCGGTGAGGAACCCCGCGTACGCGAGGATGCCGATCGCGAGGGCCGACGCCGTGACGAGCGCGAGGGCGGTCCGCGACGCGCCGGCCAGGCGGCGAGAGGTGAGGTACATCGCGGGAGGCCAGCGGCTGCCGGCCGAGCGAAGCCGCGGCAACAGCCGGCGAAGCCCCCGCGACGCGAGCCCAGCGAGCCCGGCGACGAACAGGATCGGGAAGAGCAGCAGCAGGACATCCACCTTCGCCGGCCCGCCGGTGCCGCTCTCGATGGGCGCCGTGCCGCGCGTGAGGATCTCGTAGAGCGATGCCGCGGCGAGGAGCAGGACGGCCGCCTCCCATGGCGCGCGCGAGAGCGTCTGGGCGCCCCGGACCGGACCGAGCTCCGTGAGCCGCCGGGCCGACGCCGCCGCGGTCGCCGCCATCAGCAGCAGGCCGATCGCCCCCGTCCAGACCACCTGCCGAAGGGCTTGGCCGGGGACCGAAGGATCGAGCAGGCGGGTGGGACCCACCGCCCGGACCATCGCGATCGCCGCGTACCACCCGAGCCCGGCGGCGACGATCGCCACGGGCAGGGCCTCGAGCACCACCTTGACCATGATCGCCGCGGAGCCCGCTCCCTTCGCCGAGAGCACGGCGACCTCGGACCGCCGGCGATCGACCCAGTAGATGCCGGCGGCGCCGAGCACCAGGAGCGCAACGATCGACCCGGCGAGGGAGATCGCCTGCACCGAGCCGCGAAGCGCGTCGACCGTCTCGTTCGCGAGCCGGACCACGCCGGGAAGCTGGGGGCTTGACACCGAAGCAAGCGTCACGCTGCCGAAGAACTGCGGGCCCGTCGACTCCAGGGCCTGCTGGATGCCGAAGAGCCGGGCCGCCGTGTCGCCCGCATCGTGCAGCGTGAGCCCCTGCGTGTGCAGCGGGTACTCCCAGATGAACTGGTCGCCGCTGTCGCGAAGCGCGGTCCCGAGCTGCAAGAAGAGATCACGGTCGGCGAGCACCAGCCGAGGCGGCGGGATGTTGGAGTTCGGATAGCCGTTGATGGCGACGCCGAGGGAGCACCAGAACTGCGGCAGCGGGCCCGTTCCCACGTCGCGGTAGACGCCCGCGACCCTGACCGTCGCGTGCCCCGCGCCCGAATCGAGCTTGATGCTGTCCCCCGCCTTGACCTTCATCGTGGCGGCCGACGTGTCGGTGATCCATACGCCGCTGCCCTCGGCGCTCTGGAGCTTCTGCACGTGATCCAGCGCGCCGTCGCGTTCCACGAGGCGAACCTGATGGAACGCCGAGGGCGCGCCTGTTTTCGACGCGCTGAGCGGTCCGCCCAGAATCGTGTGGACCACCGGGTCGAGGTTCGCGATGCCGGTGATCGCGTGCTGCACCGAGGCGTCCGTCGCGGCGATGCGCTGGGAGCCGGAGCCCAGCGCCACTCGGCCGACGAGCGGGATGTAGGAGGTGATCTGGGCGGTCGCGGTGTAGGGGCAGAACGGCGCCATCCCATCCTGAAAAGCGCGGTTCCCGGCGGCGGAGAGAAAGGCCGGGCTCGACGCGCTCGCGATCGCGAGGATGCCGACCGAGGTCGCGATCGCGAGCAGCAGGGTCGGGAACGTGAAGAGCAGGAAGGGCGCCCGAACCCACGGCGGGCTGCCCATGCCCGACAACCACCTGCGCAAGGCAGCGGTGGAGCGGCCCCAAGACCGCCCCGCCGGGCCGGCTCGCTCGTTCGAGGCTGGCTGCACGGGCTTCGCCCTCATGTACGCAATTTCGGCGAAGTCGGTTCGGCGCGAAACGAAAGGGCTCGCCCGGGTTCGACCCCGGGCGAGCCCTTTCACCGCCGAGGCGGGTGGATCAGTGCGTGCTCTTCAGGCCGCCAGCGACTGCGCCGGTCACCCCGGCGACGGGCCGGTCCAGGCCGGCCGGCCGGGCCGGGCCTGTCTCAAGCAGCGCTGCCCTGTTGACCGCCATGAACTCGTTGCACGAAGTCGGCTGACCCACCGCGCACGTCGCAGGGTTTCCTTGCCTGGCATTGGCGAAGACAGTGAACCAACCTGATCCGGCGAACGAGCTCGAGGTGTAATCACCCACCATGAACCCGGAGATCGTGTTCGGCAGCCAGGTCAAGGTAATTGGCCCGGCGATCGTGGTCGGCGCCCCCCAGGTCGTGCCGCCGTCGGTCGACTCGATGATGCCGTATTCCAATTGACAGGTCGAACTCGTGCAATTCGCCTGCGGGTAGAAGTAGTACGTGAGCGCGAGGACCGCCGTGGTCCCCGACGTGCCGGGCTTGACGGCGATCCCGGGAAGGAAGTGATCGACGGTGCTCGTCACGACGTCGATCGGGATGCGAACGGGAGCCGTCCAGGTCGTTCCGTTGCTCGACGTGCTCATCACGATGTCGTTCGTCGTGCAGCCTGCCCGGAAGCTGCAGTCGTACCACACGTCGTACACCTTGCCCGCAGCATCCACATCGGCACCGAGCACGTCGAGCGATCGGATGCCACCCGCAGGGGTGTGCTTCGCGATAGTCGCGACGCTGAACGGGCCTGTGAAGCTCGCTCCACCGTTGGTCGACTTGAACGCCTGGATGGAGCCGGTGAACCCGTCATCCGTTGCGATGATGACGTTCCCGTTTCGCTGCGGCTCGGCCTTGGCCCCGATCACGATGGTGTTGGAAGGAATCGTGCCCTCGGTCCAAGTGAGCCCGCCGTCGGTCGAGTGGGAGACGTGCAGGATGTTGCCGCTCCCGTTGTCGTCCCACGTCGAGTAGCAACTCCCGTAGAAGTGGCTCGTCGGCGTGTCGTCGCAATTGACCCACGTGCTGTCAAAGCTCTGGAACCCCGTCGCGTTCTTCACGACGACCGGAGTGCCCCAGGTCAGTCCGTCATCGGTCGACAGGCTCACGATCACCGCGTTGCCCGTGAAGCCAGACCCCGCGAGCGACACAAGGATCACCGCCACCCAGGTGCTGTGCTTGGCATCGTACGTGATGGCCGGGTCGGTCGCGCGCTTGTAAGGCCCCGGGGGGGTCGCGAACACCGTGGTGCTTGGAAAGAAGCCATGCGTCCACGTGACGCCGCCGTCTCCCGATCGGGCCCAGCCAACGTTGTCGGCCCCGCCGTCGCTGAACCGCCCGGACTGGAAGATGCTCTCGATCGTGCTGCCGTGAGAGTAGGTGTCGGCCTCCACCTGCGTCGCGTGATAGGCGTTCGCGTCCGTATACGGGTGCCTGCTCACGCCCTTGATCGGAACGTTGGCATAGGCGGTCGCGCTCGTGAGCAACAGCACCCCGGCGACGAGCGCGGACGCCGCGAACCAGCCGCCCCTCCGGGATCGAATCAGGACATCCCTCATCCGTACCTCCTTCAGACCACGATCAGCGTGCGGGCAGGCCTTCCACCGCGTAGCTCGAGGGACCCAACCTCCTTCCGGGGAGCGGACACGGGGAACTGAAGGGACCTTAGGGCGGCCTCGAATCCCGAGGGAACCTCGAACGAGGAAAAAGCTCATAGAATGGGCGCTCCGCCGCCGGCCGCGGGACGACCCGAAGGAGCGAGCCATGGCCGATCCTGTTCAGTTCAACCTCAGACCCGACGACCTCCCTAGCGCCTGGTACAACATCCTGCCCGACCTCCCCGTCCCGCCGCTTCCGCCGGTTCACCCCGCGACCGGGGAGCCGATCGGCCCGGACGCGCTCGCCCCACTCTTTCCGATGTCGCTCATCATGCAGGAGGTCTCGACCGAGCGCTGGCACGACATCCCAGGACCCGTGATGGACGTGTATCGCCTGTGGAGGCCGACGCCCCTCTACCGTGCGCGCCGCCTCGAGGAGGCGCTGCAGACGCCCGCGCACATCTACTTCAAGTACGAGGGCACCTCCCCGGCCGGCTCGCACAAGCCCAACACGGCCATCGCGCAGGCCTACTACAACAAAGAAGCAGGGATCCGCAGGCTCTCGACCGAGACGGGCGCCGGCCAGTGGGGCTCGGCCCTGTCCTGGGCGTGCCAGCTCTTCGGCCTGGAGTGCCTCGTCTTCATGGTCAAGGCCTCCTACGAGCAGAAGCCGTACCGGCGGGTGTTCATGGAGGTCAACGGGGCCGAAGTGCGCTCCTCGCCCAGCACCACCACCCATGCCGGCGAGAAGATCCTTTCGGAGCACAGGGACTCGACCGGCTCGCTCGGCATCGCGATCAGTGAGGCGCTCGAGGTCGCCGCGACCAACGAGGACACCAACTACTCGCTTGGGAGCGTCTTCAACCACGTCCTCATGCACCAGACGGTGATCGGCCTCGAGGCGAAGAAACAGATGGAGATGGCGGGCGAGTACCCGGACATCGTCATTGGGTGCGTCGGCGGGGGGTCGAACTATGCCGGCCTGTCCTACCCGTTCATGGCCGACAGGCTCGCCGGGACGACCAGCACCAAGTTCATCGCGACCGAGCCGGCAGCGTGCCCCACGTTCACACGGGGAAAGTTCGCGTACGACTTCGGGGACACCGCCGAGCTCACGCCGCTCGTGCCGATGTACACGCTCGGGCACACGTTCGTGCCCGAGCCGGTGCATGCGGGCGGCCTGCGCTATCACGGCGACGCGCCCTCGATGTCGATCCTCGTTCGTGAGGGGCTGATGGAGGCGCGCGCCTACACCCAGAACCAGGTGTTCGAGGCCGGCGTGCAGTTCGCCCGCACGCAGGGGTTCATCCCCGGGCCCGAGCCGACCCACGCGATCCGCGCGACGATCGATGAGGCGATCGCGGCCCGCGAGGCCGGCGAGTCGAAGGTAATCCTCTTCAACCTCTCGGGCCACGGCCACTTCGACATGCTGGCGTACGACGACTACCTGCACGGGCGGCTGCCGGAGGTCGAGTTCGAAGAGGCCGCGCTCCAGGACGGCTTCGCGCACCTCCCGACGGTCCCGATCCCCGGCTAGGCGAGGGTGTCCGTCAAGCCCTGATCGGGCTTGCGCCTGGCGCGCGCCCGCCACAGCGGGTGGTGGCGGCGCGTGTGGACGAACAGCAGCACGCCGCTCGCGAGGACGACGATGGTGCCCACCAGCGCCATGAAGAAGCCGCCGCGGAGCGAGAACGCCACGTCCCCGCGATCGATCGACGCTTGCAGGCTCGCCTTCACTGTGTCGAGTTGCGCGCCTGTCGAAGCCGCGATCGTGCTCGAGTAGCTATCCACCACCCACCGCTCCAGCTGGGCCATCGTGCCGTCAGCGTACCGGCTCAACCAGAAGAGGCCCAGACTGCCATTCACGAGAAGCGTCCCCGAGAGCCTCGCGCGACGAGCCTGCGGGGTGCCGGGCCGGAGCACGGAGGCACCCACCACGATGGATGCCACGCCGAAGATGACCAGCGCGAGATGCGTCCCGCCGGCGATTCCCCCCTTGCCGCGGCACTGATACCTCCCGACTCCGAACAGCT
>Ga0066709_100003510_pt1 | contig 12072 bp, 11 predicted proteins | sample GraSoiAngelo_158_FD_79665 | JGI IMG/M metagenome (GOLD analysis project Ga0066709, IMG submission 79665) | Grasslands soil microbial communities from the Angelo Coastal Reserve, California, USA - 14_1009_16_30cm | ecosystem: Environmental > Terrestrial > Soil > Grasslands | place: USA... | reverse complement strand
GCTCGGCGATACGGTCGTTGTGGTGGGGTTCGAGGGAGAGCTATTGACGGTGTAGACATCCCCACCATAGATTTGCAGCGTGGTGGGTGTCGAGGCGACGAGGGCCCCTGAAGAGTCGAGTACGTTGATGTAGGCGTTCAAGGGCAAAGAGTACATCCCCACCTTCATGTTTGCGTTTCCAGCAGAACCGACTGGAGCACTCGCAAGCACCTTGTTGGTGGAGTCTACGATCTGGGCAGTCCCACCCGGCGGAGCGTTCGTCACCTTCACTCGGTCGTTCGTCGTCGCGTAATAGTTGAGGAGGGTCGCGTAGCGCATCTGGCTTGAAGACGATGTATCGTCCTGGAAGACCGCCTGGAGAGGGGTCGGCATGTTCAGGGTCATGGTGGTGCTTGAGAAGACGAGGTTCCCCCCGAGGTAGACCGTCAGGAGGTTGCTCCCGTTCGTGACGATCGTGCAGTCCTGAGTCTGAGGCAGGCTGCTCGTGGTCGACTGGTACAGGGTACTCCATGTACCACCACCGTTACTCGTTTTCTGAACGGTCCAGTAGTATCCACTCCAATCCGCAAAGGCTTCGCATCCGACGGCTGCATAGTAGTCTGACCCCTGGACGTAAAGGCCCGGGTTGAACACCCCATCCGTTACTGAGGTGTAAGGAATCGTCAAGGTGACGTGGAAAAGCCCCGCGCTGCCAAAAGGAGAGGCAGCGTAGTAGTTGACCCACGTGCCACTGCTCGGCGACCTCACACCCAGGTGTAGTCCCTGGCTGTCCTCGTAGTACTTGTAGAGGCTCGCAGTGCCTGCAAAGGCCCAATAGGATGTGCTTCCAGTGGTCAGGGAGTCGGATGCGACAATACCCGACTGCGTCAGGATGATGGAGGCAGTCGCAGCACCGACTGAGCCGGTGGCAGGCATCAGCAGGCTAGCCAGGAGCGCCAGCAGCACAGCTGACGATCGCTTTGTGTGAGCCGACTTCAAGATTCTCGCCTATCATACCACGATTTTGGAGGATGGGTGCGGCGCGGCTCCGAGGTATTTCTAGGGTCGGGACGACTGTCCATTGTGAACCTCCTTCTTCCCACCACGTGAATAGCTACCTTCGGAGTGGAATCGGAGGTGCGTGGCCTCCTCCGACCCTGCGGGGGCGGGCCTTCCTTCAGGCAGGGGCTCGAGGTCGGCTCCCACGACTACTATGAGGCAGTCTTTGCCATGAACTGGCTCGGCGTCATCCTGCGCGAAGAACTCGTCGCAGTAATACGGGATTTGACCGACCCCAGCGATGCCACAGATTACTCTCGAACCGAAGGGGAGGCCCCGATCGTGGTGGAGCATGTCGAGGACGTCTACGTCGTGCCCGAGGGTTTGGTCGAGGTACTCGAAGTTGCTTCCCGGATTCGTTCCGCCGTTCATATAGCCAGCCACAGAAGTCTGTTTTGTACTCAATTTGTCATTCGCGAGGAGGTCGGTTGCAAGGCTTGTGCCTGACGTCGTGTGGTCGGCATTCGCCGGATGTAGGCCACGATCTGGCAGAGGTCGGGTGGTGGAGATGGCCTTCGTGCTACCAGTCAACAGGAAAAAGTTGGAGAATGAGCATTGCAGCAATATCCAAAGATCTCCCGAGGCCTCTTACACCATGAGACGAGTAGAATGTAGAGCTTAATTAGTGAACGCATACTACTTTCTAGGAGAAGATTAGAGAAAACTGAATAGTGACATCCTTCCACCACCGAGTTCGTGGGGCTTCCTGCGCCTGTTTCAGGGCGTATGGCTCCGCTTCCTCGACATGCTTGCGGTCCCAGCAGTCTGGGGCGGTAGACGCCTTGCTTCCACGGGCTTGTTCGGGGGTGTCCTGCCTTTGCCATTTCTGTACATAAATCCTCTTATATGGCATACCCGTCAATTCAGCCGAATCCCATGGTGGCTGTTACAAAGCACGAACGGTCCAATCTACTGGCCCAGAGCTTTGGCCACGCAGCGAATTATCACCGCATACCCACCACCCTCTCCCCCCTCGAGATGTTCTCCAGGATTCAGGGAAGGTGCCATTACTCCTACCTCCTCGAATCCGAGAACAGCTCCAATCGGCTCGCAGAGTTCTCCTTCATAGGATTCGACCCGATCGCGATATTCTCCGCCGGGGGAGGTTCGGTGGAAATCATGGAGAGGGGAGGCAAGGTAGCAAGAAAGAGGACGCGCGACCCCCTCCTGGCGCTGAGGAGGGCGCTCGACGGACGAGGCTCGGTCGATACCCGCTTCAGGTTCGCCGGAGGAGCGGTGGGCTACGTTTCGTACGACGCGGTCCGGTACTGGGAGAGGCTTCCGGAGTCGGAGAAGAGGAGCGGGAAAAACACCTTCCCCGACCTCGAATTCGCAATCTTCGACGACGGCCTCGTCTTCAACCACGAGGAGGGAGAAGCGTACTACTACACCCTCTCGGCGGACAGATTAGAAAGAGTCCTCGAAATTATCGGGGAAGATCGCCTCCGCCCAACACTGAAGGCCACCTCACCAAAGAGGAGTATCTCTCAGCCGCGTTTCGAGGAAATGGTGCGTCGGACCAAGAGGTACATACGCTCGGGCGACATCTTTCAGGCAGTCATCTCGAAGCAGTACCTAATGACCATCGAGGGGAGTCTCCTCCCCTTCTATTCGCATCTGAGGAGGATCAACCCTTCCCCATACATGTACTATCTGGCCTTCGGCGACCGGGAGGTCGTCGGCTCGAGCCCCGAGATGCTCTTCAGGGTGGATGGAGGCATCGTCGAAACATTCCCAATCGCGGGGACAAGGCCTCGGACCAAAGACGTGAGGAAAAACCTGAGGCTGCGCAGGGAACTCCTGGCCGACCCCAAGGAGAAGGCGGAGCACCTGATGCTCGTCGACCTTGCGCGAAACGATGTCGGAAAGGTCGCGAAGTACGGTACGGTGAGGACCACGGATTTCATGAGCATCATGGAATTCAGCCACGTCCAGCACATGGTCTCGAGGGTGGTGGGCGAGCTCCGCGACGGACTAGACTCCTTCGATGCCTTCCGAGCGATGTTCCCCGCCGGCACAGTCTCCGGAGCCCCCAAACCAAGGGCAATGGAGATCATAGAAGAATTGGAGCCTCGAAGACGAGGACCGTACGCCGGCGCGGTCGGCTACTTCTCGTACAATGGAAATGCAGACTTCGCCATCGCGATAAGGACACTCTTCCGGAACGGCAGGGAGGGCTACCTCCAGACCGGAGCGGGCATCGTAGCCGATTCGGTCCCCTCCAGGGAATGGCTGGAAACAGAGGCAAAGGCGCAGGCCCTCCTCGAGGCCATACGAAATGGTTCGCATGAGGGGGAAGAGAATTGAAGGTCCTCATCATAGACAACTACGACTCCTTCGTGTATAATTTGGCTCAGTACGTCGGAGAGCTGGGAGCCCAACCCATCGTCATCAGGAACGACAAGGTCTCGCTCGCGGATGCACGGAGGCTGAATCCAGACAGGATCATGATTTCGCCCGGTCCTGGCACGCCTGAAGACGAGCGATACTTCGGAGTCTGCAAGAGAGTGCTCGAGGAACTCAGTACAGACATCCCGACCTTGGGGGTCTGCCTCGGAAACCAAGGGATCGGATACGCCTTCGGAGCTGAAGTCACAAGAGCGTCGAGGCTGATGCACGGGAAGACGAGCAGGATAAGACATGATGGGAAGGGCGTTCTGAGGGGCATCAGCAATCCGTTCGTCGCTACTCGTTACCACTCACTAGTGATAAAGCCCGGCAGCGTCCCAAGCTGTTTGACGGTGACTTCTCGCTCGCTCGACGACTCTGAAATAATGGGCCTGAGGCACACCAGGTACCCGGTAGAGGGTGTGCAGTTCCACCCCGAATCCATCATGACATCCGAAGGAATGAAGATCATCAACAATTTCCTTAGGGATGGTGTGCGGCCATGATTCAGGAGGCCATCCATAGCCTACTCGACCATCGAGACCTAACAAAGGGGCAAATCTCTGACGTGTTAGGAGAGATACAATCCGGAGAGGCGACCTCCGCTCAGGTCGGCGCGCTGCTAGTCGCCCTTCGCAACAAGGGAGAGACCGCCGGCGAGATTGCGGCCTTCGCCTCAACTCTGAGGGAACAGAGTATTTCCATCACCCCGCGCGTAAAACAGAGAGTGATCGACACCTGCGGAACCGGAGGCGACTCGGTCAAGACCTTTAACGTCAGCACCATCTCCTCCTTCGTCGCGGCAGGCGGCGGTGCATTCGTCGCCAAGCACGGTGGGAGGTCGGTAACAAGCAAGTGCGGAAGCGCCGACCTCTTGGAGCGGCTGGGCTTCCGGTTAAACATGGAACCGCTTCGCGTCCAGGAATCCATCGAGAGGATAGGGATAGGGTTCATGTTTGCCCCATCCTTTCATCCCGTAATGAGGCAAGTCGCACCCATCCGGAAAGAACTGGGGATAAGGACAATCTTCAACCTGATGGGACCGCTGATAAATCCAGCCAGGGTCAACGCCCAGCTGCTGGGCGTCTACTCCCGAGAGCTAGTTCCTTTGACCGCGGAGGTGCTCTCTAGACTGGGGGCCGATGAAGCAATCGTTGTTCACGCCCTCGAGGGGATGGACGAGATCTCCATCACGGGGAAGACGCTCGTCTCTTGGCTCCGTGAGGGGAAGGTCACCACGAAGGAGTACAGGCCGCGGGACTTCGGCGTAATCGAAGGTGCGAGGCCTGAAGATATGAGCGATGGACGGGACCCGGTTCGTTCGACCCTTGACATCCTGAACGCCTGGCACATCAGAGGGGGAAACCGGCAGATGGTGCTCGCGAACGCGGGGGCAGCCCTCGTCGTAGCAGGGAGAGCGAACACCCTCCTTGAAGGAGTCGAGCTTGCAAAGGAATCCATGCAGAGCGGGGCGGCATACAAGAAACTCGAGGAACTCGTGAAGTTCAGCGGAGGCGAGCTGGCCAGGTTTGAAGAGTATGCAAAGAGCCAGTGAGGACTTCCTATCAAAGCTGGTCTCTTCCGCGCGCCAGGCGATCGCGAGGGGGAGGTACGATGTCAAGCGGCACCCTTCTCCCCGGAGGAGCCTAAGGGGGGCGATAGGTGAGAGCCGGGTCCTCCCGATAATCGCCGAAGTGAAGTACAGGTCTCCCGCGGAGGGACCAATTCGGAGGGCGGAGGGCGCCGCCAGAATGGCGAGACTCTACGCGAATGGTGGTGCGGTCGCCATCTCCGTCCTTACCGAGGAGAAGTTCTTCGAGGGTAGGCTCGAATTCGTCCCGGATGTGAAGAAGGCCGTAGCGGTGCCCGTCCTCATGAAAGACATATTCATCGACCCCGTCCAGATTGATGCCGCGGAGAGGATGGGAGCCGACGCTGTTCTTCTCATAGCCGGATTGTTTAACCGGATCCTCTCGGTGATGAGCCTTCAGGAGATGATTGCCCACTCTCACTCGAAGGGGCTGGAGGTCCTTCTTGAGACTCATACCGCCGAGGAGTATCTCATGGCAGGTCAAACCGAGGCTGACCTAGTTGGGATAAACAATAGAAATCTGGAGACGCTAGAGGTCTCACTTGAAAACTCCTTCAGACTCCTGCGGTATCCGCGAGTAAAACCGGTTGTGTGCGAGAGCGGAATCAGGAGCAGGAAGGATGCGGTTTCTCTCATCAACGCCGGTGCGAACGCCCTCCTCATCGGCTCGACCCTGATGAGGTCGAGGGACCCAGCCGAATCTGTGCGAAGGCTCGCTGGTGCATAGGCCGCATGGTGCGCGTAAAGTTGTGCGGGATGACGAGAGAGGAGGACGTCAGAGCCGCGGTCGAGGCGGGGGCTGATGCAGTCGGGTTCATAGTTGGCTTCCCCTCGTCTCCGAGGAATGTCACCCTCGAAAGAGCCAGTAGACTGATGGAGGCAGTCCCTCCCTTCGTCGATACTGTCCTCGTGACGACTTCGGCGCTGATACGGGAGGAGATGCCCGGTCTCCGCAAGATGAGGATGAATCACATTCAGCTCTACGGGGATTCGAACCCCGAAGATCTTCGATCCAATCTGAGGGTCCGGGTCATCAAGCCCTATCCTCTGCGCACGCACGACCCATCAGACGCGGCGAGAGGAGTCGCCGGGTTCGACGCTTTTCTCACGGACACCTACGTCCGGGGGATGGCGGGAGGAACCGGCAAGCTCTCCGATTGGGACCTCTGCCTCAAGGTCAGGGAGAAGATTGCGCCGACCCCCATGATCCTCTCAGGAGGGTTGACGCCTGAAAACGTGGGTGAAGCCGTCCGAAGGGTGAGACCATTCGCAGTCGACGCTTCCTCAGGCGTCGAACTCTCGCCGGGCATCAAGGACCACAAGAAGATGAGGGAGTTCGTCTCCAGGGCCAGGGAGGCGGTTGACTAAATCCTACCCCGTCGGCGGTAGGTTCGGGGAGTTTGGAGGGCAGTTCGTCCCAGAGACTCTGGTACCCGCGCTTCAGGAGCTGGAGCGTGCCTATCTCCGTTGGAAGGGCGACGTCGGCTTCAGGGCCGAGCTCGCGAGCATGCTGAAAGAATACGCGGGACGCCCAACCCCACTATACTTTGCGCGTAACCTGACGGAGAGGGCTGGCGGGGCAAAGATCTTCCTCAAGCGGGAGGACCTCCTGCACGGAGGTGCTCACAAGATCAACAATACCCTGGGTCAGGGTCTTCTCGCGAAGAGAATGGGAAAGCATCGAGTCATCGCCGAGACGGGGGCGGGGCAGCACGGCGTAGCCACGGCCATAGCTTGCGCCGCCCTGGGGCTGAAGGCCGAGGTCTACATGGGTTCGGTGGATATCGAGCGGCAGAAGCTGAATGCCTACAGGATGGAACTTCTGGGGGCCCAGCTTCACTGCGTCACCTCGGGCTCCAGGACTTTGAAAGACGCGATAAATGAAGCCCTACGAGACTGGGCGTCCAACGTCAGTACCACCTACTACCTGATCGGTTCGGTGGTCGGTCCCCACCCCTACCCCGTTATTGTACGGGACTTTCAGAGCGTCATAGGCAAAGAGATCAGAGAGCAGATGCGAAGGAGAGAGGGGAGGCTTCCCGACGCTGTCGTCGCGTGCGTCGGAGGAGGTAGCAACGCTATGGGTAGCTTTCACGAATTCGTCGAGAAGAGAGGCGTGAAGCTCGTGGGGGTGGAGGCAGGGGGGGCCGGCAGGGGGAGGAATGCGGCGTCTCTTGCGGAGGGGAGGAAGGGTGTCTTGCACGGGATGCTGACGTACGTCCTTGAAGATGAAGACGGCCAGATACGTGAAACGCAGAGCGTCTCCGCCGGTCTGGACTATCCAGGGGTCGGTCCCGAGCACTCCTACCTGAAAGAGAGCGGAAGGGCAACCTATGTGACCGCGGGAGACAAGGAGGCTATTGTCGCTTTTCATCTTCTCGCTGAAGTTGAGGGGATACTCCCCGCCCTCGAGTCAGCCCATGCCGTTGCCTGCGCGGTGAAGATGGCCCGCTCGATGAAGAAAGACCAGACCGTGGTCGTGACACTCTCGGGGCGCGGAGACAAGGACGTCCAGATTGTCGCGAAGGAGGCAGGAGTCAGACTCTGAATGAGCGAAATCTCGAAGTCCTTTGCGGGACTCGCGGAGAGGGAGGGCGCCCTGGTCGCATACGTCATGGGCGGCGACCCCGACCCTGACGCCTGCTCAAAGGTCATCGACGCAGTCGTCGCTGGTGGCGCGGACATCCTTGAGCTTGGTATTCCCTTCTCCGACCCGATAGCCGACGGAAAGTCCATTCAGGCAGCCGCGGTCAGAGCCCTTTCTGCCGGAACAACACCTCGTCGAGTGCTCGAACTCGCGAAGAATGCGAAAGAGAAGCACCACGTGCCGGTCGCTCTCATGACCTACTTCAACATCTTCTATTCGCAGGGCTTCGAAAATTTCCTCCGACTTGCCAAGTCGCACGGCGTCGATGGGATTATCATTCCCGACCTCCCGCTGGACGAAGCCTCAAGGTACGCCCGGATCTCTCGCAGGGTCGGAGTAGATAACATCCTTCTCGCAGCCCCAACCACTCCCGCCGGGCGAATGCGAATGCTTGCGTCGAATACCTCTGGCTTCCTCTATCTGGTTTCCATCCTCGGGGTGACCGGGGCGAGGCAGTCGTTACGGAGGGGCACCCTCACCCTTATCGCTTACGCGCATAGGTACACAAGAGATAAGGTGCCCCTCGCTGTTGGATTCGGGATTTCAGCCCCTGAGCATGTGCGAGAGGTGATCAGGGCGGGAGCCGACGGGGTGATCGTCGGGAGCAGCATCGTTGACAGGGTCGCAGACTATCGTGAAAACAAAAGAGCAAAGGTGCTCCAGAACGTGGAAGAATACGTAAGGTCACTGAAGGCGGCTACTCGCGGGTAGACACGAAGGCGCGGTACACCTTCTCGGTCGCCATCGCGGTCTCTTCTTTCGAATACAACTTCGCGGTTGCCTTGAATTTCTCCTCGAATCCCACTCTGTCATGACGTGACAGGAGCTCTTCAAGCGTCCCCAGCTCCTTCTCGAAGGCCTGCAGAAACTCCAGTGTTAGTGGGTTCTCCACGTCCATGTAGGAGCAGAGAGAGGGGTCCTGCGCCAGAACGCTCTCCGCGACAGTCAGCTGGAGGAGAGACGACGGGGAGGCGAGCTCCCTGAATCGCCCGATGCCTTCCTGTTTCCCAACGACGGCTGCGTATGCAATACCGACCAGATGAGTGAGAGAAAGGATGAGGGCGACCTCCCTATCGTGGCTCTGGGGTTCGACAGGAATCAATCTCGCGTCGGGGAAGATTCTCTTCGCGAGCCTGAGCGACTCGAGTTTTTCCGTTGTCAGTACCGCTATCTTCATCCCCGCCGTCCTCCGGAGAGAAGGTCCAAAGAGGGGATGGACGGACAGGAGCCTGATCCCTTTCTCACGTGTCAATTCCAGCAGTTTTGGGAGTATCCCGACCTTGACAGAGGATATCTCCACGAGTGTCACGCCTCTCGAGAGGTGAGGTACAACTTCCTCCGCCACCCTGAGTGACAGGTCGATCGGAGGCGCGAGAAGCACCAGCTTCGCTCCCTCCGCGGCGCTCTGATTCGAGCGCTCGACCTCGAGCCCTCGAATTGGTTTCCCCCTCTCGCTCGGGTCGAAGCCGACCACTCGGTACCCCTTCGATACGAAGTACCTTGCGAGGAGAGAACCCATCCCGCCGGAAGAGCCGAGCACCGCGACCCTCAAGTGATCTTTTCGCCTATCCGCCTAATGCCCTCCACGATTACCTCCTTTGGCGACCCGAGAGAGATTCTGAAGCACCGCGGGTATCTGCCGAATCCGGCCCCGGGAATGACGCTCACGCCATCCTCATTCAGCAGACTCTCCGCGAACTCCGAGGAGTCGAAGCTCTCCTCCCTCGATTGAGGGAAGACGTACATGGCCCCATCGGGCCTATAGTACTCGAGCCCAGGAATCCGGTCGAGTTCGAGGCTAGCGACTGCGATTCGCTCTCTCATCTGTTCCCTGTTGCGTCTAGCCTCCTCATCACTCTCGAGTGCTTTGATTGCGCCGTACTGAATGAACTCCGGGACTGACGTATACATCAGGGATGCGAGCCTCACAATCTTCTCAGCGCTCTCTCGGTCGCAGACTGCGTACCCCACCCTGAAGCCCGTCATCGCCCAGGTCTTGGAGAAGGAAGAGGTGAGGATGAACCTGTCCGCACCCCCCTCCAGGATGCTTGGGCAGGGAGTGAAAGAATAACTATCGTAGACTTCGTCGCTGATCACGGTCAGGTCGTGGTCGTTCGCCACCTCCAGAATCTCCCTGAAGAGAGATGGCTTGAGGATCTTTCCTGTGGGGTTGGAGGGGTAGTTCAGCACGATAGCCCTTGTGTTCGGCCTCACGCGCTCCTCTATCTTCTCGACGCTCGGCCCCCAACCATCTTCGAGGCTGGTCTGAACTGAGATCGCCTTCCCTCCGACGAACTCAATCTGCTCCCTGTACGCGGGCCAGGCGGGTTCGATTATCATCGCGCTCTCCCCCTCTTTGACCGCAGACGCTATGGCGGCGTAGACGGCGAACCTCCCTCCCACTGTAACCACGAGCTGCTCTGACTTCGCATCGAAATGATTCTTGTTCTTCAGGTAGGCACTGAGCGCTTCTACGAGCTCCGGGATCCCGCGGGATTCTGTGTAGTGGGTCTTTTCGCCCTTCAGGGCTTCGTAGCATGCCTCCACTACAGCGGCAGGCGGAGGGAAGTCTGGCTCTCCGACGTCCAACCTAATCACTTTCTTTCCATCCCTCTGGAGCTTGACGACCTTCGTGAGAATCGACATGGGGGAGGCCCTACCCCCCCCTCCCGGATCCAGCCCTTGGACTCGCTTCGCCTCGGATATGAGAGAGGTTAGTATCTTCACGACCAGCTGTCTCTCCACTCCCCGCCTCTCACCCTCACGGAGCACTTTCCTCAGAAGTTCGTCCTCGACCCTCTCATCATCAAGAGGAAGGCCTTCACTCCTCTTCACCCCTCCGATTCGCTCCGCGAGGCTGTTCCTCTCGGCGATCAGCCTGATTATTTCGGTCGTCTTCAGCGTGACCTCGCGCCGGAGCCTCGCCAGTTCCTTTTTCTTCTTCTCGGCCAAGAGATTCACTGTTTTAGGACGGGGGAGATCATTCCCGCCCTCATAGCATGATCCGCGAGGACGAGTGCTGTGACGCTCTCGACGACAGGGACGGCGCGCGGCACGACCGATGGGTCATGCCTCCCGGGAACCACCAGGTCGACCTCCGCGTTCTTCGAGAGGTCGACCGTCCTCTGCTTTGCCGCGATGGAGGACGCGGGCTTGAAGGCTATTCTGTATCTCAGCGGCATGCCGTTGGAGAGTCCCCCCAGGATACCCCCGGAGTTGTTCGTCCTTGAAACGAGCTTCCCACCCCCAAGGTAATACTGGTCGTTGTTCTGAGTGGCTGTCATCCTCGATCCCTCGAACCCGGACCCGAACTCCACTCCCTTCGCTGCTGGGATCGAGAGGGCCATCCGCGCTAGGTCCGAGTCGAGGGAGCCGAAGACGGGTTCGCCGAGACCCACCGGCAGATTGACCGCTGTGCACTCCACCACCCCGCCAAGACTGTCACCCTTCCCCCTCATCTCGACCACCCTCTTCTTCATCTCTTCGGCGATGGTCGGGTCTGGACACCTGACCTCGTTCGAATACCTCTCCCGGACCTGCTCCTCCGTGAAACCACGGACCCTCAGACCACCGAGCTCGACCGTGTAGGCCATTATCTCTATCCCCAGCGTCTCCCGCAGTAGTTTCTTTGCTATCGCTCCTCCCATCACGAAGGATGCGGTGATCCTCCCGGAGAACCTCCCCCCGCCTCTGTAGTCGTTGAAGCCTCCGTACTTTACCCTCGCGGTGAAATCGGCGTGCCCCGGTCTAGGCGTGTCCTTCAAGACTTCGTACGGTCTGGAGTCCTTCTCGGAGTTCATGATAATCATCATTATCGGTGCACCGGTTGTGCGACCCTTGAACGTCCCTGACATTATCTCTACCACATCTTCTTCCCTCCTCTGCGTCGTGACGATGGACTGACCCGGCTTTCTCAGGTCGAGGTCCGTCTGGATGTCCTCCTCGGTGAGGGCGAGCCCCGCAGGGCACCCGTCGACCACGGCCCCGACGCATTTGCCGTGGCTTTCCCCGAAAGTCACGAGGACGAAGCGCTCACCAAAGATGTTTCCCGTCATTACCTCACTCTCTCCTAATAGTCGCCCCGAGACTCTCAAGGTCTTCCAGGAACGAAGGGTAAGAAACATCCAGCGACTCGACCCCAAGGATGGGGGCTCCCTCGGGAATCTGGAGGGAAGCGATCGAAAGCGCCATGAACATTCGGTGGTCGTCGTGTGCGTCCAGGGGCGCGCTCCTCAGCCTTGATGGGGGTGGAATGAGCAACCCGTCCGACCTCTCCTTCGCCTCCACCCCCAGCTTCTTGAGCTCACTCGCCATCCCCGCTATCCTATCAGTCTCCTTGAATCGTGCGTGGGCCGTGCCCACAATCTCCACGGGCGAGTCGCACCTCAGGGCGAGTACCGAGACTACG
>Ga0066709_100003509_pt1 | contig 12075 bp, 7 predicted proteins | sample GraSoiAngelo_158_FD_79665 | JGI IMG/M metagenome (GOLD analysis project Ga0066709, IMG submission 79665) | Grasslands soil microbial communities from the Angelo Coastal Reserve, California, USA - 14_1009_16_30cm | ecosystem: Environmental > Terrestrial > Soil > Grasslands | place: USA... | reverse complement strand
TGTCAGCTCCTCTTCAGGGACAAAGCCGATGTGGCGCACCCGCCCGCGCAGCTCGGCGCTCGAGGTCTGCGCCTCCAGGGCTGCCACCTGCTTGGGCAACCAGTAGCCACCGATCCGCAGCTCCTCCTCGAGCTCGGTGCACTGCGCCATCGCATCCAGCAGCACGCCGAGGTTCTTGTTCGGATTGGGGCCGCCCAGATAAAGGAAGTACTGTCGCGCCCTGCGCACCGTGCGTGGTTCGGATCGTGGGAGATCCACGCCGGGCTTCGCGATCCGGATCCTTGAGGCCGGCACCCGGAGCATCTCGACGATGTCCCCCGCCGTCTGCTCTGAGATGGCGAACAGGACGTCCGCCTTCCGCAGCCCCTTCAGGTACGAGTCATAGCCTGCGCGCGCGAGCGCTCTTCGCCTGCCGATGCCCTGCTTGAGCGGTATCAGGTCGTACACCGTCGCCAGCAGCTTGCGTGGTGGCAGCGCCGTCAACGCCTCCGGGTCGGTCACATGCACGGCTTTGACACGACTCTTCATCGCTCGCCGCCGCGTCGCGAGCTGCGCGAAAAGCCACGCCCCCCGGTAGCGGGGCATCGGGATGCGCGTGAGGAGCAATTTGCGGTGGGGTGGCTCAATCGCAAAAGACGGTTCGCCATGCCAACCCCAGAACTCGATGGGCACGTCCTTTTGCTGCATCAGCCGCACTGCCAGGCCGCGGACATAGGTCCCGATGCCGCGATAGCGATGCGCGTTCTGCAGCGGGGTCAGATCGAATGCGATTTCAGGCTCTGGCAAATTCGCGTGACCTGACGATATCGCAGCCGCCTCAGGGGCAACTCTCGACGGCGGAGCTGGCGCGCCGGAGGGGTACCCTGTAGCCCATGGCCCGTGGAGCTCCGGAGTCCCCGGTTCCTTCGGGCACGCCGCCGGAGGTGATGGGGGCTCCTCATTCGAAGCCGCCGTCGCCGGCTGTCGCGCCCGCCGTGGAAGGCCGGCTCGGTTCTCTTCCCGCCGACTGGCTTCCTGTCGCGCTCCTGGCCGGCGACGCGGTAATCGCGGCCATCTCGGTGCCGGCCGGCTACTGGATCAAGTACGGCAACGCGACTCAGTCACTTCCGTTCCTTCCTTACGCGGCGGCGATACCGGTGGTGGTGCTCATCTACCTTGCGTCGCTGGCCATCACGAACCAGTACCGGTCCTGGCGTGGGCGGACTCTGCTTGACCAGCTGTTCGCGGTCTACCAGGGGATCGGACTCGCCGCGGTCCTGATGCTGGCGGCGATCGAGCTGGGGAACCTCGGCCAGAGCTACTCCAGGCTCACGATCCTGCCCGCCGTCATCCTCGCCGCCGTGCTGATGACCGGGGAGCGGTACGTACTGCGCCAGGTCGAGACTCGCATGCGCCGGCGGGGTATCGGGACCGAGCGCGTGCTGATGGTAGGTACAGGAGCCGGCAGCGAGCTGCTGATCCGGCGCATGAGCATGTTCCCGCAGTACGGATTTCACGTTGTGGGCGTGGCCAGCGACGAGCCCTCGGCCGGGGGCTCTTATTTCGGAGTGCCTGTCGTGGGCCGCGTCGAGGACCTGCCCAGACTGGCGAGAGAGCTGCGCGCCGACCAGGTGTTTCTCGCGCTGCCTGGCACACAGCGCGACCGGCTGCTTCATCTGATCACCCTTTGCGAGGACCTGAACCTCGAGTTCAAGATCGTGCCCGACCTGCTGGAGGTCATGAGCTCCAGGGTGAATGCCAACGCGATCGACGGCCTGCCGCTGGTAGGGATCCGGCGGAGCCAGCTGCGCGGAGGAGCGGCCGCCTTGAAGCGCGCGATAGACATCTTCGTGAGCGCAGTGCTCATCGTGCTGTTCAGCCCCGTGATGCTGATCGTGGCTGTACTCATCAAGGTGCTGATGCCGGGTCCGCTTCTGTTCAGCCAGGAAAGGATCGGCCGCCACCGGCGTCCGTTCGTGATCTACAAGTTTCGCTCGATGATTCCTGACGCTGAGGCGAAGTCAGGACCCGTCGTCGCGAAGCCGGGTGACGACCGTGTGACCCCGCTTGGAAAGTGGCTCCGCAGGCTGAGCCTCGACGAGCTGCCGCAGGTGTTCAACGTCATCAAGGGCGACATGAGCCTGGTCGGCCCGCGGCCGCAGCCCACGTTCTTCGATCAGCAGTACAGCGGAGAGGTCCCGCGTTACCTCGAGCGTCAGCAGGTCCGGCCCGGTCTCACCGGATGGGCCGAGGTCAATGATCTCCGAGGGGCGGCTCCAATAGTCGATCGCACTATGTACGACGTTTACTACATAGAGAATTGGTCACTTGCATTGGATCTGAAGTGCATCATCCTGACCGCGATGAGGATGTTCTCGCACCACCACGCGTACTAGGATTCGCCGGTGCTCTTCACGATCGTCATCCCCACGAGGAACCGTCCGGAGCTCGCCGAGTTCGCGCTGAGGAGCGCGCTGCGGCAGGATTTCGACGACTTCGACGTCCTGCTGTCGGACAACTCTTCGCCGGAACATGCGGATCGTGTGCGCCAGATCGTCGACTCGATCGGCGATCGGAGGGTCCGCTACATCCGGCCGCCATCAGAGATGAGCATGGGCGAGCACTGGGAGTGGGCGATCCCTCAAGCCGACGGCGATTACATCGGCGTGCTGACGGATCGAATGGCTTTCAAGAAGGACGGGCTCAGCCGCCTGGCGGCCGAGATCCGGTCGCACACGATCGACGTGATCACCTATACGAGCAGCGGGGTCAGGGAGGCTGCCGCGCCGTTCCGGCTGCAGCGACCTCCGTTCACCGGCAGGCTCGAGGTGATCGAATCGCGGCTCGCGACTCGCCTCCTGGCTTTGTCGATACCACCGTGGGGCGTGCCCACGATGGTCAACAACTTCGTCAGCCGGACCCTGCTGCACCAGATGCTGTCTGTCTACGCGGACGTCTTCACGGGCGCAGCGCCAGACCAGTCCTTCTGCATGCACACGCTCGATTCGCTCGAGCACTACCACTATCTCGACGTGCCGCTGATGATCGCGTACGGGATCAAGTGGAGCAACGGTCACGCGGTGGGCACCGGGCGTGCCAACGTGGCGTCACGGGAGTTTGTCGGGAACCTGATGAGCAAAGGTGGCCTCACGTTTGCACCGATTCCGGATGTGATGGCCAACCACAACGTGATCATCAACGAGTACTGCAGGCTCAAAGCCGTGCAGCGCTCGGGTCGCTTCGTGGACCTGGACCTGGCCCGGTACTGCTACCGTCTCGACCTCGAGCTCGCGGAGCAGGGAAAGGATCTTCAACATCCGGACCGCCGCCGGGTCGAAGCCTTTCGACTGCAGCATGGCCTGCCCCGGATCGCGCCTTCGATCACCGCGCAGCTCGGGCTGGCGGTCAGGTCAGGCCCAGCCAAGAGGATCGCGCAGACGGCGAGCGACCGGCTCGGAGTCAATCCCACGAACCGCCCCATCGGCAGGTTTGGCAGTGTGCTGGAGGCCCTGTCGTATGAGGAGGACCACCCGCCTCGTCCGAACTCCAGCGCGTCCGGATTCCTCCGCGGATCCGACCGGGCCGAGGCCAAAGCCGCGGGGGTCACGGTCCGCTAGGGCGATCCTGCACACCGGCTGGCTGCGCGCCGGCCGCGTACTCGCCAACTGGAAGCTGTCCGGCGATTACCGCCTGGTGTGGGAAGCCGTCAGCCACAGGTGCCAGGAGCCTCTGCGCGAATTTCTCGAGGCGGGCGGCCGCGTTTCCGCCTCGGAGGTGGAATATCGAGGCCTTCGGCTTGAGCGCCGGCCGTTCACGGGTCGCGACCTGGCCGGCGTGGCGTACGTCAAGAGGTTCGTGGACTACGGGGGCACCATCAGCAAGCTCGACGGACGGTTCGTGGCGATCCTGCCGAACGGTCTGCGTTTCGAGACCGAAGGATCCAACCTTGTCGACACGATCCTCATGATCATCGAGAGATTCGTTGACGATGAGTACGGATGGATCGAGACCGATCACAAGGTCGTGATCGACGTCGGCGCCAACATCGGTGACAGCGTCGTCTACTTCGCCAACCGTGGCGCCGAGTTTGTCTACGGATACGAGCCGGAGGGCAGCGCATACGCGGCCGCCCAGCGCAACCTGGACTTGAACCACATCGAGAACGCAGTGGTCGAGAACGCGGCCGTCACCGCAGACGGCGTTGGCGGCGTCGCCTTCGAGGAAGTGCTGAGGCGAGCGGCGGCCGAGCATCCCGACGCTGAGATCGCATGCAAGATCGACTGCGAAGGTTGCGAGTACGAGCTCCTCGCGCTGGGCAGGCTGGAGCCTGAGGTGATGGAGCACGTCTCGCAGGTGATGGTCGAGTACCACGCCGAGGAGCCGCCGAGCGAAACCCTCGAGCAGCTCGGCTTCGAGGTGGAGACGGAGCCCGGGCCGAATGGCGTCGGCTGGGTGCGCGCGCGGAGAGCCGCCTAGCCCGCTTCTGACCCGCTAAGGTGGCGGGCGTGTCGTCGTCCTCGGCGGTGGCGCGGCCATCGGGCGCGCTCTGGACAAGGTTGAGCATTGCGCCGTTTCCAGTCACGCTGGCACTCGCCGCGCTGACCTGCGCGCTCGCTCCCGCGTACACGGTGCGCTGGCAAATCGGCTTTTATCCGACGACCGTCCTCGAGGACGCTGTTGCGCTCACCGTCGCGGCTTTTGCGGTCGAGAGCTGGCGTGCGCGTGCGGTGCCCGATCTGCGCTCGCCGTTCACGATTGCCGCGGCGGTCTTCCTGGTCGCGGGCGCCATCGACGTCGTCGTTGCACCTGACCTTCGTGCCGCGCTTGGCATCTACAGGGCCTACCTGATCGAGCCGGTCGCATTCTTCTTCGTGCTGGCGAGCGTGGTCCGGACCGCAAGGCAGGCGCTGCTCGTCCTCGCCGGGCTGGGTCTGGGCGGAGCTGTGGTGGGAGTCGCGAACTGGGTGGTGATCTTCGATGCTGTCCTGCATCACACGCTGAACCCGGCGGTGACCGCGCCGGTGGTCGTGTACGACAACGCCAACGACGTCGCACTCTTCCTGGTCCCGCTGATCGCAGTCGCCGGCAGCGTGACCCTTTACTCATCAAATACGCGGGAGCGTCTCTGGAGCGCGGCTTTTCTGGTGGTGGCGGTGACCTCGACGTTGCTCAGCTTCTCCCGCGGCGGCTACCTCGCTTTGGCGGTGGTGGCGGGCGGTCTGGCGGTCTCTCATCGGAGGCGCTGGTGGCTCGTCAGCGGCGCGACAGGCGTTGGAATCGTCCTGCTCATGGTCCCGCCCATCAATCACAGGGTCGGCGTGGAGCTCGACTTTTCCAACCCGAGCAACACGCTGGTCGGACGGTTTGAGCTCTGGCGGGTGAGCTTGACGATGCTGCTGCAGCATCCGCTGTTCGGTGCCGGGCTGTCCGGGTTCGCCCAGACCCTTGCTCCATACTGGAATCCCACGCACGCCGATCGATTCATCTATCCGCACAACATCTTGCTGACGTTCTGGAGCGAAACCGGACTGCTCGGGCTGGCGGCGTTCGCCTGGATCATGCTCACGGGCTTCGTGCAGACGTGGCGCGGCCGGCGTGCCGGCTCAGAGTGGGGGCCGATCGAGCTCGGGGTCTTCCTGGCCCTGGTGGCGGTGCTGGTGCACGGGCTGGTGGACGTCCCTTACTTCAAGAACGACCTGAGCCTGGAGTTCTGGGTCTTGCTCGGCATCGCGTGGGCGGGTCGCAGATGGGCGCGTGAGAGCCATGCAGTCGCTTGAAGCGCGCGTGACCGAGCCCGCCCAGAGCCACGACCCCGATCAGCCCGTCCGGAGTCCGCTGGGGAGGCGACTGGAACCCGCCCTGTATGCAGTGGCGATCCTGGTGGTGGGGCTGGCCTACAGGTCGACCTTTATCGGCCTCGGATTCAACGCGACCGACGAAGGCTTCCGTGCGAGCCTGGCGCGCAGGATCGTCGAGGGTCAGGTGCCGTATCGGGACTTCGACACCAACTTTGCGCCCGTGAGCATCTACAAGGAAGCGGCGATCCAGATTGTTTTTGGCTCGGCCTACGACTTCCTCGTCTCGCGCTGGGCATTCGTGGTCGAGGCCACGCTCGCCTCGGTGGTCGCCTACCTGATTCTGCGCATGTTCGTCGGGACGCGGCGCGCGTTCTGGCTCGCGCTGCCGACCACTTTCTTCTCGATCCTGCTCTACGTCTACGAGAACTACACCTACGACGGAGAGTTCTTCGCCCTCTTGTCGCTGCTCCTCCTGCTCCAGTCGAGCCCTGCCCGCCGATGGCTCGCGGTGGCTTCGGGTGGGTCCGCGTGCCTCGCGATGCTTTCCAAGCCACCATTCGCAGGCTTCGTTGTTTTCGTGCTGATCGCCGCCGTGCTTGGCGGCCTGTGGCTGGGGTCGGATTCCGAGCGCTATCCGATGCTCTTCGGCGTCCGCCGCCTGTGGCCTCAGTTCATCGCGGGCTTTTCGGCCACGTTTGTCGCCATCCTGGGAGCCTTCGCGCTGGTGGGCGCGGCGCAGGCCTACCTCTACGACGTCTTTGTCTACTTCGGCCAGTCGAATCCGACGCCGTTGGGCTTCGTGGTCTGGCAGGACCTGCCCACCGCTTTCAGCCGTCGCGAGCTGGAGCTTTTCGCCGCGGTGCTGGCCGTGCTGGCGGTCGCGGTGGTTTCAGGCCGCCCATGGCTGCGCGCGGTTGCCTTGCTTGCCGTGCCCGCCGGCATCGGCGCCTATTTCGTGCGGCATCACGATCCCGGCGACTTCCTGCCCATGGCCATGGGCCTGCTGCTGGTCGTCAATTCATTGGCTCTCGCCGCAACCCTGGCAGTGCGCGCGCCCTGGGTCAGGAGCTCATGGCGGGCCGCGGAGCTGAAGGATCGCCTTCCGGCTCCCGAGCTCTTCTACTTCGCGCTGAGCCTGCAGTACCTGGCGCAGTTCACGGGCACCGGCATCTTCTACTCGTACCTCGGCACCTTTCTCAGCCTGCCGGCCGCCTTGATGTTCATGGCGGCCATCCTCGGTCCTGTACCTGTCACGTTCAGGTGGCGGAGACTTGCCCAGCCGGCGCTGGCGCCGGCGGCTCTGGCGGTCTGGCTGATGCTGGCTTCGATCCTCTACGTGCAGAACACCGCCTACTTCGACTATCCCCGCAGCCATCTCCACACCCACTTCAGCACCCCGGGGCTGGCCGGCATCATCTCCAATCCGGCGAACGTCCGGAGGGTGGACGGACTGGTCAACGCGGTCGACACCTACACGAAACCAGGCGACCCGATCTTCGTGATTCCCGACTACCCCGCCCTCTACGAGCTCACCGGGCGAAGAAATCCGACGCGGCTGGACTGGTATCAGTCGATCCTGTTGACCCCGCAGATCATCCAGCACGCGGTCTCCGACCTCGGCGCCGATCCCCCGAAGGTGGTCATCGTCGAGACCCGCTACGAGCAGGACTACTCGCGCAGCCGGGCCGACCAGATCATCGACTACGAGCACACGCGGGCCGCGCCGATCTACAGCTACATCTTCGCCCACTACCACACTGTCGAGATGGTGGGCGACATCAGCGTGATGCTGCCCAACTAGGTGACGTTTCCCCACAGATGAGAGCGAGGCAGCCTGACCGCGAGGGTTACACGGTTCGCAAGGGCGTGCGCCTGCACTGGGAGGTGCACGGGCAGGGCACGCCAACAGTGTTCCTTCTGCCCGCGTGGTCGATCATCCACTCCCGGCACTGGAAGTTTCAGGTCGCCGACTTGGCGCGGCACTGTCGAGTGCTCGTGATGGACGGTCGCGGCAACGGGCTCTCCGACCGCCCCCTCGACCCTGCCGCGTACGCGGAGGACGAGTTCGCTGCTGACGCCCTGGCCGTCATGGATGACACCGAGACCGCGGACGCAGCTCTCGTCTCGCTGTCGAACGGCGCCCGGTGGGCGCTTCTTCTCGCCGCCGAGCATCCCGAACGCGTGATCTCCGCCGCCTTCATCGGCCCGGCGGCTCCGTTCGCCCCATGGGCACCGCTGAGGTCCGCTATCTCAGCCGTCTTCGACGAGAAGTTCGAGGAGTACGTCGACTGGATGAAATTCAACTCGCACTATTGGCTTGAGGCCCATCGCGGATTTCTGGAGTTCTTCTTCGGGCGCGCTCTTCCCGAGGCCCACTCGACCAAACCCTTCGAAGACGCGGTGGCATGGGGTCTGGAGACGACGCCGGAGGTACTCCTCGCCACCGACAGAGGCCTCAGCATGGACGAGGTCCGGGCCTCGGAGCTCGCCGGGCGTGTGATATGCCCGGTGCTTGTGATCCACGGGGACGAGGACGAGATCGTCATGCACCCCAACGGCGCAGCTCTGGCGGAATTGACTCACGGCAGGCTGCTGACGATGGAGGGGTCGGGCCACATTCCCCACCTTCGTGATCCCGTAACGGTCAACCTGGCTCTTCGCGACTTTGCGCTGCCCGCCCGGCCCCGAGCCGAGCGCCGGCGGGGCCCGCGCCGGCCGCGGCGGGCGCTCTTCGTGTCCTCGCCGATCGGCCTTGGCCACGCCCGTAGAGACGTGGCCATTGCCCGCGAGCTTCGTCATCGCGTTCCGAACCTTGAGATCGAGTGGCTCGCACAGGATCCGGTCACGCGAGTGCTCCAGACGCACGGCGAGACGATTCACCCGGCCAGCCGCGACCTGGCAAGCGAGTCGCGGCACATCGAGCTCGAGTCGGGTTCGCATCGTCTCCACGTCTTCGAGGCGTGGCGTCGAATGGACGAAATCCTTTTTTCCAACTTCATGGTATTTCTCGACGCTGTGAGGGAGCGTGATTACGACCTCTGGATCGGCGACGAAGCATGGGAGGTGGACCACTACCTGCACGAGAACCCGGAGCTGAAGCAGGCGGCTTACGTCTGGTTGACCGACTTCGTCGGCTGGCTGCCGATGCCGACTTTGGGCAAGCACGACATCGAGCTGACGGCCGACTACAACGCGGAAATGATCGAGCACATCGAGCGCTACCCGTGGCTGCGTGATCGCGCCATTTTCATCGGCCGGCCGCGCGATGTGCCGCCTGGAACATTCGGACCGAACCTGCCAGAGATTCGGAAGTGGACGCAGCGGCACTACCAATTCACAGACGGATACATCCTTGGGCTCGACGCTACCGCGAGGGTTGGCCGCGACGAGCTGCGCCGCCGATTCGGTTTCCGAGAAGGCGAAACCATTTGCATCGCCTCAGTCGGAGGGTCAGGCGTCGGATCGGAGCTGCTGGGACGCTTGATGGGCGCGTTTCCTGCGGTCCTCCGTCGCCTGCCGGGATTTCGGATGATCGCCGTGGCCGGACCGCGCATCGATGTCAGCACGCTCCCCCAGGTGGACGGCGTCGAGGTTCGCGGCTTCGTGCCCGATCTTGATCAGCAGCTGGCCGCGTGCGACGTCGCGTTAGTGCAGGGCGGACTCAGCACCACGATGGAGCTGACCGCCGCGCGTCGGCCGTTCATCTATTTCCCGCTGCGCGATCACTGCGAACAGAACTTCCAGGTCAGACACCGGCTGGAGCAATACCGGGCCGGTCGACGTATGGATTTCGACGAAGCGACTCAGGAGCATCTTGCCGCGACCATCGAATCCCTGGTTTCGCAGCCGGTGGAGTATGTAGATGTGGAGGGTGGCGGCGCAGCTCGCGCGGCCAAGCTGATTGCGGAGCTGCTCTAGCTCGTGAGTGTGCGGACGTTCCAGATTGCTGTGGCCGGATGGGAAGCACGCAATTGCGTGCACCGGTGGACCAAAGCGAGGGCTAGTAGCTCGGCTACGTCTGGCCCACCACGTGGGGCCACGAATCGAAGAAGCTCGTATCGATCGAGTTGGTCTCCACGTCGGAGCCGAGGTCGTAGATGTAGGTCTGCCCGCTGAGAGGAGGGACGCCGAACGCGCACGGCGTGGAGGTCGTGCAGATCGACTCGCCCGCGTACCAGACCAGGCTCGCGTTCAGGAATGCGGCCCCGACACGCGGGTTGGCGGACAGCGAATGGAGCTTGCCGGTGGTCAGGTCCAGGACCTCGCCGACGTGGTTCGTCTGCGCGTTGACCACCGAGAAGGCCATGCGGCTGCCATCAGGGCTCGGGTATGGATGCACCCAGCTCGTGCCGGCACTCACGGTCCTGACACCGCCCGAGCCCCACGCCTGAACCCCGGCGGTGGTTCTGAAGTAAAGGATCGCCCCCGCGCCGGCCCAGGCGGCCATCGTGCCGTCTGTGCGGCTGTAGGCGACGCTGCCGTCCGGCACCCGGTTGACCTGAACAGGCGCAACGGCCCCACCCGAGCCGTCGTCCCTGACGAAGGTCTGCTCGATGGCGACGAACTTCCCGTCGGCGGAGAACCCGACCATCTGGTCGTCGCCGTTGTTGTCGATCCCTCGCCCCGGCACGGGACCGATCTTCAGGAGCAAGCGGTCACCCGCTGCCGAAAGCAGATGCCACTGGTAGGACGATGCATCGGAGCTGATGTAGGTCAGGTACCGGCCGTCCGGGCTCCACGCATATCCCCAGGATCCAAAACCGCCGTAGCTCCATGCCCGTACGAGAGAGGTGGTGCGAGTCGTCAGGTCGGCCAGGTAGAGCGCGCCCGCAGCGCCGAGGTCTCCGCTCGCGGTGACGACGTACGAAACGTGCGTCGCGTTGAAGAACCTGAAGTAGGAGCCGCCCTGGAACGAGCATCGCGACACCGGATGAGCAAGGTCGGTGATGTCCCTGACCACCACGTTCGCGCTGCCGCGCAGAGTCACGAGCGCCAGCTTCTCGCCCGCCTTGGGGGTGGACGCGCAGCTCAGCTTCACGGCCGCCACCGAGGCGACGACGCCAGGCGATGGGCTGGGGAAGGCCGCTCCAGCTGTGGCCTCGGCGGTCGGGCTCGCGGACGCCGTGGGCGAGCTCGATGAGGTCGAGTGTGATGACCCGTTGGAGCTGGAGCCGCATGCGACCAGGACGGTGAGCGCCACCATGGCCGCTGCCGGGTGGAGGTTCCTCAAGCGGCCCCGGATTCTAACCGGCGGGGCCCTGGATCGCCAGTGTCAGCGGGGCGGGGGGGAGGGTGCGGGCGAGACCTGCTGCACCGGCGGCCGCGATCCTGGGCCGGAGCCAGGGACCGGCGTCACCTGGCGCGACTGCACCACCATGGCGAAGATTCGCGTCACCCAGACGGGAAAGCTCGGGTTGGCGCTGTCGTGGAGGGCAAGGGTCTGGTTGGCGCCCCAGACCACGCTTGGGGCGATCGGGTCGGGAGACGCCCCTGCGTAGTCGCCCCAGCGGCAGGGGAAGCCCATGAAGCCGCAGGTGAAGTCCTGATCGAAGTCGGCGCTCGTGGCAAGGATCATCTCGACAGGGTCCATCTGGCCGAGCGGGGTCAGGGTGGTGCGGCTCTGGGCCGCGATCAGAGGCAGCAGCGAGCTGCTGGAGCGGTTGTACTGGATCGCGACCCCGTGGCTGTCGAAGGTGGGGGAGATGGCGCCGTTGAAGACGAAGTCGGTGGAGCTGGCGATCGCGCCCTCCTGCGTCAGCGCCGGAACACCTGCCGCGACCTGGACCTCGTACCAGTTGACCTGGGAGCGGACTGCGGGCCCAACGCTGGGGCTGACCGTGTGTTGGGTCCACATGCCGAGGAGCGGGTCGCCGACCGCCTGAGTGAGGCGTCCGTCCAGGGTGTCGATTGGAAAGGATCCGCCCGCATTGGGAGCCGGGTTCGGGACTGTATAGGCCGTGACTGCGATGTCGGCGTCCTTCTGCAGGGCGCCGGCCGCGTCCACATGCCAGATCGCGATGTGGTCCTGCACGCTCGTGGGCGGGCCTGAGGGGTCGTACGCCGCCAGCACGTAGCCGTCGGCTGCCCCGGTCATCGTGTTCACAGGAACAGGTGTCGCGCTCAATGAGCTGTCGTCGTTTCGCAGCGGAGTGGCCTTGCTGCCGGCGCTGTTGATGGCGGGCTGGGTGCAGGAGCTGTCGCCGGGCGCCGGGGTAGCCATCCAGAAGATCTGCGCAGTGTCGAACGTGGTCTGGTTGGCGAAGTCGTTGGTGCCGACGATCATGTAACTGCCACTGTG
>Ga0066709_100003507_pt1 | contig 12076 bp, 12 predicted proteins | sample GraSoiAngelo_158_FD_79665 | JGI IMG/M metagenome (GOLD analysis project Ga0066709, IMG submission 79665) | Grasslands soil microbial communities from the Angelo Coastal Reserve, California, USA - 14_1009_16_30cm | ecosystem: Environmental > Terrestrial > Soil > Grasslands | place: USA... | reverse complement strand
GTAACCCTCCCCGACTCGGTCGTCTTCGACGACGGCGACGCGCTGATCGCCCGCGGCGACCGAGACGAGCAGCTCCCGCTGCCCCCCCGGGAGCGGCGGCCGGCGCGCGGGGGCACGGCGCCGCGACGACGCGCGTGGCGTGCGCTGCGGCTTGCGCTCCTGCTTCTCCGGCTTGTCGGCCTTCTCGGCCTTCTGGGCTTTCGACGCCGTCGCAGGCTTCGGCTTCGCCGATGCCTGCGCGGCGTCGGCCTTGTCGGCAGCAGGCTTGCGAGTTCGACCTCGACCGCCGCGGCTGCCGCGGCGACGCTTGGGCTTCGTGGGATCGGCCGCCGCGCCGGCGGCCTCTGTCTTAGTGGGACTCTCGGTTCGTGTAGCGGGAGCGGCGGCCGCAGACGGCGCCTGCTCCCCTTCGCTCTTTCGCTTCCGTCGGAACAGGGAAAATGGCAATGAAGGTCTCCTGGTTCGGCGCGCTCGGAAGCGCCGCCTCCTGTGCGGGGGCGCTCGGCGCGCAGCTATGGGTCAAAACATGTGGCATGAGCCTTGCTCCAAGCGTAGCAACGGCGTCTGCCGACCGGCTCTGTCCGATCCTGGTCCTAGCATCGCGGTCCATCAGCGACCGGGGAGGTGGCCGCGATGGCGAAGGCAAGACATGCGTACGAGCTGCTGCTGATCGAGGAGGCAGACGCCTGGTTCGAGTACCTGGAGGCGACGCGCGGCCAGTCCGCGACGCGCTACTCCGAGCTCGAGCCGTGGGCGTGGGCCCGCCTGCGGCAGCGGCTCCGCGCCATCAAGACTCGCCGCGCCAAGCTTCGGCCGGCGGCGGCTTAGCAGGCGGATCGACCGGTCGTTTCAGACGGACGCCGAGCGCGGCCCGCACGTCCTGGATGCCGGCACCGCAAGACGGCGCCGGCGACCCGCGGCGGCATAGCGTCGCGAACTACCAGCGGTCCTGGGCACGCGCGCGCGCGTGGATCGCGAGCAGGACGCCCATCGCGACGAGGTTCGCGATCATCGACGAGCCGCCGACGCTGACGAACGGAAGCGGGATCCCCGTGATCGGCGCGATCCCCATCGTCATCCCGACGTTCACGAAGATCTGGAACAGGAGCGCGACGACGATTCCACCGGCGACGATCGCCGAAAACGGGTCCCCGGCGATCGCGACGATCCGGAGCCCGCGCCAGACGACGAGCAGGTAGAGGCAGAGGAGCGCCGCGGCGCCGAGGAAGCCGCGCTGCTCGGCGAGCGAGGCGAACGCGAAGTCGGTCGCATGCTCGGGGAGGAAGTCGAGGTTCGTCTGCGTTGCGTTCGCGACGCCGCGCCCGTGCACCCCGCCAGCGCCGACTGCGAGGATCGACTGGTGCGCGTTGTAGGTCGCCCCGCCGGGATCGCTGTCCGGGTTCGTCCAGTGGAGAAGGCGATCCTGCTGGTAATGCTTCAGCACCGGCACTCCGACGCTCGGTAGCCCCCACAGGACGAGCACGGCGAACACGACGGCCCCGACGGCGAGGAGCGCGATCTGCATCCAGCGGGTGCCCGCCACGAACAGGATCGCGGCGAGCGCGGCGCCGTAGACGAGCGCGGTGCCCAGGTCGGGCTGGAGGAAGACGAGGAAGATCGGGACGGCCGCGAGCCCGACCGTCTGGAGCGTCGTCCTCGGACTCGAGATCCGGCGCGCCCGGTCGGCGAGGAAGCCGGCGAGCGCGAGGACGAAGAGGAGCTTGCCGAACTCGGAGGGCTGGAAGCGGAAGAAGCCGACGTCGATCCAGCGCTTCGAGCCACGTGTGAACGGCGCGGAGAGGAGGACGAGCACCATCAGCGCGATCGTCCCGGTGTAGATCGCGCGGTGGTGGCGTCGGTACACGCCCGGATCGACCAAGACGGCGCCGATCGCGCCGACGATCCCGACCGCCGCGAAGATCGCCTGGCGCGTCACGTAGTAGCTCGGGCTGCCGGGGACGTCGTGCCGCGTGATCCCGGCGATCGCCCAGAGCCCGTACGCGACGAGGCCGCCGACGGTCGCGACGAGCACCCAGTCGAGGCGGCGCGCGAGCGAGGTCGCCTCGGCGCGGGCGGCGCGACGGGCGCGGGCGGCGGCGCGGTTGCCGGCGTACTCGACCATCAGTCGGAGTACACCGTCCCGTGCTGCGTCGCCTGCCGGCCGAAGTACTGCTCGAACACCTTCAGCGCCGCGGGAGCCGCCGCGGTGCCGCCGTGGCCGCCGTTCTCGATCAGTGCGCAGACGACGATCGTCGGGTTGTCCGTCGGCCCATAGCCGCACCACCAGGACTGGCTCAGGTTCAGCCCCGTCTTCTGACCCGGCAGGAAGACCGTCTTTTCGGCCGTGCCCGTCTTGCCGGCGATCCGGTACGGAAACGAGCCGAAGATCGCCTGCGACGTGCCGATCGTCCCGTGCGTGGCCTCGTCGAGCCCGGCCCGGACGACCTCGAGCGCGCTCGAGTCGACGTTCACGCGCTGCGGGGTCGGCGGGGCGAAGCGGCGGCGCACGATGGCGGGTGTGCGCCCCCCGCCCGGCTGCTCGACGTCCTCGGCGAGGTGTGGCGTGACGAGCCGGCCGCCGTTCGCGATCAGCGCGTAGAAGCGCGCCATCTGCAGCGGCGTGACGAGCAAGTCCTTCTGGCCGATCGCGAGCTGGATCGAGTCGCCGGGCTTCCAGAGGCGGTCGATCTGCCAGTGGTGCGGGTCGGTCTTCGGCGTGTACGTCGCATGGCGCCACGCGATCGTCGGCAGGAGCCCCGCCTGCTCGCCGGGAAGATCGACGCCCGTCTTCTGGCCGAAGCCGAAGCGCGAGGCCCACTCCTGGAGCGGCTGCTTCCGCTCCCGCGGCAGCTGGTAGAACTTGTAGCCGAGCTGGTAGAAGTAGGTGTCGCACGACGCCGCGAGCGCGACCGGCATCGTCATCCCCTCGTAGACGTACGGGTCCCAGTTCTTGAAGGTCTGGCCCTTGATCGTGACCTGCCCCTTGCACGGGAGGGTGTCGTACGGCGAGATCAGGTGCTCCTCGAGCGCAGCGAGCGCGGTGACGGGCTTGAACGTGGAGCCGGGCGGATACCCGCCCTCGATCGCGCGGTCGAGGCCCGGGAAGTTGGCCTTCTCGGCCGCACCGCGATCGAGCAGCGGCCGGAGGAGGCGTGCCGGCTTCCGCCCGACGTAGAGGCTCGGGCTGTAGGTCGGGTCCGAGGCCATCGCGAGGATCGAGCCGTCCCGCGGGTCGAGCGCGACGATCGCCCCGCCGTTCGCCGCCCAGGCGCCCTGGTTGCGCGCCTCGACGATGCCGTACCGGAGCGCGCGCTCGGCGGCCTGCTGCAGCTTGACGTCGAGCGTGAGCCGGAGCTCGTAGCCGGGCGTGGGCTCGTTCGAGACTTGGAGCGCGCTCAGCGGCCGGCCGAGCGAGTCGACGCGCAGGTGCGCGACCCCCGACTCGCCGCGGAGGTAGGCGTCGTACGCGCGCTCGATCCCGGACTGACCGATCTCGTCGCCGGGCCGGAACTGCCGCCCGCCGGGGGACTCGAGCTGCTGCGGCGAGACCTCGCCGACGGCGCCGAGCACCTGTGCGGCGAGGTCGGAGTAGGGGTAGTGCCGCAGGTACGTGCGGGCGATCTCGACGCCCGGGAACTCGTCGCGGTGCTCGGAGAGGTAGAAGACGACGTCGTCGTGCGCCGCCTCGTCGACCGTGACGGGCGCGAGCGGGTCGCCGGCGTGCTTGCGGAGCTCCGTGGCGATCTGGGCGAACGGGACGTGGACGAGCCGCGCGAGCCGCTGGAGCTCCGTGTAGCGACCGTGCTTCGGGAGGTCGGAGGCCCAGACGCGAATCGACGTCCCGGCCACGTTCGTGACCAGCGGGACCCCGTTGCGGTCGACGATCGCCCCGCGGGGCGCCTGCACCGGCAGCGTCCGCAGCTGGTTGTTCTGCGCTGCGCGGAGGTACTGCGTCCCGGAGAGCACCTGGAGCGCCCACAGGCGCAGGAAGAGCACGCTGAAAATGGCGATCGCGACGATCCCGAGGATCCCGATCCGCACGGCCACGCCCGGCGAGAGCCGATACTCGAGGCCGACGCGCTCGGGCGGGACGACGCGAGGGGGCGCGGCCGGCCGGCCGTTCGCAGTGGCGCTAGCCAAGGAGGCGCACCTCGCCGAGCTCGGCCCAGGCCGGCGGCCGGAAGAGGCGGCGGCAGAGGCCGTAGACCGGCGGAGTCAGGAGCAGGTTGAGGAGGATCCCCGGTGCGAGCGCGTCGAGCAGGACGAGCCGCGCCGAGACGTGGTCGCCGATCATGAAGTGCAGGACGAGCTGGCCGAGCGCGACGAGGACGGTGACGACGGCCACGGAGAGGAACGGCGCGTGCGCTCGATCGCGGCCGGTCGTCTCGCCGTACCGGCCGATCCAGTAGCCGGCGATCGTGAGCACGAGCGACGTGAGGCCGAGCGTCCCCAGGTCGGCGGTGTCGACCACGAGGCCGGCGAAGAACCCGCCGGTGGCGCCGAAGAGCGAGCCTCGGAGGAGCGAGACGCCGACGAGCGTGACGAGGAGCAGGTCGGGCGTCGCGTGCAGGATGAGGATCCGGTCGAGGATCGCAACCTGGAGGATCGCCGCCACGAAGAGCAGCACTGCGCTCTTGGCCGCGTCCGCGCCCCTGCTCACGGCAGCTGTGGCGCCGGCTTCCTGCTGACGAGGATGGCGACGGAGTCGAGCGTCGAGAAGTCGACGAACGGCGAGACCTGGATCGACATGTACAGCTCGATCTCGCTCCTGCCCACGCTCGTGACGACGCCGATCGGAATGTTCTTGGGATAGAGCGAGCGGAGGCGGCCGGCGAGGATCCCCGAGGTCACGACCATGTCGCCCTTGTGCACGACCTGGTCCTTCGAGACGTGGTCGAGGATCAGCGAGTCGCCCGAGCCCTGCCCGTGCCGGATCAGTCCGGCGGCGCCGGTGAGGTCCTTCGCGGCGACGGCGATCTCGGCGTCGGTCAGGAGGGTCACCCTGGCCATCGTGGACGTGACCTTCGTCACCTCACCGACGAGGCTGCCGGAGGCGACGACGGGATCGTGGAGCCGGACGCCCTGGTGTTTGCCTGCTTCGACCACGATCGACTGGTCGAACTGGCTCAGCGGCCGTCCGGCCACACTCGCGAAGACAGGCCGGTAGCCCTCGGGGTACTTCGCGGTCTCGTAGTAGTGGAGCTCCTTCTGGAGGTCGACGTTCTGCTGGATCGCCGACGCGCTGGCGCCGTAGAGCTGGCGGTAGCGCTCGAGCTCGACCCGCAGCCTCGCGTTCTCGGAGCGGGCGACCGCGAGACCGTGGAAGTAGCCGTAGACGTCCTCGAACGGCCGCGCGACCCGGTTCGCGCCGACCTCGAACGGGCGCAGTATCGTGGCGCCGCCGCTCTGCGTCCGGTGGAGGAAGCCGCCGGGGCTCTCGCGGAAGTAGATCGTGATCAGCGCGAGCGAGAGCAGAACGAGGACTCCCATGGCGATCCGCCGGGTGAGGGCGTTTCGGCTGCGGGAGGCGAGCGGCGTGGACGAAGGGCGCTGGACGGACGAGCCCAGGACCGCCAGCCGCGGGTTGCTGGCGCGGGTACGAGGCACGAGCTGAGGCTAGAGGTTAGCGCCCGCGCCGGAGTAACGGAACCTACGAATAGCGGCGGTGGTTGTTTCGCCGCGCGCGGGCCGAGCGGTGGATGGCCTCGAACTCCTCGAGGCTGCGCCCGGAGCCGACCGCGACGCAGGTGAGCGGCGACTCGGCGAGGTGGACCGGCATCTGCGTCTCGTGGCGGAGCCGCTCGTCCATGTTCGTCAGCAGCGAGCCGCCCCCGGCGAGGACGATGCCGCGGTCCATGATGTCGGCCGCGAGCTCCGGCGGCGTCTTGTCCAGCGTGGATTTGATCGCCTCGATGATCTGGCTCACGGGCTCGTCGAGCGCGCGCCGGACCTCCTCGCTCGAGAGGATCACCGTCTTCGGGAGGCCGGTGAGCATGTCGCGCCCGCGGACCTCGGCCTGCAGCTCGTCGCGCATGTCGAACGCCGAGCCGATCTCGAGCTTGATCTCCTCCGCGGTCTGCTGGCCGACGAGCAGCTTGTACTCGCGCTTGATGTGGTTGACGATCGCCTCGTCCATCTCGTCGCCGCCGACGCGCAGGCTCTGGCTGACGACGATCCCGCCGAGGCTGATCACCGCGACCTCGGTCGTGCCGCCGCCGATGTCCACGATCATGTTCCCGGTCGGCTCGGCGACTGGAAGGCCAGCGCCGATCGCGGCCGCCATCGGCTCCTCGATCAAGTACGCCTGGCGGGCGCCGGCGGACAGCGTCGCCTCCTCGACCGCGCGCTTCTCGACGCCGGTCACGCCTGAGGGGACGCAGACCACGACGCGCGGGTGGGCGAAGCGGTGCTGGTGGACCTTCTGGATGAAGTGCCGGAGCATCTGCTCGGTCACGTCGAAGTCGGCGATGACGCCGTCCTTCAGCGGCCGGATCGCAGCGATCGTGCCCGGCGTGCGGCCGAGCATCCGCTTCGCCTCGACCCCGACGGCGTGCACCTCGCCCGAGCGCTGGTCGATCGCGACGACGCTCGGCTCGGAGAGGACGATCCCGCGACCGCGGACGTAGACGAGCGTGTTCGCCGTGCCGAGGTCCACGGCCATGTCGCGGCCGCCCCAGCCGGTGATCGAGTTCAGAAAGGCCATCAGCCCGCCGAGTCTAGCTGGCTTTTCCGCGTAGAACCGAGCGTCTCGCCTCGCGGCTCGCGCTCGAGACACGGCGCGCGCGGCCACTCCGGGGTCTGACCCCGCCCCTGTCCCGAGCGGCTGGTGGTTCTGTGCCGAAAGGTGCGCGCGGTGCGCGCCGTCCGGCTGGCCGGAAAGAACGGTTCGCGGGACGCACCGTGGCGCACCGAACGAGGCGCCATGGGAGTTCCCGCGGGATTCAGGACGAGGCCGGTACGGCCGCGGGTGGGGTCTGACCCCGGGGGTGGCCCGAGCGGCCGGTGGAACCGTGACGAAGGCTCCCCACGCTTCGCAGCGCCGCTGCTTCGGCCTACGTCGGCGATCAGCCCAAGCCGTAGGCGCCCGGGAAGCGCTCCGCGAGCAGGCGGACGAGGACCGCCGCCGGGAGGCCGACGACGTTGAGGTAGTCGCCCTCGATCCGCTGGACGAGGGCGGCGCCACGGCCCTGGACGGCATAGCCGCCGGCGCGGCCCTCCCACTCGCCGCTCGCGACGTACGCGGCCAGGTCGCGCGGCGCCAGCGGCCGGAACGTGACCCGCGTCTCGTCGTGTGCGACCGTCTCCCACGCAGGCGTGACGAGCGCGAGGCCCGAGACGACCTCGTGCGTGCGGCCGGAAAGTGCCTCGAGCATCGCCTCCGCTTCCTGCGCTGTCGCCGGCTTTCCGTAGATCCGCCCGTCGAGCACGACCTCGGTGTCGACGCCGAGGACCGGACGCTCCCCGGCCTCGCTCGCTACCGACCTCGCCTTCGCGAGCGCGTGCTCGCGAACGAGGTCGATCGGCTCGGCGCCCGGGCGTTGCGCCTCGACGTACCGCGGTGCGACCACGTCGAAGGGAAGGCCCAGCTGCTCGAGGATCGCGCGCCGCTGAGGCGATGTCGAAGCGAGGAGGAGCGGCGCGGCCGGCGGCGCGCTCATCGCCTGCGCGCCACCCAGATCTCCTCGGAGGGCCACTGCCGAGCCCACTCGGGCGTGACGTAGTCGTAGTAGCGGTGGAGATCCGCCGTCGGAGAGGCCTGCAGCTCGACGAGCCGCTCGATCTCGAGCTCGTTCGTGCGCAGGACGTCGATCCACTCGCCGTGACCTAGATGGAACTCCACGCCCTCGTCCCGCCAGTCCAGGCGGTGCAGCCCGAACTGGGGGCGGTGGAGCCGCTCGTCGGCCGGGCCGCGGTCGGGCATGCAGAGGACGACGAGGGTCGAGTTGCGCAGGAAGACGAGCCCCCCGCCCGGCCGCAGCAGCCTCGCGGCCTCAGGGATCCAGCGGTAGGGGTCGACCCAGATCGACGCGCCGTACTCGGTGACGACGAGGTCGGCGGATGCGCCCGGCAGCCCGGTCGCGGCGGCGTCCGCCTCGACGAGCGGGAACTCGATGCCCGTCTCCCGCATGAGGCGGCGCGCCGAATCGAGCTGGGCCGGCGTCACGTCGACCCCGATCGGCCTCGCCCCGCGCTGCGCGAGCCACGCCGACAGGTACGCGGTGCCGCAGCCGAGCTCGACGACGTCCAAGCCGTCGACGTCGCCGAGGATCTGCAGCTCCGACTCGGGCAAGTCCCAGACCCCCCAGGTGATCTCGTCCGCCGCCCACTTCCGGCGGGCCTCCTCGTCGGTGTACTGCGCGTTCGCCCTCGTCCAGACGTCGCGGTTCCGGGCGGCGTCCTCAGACCAGCCCATCGGGGAACCAGAGCGCAACCTCGCGCTCGGCCGACTCCGGCGAGTCCGAGCCGTGGACGAGGTTGTCCGGCATCGCGAGCGCAAGGTCGCCGCGGATCGTCCCGGCCGCGGCATCGGTCGGGTTCGTCGCGCCGATCGTCGTCCGCGCCACCGCGATCGCGGACTCGCCCTCGAGCACGAGCGCGAGCGTGGGCGCCAAGGTGATGAAGTCCACGAGCTCCCCGAAGAAGGGCTTCTCGATGTGCTCCGCATAGTGCCGTTCCGCGAGCTCGCGGTCGACGCGGAGGAGCTTCGCGGCGCGAATGTCGAGCCCGCGGCGCTCGAAGCGCGAGAGGATCTCACCCGCGAGCCCGCGTTGCACCGCGTCGGGCTTGATCAGGACGAGTGTGCGCTCCGCCGCCACGGAGCGCCGAGTCTACTCAGCCCGCCGCCGGCTACGCCGCTGCGCCGGGAGCGGCGGCAGCTCGAGCGTCGCCGGCGTTTCGATCGGCGTGGCGCAGTACGGGCAGATCTGCCAGAGCGCCTCGAGCGGGGACTTGCAGGTCGGGCAGGCCTGCTTCAGCTTCGTCGTGCAGACGGGACAGACGAGGAACGAGGGCTCGACCTCCGCGCGGCACACCGGACAGTGGAGGTCGCGCCGCGCGAGCCGCTCCTCCATCGCCCGGATCTCGAGCTCGCGCTCGCGCACGTCCTCGATGTACTCCGGCGGCCGGAAGAGCATGTAGATGAGCGGGCCGATGAACGGCGGGATCAGCCCGAGGAGCGTCGCGGTGCCGACGAGCCACGGGTCCTCGATCCGCCTGCGCGCGTCCTTGTAGACCCAGTAGGCGGACGCGAGCCAGAAGACCGCGACGAAGAACAGCGTCAGGTTCTTGATCACGAGCCACGTGCCCGAGTGGAAGAAGTCGTGGACGCCCCCGAAGGTCGAGGCGGGGACGAGGGCGCTGGCTGTCACAGGAGCACTTTTCCGAGCAGATAGCCGGCGCCGAACGCGACCGCGACGACCGTCAAGAGGACGAACGCAGCGAGCACGAAGACGCCGAGCCTGTCACCGACGTGCGGCATCGTACGTTTTCTAGACGGACGGAGTGAGATCGGCAAGTAGGTAAAGCGAGCCCGTGACGAGCAGGTCTCCGTCCGGGCCTGCGAGCTCGCGCGAACGGGCGAGGGCGGCCGCCGGACCGGGTCTAACCTCGACGAGAGCGAAGTGTTTGCGCGCGTGGTAGGCAAGCTCCTCGGCCGGGAGCGAGCGCGGGTTCGACGAGGCCGTGGCGACGAAGGTGCGGCCCGCCCGGGCCAGCCGGGCGAGCATGCCCTCGACATCCTTGTCTCGAAGGATCGAGACGCAGAGGACGTAATCCCGGTCGGGCAGCCGCTCGAGCAGCCACTCGACCGCCTCGGGCGTGTGCGCGCCGTCGCGAATCTCCCGCCCGCGCCGCTCGAGCCGCCCGGGGAGCGAGACGGCGACCTCCCGCTCGACCGGCCGGCCGAGGAACGCGGCGGCGGCTTCGCGCGCGCCGCCTTCGATCGTGCGGTTCGCGGGCACGAGGTAGGCCCACTCCGGATCGCCGAGGACGACGACGGCGCCCGGCCTCGCGACCGCGAGCTTCTCGCGAGCGATCTGCTCGCGCGTCGAGCCGAGCACGTCGGTGTGCTCGAGGCCGACGTTCGTGAGCAGGACGACCGTCGCGTCGACCACGTTGGTCGCGTCGAGGCGCCCGCCGAGACCGGCCTCCACGACGGCGACGTCCACCTCGTCCGCCGCGAACTGCGCGAGCGCGGCGGCCGTGAGCGCCTCGAACTGCGTCGCCTCGGTCGCCTCGGCGGCGGGGCGAATTCGCTCGAGCGCTCGCTCGAGTGTCCGGGGGTCGGTGTCGAGACGCTCGGCCCAGCCGCTGACGTGCGGCGAGGTGTAGGCGCCGGCGCGAAGGCCTTCGGCCCGGAGCAGCGCTGCGATCGTTCGCGTCGCGGTCGACTTCCCGTTCGTCCCGACGACGTGAATCGCCGGGAACGCACGCTCAGGATGCCCCAACAGCTCGAGCAGCTCGTGCATCCGCTCGAGCCCGAAGCCGCCCTCGGGCCACGGGCTCAGCGACTCGATCCAGGCGACGGCCGAGCCGCGAGCCGTCACGTCCGGAGCAGCCATGCGCGTCCCGGCCGCCGGGAGAGATCGGCACGAACCCGGCACACGAGCAGCTCCCGGCGGCCGCTACCGTCGTTCCTCCCCGTGGGTGGGTGGGGGCTAGGGACGGGTTCGCGCAGCACCGAGCGAAACCGGCCCCTTATCGGGTCAGCGCCTCGAGCTCGCTGCGATAGCGGGCGAGCTTCTCGCGCTCGGCCTCGACGACCTCGGCCGGCGCGTTCGCCACGAACCGCTTGTTGGCGAGCATCTTCTCGGCGCGCTCGACCTCCTTGCTCAGCCGCTCGATCTCGGCGGAGGCGTCGGCGCCGTCGACTCGCGCCCGTTCCGGCCTCACGACCGCTTCGAAGATCCGCAGCTCGTCGCCCTCGAGCGCGACGCGCACGCCGCTGCGCCGGAAGATCAGCGCGGCCTCCTGAACCCGGTCGAGCGCGTCGAGCGCTCCGCCGAGCTCGGGCTCAGGCTCGGGCCACGGCGCCACGATCAGGCGCGTCGTCCGCGCCGGCAGCTGCGACCAGATCTCCTCCGTCACGTGCGGAAGCACGGGATGGAGCAGCTTCAGGAGCCGCTCGAGCGCCGCGAGCGCAGTGGCCCGCGTGGCCTCCTCCGCGAGCCGCGGCTTGATCGCCTCCGCGTACCAGTCGCAGAAGTCGTCGAATGTGAGGCGATAGAGCCGCTCGACGGCGTGCGCGAAGTCGAACCTCGCGAGATCGGCCTCCACCTCGGCGCGGGTCGCCTCGAGGCGCGCGAGGATCCAGCGCTCCTCGATCGTCGTCGGGCGTACCGCAACCTCGGCCTCGCCCGAGCCGAGCAGGAGCCGCGCCACGTTCCAGAGCTTGATCGCGAGCTTGCGGCCCTTCTCGATCGGTCCGTGCGAGAAGCGTACGTCTTGCGCCGAGGTCATCTCGAGCAGCCCGTAGCGCGTGGCATCCGCGCCGTACACGGCGATCATCTCGCTCGGGTCCTTCCCGGTGCCGAGGCTCTTCGACATCCGCCGGCCGTCGGGCGCGAGCAGCGTCGAGTGGATGATCACGTCGCGGAACGGCACCTCGCCGAGGAGCTCGAGGCCGGAGAAGATCATCCGGTTCTCCCAGAGGCGGATGATCTCGCGCGACGTCGTGTTCACGTCTCCGGGGTAGAAGGCGCGCAGGTCGGGCGTCTCTTCGGGCCAGCCGAGCGTGGCGAACGGCCACAGCGCCGAAGAGAACCACGTGTCGAGCACGTCCTCGTCGCGGACGAGCTCGTTCGAGCCGCACTCGGCGCACGCCTCCGGCTCCGTCTCCTCGACCGTGACGTGACCTTCCGGGCAGTACCAGACCGGAAGCTGGTGCCCCCACCAGAGCTGGCGCGAGATGTTCCAGTCGGGCGCGTTCTCGAGCGAGTCGATCGCGAACCGGTGCTGCGACTCGGGGTGATAGCGGACGCGCCCCTCGCGCAGGGCCTCGAGCGCGGGCTCCTTGAGCTCGGCCATCGAGCACCACCACTGGAGCGAGATCAAGGGTTCGATCCGAGACTGGCAGCGC
>Ga0066709_100003506_pt1 | contig 12079 bp, 7 predicted proteins | sample GraSoiAngelo_158_FD_79665 | JGI IMG/M metagenome (GOLD analysis project Ga0066709, IMG submission 79665) | Grasslands soil microbial communities from the Angelo Coastal Reserve, California, USA - 14_1009_16_30cm | ecosystem: Environmental > Terrestrial > Soil > Grasslands | place: USA... | reverse complement strand
TCACCTCGCGCGCCAGGCGCGCGCAGAAATCGACGATCGCGCCATCCCGGGATTTGCCGCGGCGAAGCTGAGGCTGCAGCGTGACGCGCCAGAGCACATCGGCGCCTTGAGCGGAAAGGTGCGCCAGCAGCCCACCGGCAAGCAGTTGATGCGGACCCCGGCTGCAGCGCGGATCGCTCGCGCCCAGCCCCAAGGCAGCGCCGATGAGCACCGCCGGTCGGGTAAGCCGTTCATAGGGTCCGAGTGCGCGCATGGTTCGTCTTCGGTCCGAACACTGGGTAGTTGGAACATTTTAGACCGATATGGAAGACGGGGTTCGTGTGCGCGCCGCGACTTGCTCATTAATTCACGCCGCCTACCAGACCGGGACGCCCGGCACGTCGGGCGCGGGCCCGTCCTCGATCGCCTTCGATTTTCCGTTCTCGTCGACGCAGACGATCCTGCGAACAGGTTTCGCCCTCATTCTTCGAACTTCGCGCCCATCATGACGAAGGCCATGAGGCTTCCGCTCCCCGGATTGGTCCAGCCGTGCCAGTTGCCGAGCTGCACTACGACATCGCCCGGCTTCATGACGCGCTCGCCGTCGTCCAGGAGCAGCACGCGCTCGCCTTCGAGAAGGATGCCGTAATCGACGGTCGCCGACTTGTGGACGGGCGAGCTGTAGGCGTTCTGTCCACCGCGGTCCCAGGTTCCGCCCGGCCTTCGCCGCGGCGCGTGCAGGGACACGGCGGAAGCGTCGCGTGCGGGATCGTAGTCCTTCGGCCGTCCCGCAGACTGGACGATGCGCAGATGCCCGCCTTTTTCCGGGGGCTCGAAGTGAAACGGCAGCTTGCCGTCGTCGCGATCGCCCGAAATGACCGCGGGGCAGCTGTGGAATACCCAGATGTCGGTCATGCCGGCCCTCGCGCTGACCGCGCCCGGATTGACGTTCGGCGCCGCGCTGTCGAACGGCACTCGTGACTTTCCCTGCGCGTCGTTTCCCGTGACCACGCGCCGGATGGGCCGCAGCTTTTCCGTCATGGGGTTCTATTCAATCCAGCTTCAGGTTCGCCTGCCTCACGATCGATGCGTATCGGTCGTTCTGTCTCCTCAGGAACTCGGCGTACTCCTCGGGCGTGTTACCCGAAGGCTCCTGGCCCAGGGCGAGGAAGCGTTCCCTGATTTCGGGAATCTCGAGGATCTTGCGGACTTCCCTCGAAAGCCGCCCGGAAATTTCGCGCAGTATTCCCGCGGGCGCCATCAAGCCGATCCAACCGGACATCTCGTAGCCGGGCAGGTCGTCGGCGATGGTCGGCAGCTCGGGCATGGCCGCGGAGCGCTTTGCGCTCGACACGCCAAGCGCTCTCAAGCGACCCGATTTCACGAAGCTGATGACGCCGGGCACGGTCTCCATGGTGTAGGCGACCTGGCCGCTCACGAGGTCCGCAACCGACGGCGAGCTGCCCTTGTAGGGCACGTGCACCGCGCTGACGTTCGCCATCGAATTGAACAGCACCGACGCCAGATGGCTGGACGCGCCGGACCCGGACGAGGAGAACGAATACTTTCCGGGATTCGCGCGCAGCAGGGCGATCAGCTCCGGAACGTTCTTCGCCGGAACCCAGGGATTGACGACCAGCACGTACGAATTGACCGCGAGCAGGCTGATCGGCGCGAAATCCTTCAGGGGATCGTAGGCCACCTTCTGAACGTTCGGGCTGATCGAGATCGGTCCGCTCGAGCCCGCCAGCAAGGTGTATCCGTCCGCGGGCTGCTTGGACGCGAACTCCGAGCCGATCGTTCCGCCCGCCCCGGGCTTGTTGTCCATCACGAGCGGCTGCCCGAGCACGGGGACGAGCTTCTCCGACACCATGCGCGCCGCCAGGTCGGTAGCCTGTCCCGGCGGCCAGGGGATGATCACCCTGATCGGGTGGTTGGGATAGCTTTGCGCGAAGGCCGTGCTCATGCAGGCGAATGCAAGCAACGCGGCGAGGCGGACGGAATTTTTCATTAGAGTTCCTGCTCGGGGTCCGGTGCAGACCGGAATGGTAGCGTAATCGGGCGGCTTGGTACCCTGCAACCGGATATCATTCGCCCGCAGCGATGACCGAGCGCAGCGGCCGCACCGAAAGCAGGGCGAAGCTCGCGGCTTTCGCGAGCACCGCGGAGCTCGCTCGACGCACGGCCTACGCAGCGTCGTTCGCCTTCCCCATTCGAGTCAGACTGATGTTTTGGATCTGACGGGAGCAGCGAACGACGCCTGCGCCTACTTCATATGATCGTCTACTTGTCCTTGATGAAACCGTGTTTGACCAGCCGCACATCCTCGTCCCTGACGAGCCCGATTCCCGGAGCGTGATACTTGTACTCCTTTGCGAGAAGCTCGATTCCCGAGGTCTCCTTCACCTTCATGCATCCGGAAAACGTCCCCGCGGGCGTCTTGCACGTCTCCGTAAGGCTCTCGATCTCCGCTCGGTCCATCGCCACGCCGGGCGCGAGCTCCTGGTAGTACTTCATGTTCAATTTCGGCGTTCCGGGCATCATCAGGCCGGCCCGGTTGCCGTTCACGCCGGCGAGCCACGAGCCTTCGCGCTTGACCACCTTGCCGTTTTCATAGAATTCCACGTCTTCCCCAAAATAGAAGACGTCCTTCGTTTGCGGGCATATGGCGAAGTAATTCCTCGCGATCTCGTGCAATTTTCCGTCCTTCCATTCTTTCTCCTCAACGACGCGGGTGTTGACTCCATCGACCATCTTGGTCTCGCTGAGAACGGTGATCTGGAGCTTCGTGTCGCCTCCTTCCAGGACGAGCTGAAAGCCAGGCTCCAGGACGAAGTACGGATTGCGGCCCGTCGTCGCCATGTTGCAGCTTGAGATGGCGAATTCGTCCTGCCAGTCGGACTTCTTTCCCTTGCTCTGCCCCCACGCCGTTGAAAATGCCAGAACCGCGACCGCGGCGAGAATGATTTGAACCGTATGCCTATTCATTGAATGTCCTCCTTCGTGTAAAAGATTCATGCTCTCGGTCCTTCAATACCAGATCTTGGCAATCACGCTGAGGCCTCTGTCGTTGCGGCGGAACGTGGGGTTGTTGGGGTCGCCCTCCTCGAGGCGGAATGCCTTTCCGGGGAAGAACCAGCCCGCTCTCAGATCCAGGCCGAGGCGCTGGATGCCGAACAAATTGCGGAACCCGAGCACGACGTCGAGCTCGCTTCCGACGTCCTTGCGCAGCTGCGAATCGTCCTGGCTCATCAGAGCCGTCACGCCCGAATTGCGGACTTCGTCCGCGGTCTTGTCCAGGCGGTAGCGATGGTAGACGAGGTCGACCGAGGTGGTCGGGGCCGGCCGAAATCCGAGGCCCAGGGTGAAAATCTTGAGGTTGCTCAGTTCCGGGTCCAGCGCCTCGCCGTACGCCCTGAGCTTGGAAAAACCGGCGAGACGCGTTTCGTTCGACTGCAGGCCGGTTTGACGGAACTCGGTGTTCCTGTTGTCGTTGGGGTCGCCGTCTCCGGACCCGAACGCATAGCCCAGGGTGAAGTTCGGGGACAGCGGGAGATCCAGATACCGATACGTGAGGCCGACATCGAATGCACGGCCCCAGAAGCGCCGCGAAAGCTCGTCCGAGCCGCGCAAGTAGGCAAGCTCCGTCCAATAGCTCAGTTCCTCGGACGGCACACCATAGACGCGCGCGCCCATGAGCCGCGGCTGGCCTTCCCGCAGGTCGCGGTCCTTGCGGACAATCGTGTAGCCGGCCACTTTCATGTCCTCGATCCCGCGCTCCTCCGCGTACACCATGTAGGTATCGATTCGGTCCTTGGTTTCCCGGCCGATCAAAGCCAGGTCCGTCCGGACTTCTCTGCCCGCGAGCGCCTCTACCCGGAGAGTGCCTCGCCTGAGGGTGACGCTGACGACGTCCATCGAAGTGTCGTAGAGCCAGTGACGCTCGTCCTCGTAATTCCGCCGGCCGACGTTGAACTCGAACGGAGCGGTGATGCCCCTGATCGTCACAAAGGCCTGATCGATGAGGAGCGAGGTGTACCTTGTCTGGGCGATTGCCGTTTCACCGTTCGGAAGAGTGACGCTCTTCTCTTCGTGCACGGGGATTTCCTTGTCCAGGACCATCTCCAGGGTCGTGATCATCCAATCCGTGGGACGGTAGATGATCAGGCCGTTCAGCTGCGGCTTCAGGACGAGCGAGTTGTCCCGTACGCGCGTGTTGAGATCCGGGTCCCGGCGGTAGGTGATCTCCGACTCGCTGCCGATCGAATACTGGTACGCCAGGCGTTGAGGCAGCTCCCACGGCAGGGCTCCGGGCAGGCGATGCCGTGACGTGACGCCGTCGGACGAGGGCGGGAGTGCCGCTTCGGGGGAGCGCTGGGGCAGCTGGAATTGCGCCAACCGAATACCGCTCCCGCCATCCGCGCCCTGGCGCTTGAAGGGACTCGGAAGATCGGGATCGCTCGGCCCGATCGTCTCGCTCCCCTGCGGGCGTCCCTGGAAGACGTCGGAGCGAATCAGGGGCGCGTCGGGGAGGACAGTCTCGCTCCTGTCGAATTTCACCTCGTTGGCGCAGACGGGCAGGCTCGAGCCCAAGGTGACAGCGAGCGCCGTCGACCACCCCGCGCAAGCTGATTGCCGATCCGCGCCGATCATTGTGCCCGCCTACGCGTCCTTCAGGCGGAGATCGTCTTGGCGTTGCGCCCCCGACCCGATAACCAGAGCCGGCATGACGAACAAGGTGAACAAAGTGGATGCGACAAGGCCGCCCATGATGACGATCGCGGTCGGCTGCACGATCTCGAAACCGGGGGCCCGCCCGAGGAGGACAATCGGCAGCAAGGCGGCGATGATCGCCGCGGAGCTCGCCAGGATGGGTGTCAGCCGTTCCCGCGCCCCGCGGACGACGAGATCAAAACCAAACGGCACGCCTTCCTCTCCCTCGAGACGCTGATAGCGATTGATCAGCAAGATGCCGTTCCTGGCGGCGATGCCGAGCACCGCGAGAAACCCGATGATCGACCCAAGCGAGATCACTCCGCCGCCCGCCAGCGCTCCCAGCACTCCGCCGGCGAGAGCCGCCGGGATGGCGAGGAAAGCGATCAGCGCCAGGCGCCAGCTTCGGAAGCAGGCCTGCAGCAGCAGGAAAATCCCGATCACCGCGGCGGCGGCTACGCCCAGCATGTGCTGCTCGGCGCTTTCCCGCTCGGCGTATTCGCCCAGGAGCTCCGGGTGATGCTCGAGCGGAAACTGGATTTTCTCGAGCTTGTCCTCGACTTCGTCGATCACGGAACCCGGATCGCGCCCGGCCACGTTGGCCACCACGTCGACGTAAGGCGCGATGGCCTCGTGCTTGATGACCATGGGAGCCGACACCATCTTCACGTCGGCGATATCGCCCAGACGCGCGTAGGTGCGGTCCGACTTTCCGATCCACAGATCGGCAAGATTGTTCAGGCTCTGGCGCGCTTCGGGCGCGCCAAGGACCACCACCTCGTAGATCTTCTGCTCCTTGAAGAGAAAGCCGACGACCAGGCCGGAGAACACCGTCGCCGTAGCGCGCCGCACGTCGCCGGGTTTGACGTTGGCGGGACCCGCGGCATCCAGGTTCACCTTGACCTGCACCGTGGGCTCGTCCACCTGGCCCTCGGCACGCAGATCGACGATCCCGGCGATGCCGGAAAGCGCCTGCCTGACCTCCTCGGCCTTCTGATTCAGGACTTCGCGCTTCGGACCGTAGATGCGCACGACGATCGCCTTGTTCGCGCCGGTCAGCACTTCGCCGACTTTGTCGCGCAAGTAGAATTGCACGCTGTGTTCGGCGCCCGGGTATCCGGCCACCGTCTCCCGGATCGCGGCGATCGTCTTGTCGTAGTCGGCTTTGGGATCGATGCCGACCCAGATCTGGCTCGAATTGATGCCCACGACCTGGTCCCCCGTTATCGCGCGCCCCACGTGGGCGCCGACCGAGCGCACTCCGGGAAGCGATCGCAACTCGTCGCTGACCCGGGAAGTCATCCGGTGGGTCTCGGTGTGCGAGGTGCCGGGTGCGGTGGACCAATTCACCAGCAGGCTCCTCTCCTTGAAGGAAGGCAGCAAGGATTGCCCGAGCAAGGGCAATACGCCCACGCCGGCCACCACCACGACGCCGACGGCAATGAACGCCTTGCGCGGCGCAGTGACGATGCGCTGGAGAACCGCGTCGTATTTGCCGAGAAGCCAGACGGCGACGGGTGACTCACGATGCGCGCGCGACGCTTCGCCCCGCAGCAGCAGGCTCAACGCCGGCGTCACGGTCAGGGCAACGATCATCGACGCCAGCACCGCCAGCACGTAGGACCAGGCCAGCGGTTCGAAGAACGCACCTGACATCCCGCCCATGAAGAAGATGGGCGTGACGGCGAGTATGACGATCAGAGTGGAGTAGAGAGCGGCGCTTCGCGTCTGCAGCGTCGTCTCACGGATGAGGGTCGCAACCGACGCACCGTCCTGTTTTCGCTCGCGCAGCCGTCGCAGCAGCGTTTCCACGTCGACGACCGCGTCATCGATGACCACGGCGAGCGCCACGACCAGGCCCGCGAGAATCATGGTGTTGATCGTCGCGCCGGTCAGGTACAGGGCGATCACGCCGGCCACCAGCGCCACCGGGATCGACACGACGCTGACCAGTGCGCTGCGCCAATCGAACAGGAATGCGCCTATGACCAGGATGACGAGGAGCGCGCCGATGATGATCGCCAGGGTCAGATTGGAGATCGAGTCCTCGACATACGTCGCCAGGCGGAAGACGCTGGTGTCGATCTGTACGCCGGGAAGACCGCGCTTCAACTCGGCGAGCGCACGGTCCACTTCGCGCGTGACTTCCAGGGTGTTTGCGGCCGGAAACTTCTCGATGACGAGCATAAGGCCAGCACCGTTCTTGACGACCGCGTCACCGATCAGCGGGGGGTGCGCAAAGCTCTGCTCGGTGACCTCGCCAAGGGACATCAGCTTGCCGCTCAGCATCAAGTGAAGCGGCGAAACGGGCACCTTTGCCATGTCCTCCGGCGCCTCGATCGGCATCGAGTGTTGGACGCCCAGCCTCTGATTGGGGTTGTCGATCCAGCCGCCCGTCCCGGGCGACGATCCCTTCAAGAAAGACAGGGGAGACACCCACAAAGCGTCTCCGGCCGCGGCGATGATGTCTTCCTGCATCACGCGGGCCTCGTGCAGTCGATTGGGATCGATCTGCACATGCAATTGCCGTAGGCGCTGGCCCCAGATCGCCACGTTGGCTACGCCGGGCACGCCCAGCAACCTCGGCTTGATCGTCCAGCGGGCGAGCAGCGACAGCTCCGTGGGTTCGACCTTGTCCGATGTAATCCCGACCATCATGAAGCGGCTCGTAGCCGACAGGGGTTGCAGTATGACCGGAGGCTGCGCGACGTTCGGCAGGGTATACGCCAGGGTCAGGCGCTCCTGGATCATCTGCCGCGCTCTCATGATGTCGGTTCCGCGATTGAAAGTGAGCAAGATCGACGAAAGACCGCTCACCGACTCCGAGCGGATCGATTTGAGCCACGGCACGCCGCTCAGCAACTCCTCGAGATTGAGGGTGATCAGGCTTTCCACCTCCGCGGCGGACAGCCCGAGCGCTTCGGTCTGAACTTGAACGACCGGAGGCGCGAACTCGGGGAAGACATCGACGGGCATCTTCTTGACCTGAATGGTCCCGAACACGACCAGGGCCGCGGCGACACCCAACACCAGGAAGCGGAACTGCAGACTCGAACCGATGATCCAGCGAAACATATTCTTAAACCTCCGTCCGTGCCTCGATGAGTTTGCCTATGCGCCGTTATTTCTTGAAGATCTCGGCGCCGTACAGCATTGCCGCGCCTACGGTGACTATCGGGGTGCCGACGGCCGGGCCCTCGGACAGCACCGCCAGATTGCCTACGATGCGCTCGACGCGGATGCTCTGGCGTTCGAATGTCAGCGGTTTCGGGTTGACGTACGCCCAGGCGGCCCCGTTCCCGTCGTAGTAAACGGCCCCGTAGGGCACGATCTTCTGCTTTTCGCTGCTGCCCGCGAGCTGCAGCTCGACGCGCATCCGATCGTTCACCGTCAGGCCATGATCCTTGCCGGGCACCACGTAGTACAGAGACAGCATCGAGCGCTTCATGTCTTCAAGGGGCGCCATCCCGGATGGGCGCGCCAATACCTCGCTGCCGGGCTTGTCGCGCGTGGCGAGCGGCAGCACGCGCGCCGGCTTGTCCTTCGCCAGTCTGTCCCACTCTCCCGGGGACAGCGTCACGAGCACCCAGAGCTCTCCGGTGGGCGATGCCTTGGACAACACGGGCTGCGGCTCGAGCGGAGCCGCGACCTTCCCGAAACCCCCGAATACGCCGCCGGCCGGCTTCGGCACGGGCCGCTGCTCCAGGGGAGGCATGACCAGCCCGCTGACCATCTGCCTGCGAAAGACCGGCTCCTCGCTCACCTCGCCGGTCTTGATTCCCAGCCGTTCGGCCGCCTTCGCGCTCAGAACGACGCGCTTGGCGGAACTCCCGGGGATGCTCTCGAGCGTGACCGCAGCGCTCTTGCCGGCCGGCTTCGATCCTCCCGGATCGGCGGCGCGCGCCGTGGCCGACGCCAGGCACAGTGCCGCCGCCAGGGCTACCAACCCGCCCTGAAACGTCTTATTCGCCCTTACGGTGGAATCTGCTTTCATTTGAGCACCTCTCGAAATTTCGTTTCGAACTCGGGATCGCTTTCTTACAGCGCAGGAACGACGCCGTCTTTGCCGATGATGAGAAAAACCCCCACATACCTGCCGTCCGCCGCCTTGTTCGCGCCGGCGAGGACGTGCGCTCCCGGTTTGATCAGGCTCTTGTTTCCGAGCGACATCCTGTGGACGGGCGCGTTGCGGGGCACTTCGACGTCGGTTTCGTCGTAGTCGGTGGGACCCCACTTGATCGAGATGACGCGGACCTCGATATCGTCGACCCAGCCGTGCGAGATGATGCTGTCGGGGGTCAGGTCCCACTTCTTGTGTCCCAGGGCGATGCCGCGCAATTCATCGTCGATGATCCGCAGCTCGAACCCCTTGTGCAGCCAGACCGCCGAATCCCGCACGATCGGGCTGTATTCGTCCATTTTCACCGCCGCTGCGCCGACGTAGGTTCCGAGATCGACATCGGTGAAGCGTCCCTTGCTCAGGGCGAAAATACTGAGGTTGTCCGGAAGCTCGATGCGCACGTCCTTGCCGTCGCGGGTCTTTACGACGATCGAGGGATTCCCCACCTCGCGGATGACCCCGCGGATGCGGTCCGGCTCCGGCTCTTCCGCGCGCGCGCCCAACGCCGAAACGATGAGTGCAGCGAGCGCCGCGAGATGCAATAGCGTGCGCATCCTGTCGTCTCCCTATCCCGGCACCGCTTGCGGGGGCAGATCGCCGACCCGCCTGCCGGTGCCGGATCCGAAGCGAAGGTACAGCGCCGGCACGACGAACAGGGTCAGCAGGGTCGAGGTGACGAGGCCGCCCAGAATCACGACCGCCATCGGATGCTCGATCTCGTGACCGGGAATGCTTCCGCGGGCAACCAGAGGCAGCAGCGCCAATGCGGTGCACAGCGTGGTCATCAGGATGGGTGAGAGGCGCTCGCTCGCCCCGCGCAGGACCAGCCCGAGGCCGAAGGGCTCGCCTTCCACCTCCTCGAGATGCCGGTAGTGCTGGAGCAGCAGGATACCGTTGCGCGCGGCGATGCCCAGCACCGTGATCATTCCGACCAGCGATCCGAGCGAAATGACGCGGTCTCCCGCGAAGGCCGCGAGCACACCGCCGACCAGCGCCGCCGGAAGGCCGAGAAAGATCAGGCTCGCCAGCCGCCAGCTGCGGAGAGACGCGTGGAGAATGAGGAAGATCGCGGCCGCAACCACAATCGCCGAAGCAAGCAGATTCTTCCGCGCGGCCTGGCGCTCCTTGTACTCTCCCAATAGCTGCGGGTAGTAGCCGATCGGGAAGGCGATTTTCTGGAGCCGGGCCTCGACTTCGCCGGCGACCGAGCCCAGATCGCGCCCCTTGACGTTGCCGTGAACGTCGATTCGCCGGGAATTGTTTTCACGCTTGATCTTGTTCGGGGTCGGCTCGATGCTGACGTCCGCCACCTCTGCAATCCGAACCCGCCCGCCGTAGGGCGTGTCGATCAGAAACTCGCGAATGTCATCCACATTGTTGCGTACCGACGGCGCCGTCCACACGAAGACGTCGTAGACCTTGCCGCCTTTGTGGATGTCGGTGACTTCAATGCCACTCATCAGAATGTTCACCACCCGGCGGATGTCGCCCGGCTTGATCCCGTAACGCGCGGCCGCTTCGAGCTTCGTCCTGACCACGATTTGCGGAACCCCGATCTGCTGCTCGGCATGCAAATCGATCAGGCCGGGGATGTCCTTCAGGGCCTGTTCCACCTCCTCCGCCTTTTGACGCAGGCCCGGGAGCTCGGGCCCGAATACGCGCACGACGATGGAATCGCCCGCTCCGGTCAGGACCTCCTTGATCCTCTCTTTCAGATAGGTCTGCACGTCGCGATAGAGCCCGGGATAACCGGCGACGGCGGACTCGACGCCGGCGCGTGTCGTGTCGTAGTCAACGTTCGGATCGACGCTGATCCAGTTTTCTGTGAAATTGATGCCGTAGGGCTCGTCTCCGCCGATGGCGCGCCCGATATGGGCGCCGAAGTTGCGCACCCCCGGGATGGCGCGGATCTCGCGGCTGGCGGCTTGCGTGATCCTGAACGTTTCCGGGTGCGAGGTCCCTTCGGCGGGGACCCAGTGCATCAGGAAATCCCTTTCCTTGAACTCCGGAAGCAGCGACGCCCCGAGGAACGGCCAGACCCCGAGGCCTGCGACGACGATGACGACCGCCGCGGCGACGGTCGCGCGCGGGTCCCGCACCACTCGCGAAAGGATCGCGCCGTAGTGCCGCTTGAGCCACGGGACGAGCGGGGACTCGTGCTTCTCGATGGCGGCGCGATTCAGCAGAACCAGGCACAGGGCCGGGGTCACCGTCAGCGCGACCACCATGGAGGCCAGCATCGCGAGGATGAAGGCGAGCGCGAGCGGCTCGAAGAACGCCCCCGCCAGCCCGCCCATGAAGAACACCGGCGTCACGGCCAATGCGATGATCAGCGTCGCCTGCCAGATTGCGGGGCGCACTTCGAGCGACGCTTCCAGGATGACGCGTGCCGTCGATTTGGCGCTTCCCGCCAGGCGGTGCTGGCGCAGCCGCCGCGCGACGTTCTCCACGTCGATGATCGCGTCGTCCACGACGGAACCCAGAGCGACGACGAATCCCGCCAGGACCATGGTATTGATCGTTGCGCCCATCAAATAGAGAACCACCCCGGCGGCCACCAGGGACAGCGGGATCGCGATCACGCTGATCAAGGCCACCCGCCATTCGAATAGGAAGGCGCCGAGGATGAGCACCACCAGGAGGGAGCCGATGATGAGCGCCAGCGTCAGATTGTGCATCGACGCCTCGATGAAGGTCGCCGGCCTGAAGATCGTCGAGTCGATCTCGACGCCGGGCAGACCCGGCCGCAATGCGGCGAGCGCATCCTCGATTCCCCGCGTGACGTCGAGCGTGTTGGCCCAGGGCAGCTTCTCGACGATCATCATCAAGCCGCGCTCGTCGTTGATGACCGAATCGCCGACCATCGGCCAGGTGTCCCACACCACGCTGCCGACATCCCCCAGCCGCGGCGGGTCGAGGCGCTTGGTTTTCAGGGCGATCGGCACCTCGGCCAGTTGTTCGACCGTAAGAACGGGTGACTCGGTGTGGATGACGAGCCTCTGGTTGGGGGTATCGATCAACCCGTCGACGCGGGCCTTCCCCCCGGAGCTGTACAGCAACATGCCGACGTCCAGGGCCTCGGAGGTGGTCTCCATGACCTCGTCGAGCGTGACGTTGTTGGCGCGCATCAGGTTCGGATCGACTTGCACCTGCAGGGACTTGATCCGGTCGCCCCACATGGGAATGTTGGACACGCCGGGGACCGACATGAGGCGGGACTCGATCGTCCAGTATGCGATCATCGACAGGTATATCATGTCGTAGTCC
>Ga0066709_100003503_pt1 | contig 12084 bp, 8 predicted proteins | sample GraSoiAngelo_158_FD_79665 | JGI IMG/M metagenome (GOLD analysis project Ga0066709, IMG submission 79665) | Grasslands soil microbial communities from the Angelo Coastal Reserve, California, USA - 14_1009_16_30cm | ecosystem: Environmental > Terrestrial > Soil > Grasslands | place: USA... | reverse complement strand
TATCTCCGACCGGCGGCACGCGCAGCGCGGGCCCCGCCACCACGGTGAACGTGTCCGACAGCACCGAGTCCCCCTCCACCCGAAGCAGGATGCGGTCGCCCACCTGGAAGTCCGTGGTGCGCGACTGGGCTTGGGCCCGGCCTGCGCCGAACAGCGCGATTGCGAGCGTCAGTGACAACAGGGAGCGGGTCATTCGACCGTCACACTCTTCGCCAGGTTGCGGGGGCGATCGACGTCGCACCCTCGCTGCACGGCGATGTGATAAGCCAGAAGTTGTAAGGGGATGACTGTGAGCACCGGGGAGAACAGCGGGTCGCAGGCCGGCACGCAGAGCTGGTGTTGGACGAGCTGGCCCAGATCGCCGTTCCCCTCGCTCGTGATCGCAATGATCCGGCCGCCCCGCGCCCGCACTTCCTGCATGTTTGAGACGACCTTCGGGTAAACGGGATCGTGCGGCGCGATGCAGACGACCGGCATGTTCGCGTCGATCAGCGCGATCGGCCCGTGCTTCATTTCGGCGGCGGGATATCCCTCGGCGTGGATGTAGGAGATTTCCTTCAATTTGAGCGCTCCCTCGAGCGCCACCGGGTAGTTGACGCCGCGCCCGAGGTACAGCGCGTTGCCGACGCCCGCGTACGCCTGGGCCACCTGCCGGACCTCCGGCTCGAGCGCCAACGCGCGGCCCACGAGCTCCGGCAGGCGCTCGAACTCGGCGACGAGCCGGCGGCCTTCGTCCACCGACATCAAACCGCGCTGGCGCCCCAGGTACAGGGAGAGCAGCAACAGGGCGACGACCTGCGACGTGAATGCCTTGGTCGACGCCACCCCGATTTCCGGCCCGGCGTGGAGGTAGATACCTCCATCCGCCTCGCGTGCGATGGAACTGCCGACGACGTTGACGATCCCCACGACCGTCGAACCGGCGGCGCGCGCGGCGCGCAGCGCTTCCAGCGTGTCGGCCGTCTCCCCCGACTGCGAGATCGCGATCGTCAGCGTGCCCGGAATCCGCAGCTGCCGACGGTAGCGGTATTCCGAGGCGTACTCGACGTCGACCGGGATACCGGCCAGCTCCTCGAGGGCATGGCGGCCCACCAGCCCGGAGTGCCACGACGTGCCGCACGCGACGATCACAATGCGCCGGATCCGCATGCATTGGCCGGGGGATAGATTGAGACCGTCGAGGCGTGCGAACCCCTCCCCGGGCAGGAGCCTGCCGCGCGCCGTGTGGTGCACCGTTCCCGCCTGCTCGCAGATCTCCTTCAGCATGAAGTGCGGATACGGCCCGAGGGCGAGCGCTTCGAGATCCCACTCGATGTCGTCCACCACACGATCCTGCTCGCAGGCGTGGCGGTCGAGCACGCGATAGCCGTCGGGCGTCAGGACCGCGATATCGCCGTCCTTCAGGTAGACGACCGAGCGGGTGTGTCCCAGAACGGCGCTCGCGTCGGAGGCGACGAAGTATTCACCGTCGCCAACGCCGAGTAGCACGGGCGAGCCGCGTCGGGCGACCACGACCTTGTGCGGCTCGGCGGCCGACAGCACCGCCAGGCCGTACGTCCCCTCGACGGGCGTGAGGGCGGCGATCACGCGGTCCTCGAGGCTGGCGCCTTCCGCCTCCTCGACGAGGTGGGCGAGCACCTCCGTATCGGTCTCGGTGGTGAAGCGATGGCCGGCGTGCTCGAGCCGCACACGGAGCACCTCGGCGTTCTCCACAATGCCGTTGTGCACCAGCGCGATGTCGCCGCGGCAGTCGCCGTGCGGATGGGCGTTGCCGTCGGTCGGGGCGCCATGGGTCGCCCAGCGCGTGTGCGCGATGCCGCACGTGCCGCGCGCCGGGTCGCGCGACAAGAGGTCGGCCAGCGCGGGAACCCGGCCCGCGAGCTTACGCGTGTGGAGGCCGCCGCCGTTCTGCACCGCCACGCCGGCCGAGTCGTAGCCCCGGTACTCGAGCCGCGCGAGTCCCTCGAGCAGAATGGGCGTCGCCTCTCGCCTCCCGACGTAGCCCACGATGCCGCACATGATCAGTGATCCTCGTCGCTCGGCTCGAGCAGCGTGCGCGCCTCAGCGTCGAGACCGAACTGCGCGAGCTGGGTCAGCGTCTCCAGCAGCACCTCGGTCGCGTCGTCGGACGGAATCCGTCCCCCGCAGCGGGGGCAGATGCCGCTCCCGTTCCCGTCGGCGGCGGTGTGTCGCGTGCAGCGCGTTTTCACCACGCCGGCCGACACTTCAAGATTGAGGCCCGCAGCGTCACCGCCGGGTCCGGAGGGACGCCTAGCACGATGCTTCACAACGGGTTAGGTCGCGTCGCCGTCAGCGCCGCGGGCCGCCCCTTTGCCCCAGGGTCGTTGCGTCGGCGCGTCACCACCCCGAGCGCCCGCGCAGCGTCGCCGTGGTCGGCCGCTCCCGCGGCACACGGCTTGCGCCCCCCCCCAGCGTCAACGCGAGGTCACGCATGAGCAACGATCCACCCCGACCAGGCACGCTACCACTCGTACTCGTGGTCGGGGATCGCGACGGCGCCCCCGGCTGGCTCGAGGAGGTCCTCGCGCCGAACGGGTTCGCCGTGCTCCGTTCCCCGGATGCCCGGCACGCGCTGGCCCGCGCGCGCGGCACACAGCCCGACGCGATCTTCATCGACGCCGTGCTTCCCGACATGAGCGGCCTCGAGTTGTGCCGATTGCTGCGGCAGGATCCCCGCGTGTGGGACAGCACGCCGATTCTCGTTACCACGCCGCACGCCCCGACACTGGAGCAGCGCCTCGCCGCGATGCGGGCGGGCGCCTGGGAGTGCATCGGTCGTCCTACGCAGGCTGAAGAGCTCATCTTGAAGGTCGGGGCCTACATGCGCGCGAAGCTCGACGCCGACCGCGCGCGGGCGGAGGGGCTGCTCGACCCCGCCACGGGATTGTACAATCGGCAGGGCATGGCGCGACGGGCGCGCGAACTGGGCTCGCACGCGGTCCGCCAGCACGGGGCCCTCGCGTGCGTCGCGTTCGCCCTCGATCTCGAGCCCGGCGCGGCCGGCGCTGGGGACGCCGCCGCAGCGACCATTCTGCGCTCGGTGCAGGCCTTGAAGGCTGCGCCCCGATTGTCCGATGTGGTGGGCCGGCTCGGCCCCACCGAGTTCGCCGTGATCGCACCGGCGACGGACGCGGCCGGCGCCATGAAGCTCGCGGAGCGGCTGCTTCGCGCCGTCCAAGAGATTGTGGGAGCGGCCCGGCCCGCGCTACCGCTGCAGGGAGTGCGTGTCGGCTACGAGGCGGTGACCAACCTCGGGTATACGCCGATCGAGCCGGTAGACCTGCTGGTCCGCGCCAGCGCGGCGCTGCGCCGCGGCACGCCCGTGGGCGGGGCGTCCTGGATCCGGCACTACGACGAGGGTGGTCCCCGCCCTCCTCCGCCCCCGCCCCCGCCCCCCGGACCCTCGCCCAGCTAGACGACGCGCGGGCCTGACGTCCGCCGGCCGTCCCCCTCGTCCAAGGCCTCGTAGCCCGGCAGGTAGTACGAGTAGTACGCGTAGTACCCGTAGGCGGCGCCGCGCGGGACGTCGTTCAACACCGCCCCGAGCATCCGGACCGGCAAGCGTTCCAGCACCTCGAGCTTGGCGCCGGCCACGTCACGGTGGCTGTGCCCGGTGCGCAGCACGAGCAGCAAGGTGCCCGTCACCGTTCCCAGGATGAACGGATCGACCCCTGCCGCGAGCGGCGGGCTATCGACCACGATCACGTCGTAATCCGGCCGCAGCGCCGCGACGAGGTCGCCCATGGCCGGAGAGCCGAGTACCTCGGGCGCCCGCTGCGTACGGGTGCCGCAACCGATGAGGGACAACCCGGGATACGGCGTCGCCTGCACGATCGGCTCGCGGCCCACGTCCCCCCGCAGGTAATCGACCAGGCCCGGCTGCCGGTTGACGTTGAAGCGGCGGTGCAGCACACCACGACGGATGTCCCCGTCCATCAGGAGGGTGCGGTGGCCGCCATCGGCGAAGGTGAGCGCCAGGTTGGCCGCCAGGAACGATTTCCCGTCGCCCGGCCCGGGGCTCGTGAGGGTGACGAGCAGCGGGCCAGCCGCCCCGTGCGCGTGCACGAGGTTGAGGCACACGCCACGCAGCGCCTCGACCACCTCGGCCGGGTCGTCCTTGGTGCGGAGGTGCGGCACGGCGCCCAGGATCGGCAGGCCGAGGTCGCGCGACACCTGCTCCGGGTAGCGCACCCGGGGGTCAACACGGTCGAGCACGACCGCGCCCACCACGCCGAGCCCGAGGCCGGCCAGGAGTCCCATCAAGAGCAGCCGCGGTGCCGTGTTCTTGACCGGGCGCTGCGGAACGATCGCGGGGTCGAGGATCTGGACGTCCGGCACCGTCGCCTCGGCCGAGAGCCGGGCCTGGTCGAAACGCTCCTGCACGGCCCTGAAGAGCTGATCCTTCAGGTCGGCGTTGCGGCGCAGCCGAGCCTCCTCGATCGAACGGCTGGGAATCTGACGGAGATCGCGGGAGGTGGCGCCCACCTGTCTCCCCAGCTCCGTTTCCCGGGTTGCCAGCTGCGCCACCAGGGCCTGCGCCAACGTCGGGATCGTGCGCTGCTCGAGCGCCGCGATCTCCGCGACGAGGTGCTGCAACGGGGGATAGGTGTCCGTGTAGTGGTACCGGAGGGCGCGCAGCTGCGCCTGCTTGTCGCTCAGCTCTTTCAACGCGTTCGACAGCTCCGGGGCGTGCGCGACCGAGCCGATGCCGGACAACGCGTCCACCGGCAGCCCGGCGTCCCCCGGGTGCGCGAGCAACCGCTCGATCGCGTCACGGTCGCGGCGCAGCTGATCGCGCTCGACTTGCATGTCGAAGAAGCTCGAGCGGACCGGGTCACGGGCTTCGGGGCCGGGGCCCCCCGCGGGCTGATCCGTCGGCAGCGTGATCGTCCGCGTGCGGAATGACTGCAGCGCCGTCTCCGCGTCATCAAGGTTGCGCTGCGCGGTCGTCAGCTGGTCTTCGAGGATCTTTGTCAGCTCGGTGAGCTTTTCGCGCTTCAGCTGGGCCGCCACCTCCACGTAGCGCTTGGTGACCGCGTTCAAGATATTTGAGATCAGAACCGGATTCGTCCCGCGCAGCTCCACCGCCAGGAAACTGCCGTTCAAGTCCTTGCGGACATCGAGCTCCTGGCCGAGCCGCAGGGCGGCGTCGCGCGGCGCCACCAGCGAGAACTCGACCGTGCGGCCGGCCGCGAAGGCGCCCGCCGCGAGCACCCAGCGCAAGCCGAACCGGCTGCCCACCGAGTCGCCGACACTGCCCCGCTCGAGCGTCATGCCGCCGGCCGAGGAGAGGGTGTACTCCCGACCCGAGGAGCTCACGCTCAGGCGATAATCACCCGGGCGGAACTCGTCGCTGACGCCGAAGGACGCGAACCCCGCCCGATCGCCGGGCGACCTGACTTCCAGGTACAGGCGCAGGTCGCGCACGACTTGGTCGAGCACGACGTACGACCGGAGCAGCTCGACCCAGGCATCGGCGTCGAGCAGCGCGCCCGAGCGGATCGGGCCCCGGGCGTCGGTGCTCGTACCGCCGCGGCGATCCGGAACGTCGATCACGACGTTCGCCTGGGCCACGTACATGGGGCGCATCACGCGCGTCGCCGCCAAGGCGGCCCCGAGGCCCGCGGCGGCCATGAGCATCACGACCCACTTGAAGCGCCATAAGGCGCTCGCGATACGTCGCCAATCGGGGCCCGCCTCTTCATCGGCCAGACTCGGGACGGGCGGCGGGGCGGCGCGCCGAACCGCCGCTGCAGCGGCGGACTGGGCGCGGATCGCCGGAAGGTGTTTCGGAATCATCGTGCCCCCTTTGTAGCAAGTCCGATACCGCGTGGCGACCAGAGCAGCCCTATTCCCCTCCCTGTGGCGCGCCTGCGATGTCGCAAATCGGTGCACAACACCATTTCCGGAGATGCAGGTTGGTGCAAGGGAGCCGGTGCCGACTCAGGTCCTCGGACCTCGCAACCTACGGTTTTCCCGCACAGGTCCGCCGCTGCTGCAATAGTGCGACACTCTGGCCCGATCCCTGCGTAGCAGCGGACCGGAGGTGACCATGACCACATCGATGGCTTCCAACAGCTCGGGCAGCGCGGCCGACCCGGCCGGACTAAGCGCACTCCTGCAGATCGGACCCGAGGCCAGGTCGCGCATCCGCATCTTGGTCGTCGACGACGAGCGCACGCTGCGCGAGAGCTGCGCCAGCGTGCTGGGCGGGGAAGGCTACGATGTGTCGGTGAGCGGGCGCGGCCAGGAAGCGCTCGAGCTGCTGAAGCGCCGGCCCTTCGACATCGTGCTCGCCGACCTCTACATGTCGCAGGTCGACGGGCTCGCGCTACTGCGGGCCGCGCTTGCGGCGAACCCCGACACGATCGTCATCGTGATGACCGGGAATCCCAGCGTCGAGTCCAGCATCGAAGCGTTGCGCCAAGGCGCGTGGGACTACCTGCCGAAGCCGTTCACCGCGCAGCATCTGCAGATCGCGATCGGGCGGGCCGTGCACACCGTGTTGGTCGGTCAAGAAACGCGCGAGCAGGAAGCGGTGCTCGAGCGGCAGCCCGCCGCAGGGGACAGGGTCACTCTGCTCGGCACCTCGACCGCCTTCCGGGCAGCCATCGAGTTGGCGCGCAAGGTCGCCCCGACGGACGCCTCCGTGTTCGTGACCGGTGAGAGCGGCGCGGGCAAGGAGTTGATCGCCCAATTCATCCATCAGCACAGCCGCCGCTCGAGCCGGCCGTTCGTGGCGGTCAACTGCGCGGCCCTCCCCGAGGCGCTGCTCGAGTCGGAAATGTTCGGGCACCGCAAAGGCGCGTTCACGGGAGCCGTCCGCGACAAGGCGGGCCTGCTCGAGGCCGCGAACGGCGGCACGCTGTTCCTGGACGAGCTGATCGAAATGTCGAAGCCGATCCAGGCGAAGCTGCTGCGCGTCATCCAGGACGGCGTCGTGCGCCGCGTGGGGAGCGAGACCACCGACGCCGTGGTGAACGTCCGGTTCATCGCCGCGACCAACGGGGACGCCGAAGCCGCGGTACAGTCGGGCGCGCTGCGGGAGGATTTGTACTACCGGCTGCGTGTGGTGCCCATTCAGGTGCCGCCGCTGCGCGACCGGCCTGAGGATATCCCGCTCTTGGCGGAGTACTTCCTTTCGACGTACTGGGTGCGGCACCGCAAGAAGGGGGAATCGTTCCCCAAGCTGTCCGACGGGGCCGTCCGCGCGCTGTGCACCCATCCGTGGCGCGGCAACGTGCGCGAGCTGCAGAATGTGATCGAGCACGTGGCCGTCCTCGCCGAGCCGGGTGTGGTGATCCGTCCGGAGGATCTGGCGCTCAGCGCGGAGGGGCGGCCGGGGCTCGCCGCCAACCCGGCGTCGCTCATCTCCACCATGCTGGAGGAGAGCTACCACGTCGCGCGGGAACGCGTCATCGCACAGTTCGAGCTGCAATACCTGACCTGGCTCTTGAGCCGGGCGACTGGAAACATGTCCAAAGCCGCGCGCATCGCCGGCGTCGATCGGACCACGCTCTACCGGCTCATGGAGCGCCATGGCCTGCAACGCAGCCCCAACGCGGCGTGGGTCGTGGAGCGCGAACCGGTCGAGGCAGAGCAGCAAGCGGTATGAAGACCAACGCCGCGGAGCGCCGGCAGCGCACCCGCCCCGAGGCGGAGCCGGCGGACCTCGCCGCCTGTCTCGCGGGGCCGCGCGGGCTGGACCTCGTCGTGGAGATGGCGCACGACCTGCGGTCCCCCCTGACCTCCATCCTGTTCCTCGCCGAGACGATGCAGCGCGAGCGCAGCGGGCCCGTCAGCGACCGGCAGCGCCGGCAACTCGGCTTGATCCGCAGCGCCGCGCTGTGCCTGTGCGCCGCCGCGAGCGACGTGCTCGAGCTGGCGCGCGGCGGCGACCGCCTGGTCGAGCGCGAGCCGGGATCGTTCTCAATGCGCGACCTGTTCGCAGCCGTCCGCGATGTCGTGACGCCCCTTGCGGAGGAAAAGCGCCTGGACCTGCGGTTCGAGGGACCCGAGCGTGACCGGCGCGTCGGCCACGAGCGGGCGTTGTCGCGCGTGCTGCTGAACTTGACGACCAACGCCCTCAAGTTCACGGAGCAGGGCTCCGTCGAAGTCGTGGCGCGCGAGCTCGACGGCACCGTGGTCGAGTTCGCGGTGCGCGACACCGGCCCGGGCTTCGACCCCGAGGCGCTCCGGACGCTGTTCCAGCCGTTCCGGAAGGCGCCCGCCACCGCACGGCACCACTTCTCGAGCTCCGGACTTGGCCTCGCCATCTGCAACAAGCTCGTCACCGCGATGGGCTCGCAGCTCGAGGTCACAACCCGCGCCGGGCGCGGCACGACGTTCACGTTCCAGCTTGACCTGCCCGCCGTGCCCGTGTCCGTCGAGGCCTGAAGAAACCGACGTCGCAGCCCCCCTACAATCGACGTTGATACGCCACGTGGCACGCGTGCCGCAATCGGCTAGACGCTTGCGCCACCAGCGGTTGCACTGGATTGGGGCAACCCAAACCGGCACGCGGCTTGCAAGTCAGTCGGGCCATGACAGTGCCGTGGCCGTTACCGCTCGCGCGACCGCGCGCCACCTACTCGCGGAGGCGACGCGATCAGGGCCGGCGTCTACTCAACGTCGCGATCGCGATGCTGGGTGTCGTGCTGGCGCTCCCGCTGATGGTCGCGATCGCGGTGCTGATCAAGCTCACATCCCGCGGCCCGGTGCTGTTTGCCCAGCTGCGGATCGGGCTTGACCGCCGCGCGCTCACCCGAGCAGGTGGTAACACGCGGCGCCATTTCGACTACGGCGGCCAGCTGTTCACGATGTACAAGTTCCGCACGATGCGAGTGGACGAGGGGCCGTCGCGGCAAGTCTGGGCGCAGCCCGACGATCCGCGCGTGACCGCGGTGGGCCGCGTCTTGCGCCGGCTGCGGCTCGACGAGCTGCCGCAGCTCTGGAATGTGTTGATGGGCGACATGAACATCGTGGGACCGCGACCCGAGCAGCCCTCGATCTTCGTGTACCTGCGCGAGCAGATTCAGGAATACCAGCGGCGCCAGCGTGTCCTGCCGGGAATCACCGGCTGGGCCCAGATCAACCGGTCTTACGACAGCAGCGTGCACGACGTCCGGGAGAAGCTCAACTACGACCTCGATTACATACGGCAGCGCTCAGCGCTAGAGGACTTGAAGATCATGCTGCTGACGCCCGCGGTGATGCTCGGCGGGCGTGGCGGCTGGTAAGTCGGCGCACGTCACCACTCACCCTCCAGGCGACTCAAGAACGCTTGCCCGGTCAGGATGGCCTGTAGGACGTCGGGCTGTTTGGAGTGCGCCAATGACCAGTGGCCCACCTGCCTGAAGTAGCAGTGGCGCGCGGACATCTCCCGCACCATGCTCGGCTCCAAGCGACCCGTCAGCATCACCGTCCCGCCGTTCCAGGCGTCGGCGAGGAGCGCGTGCAACACCCCTTCGGTGGCGCCCTTGCGCGCCAGGAGGTGCACGACCTCACTCGTACCGCCGGGCTCGAGAAAATAGAGGAACCAGCCGGCCACGTCGCGGCGCGCATCGCGTACCAATCGGCGGCGTAGAGCGCGGTGCGGCTCATTCTGCTGCGCCACACCCAGCAACCACTGCAAGGACCGCTCGTCATACTCCGGACGCAGCGCGCGATCGGAGCAGAACTCCCCAATCCGCGCCGCCAGCACGTCCAAGGGGAGGTCTTCTGTGGTGTACCCGGCGAACGCGTCGCGGAACCGACCGGCGCCCACCCGGGCCACGAGGGCATCGGCAACCGAGCCGAGCGGCCTGAGGCCCTGGGTGATCAGGTTGGGCACACCCCGCGCCTGCAGCCAGGCGAGTGAATGACGCGCCGGCCGCAGGGGCCGCTGCCACTGGAAGCTGTACAGCAGCGCCGTGGCGCCGCCGAGGCCCTCCCAGATGCGACGCCCCGCGTCATTGCTCAGGTCAGACAGCACGACGTCCTGGGGTCCGGCAAACACCTTGCTGAGGAGGCGCACCGCCGCCAACGGCTCCCCGGCGGCCGGTGAGGCCATGAGCTTCGTGGCGACGGCGGCGCGGAGGCGGCGTCCGCGCAGCAGCAGCGGCCTCGGCTGGACCCCGACGAAGCCGATGACGGACCCTGCGGCGTTCAGGTGCACGAACGACGGCAGGTCCTCGTCGCGCCACGGACTCTCGAAGAACACCCGGTCGAAATACGTCTCGAGCCCTGCCGCAGTCTTTTCGGTCTGCAGAAACGCCGTCCGAAAGAGCTCCAGGACCTGGGGAATGTCCTCCCGGCGAAAGGCCCGAATCGCTTCCATCAAGCGGGCTTCGGGTCTCCGCGCAGGGCGGCCACGTCGTGCTTACCGCTTGGCAACCGCGGCAGGGCGTCCCGGACCTCGAACCTGGAGGGCTGCATATGCCGGGGGAGCTCAGTGCCGGCGTAGAGCGTCAATCGCTCCAGCGATCCGCCGACGGCCAGGACCACGAACGCGACGACGCGCTCCCCGCGCGCGTCGTCGGGCTCCGACGTGATGATGCACTCGGCGACTTCACCCGAGGCGTACAGCACCGTGGCGATCTCGTCGGGACTTACCCGATAGCCCAGCGTCTTGATCATCCGATCGCGGCGCCCCGCGAAATACAACCAGCCCTCGGCGTCCTGTCGCACGAGATCCCCGGAGAACACGACGCGCTCGGCGTCCGGCGCACCCGGGGGTCGCAGCGGATGCGGGCGAAACACGCGAGCCGTTGCCTCCGGGTCATTCCAATACCCGAGCGTGACGGTGGGCCCGCGATGCACCAGCTCTCCCACCTCCCCCGGCGCGCAGGGCGTGAGATCCTCACGGAGCACCAGCACGTCGGCCCCTGGGATCGCCCGGCCAATCGAATCCGGCCGGCGATCCACCTCTTCCGGAGGGAGAAAGGTGCTTCGCAGCACTTCCGTCAATCCGTACATGAGGAAGAGCCGGGCTCGCGGCAGGGCCCGGCGCACCGCGCGCACCACCGGCACCGGGAGGTGGCCGCCGGCGTTCGTCGCGATCCGCAGTGATGCGATCGGCTCGTCACGAAACGCCGGCACGTTGAGCAGCTGCTGCCACAGGGGCGGCACGGCCGCCAGGACCGTGACCTGCTGCGCGCGCAGGTTGGCGACGAGTTGCGGAGCCAGCGGCGACCGCTCCACCACCAGCGCGGCTCCGCTGCCGACCGCACACAGGACTTGGCTCATCCCGTAGACGAAGCTGAAGGGCAGCACGCTCGCGATCCGGTCCGTCGCCTCGATGCCCAGGTACGCGATCACAGTCTGCGCCGCGGCGAGCAGATTCGCGTGGGTGACGGTCACGCCTTTGGGCAGGCCGGTCGAGCCGGATGTGTAGACGATCTGGGCGGGATCCATGCCCACGAGCGGCACGGGACGAAAGTCCCCGGGACCCTCGAGCTCTCGAACCGAGAGCACCTGGCATGGCGTCTCGAGCGGGCGGGGTTGCCGGGAGAGGAGATCCGGGGACGTAATGAGCGCGGCCGCGCCCGCCCCGTCCAGCATGTGCTCGACCTGGCGCGGCCGAAACGATTCGTTGACGACCACCGCGATCCCGCCCGCGGCCACGACGCCGAAAAACGCCGCGACGGCATCGGCTCCGGGGTCGAGGAAGATCCCGACCCGGTCGTGGGCCTTGAGTCCCACGTCCGTCAGCGCAAGAGCGATGGCTGCCGCGCGGCGTCGGAGGGACGCGTAGTCGGTGAGATGCCCCGGCTCGATCACCGCGGGTCGCGCGGGATCGGCCTCGGCAGTGCTCCACAAAAGGTTGGCGACGTTGGGAATCAGAGATACCTCCACGTCACGCCTATCGCATCACCTGTGCCACACCGTGGCGGAGCCTTCGGCGCCGCCAAGTGTTGCGCTGGCGCACCAGGCGGGGCCGTGCGTCGCACGCCCGGTGGGGTGGCCCCACGGCGCCATCCTTGCATAGCAGGCTGCGAGCGAACTCGAGGGCACACGTGCATCTGGCGAAGGAACTGCAACTCAATCAGGTGGAGGCCGCCGAGAGGATCGCCGCGACGCTGC
>Ga0066709_100003500_pt1 | contig 12087 bp, 6 predicted proteins | sample GraSoiAngelo_158_FD_79665 | JGI IMG/M metagenome (GOLD analysis project Ga0066709, IMG submission 79665) | Grasslands soil microbial communities from the Angelo Coastal Reserve, California, USA - 14_1009_16_30cm | ecosystem: Environmental > Terrestrial > Soil > Grasslands | place: USA... | reverse complement strand
TCGCCTCCCACCATTTTCCCTCTTCCATAGCTGACCACCCAGAAAAGCTCGCCGTCGGTCATTTTTTCGATTGAAGCGGGATCTCGCCAGTCGTGAAGTTCCAGTTTCATATCCTGGGCGAGATCACCCTTTCCGCTGCCATCCTTGCCATGACACATCGCGCAGTCATAGCCATAAAGTTTGCGCGCTTCTGCCAGTCCTTCCGGCGAGGGCTGGACGGGATTTTTCTTGGCCGCGTCCTCCGGGGTCATCTTGGGTTCCGCGGAACCGGCTTTTTCCTGAGTGAAATTCGATTTGGGATAGAGAATTCCGAACATCAGTATGCCACTCGCAACGAACATCGTCCGACGCATAGCATCCTCCCGACAGGTCGAGCACCGCCGAAGGAGCGAACTCGGCTTGATTTGAGCGGATTCTACGCCCAGACCCTTTAGAAGAAAAGGGTTAAGAAATGAAAAGCGGGATTGGGACTTGCCGTTCCACTGCGCAACTACCGCTTCGGTTTTGAGCCTGACGCGCCGTTAGCCTGCTTTTTCCCGGGGACGGGCACGGAGCAGCCGCGCTGCGAAGACCCTCCCACGCCCGCTCGGAAACGGCTCGATTCGCGGACCCGCGTCCGTACTCCATCGATTACAGCGGGAATGGCGGGACGCGATACGCCTCGAATGAGGAAAATCATCAGCGCCGCCTCGCCGGGTGAGTCTACGCTTGAAGTGATGCCTACACCCTGCACCCCGGCCATCTTCATCAATTCATCCGCGTGTGCTTCATGCACAACCTTCGCGCGCTCAACTTCTGCGTCCGAGATAGAGTAAACGAGCTGTGGCGGCGCCGCAGACTGCTCCAGTGTGTTGCTCTCCTCAGCCGACAGCATGCCTCGCCGCGAGAAGACTTCGCCTTCAATGATGCGGGTGCGGATGCCCTCCATCGCTGCGGGGAGATTCGTTTGCGGTTGTCCTTTTGTAACGAAAAGCAGAATCGCCGGGTCGGCGGGGTTGTCGTAACTTGCCCCCACGCCCACGGCTTGCACTTGGGGATGGGCCATCAGCTCCATGCGATGGGCATCACGCACTGCCGTTGCGCGAACGAGCGCGTCGTTGGACGCAGTGACCTTCTGTGCAGCAAGCCGCGCCGCCATGGCTGCTTGCGGCCCAGGCAAGCTGCAGCCAATCACGGGACTGGTGCGCGCCGCGCCGACAAAACTGGCCGGGTTACTTCCCGAGGCAAAGAAGTTGAGCACATCAGAAATAGGATTGCCGACCGTGTCTATGTTCGATCCGGCATAAAGCAGCGCGACAGGAGTAGCACTGCTTTGCGTCACGATCAGCGACCCGGAATCGCCAGCCCCAGAGAAATCTCCGCCGAGAACACTCACTTGATTCGTGTATGTCACATTGAATATCGTTCCTGTGCCGTCGCAGTTTGTCGAGTACGCAACGGACACATTCATGTTCGTAGCTCCAACCGTGGAACACGTCAGACCGGTCGTGCGGCCAGACTTCGCCACAGTGAGATTGACTGATGCGGCTTGTCCTTTCCCTCCGTTGGGTGCGCCCGGCAAAGGAACTCCGCTGGCATCGGTGCTCGATCCCAGCAGGAGAATATTGCCGCTGGAATTAACCGCTCCGGAAGCTACCTGCGCAATCGCGGCATCCACGGTTGCCGAGGAAGGGTTTTGCAGATTGAAAGAGCCCTGCGTCAAATTAGCCACTGTCGCGGTTCCCTGAGACATGCAATTTGTATCGATCAATCCGGGTTGAATGATGGGATCGCCCGCGGTACCCGCGCCGCTCCGGGCCAGCACGTGGTCCGCGCTGAGAATGTATTGCGTTCCCCCGCGCGTGAGCAGCGAACCGAGGGTGCCGCCGCAGCAAGTCGTCCTGCCGCCCTTGGTGACGAAGTCGTTCCCATTGCTCCCGGAGGTGCCCAGGTCAATTGGCGCGCTCTCTGTTTTCCTATTTGGCACGGTCAGAGTCACGTTGGCGGTCCCGCTATTCGCGGGATTGGCCAGGGAAACCGCGGTGATTTGCATGACAATGGGGGCGTCGTTGGGCTTGATGATGCTGTTCGAGATGGCGTGCGGCGCACTGTAGAGGCCGCTCGCGGAAATCGTTCCCGTCGTCGCGTTTCCGCCGGTGACGCCATTCACTTGCCAGGTGACCGCAGTGCTGGGCAGGCCGTTGATCGCAGCCGTGAACTGCTGCGTGGTGAAGACCTCCACTGTGGCCGCGCTGGGAGTGACGGTCACAGTTCCACCAGTTTGACTGGTGATCGTGACCGTGGCTGACGCGGACTTGGTGGTGTCCGCGACAGAGGTAGCCGTAACCGTAACCGTCGCGATAGCAGGCGCCGTTGCCGGCGCGGTGTAGGTTGTTGGTGTTCCGCTCGTCGTGCTCGTCGGTGCAATCGTGCCGCACCCCGGCGAACATGCTGTGCCGCCTTGCGTCAGCGTCCAGGTAACACCAGTATTGCTCGTCCCTGTGACCGTCGCGGTGAACGGCTGGGTCTGCCCCACCACAACGCTCGCTGTCGTGGGCGATACGGATACGTTCGCGTTCTGAGTGATCGTGACCGTGGCAGAATCGGATTTTGACGTGTTCTCCACGGATGTGGCTGTTGCGATCACCGTGGCATTCGATGGGGCTGTAGCGGGCGCCGCGTAGGTTGCGGGCGCGCCGCTCGCTGTGCTCGCCGGCGCGATCGTGCCGCACCCCGGTGAACATGCGGTTCCATTTTGGGTGAGCGTCCAGGTGACGCCTTTCGTGCTCTCCGCCACGGTCGCAGTAAATGCCTGCGTCTGACCAACGGCAACGCTCGCCGTAAGCGGCGAGACCGACACGTTGATCATCGGCCCTATCGTGTTGGTGTTCGCGATGCAGCCAATCAGGAACAAAACGGGGCCGAGCACAAAAGGGAACAGGAACATCCGGCGCATGAAGACCTCGCTGCGGACTGGGAAAGGAGTTTCTTTTTTTAACAGATCAGCTTCCAAACGAGGGACCGAGGGCCACGTTCCCCAGTTAGACTCCAAAAAACAAAAAAAGATGCCAAGCAGATTTAGTCACAAGTGCGGCAACGTTCGCTATCCGTAAAAGACCTCAATTGGGCACCCGTTTGGCTGCAAAGAAGGCCACCTGATGTCAACCAGAGTCAATCCAGGTCGCGCCAGTTTGAGCCAACGCCGATCTCTACCACAATCGGAACGGCCAGCTTGTAGACGCCTTCCATCTCCTCTTTCACTAACTTCTGCAATTTTGCTTGCTCTTTCGCAGGCGCCTCGAAAAGCAGTTCGTCATGCACCTGCAAAATCATTTTTGCTTCGAATTCCTCTTCAGCCAGCCGCCGGTCGATGTTTATCATCGCCAGCTTGATGAGATCGGCGGCCGTGCCTTGCAGCGGCGAATTGAGCGCAGTACGCTCCGCGAAGTTGCGCAATTGCACCTGCGGCGAGGTAATCTCCGGAATTGGCCGGATTCTCCCAAACAACGTCTTGGCCACACCGGTCTTGCGCGTTTCAGCAAGAATGTTGTCCAAATACTCCTTCACCCCGCGATACCGCGTGAAATAGGCGTTGATAAACTGCGCCGCTTCTTTCTGCTCGATGCCCAGTTGCTGCGCGAGACCGAAAGGAGAGAGGCCGTAGATAATCCCAAGATTGATGGCTTTGGCGGCGCGGCGATGCTCGGCGGTCTGCGCCAGGGGGCCGACGCCGAAAACTTCCTGCGCCGTGCGCGCGTGAATGTCTTCGCCGTTGCGAAACGCCTCCACAAGCACAGGGTCGTTTGAAAAATGTGCCATTACCCGCAACTCGATTTGCGAGTAATCCGCGGAAAGCAGGACTTTACCCTTCTCCGCAATAAACGCGGCGCGAATCTGCCGTCCCAGTTCCGTACGAATGGGAATGTTTTGCAGATTGGGATCGCTCGAGCTGAGCCGCCCAGTGGCCGCTCCGGTCTGCGAAAGGCTGGTGTGTAGCCGCCCGGTTTCGGGATGAATCAGCTTGGGCAGCGCGTCCACGTACGTGGACTTCAGTTTGGAGACTTCCCGAAATTCGATGATTTTCGCGGGCAGCGGATGCTGCGCGGACAGTTCCTCCAGGACATCCGCGGCAGTCGAGCGCGCCTTTGCTTTTCCTCTGCGGGCGTTAGGCTGCAAATTCAGTTTGTCGAACAAAATTTCCGCGAGCTGCGGCGGCGAATTGACGTTGAATTCCACGCCCGCCAGTTTCCAGATTTCTTTTTCCAGCCGCCGCACTTCCTTATCCATGGCTTGCGACATCTTGTCGAGCTCGCTGGGGTCCACCCGAACGCCCGCCCGTTCCATCCGAGCGAGCACGGGAGCGAGAGGCAGGTCGATCTTCTCGTAGACTCCTTCGAGCTGCTGCTCTTTCACATGCTCGCGTAGCACCGGCGCAAGCCGCTGCAGATAATCGGCGTGTTCTCCGGGTCCGCCACCTAGCACGGCGCTGAACTGGCGCATGACCACGTCCGCGAAATTGTGAGTCGCCGTGGTGGGCCGCAACAGGTAGGAATAAAGCTGCGTGGCATCCTGGATGTTCTTTGTTTCTCCGGCCAGCAAGGCAATGATCTTTGGATCGTGGACGATCTTGGGCCGCTTAACATCCTCGAGCAGTGGCCTTAGCGCCCTCAACACTTCACCCTTTTCGTCCATCCAAACGGATCGTCCCTCACCGGCTTTCGGAGAAACTTCAATCCCGGTCGTGTGCGTCCCGAATCCTTCCGATTCGCGCTGCCCAGGGTCGAGATTGAGCCACACCGCCAGTGGCTGCTTCGCGGGCAGCGTCGCAAGATACTCGCGAAATTCTGAGGCGTTCGCCAACTGCGCGTAATCGGCCTTCTCAGCAAGCTCAGCTTGCGCCGGAGGGGGCGCCATAGCCTGAGTGCCAAGTTCTTTCAAGAGTGAGCCAAAGCCTAGCTCGCGATAGAGCGCCGCCAGCACCGGCAGGTCAGGTTCGCGCCGCTCGAGCGATTGCAAATCGAGCTCCAGCGGGACGTCCGTGGCAATCGTGGCGAGCTGCTTGGACATCAGCACTTGCTCGCGCTGCTGCTGGAGCGCCTCGCGATATCGCTTATTCGAAACTTCATCGGCGTGATCCAGCGCTTTTTCGACACTTCCGTATTTCTTGATTAATTCAGCCGCGCCTTTTTCACCGATGCCCTTGGCTCCGGGAATGTTGTCGACGGTGTCTCCAAGAAGCGCCATATAGTCCACGACTTTTTCCGCGGGCACGCCGAGCAGCTCCTGGACCTTAGCTTCATCGACAAGGGTGTCGCCCTTTGCGCCTCCCGAACCGGTCTTCAGCGTCCGGACGTTTTTCCGCACCAGCTGCATCATGTCCTTGTCATTGCTGACGATCAGCACTTCGAAGCCCTGCTTGGCGGCTTGCTTGGCAATGGTCCCGATCACGTCATCCGCTTCAAAGCCTCTTTCCTCGAGAATCGGCAAACGCATTGCTTCGCAAAGTCTGCGGACCAGGGGAATCTGCACGCGCATCTCATCCGGCATCGGCTGCCGTTGCGCCTTGTACTTCTCAAACAGCTTGTCGCGAAACGTGGCCCCGGGCGGATCGAAAACGATGCCTATGTATTTCGGCTCGTAATCTTTGATCAGGCGCTTCAGAATGTTTCCAAAGAGAAAAGGAACATTGGTGGGCGTGCCATTGGGCCCGGTCAGTCGCTGCGGCATGGGCGCAAAAAATGCCCGGTAAATGTGCGCCATCGCGTCCACAAGAAACAGTTTTTTCGATCCGGAAGTCATGCGGGCGAGTATAGCAAAGGACGAGCGATTGACTGGGAAACTCGAATCTAACCGCGTCAACAGGTGGTCTGCGCTAATTTCGTGGTTGCATTTGAGCAGCTCGCGGAAAAAATAAAAAAGCCGCGCCAAGTTTTGCTCCCGGCACGGCCTTCAAGAAGAAAACGGTCGTTACGGTTTTTCAGGCTTGCTTGTTTCCGGTTTCTGTCCGGACTTGGAATTTGGCTTGCTCTCACCGGCAGAACCCGCCTGCGCTTGCGTGACCAGCAGCATGCGTGTCCCTCCGTCCAGATGTACGCTCTTTCCGGCTGAAGTAATCACGCTGCCCTCTGTCGCATTCGAAGCTGCCGCGTTCAAGTTCAAGCCGTTCAAACCGAACACGCCTTGGCTATTCGAGGTGAGCTGACCCGCCGCATTCAGCCCGCCAATCGCCCCGCGAGAAGCGCCGGCTACATTTCCGCCTGCGCTCGCCGCTGAATTCAACGTGCCGCCCGCAGCGCCTCCAACATTAGCCGCGGTGTTCGTCACCGTGCCCGCAGCGCCACCGGCTGCGGAAGTCACGCCGCCTAATGCTCCGCGTCCGCCAGCCATTCCTGGCCCAGCCGCTGAACCGCTCAGGCCTCCCATCGTGTCCATCTCGGAGCCGGCAGCCGAAGCGCTACTCTGCGCGGAAGCAACGGCCTGAATCGCCACGCTTAGGGGAACTTCCTCGCCATGCTTCAGGACCGCCTTGTCAAACACGATGCCCAGCGAAGATTCAGCCTCCCCTTTGGCGCGCGTCGACGCCCGCGTTACGTGCCCCACCAGCTTTGAGCCTTTGGGGATCACCGTCTTGCCTTCGGCCTTGACCGTCTCCGTCGTGCGCGCGTTTACCGCATCGCCGGGCTTGCACTTCTTCGAGTCAACCGGCGAGCTCAGCTCTGCGTTGAATGCTGTTCCATTGGCCAACGCGGCACTGGCTTGCCCGTTCTGGGCTGCCGCTCCAGCGGACGTGGAACTGGAAACGCCTGCTTGTGCCTGCGTTTTGCCGGCCTGGACGGACGCTTGCCCGCCTGCCTGCGCCCCCGCTTGCGCGCTCGTTTCTGACTGCGCCGCCGCGCTAACCGCGAAGAGCGCCCCCGCGACAATCGAAACTCCTGCACGATACATGGTCATGCGACCTCCTCAAGCGTTAGGACTTGAAATTGGATCCCACTACCCTCGTATAGAAGGGTGTCTCGAAAGCCCCCTGATACCGGCAAAGCCCGTGCCTATTCGTAAAGTCTTATCGTTCAATAAGTTAGGGAAACGGCAACGCTCCGCAACCATCGAGAAATGACCGGGGAGCATGCAGGATTTACAGGGCTAGTTGGCCCCCACGCGGGGCCGATTTCAACTCCTAGACAATACCCAGGGACTTACCGACCTCGCCGAGGATGTCCACCGCGCGCAGCAATTGGTCCCGCTTGTGCGCCGCGCTGACGATGGCGCGCAACCGCGCCTGGCCCTCGGCCACCGTGGGGTAGCCCACCGCCGGCGCGAAAACGCCGGCCTCAAAAAGCTTCTTCGAGAATTCGAACGCCTTCGTGGCGTCGCCTACGTGAATCGGGACGATCGGCGTCTCGCTGACTTTGAACTGGAATCCGCGCTTCTTCAATTCGCGCTTGAAAAATTTGGTGTTGGCCCAGAGTTTCTTCACCAGCTTCTCGCCTTCGGGCGAAGCCAGCAGGCTAAACGCCGCCTGGCACGCTCCCACCGTAGCCGGCGGGTGCGAAGTCGAAAACAGGAACGGCCGCGCCCGCAGATACAGAAAATCAATCACGTCGCGCGAACCGCACACGTATCCGCCCATGGCGCCAATCGCTTTGCTCAACGTGCCCACCTGAATGTGTACGCGCCCATGGCACTGGTGATGGTCCACCGTGCCGCGGCCATTGCTGCCCAGCACGCCAGAAGCATGCGCGTCGTCCACCATCATGATGCCGTTGTATTTTTCAGCGAGGTCGCACAATTGCGGCAGCGGCGCGATGTCGCCGTCCATGGAAAAAACGCCGTCCGTGATAATCAGTTTTTTCCCAGGAAAATTCGCGTGTTCCTGCAGGATGCGTTCGCAGTCCTGCACATCTTTGTGCTTGAAAACTTTGATCGTCGCTTTCGAAAGCCGCGCGCCGTCGATGATCGATGCATGATTCAATTCATCGGAAACGATTAAGTCATCCTTGCCGAGCACGGCCGCAACCGTTCCTGCGTTCGCCGCGAAGCCCGACTGAAACACCACGCACGCTTCTACTTTCTTAAAAGCCGCAATCTGCTCTTCCAGTTCCATGTGCAGTTTCATCGTGCCGGCAATCGTTCGAACCGCGCCGGCCCCCGCACCGTACCGTTTCACCGCGTCCAGCGCCGCCTTGCGCAACGCCTTGTGCGTGGTCAGCCCCAGGTAGTTGTTCGAAGCGAGGTTGATGACTTCCCGTCCGTCGAATATGCATACGGGCTTCTGCTCGCCTTCGAGGATGCGAAATTTTGGCGCAACGCCCTTCGCGCGCAGCTCATTCAACTGCTCCGTGACGTACTGCAGGGGATTTTGCTTTGTCGCCAGCGTGGCGGTCTCCGACATATTGTCGCTCCTGATGGTAGGCATCGGCCGGGGAGTCTCTATTGTGCTCCAGCGCGGGCCCCGGGGGCAAACCCCCGAATTACTTCTTAAGTGTTCACGAGCTCGGAATTGTGCTTCCCGAATACCGCCGCCAGCGCCGCGGGAGTGCGTTCTTTCATCGCATGGATTTCCTGAATTAATCGATAGATGTTCGCCGTCATGACCAGGAGATAGCGCGTCGGGCCGGGGCCCGGATTCCAATACGTATGGGGAGTGCCGCGCGGCACAAGGACGCCCGAGCCAGCGCGCGCCTCCACTTCGTTCTCGCCTCTTTGAACGTACAACGTCCCCTCCAGCACGTACCAGGCTTCATCGTCGTGGTGGTGAACATGCGGCGGAGCAATCAGCCGCCGCTCTCCCGCCGGGCCGCCGGGATCGCGCCATTCCGCGATCACGAAGTCACCTGCTCCGGAGCCAAGGGTATTTCCCGCAAGCGGAGGAGCGACAATAGTTGAAGTCATGTTCCAGAGCACCTGAAAGCAAGATTGGGATTGCAAAGAGAAAGAAAGGGAATCAGTTCAACGACGAACTCCGTTGGGATACAGCAAAATCTTGCCCGGCAATCCTTCCTGCAGCTTCGCAAAAGCGCCTTCGAACTTCGCCAGCGGCACGCGCTCCCCGAAAAGCGGCTCGAGATTCAGCCTCCCCGCTTTCAGCAGCGCCGTCATCTGCACCCATGTTTCATACATCCGCCGCCCATAAATTCCTTGCACCGTCGCACCCTTGAAAATCACATCGTTCACCAAGTCCAGCGGCACATTTTCTGTCGGGATTCCCAGTAACGACGCGCGCCCTCCCGCGCGCAGCGCCCGGAACCCCTGCTGAATCGCCTGTGGATTCCCGCTCATCTCCAGAAGCGCATCCACTCCCGTTCCGTCCGTCTCGCCCAGAATCCGCTTCACCGCATCTTCCGCGGCCGGATTCATCACCACGTCCGCGCCCATTTTCTTGGCCATGGCCCGGCGCGCGTCGTTCGTTTCTGTGGCAAACACCGTCGAGCTCCCGCTGGCCTTGGCCACCGCGATGGACATCAGCCCAATCGGCCCGCAGCCCGTCACCAGAACGGTTTGCCCCACGATTGGTCCGGCCAGCACCGTGTGCACCGCGTTCCCCAGCGGGTCGAGAATCGCTCCGTAATGCTCGGGGATGTCCGGATCCAGCTTGATGATATTTGACGCCGGGATCCTCACGAATTCCGCGAACGCCCCGTCCTGATCGATCCCGATAATGCGCAGGTTCTGGCAGATGTGCGCCTGCCCCAGACGGCACTGGCGGCAGTGCCCGCAGTTCACATGCATCTCCGCGCTGACGAAGTCGCCCGGCTTCACCGCCGTGACTTCGTCTCCCACGCGTTCCACGGTGCCGCAGAATTCGTGTCCCAGAGTCAGCGGCGGCTTGATGCGTCCCTGCGACCAGCGGTCCCATCCATAAATGTGCAGGTCCGTCCCGCAAATCGAAGCCGCCTTCACCCGCACCAGCACGTCGGTCGGCCCGATCGGCGGCACCGCGACGGTGTCCATCTGCAAGCCCCGCGTGGGCTGCATCTTCCGCAACGCCTTCATCGTCGCTGCCATCTACTCGCGCCCCCGTTCCACGCACAGATTGCGAATGTTAGCACACGCGTTTGCCATAGCACCCGTAGGGGCACAATACATCGTGCCCTCTTTGCTGCACGCTCGATTGACCTTGCCTCCTACGTTCCACTGGGCTCGACTCGCCGTTCTTGGTTCTCCTTGTCCCATTTCCAACGCTGAGGATTCTCCAAGATGTACCGGCTCGCATGCGCATATTCTCTTCCGTCGCGCAAAACCCGCTCGAAATAATTTCGTTGCCAAATGACATCGCCTTCCATTCCCAATGCTCTTTTGGCTTTCCGCGCACTTCGGTCTTAAACGTACGGACAACTGTCGGAATCGAGTCTTTCACTGGTTTTTGGAATCTTTCAGGCGTCCTTGCCTTCCCGTCGACGGGCACGATATGTCGTGCCCTTCTTCGCCGCACGATCACTTGATCTTGACAGGCACGAGCCACTCGCCTTGATGCGTTTATTTCACCTGTTCCACCACCCCGATCATCTCCAGCGCCTTCAAATATTCCACCACCATCTCCAACGGCACTGGCCCATACTCTGCCGACACCGCATCGCGAATCTCCTGCGCGTTCCGCTTCCCATCCGCAAAATTCAGCACCTCGTACGCGTACTCCTCGCCACCTCCCCACAATCCCTCATAACTCAGCAACTTCGCTGTCGCCACTCCCGCCGTCTTTGCGTGCTCCGCAAAATAGTCATACCCAAACACCGCCAGCGGCCCCTTCGGCTCTGCTTTGCGCTGGAATTGCAGCAAGCCATCACCCTTTGCAGGAATCGTGTTCGTCAAGAACCTGGCTTGGGTTCTCAGAAACTCATCCTTTTTGGAAGCACCTACGAAATCCTTGGCAGAGAGTTCCTTGAGCCCCATGTGGAAGATCAACCTAGTGATAAGGCTCTGTCCCTCTTTGTCGGTGAGTTGCACTTGCCGCCTTTCGTATTCAGCCATTTGTCTTGTGTTTCCACCTTGGGTTTCCATCGAAAGGTTAGAAAGAGCTACGCTCGCGATCTTTGCTAAGAAATAGCCACTTGCGGCGCCGATGAAGGCGGCGCGCTTCAGCTTGGTCGTATCAATATTCGCCGCCGTATCGAAATTCGTGTGAATGTATCGGTCCGGCCAGTCATTCAAATAAATTGCCGGTATCCCGAACGACGAATCCTGATACACGTCGTGGTCGCTCCCCATGGTGTACGCCGTATACTCCGCGCGCAGCGGCTCCTTGCCGCCCTCCGGGGCCGCCATCGGATAGTCCGCTTTCCCGGTCGCCGCGAACTTGTACGATTCCTCGTTCACCCCCTCCGCAAACGCCCATGCGACGTCATGCACGAAGCTCGGTAAGCTCATCGGCCCGCGGGTCACGTGGAACACTGCCTTCGTCTCCGGCCCCCCGCCCACCATGTCCATGTGCACCACAGCTTTGATCTTCTTCGGAAACTGCGGTGCCATAAGAATTGATGCATGAAGCGGATCGCCATCAGCCCCGATGCGGACGCCTTGTTCGACAACGACCGCCTTGCCATTCAGCAGCGCCATCGTCCCTTCAATTTCGGGCGGGAAAATGAAGCGAATCGTCCGCGCGGGCCGCGCCAGCTTCTCCTCGCCAATCAACTTCTGCAGCGTGCGCGCCACTTCCAGAATCGTCACGCACCCGCTCGCATTGTCATTCGCTCCCGGTCGCTGATGATCCAGGTGGCAACTGAACGCGATTTCCTCTTCCTTCAGTTTCGGATCCGCACCGCGAACCGTAGCCGTCACTACTTCATAATTCCCCGTATGCTGCCCCGCCTTTACAATTGCATGCAGCCGAATCCTCTCTCCTTTCGTCAGCCTTTCTTTCATTCCCCTCGCCGTTTTCAGCGACACCATGAACGCGAATGTCTTGTGCTCGGAAAATGTCTGCAGGTGCCCCCAACGGATCAAATTTTCATCTTCCCCCCACCAAGCCGTTTTCTGGTTCTGTGCATAGCTCACAATCCCTGCCGCGCCAAACTTGGCCACCGCCACATCCTGCACCGCTCCGGGCTGCGCACTCACGAGCACGATCTTCCCCTTCACATCTTTACCCGCGTAATCGCTCTCCTTCGTTCCCTC
>Ga0066709_100003497_pt1 | contig 12088 bp, 12 predicted proteins | sample GraSoiAngelo_158_FD_79665 | JGI IMG/M metagenome (GOLD analysis project Ga0066709, IMG submission 79665) | Grasslands soil microbial communities from the Angelo Coastal Reserve, California, USA - 14_1009_16_30cm | ecosystem: Environmental > Terrestrial > Soil > Grasslands | place: USA... | reverse complement strand
GGCGCGGCCAGACGCCTGCGACCGCGGCGCAGACGTCGAGCGGCCCGGCGGCCGCGAACAGCTGGTCGACCTCGGCCTCGTCCGTCAGGTCGGCGCCGGCGACCGGAGCGCCGCCGAGCTCATTCGCGAGCGCCTCCGCCCGGTCACGGCCGCGGTGGTAGTGGACGACGACTTCGGCACCCTCGGCTGCAAACGCACGCGCGCAGGCCGAGCCGATCCCGCCTGACGCGCCGGTGACAAGCACGCGTTTGCCTCGCAGACCCGTCTCCACGCGCGCGACACTAACGGGACTTCGGCGACGGCCTGCGCCGTAGACAATCCGTGCTAGACGACTTCGACCGTGACGGCTTTGCGATCGTCGAGCACGCACTCATGCTCGACGAGCTGCACGCTCTGACGACGGCGGTCGATCGGACCTGGGCTGAGCTTGGCGGCGGAACCGTGCATGAGCTCGCATTCCTCCCTCACGACCCGATCTTCCTGGAGCTGGTCGATCATCCGGCGACGCTGCCGATCGTCGCCGGCCTGCTCGGCTGGAACATCTACCTGTATCACTGCCATCTCGACGTTCATCCGCCTGTTCCCGGCGCCGAACCTCAATGGCGCTGGCACCAAGACGGCGGGCGTCAGAATCTCGAGCTCGAGTCTCCGCGGCCGCGGCTTTCGGTCAAGGCCGCGTATTTTCTGACGGACGTCACGACGGCTGACAACGGGTGTCTCTGGGTGATCCCCGGCAGTCACCGGCGCGACAAGCTGGCGCGCCCGGCGGACGGCTCGGTTCTACCGCCCGGCGCGCAGCCGCTGCTACTGCCTGCCGGCACGGCGGTCGTGTTCGACCGGCGGCTCTGGCACGCCCGTGGCGACAACGTCTCGGAGGTGACGCGAAAGGCGCTCTTCTACGCCTACACCTACCGCTGGATCAGGCCGCGCGATGAGCTCCGGCTCGCCTCGGAGCTGCTCGAAGCGGCGACACCTACGCGGCGCCAGCTCCTCGGTACGGGCACGAGCGCGATCGGCCACTGGATCCCGACCGAGGAAGACGTGCCACTGCGGGAGGCAAGAGTCCTGTAGAAAACGCTGGTGCGCGTCCACATCATCAGCGACATGGAGGGAATCTCCGGGATCGTCAACAGCGAGCAGACAAACGCCGGCAAGGCGATGTTCGAGGAGGGACGTCGGCTCTACACCGAAGAGATCAACGCAGCAATCCGCGGTGCGAAGGCCGGCGGGGCGACCGAGATCGTCGTCATGGACTGCCACGGGGCCGGCGACGGATACAGCTGGAACTCGCTAGTCGCTGAGGATCTCGATCCGGACTGCGAGTTCGTCGTCCAGGATCAGTGGACCGGCTACACGGCCTTCCTCGAGTCTGGCTGCGATGCCGCGCTCTTCGTCGGCATGCACGCGATGGCGGGTACGGCCGACGGTGTTCTCAACCACACGGTCTCGGGTCGCGACTGGCAAAACCTCTGGTTCAACGGGACGCGCGTCGGCGAGACAGGCATCAATGCCGCGCTCTGCGGGACGTGGGGTTGTCCTGTCCTGCTCGTGACGGGGGATCGCGCAGCCGGCCGCGAGGCCAAGTCGCTGCTCGGCGACGGCCTGACGACGGTCGAGGTCAAGGAGGGCCTCGGCCTGAAGACGGCGCGGCTGCTGCCGCCGAGCCGGGCGCGCGAGCTCGTCGAGGAAGGCGCCAAGCGCGCTCTCTCCGACCTGAAAGCCGTGGCCCCGTACGACCCCGGCAAGCCGTGCGAGATCAAGGTCGAGTACAAGGGCACGTCTCCGCCGCAGAAGCTGCGCTTCCAGCCCGGCGTCGAGCTCGTCGACGACCGGACGATCGTCTCGCGGGCCGACGACTGGTGGTCGGCCTGGAAGCAGTTCTTCTTCGCCGCCGGCCCATGAGCGAGCCGTACCTCGACCTGCGGCTCGGCGAGCTGCTCGACTCCGTCACCGAGCGGGGTGGGCCCGGCGCCGGCACGATGGCGGCGCTGAGCGCGGCGAGTGCGGCCGCCCTCGTCGAGCTCGCGGCCCGCGCCAGCGAGCTCGAGCAGTGGCCGGAGGCCGCGGGCGCCGCCGCCCAGGCGCGCAGGCTCCGCGAGCGCCTCGTGCCGCTCGCGCGCGAGGATGCCGAGGCGTACCAAGCCGCGGTCGCCCAGCTGCAGGAGCACGACGACGACTTCGCGCTCGGTGAGGCGCTCGCCCGAGCGGCCGACATCCCGCTCGAGATCGCCGATCACGCCGAGAACGTCTCGGCGCTTGCGGCCGAGGCTGCTGTGCGGGCGAATCCGGATCTGCGCGCCGACGCCGCTGCAGCCGCGGCTCTAGCGCTTGGCGCGGCCTGGGCTGCAGCGAAGCTCGTCGAAATCAACCTCGCCATGAACAGCGAGGATCCGCGGCTTGCGCGAGCCCAGCAGATCGCGGCCGGCGCGACGCGCACGGCTCGCGAGGCGCTCACCGCCGGCGAGTGACCGTAGCGCTCGTCGCGCTCTTCGTCGCCTCGCTCGCGGTGACGCTCGCGGCAGCCGGGTTCTTCGCGCGCCGGCTGGACCAAGTGGGGCTACGGCTTGGCCTTCCCGAGACGCTTCTGGGCCTGCTGACCGCGGTCGCCGCTGACGCGCCGGAGCTTTCGTCGGCGATCACGGCGCTGCTCAAGGGAAAGCACAGCGCCGGGGTAGGGGTCGTCGTCGGGTCGAATGTCTTCAACCTCGCGGCGATGATCGGCGTCAGTGCTTTGGTGACAGGCCTCGTTCGCGTCCGACGCGAGTCGCTTGCAGTCGAGGGCTTCGCCGGCATGGCCGTCCTGGTCGCGGCGGCGGCGCTGATCGTCGGCTGGCTGCCTCCGGCCGTGGCGATCGCGATCATCGCGGTAGTGCTGATCCCCTACGTGATCGTGCTCGCACTCGGCCCGCGCGGCGTCGACCGGCTGCCGATTCGCCGGCGCGCGTTCCTGCACAGGATGTTCGGCGAGGAACACGTCCGCGTGCGCGAGGAGGGCGCGATCGCCGGGCCGGCGATGCTGCTCGTCCCCGCGCTCGCGGTCATCGTCGGGGGGAGCGTGCTGATGGTCGACGCGGCCGTGCGGCTTGGCCACCGCTGGTCGGTGCCCCAGTACCTGGTCGGCGTGCTCGTCCTTGCCGTCCTGACGAGCCTGCCGAACGCGTTCACCGCGATCCGGCTCGGGCTGCAGGGCCGCGGCTCGGCACTGCTCTCCGAGACGCTCAACAGCAACACGATCAACCTCGTCGCGGGAATCGCGATCCCGGCGCTCGTGCTCTCGCTCGGGAGCTTCTCCGGTCTCGTCGCCTTCGACCTCGTGTGGTTGATTGGGATGACGCTTGTGGTGCTCGCGCTGCTCGTCCGTGGGGTGGGCCGAGCCGGCGGCGGGCTGATGGTCGGGCTCTACCTGGTCTTCCTCGGGGTTCAGATCGGATACGGCCGGTGATCTTTGCGCACCTCGATCTGGACGCCTTCTTCGCGGCGGTCGAGGAGCTCGAGCAGCCCGAGCTGCGCTCGAAGCCGCTCATCGTTGGCGGCGATCCGCACGGGCGCGGCGTCGTCGCGACCGCGAACTACGAGGCCCGGAAGTTCGGGATCCACTCGGCGATGTCGTGCGCGGAAGCGCTGCGGCGCTGCTCGAACGCCGTCTTCCTGCGTCCGCGGCACACGCTCTACCGCGAGTACTCGCAGGCCGTCTGGACGGTCGTTCGGGAGGTCGTCCCGACGGTCGAGCGGACCGGGCTCGACGAGGGCTACCTCGACGTCGGCGAGGTTGCGCCGGACTTCGCTCGCGCCCGCGTCGTCGCCGAGGCGGTTCAGGCCGCGGTGCGCGGCGCGACGAGCCTCTCGTGCTCGCTCGGGGTCGCGAGCTCGAAAGTCGTCGCCAAGATCGCGAGCGACCGCCGCAAGCCGGGCGGCTTGACCGTGGTGCCGGCCGGGCGCGAGGCGGAGTTCCTAGGGCCGTTCGACGTCAGGCGCCTGCCGGGCGTCGGCCCACGGGCCGAGGAACGGCTGCGCCGCGCCGGCGTCGAGACGATCGGCGCGCTCGCCGCGCTGCCGGACAGCGAGCTCAGGCGCCTGCTCCCGGGCAAGCTCGGCCCCTTGCTACGCGACCGTGCGCGCGGGATCGATCCGCGTCCGCTCGAGACAACCTCGGAGACGATCTCGATCTCGACCGAAGAGACCTTCGACCGAGACATCGCGGACGTCGGGCAGCTGAAGGCGGAGGTACGGCGAATGGCGGAGCGCGTGGCCGAACGGTTGGAGAAAGGCAGCCAGACCGCTCGTACCGTGACGACGAAGGTTCGCTACCCCGATTTCTCGATCCGCAGCCGCTCGACGACTTTGCCGGTCGCCACCGACGACGGCGGCCGGATCGCCGAGCTCGCCTGCGACCTGCTCGACCGCGCGTTGGCTGACCGACCGGGCGCGCTCAGGCTCGTCGGAGTCGGAGTATCAGGGCTGGAGGACTTCCGCCAACTGGCGCTGCTTGGTTAGTCCTCTTCGGTCGACCAGCGAGCCACGTCGCGGATCGAGACGATCCCGATCGCGCGCTCGCCGTCGACGACGGGAATGTGGCGAAAGCCGCGCTCGAGCATGATCTCCGCGGCTTCCTTCGGCGACGCCGAAGGCGCCAGCGTCACCGGGTCGGCCGTCATCCACTCGCGTACGCGCGCCTCGCTCGAGTGCGTGCGGCCGGCGACCGCGCGGGTGAGATCGCGCTCGGTCAGGATCCCGATCAGCCGGCCGTAGTCGGAGACCGCAGCCGAGCTGACCTCGCGGTCGACCATCTTCTGGGCGGCCTCTCCGATCGTGTCCTCCGGCGCCACCGTCAGGACATCGCTCGTCATCAGGTCGGAGAGCGTGCTCATCGGAAGCGCGAGCATAGAAGAAAGAAGCCAAGCGTCCTACTGTGCGTCCAGCCGCGCCTCCTCGAGGTCGAGGTCGCGGGTGACGCGGAGCATGACGTCATCGTTGATCCGGCCTTCGCGGCGAAGCGAGAGCACGGCTGCGCGCTCGGCGGCGAGGAGCTCGCGGAGGAGCCGTTGGTAGGCCTGCGACTGCTGCTCGATTGCACCGTCGTCGTCCTCCGAGAAGCGGGCCGCGAAGCGGCTGCGCCGAAAGTCCATCTGGCGGCGCAGCCGGTCGGCGGTGTCGGGGCGGACCCAGTCTTCGTCGGCGAGCTCCTCGAGCCGCGCGAGCGCAGCGTCGGCGGCGTGAATGCGGGCTTTGGACTCCTCCTTCTCGGCGAGGTCGTCGGCCGCCACGCCGAGCGCACGGATCACGAACGGCAGCGTCAAGCCCTGGAAAACGAGGGTCGCGACGATGACCGCGAACGCGAGGTAGATGATCAGTGCGCGGTCCGGGAAGGGGTCGCCCGCGTCCGTCGTCAGCGGTACCGCGAGCGCCGCCGCCAGCGTGACGGCTCCGCGCAGGCCCATCCACGAGACGACCGCCGGGCGCTGCCAGGGCGGTGCGGGATCACGCCTCTCCGATAGCCCCCAGAGAAACCAGGGCACGTACGAGAACGGAAAGATCCAGACGATCCGGATCACGATCACGGCCAAGCCGACCAGCGCGGCGTCGCGCATCAGTTCCCCGGCCGTGCGGCTCGAGAGCGCGTCGAGGATGTGGTGCAGCTGCAGCCCGACGAGGCCGAAGAGGAGGGCGTTGACGACGAAGGTGAGGATCTGCCAGAGCGCGGCGCCGTCGAGGCGCGTCTGGAAGGTGGTCAGCTCGGGCGTGCGCCAACCCATGTACACGCCGACCGTGACGACGGCGAGCACGCCCGAGACGTTGAGCGCGGACGCGGGCAGGTAGGCGAAGTAGCCGGAGAGCAGGGCGATCGTCACCTCGACCGGCGGGTTGTCGAGCCGGCGCCGGACGGCGGCGATCAGGAAGCCGATCACCAACCCGACCGCGATCCCACCGGCCGCAGTCCAGACGAAGCGCAGCCCGGCGTCCCAGATCGAGAAGCTGCCGGAGACGACGGCGACGACCGCGACCCGGTAGAGGACGAGCGCCGTTCCGTCGTTGACGAGGCTCTCGCCCTCGGTGATCGCGACGATCCGCCGCGGGACGCCGAGCCGCCGCGCGATCGCCGTCGCGGCGAGCGGATCGGTGGGCGAGACGATCGCGCCGAGGACGAAGGCTGGGCCCCAACCGAGCTGAGGGATCAACCAGTGGGCAACCGCAGCGACACCGACGGTCGTTGCCGCGACAAGACCGATCGCGAGTGCCGAGATCTGGATGATGTTCTGCCGCAGGTCGCGGAGCGACGTGTAGAACGCGGCCGAGTAGAGAAGCGGCGGTAGGACCGCGACCAGCACGACATCGGGGGGCAGCGAGATCGTGGGGATTCCAGGCGCGAACCCGAGCGCGAGCCCGCCGAGCACGAGCAGGATCGGATAAGGAACCCGCAGGTAGGGCGCGAGCACGAGCAGCGCCGCGATCGCGACCAGCAGGGCCAGCAGGACGAGGTCTTGGTGCGGGCCGAAGGTCATGGCGCGACGATACGCATCCGCCCGCGTCCGACGAAACCGGCCGGTGCCCGAGGCGTTCAGCGCCGCCGTTCTGGCCGAGAAGCAATCGATATCCACACGCGGAGTCGACTTCGCCTGTTAGCCTCGGCGTCGAGCCGGGGAGACCGAAACGATGAGGATTTTCGCCGCAACGGCTCTCGCGCTCGTCCTCTCGGTCGCGATGGTGAGCGGCGCCGCGAGCAGCGGTCTGCACGGTGTGGTGTTGATCGACCCGGCTTACCCCGTGTGCAAGGTGGGTGTGCCCTGCACAAGACCGGCCAAGCACGTCTGGCTCGTGTTCTCGCGACACGGTCGTACCGCGCGTACCCGCACCGGCGACGACGGCCGGTATCGGATCACACTGGTGTCCGGCACCTACGCCGTCACCTCGCCGACCCATCTCGGAGGGCCAGGGCTGACGCCCGGGCGCGTCACCGTTCGCAGCGGCGTCTATCGCCGTGTTGTCTTCAAGCTCGACGTCGGCATCCGCTGAAACCCGAGCCGACGATCCGCGGCGCCGCGCGAACACGGTGTCGGACACTCGATGCTGTCAACCCAAGTTCGTGCCAATTTCGAAACGTTTGTCCGCGTTCCCATCGAAGCGTCTCGGCGGGGCCGACATGGCGGCCGCGGCTCAACGGCGCTTGCCTTCAGCAGGAGAGCGGAACGAAGTCGTGATGGCTTCCGCGCAGCCGAAGCCGGACTTCGTTCGGCGATGGGCGGTGCCGGGCTCGAACCAGCGACCTCCTGCTTGTAAGGGCTGCGCGGCTGTGGACTGGGACGAACGGGGAATGTTTGCGGTTCTGGCACGCGCAAAGGCACGGCTATTCCCCGGCTCTCCGCCACGCTACTCACCAATTTCTCACCAATCGGCGCCCGCGTCGTCTGGCGTTCTGCCTCAAGGCTCTTTGCTTTGCGAACTCAGGTACGAGCGGCCGTCGCTGCGGATCACCGCTTGCTTCCTCGCCCCAAAAAACTGTTCGTTCGTTGTCCCGCCTGCGCGCGTGAGACTTCAGCCTGATGGGTCAGCGCTTGGCGGCTCTTCCCACTCTCTCGGCGGAAAGTCTGGAACCTCCCAGGATTCCCGACTCAGGCTCTCTTCGTCTAGCAGAGCCTGAAGCCTCGGACCGTAGGCGATCTCGATGACTACCGGCGGAAGCGGATTTCGCCCAACAGGTCTCGGATCGCCCGCTCGCGGTCGAAGAGCGGACAGAGAGAACAGCGGGGGAAGACGCCGTAGGAGAAACGAAAGCGACACTCCCCGAACGAGTTCAGCTGCCAGGGGGCGCACCAAGCCATCTCCCGGGCGTGGTAGGCGGAGACGGGCTCGTCCCCTTCGAAGACCTCCGTCGCCCCCCAGTGGCGAACCCGAGCAAGCAATCGGCAAAGGTCTGTGTAGGCGCGCGTATCCGTGCCGAGCATGAAGCTGACCCGGTACCTACCCGGCTCGAGCTCCTGACATCGGCCGGGCCCGCTCTGCGCCGCTGCCACCGCCTTGGCGAACCGCTTCGAGCGGGAGGGGCCGAACTCGACCGTCACCCGCCGCTCCATCGCGGACACCCTAACTTAGGGCGGCTTGAGCGCTCTGAAGTACGGAGATGCAGTGGGCTGCAACGGGGCCGTCTCTTCGGGAAAGTGCCGCCCACGCTATCGCCCCGATCTCGCTCCATGCACGCGCGCGTCGCTTTCTGCGGGAAGTGCGACGCGACGCGGTGGGCTGCCAGGGCCTCCCCCGTCGACTGAGAGCGAGCCTGCTCAGCGCGGAGCATCGAGGGCAAGCCGTCTAACTCCCGGCTGGTTCGGGTCGCGCCCAGCCGTAGCCAACCACCGTCGCTCCGCAACCTTTGGGTCGAGTTTCTGAGCCCTCGTTGGCGGGTTCTCTGGGCGGGCCCTCGCGGGCCCTCGCGGGCCCGATCCCGCTTCATTGCAGGGGGTGCAGGCTCGGCGTTGACGGGGTTGACGGGCGCCGTCAAGGCGGGCAGGCGGGCGAATGCCGTGCGCTCCCGGGAAACGAGCTCGGGCGTACAGTATCGCCAGCTCGCCCAACTTCCCTAAGGAGGTGCCAAGCAAATGGCCAGGATCCTGCTGCTCGCCGGAGACGCGGCGGAATCGCTCGAGGTTCTCTACCCCTACCAGCGCCTAATCGAGGAGGGCTACGAGGTCCAGATCGCGGCCCCAAGCAAGAAGAAGCTTCAGTTCGTCGTCCACGACTTCGTCGAGGGCTATGACACCTACACCGAGAAGCCGGGCTATACCTGGGACGCAGACCTCGCCTTCTCGGAGGTCGATCCGTCGGAGTACGTCGCCCTCGTGATCCCAGGAGGGCGGGCCCCCGAGTACATCCGTAACGACCCCGACTTCCGGCACATCGTCGAGCACTTTTTCGCCGAGGAGAAGCCGGTCGCGCAGCTCTGCCACGCGCCGCTTGCGCTCGCTACGGCCGGTGTGCTCGAGGGGCGCCGGACGGCGGCTTATCCCGCGCTCGAGCCCGACGTTCGGGCGGCGGGGGCCGAGTACGTGGACGGCGCCGCCGTCGTCGACGGCGTGATGGTCTCCGCTCGGGCGTGGCCGGATCACCCGTCCTGGATGCGCGAGTTCGTGCGCATCCTTCGCGAGCGCGCCCCGGTCGAGCCGGCCGAGGCATCGGTCGCCGTCTAGACGATCGGCCTGTCACCGGCTCGCCCACGGTGGGCGGGCCGGTGTCACGAAATCAACATGAAGACTCGAGCCCTGTCGAGCATCGAGCGGAAGCTGTCCGCGACGGTAGGACCGCAGGCTCTCGTACCCGCGACTGCCGAACACCTCTCGGATGAGACCGAAGGAAGAGGGCTCAGGGGGCGCGCCGACGCGGTCGTCCTCCCTGCGAACACTGCCGAGGTCGCGCGCGTCCTCGCCTGGTGCTACGAGCATGACGTGCCGATTACTCCTCGGGGTGGCGGGACGGGCTTCGCCGGCGGCGCCGTCCCCCTCGACGGCGGCGTCGTGCTCGGGCTTGAGCGGCTGGCGAAGGTCCGGCAGTTCGATCCGCTCCTCTGGCGGATCTCCGTCGAGGCCGGGCTGCGCACGGCCGAGCTTCGGCGCGTCGCCCGCGAGAGCGGGCTCTTCTTCCCCCCGGATCCGGGCGCGGCGGAGCAGTCGCAGATCGGCGGCAACATCTCGACGAACGCGGGCGGGCCGCACGCCTTCAAGTACGGCTGCACCGGGGCATGGGTTACAGGGCTGGAGGCCGTCGTGCCGCCGGGGGAAGTCGTCACGGTCGGCGGCCCGGTGCGGAAGGACGTCGCCGGCTACGACCTGAAGAGCCTCCTGATCGGTTCGGAGGGCACCCTCGGAATCGTCACGGCCGCCTGGCTGAGACTGCTGCCGGCGCCCGAGGCATCGTTGCCGGTCGCCGCCTTCCAGTCCGACATCCGGAGCGGCTGCGAGGTGATCGAGCGCGTGCTCGGCAGCGGGCTCCAGGTCGCGGCGCTCGAGTTCCTCGACGGCGCGACGCTCGAGTCCGCCGGCCCGGCCTTCCCCGGCGGCGTGCCGGGAGAGGCGGGATTCATGGTGATCGCCGAGGCCGACGGCTCCGTCGAGGAGGCGGCGAGGCTCGGCGAGGAGCTCGTCGATGTGCTCGGCGAGGGGGCGCTCGGGCTCTATGCGCCGAGCGAGCGCTCGGCAGTAGAGGCGCTCTGGCGCTGGCGCGACGGCGTCTCGATCGCCGTGACGGCGAGGCGGGGCGGCAAGGTGAGCGAGGACATCGTCGTGCCGCTCGACCGCCTGGCGGAGGCAATCGAGGAGACTGTCGAGATCGGACGCAGGCACGACCTCCCCGCCTGCAGCTGGGGGCATGCCGGGGATGGAAACCTCCACTCCACGTTCCTCGTCGCGCCCGGTGAGAAGGCGGAGCTCGCGCGTGCGGAGCAGGCGGCCGAGGAACTCTTCGCCCTCGCGGTCCGCCTAGGAGGCTCAATCTCGGGCGAGCACGGCGTCGGCTGGGTGAAGCGGGGGCAGCTCACACGGCAGTGGCCTGCGAGCGCAGTCAGGCTGCACGGCGAGATCAAGCGCCTGTTCGATCCCAAAGGCCTACTCAACCCCGGGAAGAAGCTTGCCACCTCAGGGGAGGAGAGCCGAATCGCGACTCTGCGCGCTCGTCCTCGCGCAGAGGCCGACTGAAGGGGGGCGCCAGGGACGCCGGCCGGAGAGGCTCGTCACTTGCCGGGTGGGGTGGTTACGGCGGAGTGGACGCCCAGCTCGCGTGAGCGATCGCGCTTCAGGAGCGTCTCTTGCCCGCAATGCGCGAGGGCCACGCACTCGCGCTGGTCGCCGGAGCCGACACGAGCTCCGCCATCAATGCGGGCTCGCTGGCACACGCACTTGGTGTGCATGTGCCCAAAGCCCATGAACAAGCCAGCATCAGACGGCCCTCAGGCGTGCTCGCGAGCCACGCCGCTCGAGCGGTGCTAACACAGGCAACAGCGAGCGGCAGCCTGCTTGGGCGCCGAGATCCGCTCAGATCAGCAGAACTTTCTACCGCCTGTCGGGGCCGTCCCTCTCGTCCGGTTACAGCTCGTGATCGGGGACGAGTGAGCGGAAGTGTCTCTCGACAATCTCGAGCGTCTCGAGAACCGGCCTTTGTGCTAGGAGCTCGCTGTAATTCTTCGCGCCCTCACGGTCGTGGCCGCGACCAACATCCTCGGGTGGAAGATGACCGATGGCATACCAACGCCAGCCGCCGGGTGCTGCGGCATCGGGGTAGATGGCAGATGCCAACTGGTGGTGGCAACGGTCGCGCACGTGGCGAAGGCCGTCAAGATGTCGGTCCTGCGGCTCGACGAGCCGGAACCACGTGTCCCAAAGCGAGTGGGCCCAGTTCAGAGCCTCGAACAGCGGCGGGTAGACCTCACGAGCGCTGTCTGCTCCGAGAGCCGCCTGCTCACGAAAACGCTCGACAGCCTCCACGTAACCGTGAACAAGCCAGGAACCGGGTGTAGCTCCGAACATACGCACCTATCGCGCCGCCGATCGTTTGGCTCCGTTATGGGCGGGCATCCGTGGTGAGGGGCCACCGTGGTGAGTTTGGCAGGTCGAGAAAAGCCTGCAGCGGAGCAACCGGACAATTTTCTTCTAAACCAAAAGCCGTGGGGCGCGGTCATTCTCCCCTTGGGCGCAGTCATCGGCTCATCTGCCTGCCTCTCCCATGCGCGCGTTGGGACTCCCGCACTCTGCGACAAGCGAGTGCTGGGGATCGGTGGCGAGCAGGATGAGCCGGGAATCGCGCTTGGGGGCCGAGTTACACGCGTCGTGGTTGGATGGCCAGGTCGTTCGTTGGTGACGAGGCGTAGAGCAGCCCTGACGGTTCGAGGCCGTCAGAGGGCTTTTCGAAGGCCCCGTAAATCGGTACCGCGCGCAGACGCCTGCGCCTCTATGCCGGGTCGATGTTCGTGTTCAACCTGAATATGTTCTCCGGGTCGTATCTCCGCTTGAGCTGGCGCAATCGCTCGTAGTTGGGGCCGTAGGCAGCCCGCACCGCGTTGCCCACATCGTCCTCGTCCAAGTAGTTCACGTACCGGAGCGGGGCCAAGTGC
>Ga0066709_100003496_pt1 | contig 12089 bp, 7 predicted proteins | sample GraSoiAngelo_158_FD_79665 | JGI IMG/M metagenome (GOLD analysis project Ga0066709, IMG submission 79665) | Grasslands soil microbial communities from the Angelo Coastal Reserve, California, USA - 14_1009_16_30cm | ecosystem: Environmental > Terrestrial > Soil > Grasslands | place: USA... | reverse complement strand
GAGAATTGATCGCTCACTTCCATGATCATGAACATCCGCGTGCCGAGCAGATAAATCTCCAGGTCTTCGATACCCGCATTCTTGATGCTTTGTGTGATTTCCGGCCAAATCTTTTCATGATGCTGCTTATACTCGGCGATCAACTCACGATCGTCTTTCAAGTCGAGAGTCAGGCAGTATCGTTTGCTCATTTGGCTTCGATGGTGACGGTGGATGCTTCGTTCCACGTCGCTGCGCGATGTGGTTTATAGCCTCGGAGTGCAAAGTAAAGCACGTAGGCGTAGCAGATGAAGGGGACGAAAAAGGCTCGCTGAATGCTGCTTAAGTCCGAGATGCGGCCCATGATTGCGGGAACGATTGCTCCTCCGATGATGGACATTACCAGCAAGGAAGAGCCCAGTTTTGTATACGAACCAAGATTCTTCAGACTCAGCGCGAAGATGGTCGGGAACATAATCGAGTGAAAGAACCCGATAATCACGATAGCCCACAGCGGCATGACGCCCGAAGTGATCACCGCGAGGAAGCCACAGAGCAGTGCGCCAGCCGCAAACAGCGACAGCAATCTAGGAGCGGGGATTCGCCTCATGATGGCCGATCCCGCAAAGCGCCCGATCATGAATGCCAGCAGATGCAATTTCAAATAATTTGCAGCCACTTTCTCTGGCGTGCCGGTCGCAATGTGCTGTGCGAATCGAATAACAAAACTCGCCACCCCTACCTGAGCCCCCACATAAAAGAACTGGGCTAGGACGCCCTTCAGCAAGTGACCGTAATTGAGGATTCCCCGCAGCTCTTTCGTGGTTGACCCGGCTTGCTTCTCGCGCTCCGTGATGTCGGGCAGTTTCGAGAAATAGATCAGGGCTGCTACAGCCAGAAATAATCCGCCGATGACCAAATATGGCGTTTTCACCGTGTCTGCTTCGACGATCTGGTAGGCCTGAAACTGTTCGGCGCTCATCGCCGAAAGTTGTGCCGGGGAGTAGTGGGTCAACGTGAGAATGAACGCCGCGCCGACAATCGGCGTGACCACGGCGCCAACCGCATTGAAAGATTGAGCCAGGTTGAGTCGGCGCTCGGAACTTTCAGCAGGCCCCAGTAAAGTGACGTAAGGATTGGCAGCTACCTCGAGAAAGCTTTGCCCGCAAGCCATCACGAACAAGGCAAAAAGGAAGAATCCGTAGACCCTCACGGTGGCCGCCGGAATAATGAGCAGCGCTCCCGCCGCGCACAACATCAGGCCGCTCAAGATACCTTTCTTGTATCCGATCCTCTCCATCATCCGGCCCGCCGGCAGTGCCGCCAGGAAGTATCCGCCGAAGAAGGCAACCTGAATGAATGACGACTGGAAGTCTGTCAGGCGGAATGCTTTCTTCAGATGCGGGATCAACACATCGTTCAGATTCACGCCAAACGCCCACAGAAAAAACAGGCTCGTGATCAAGGCTAATGGCAGAAAGTATTGACCATCGGTTAACGGAGCGGGTCGGCCGTTGGTGGCTGTGGTTGTCGAAGCAGCCATAGTTGTTCCGCTAAGTGAGAGCGCGATCGAGATGCACGTATCCACCGTCCACGAAAATGTGCTGTCCGGTGATGTGTCCTGCCTGGCTGGAAATCAGGAAAACCACCATGGCTGCAATCTCATCCGCGCTGGTCATCCGTTTTCCCAACGGAATCTTCGAAACGATATTCCTCAATTTCTCATCAGGATTTGGAAAGCTGTCGAGCCATTGCCGGTACAGCGGTGTCATCACCTCGGCGGGCACCACTGCATTCACTCGAATTCCATAAGGCAGCAGCTCAGCCGCCCATTCGCGCGTTAGCGCCAGGATCGCTCCCTTTGACGCAACATAGCCCGATGTACCGCCCTGCCCGGTAATCGCCGTCTTCGAGCCGATATTCACGATACATCCATGGGATTCTTTTAGGAACGGCAGAGCATGGTGAGCCATGCTGTAGTAGTGCAGCAGATTGCGCTGGATCGACTCGACAAATTGAGCCGGGCTTCCGTCTTCAAGTCCTACACGGTCATTTACCCCGGCATTGTTTATCAGAGCGTCCAGGCGCTTAGTAATGCGAACCGATTCCTGAATGGCACGAGAGCAATCCTCGGCAACTGTAAGCTCCGCCGCAACCACATGACATTTTCCGCCGGCGTCGCAAAGTTCTGACTGGAGTTGCTCCGCGGCAGGAGCGTCGCGATCCACAATCACCGCGATTGCACCCTCGCGAACGGCATTGCGTGCAATCGCTGCACCGATTCCTTTGGCCCCGCCGGTGATCAGAACAACTTTATGAGCAAGCTGCAAGTCCATGGTGTGATTGTTGCAGCCCATAGAAGCGCGCCGCGTTTAATCCGAAAATGGCTTCTCGTTGCTGCACCGTCAATTCGCGGACATAGTGCTCGACTACTTCCTTCACCTGTCGATACGTCCCTGCCAAGAGGCAGACGGGCCAATCCGATCCGAACATCAGCCGGTCAGGTCCAAAAGCTTCGAACACGACATCCAGGTACGGCCGAAACTGGTCGGCGTTCCAGTGGCGCCAATCAGCTTCCGTGACCAAGCCTGACAGCTTGCAGTAGACATTGGGGGCCTGCGCTAGCCTGCGTATGTTTTCCGCCCAGTCTGTGATCTTGCTGGTTTTGATCGGAGGCTTAGCGATGTGATCGACTACGAATCGTTGCCCGGGAAACTTATTCACCAACCCAATCGCTGCCGGCAATTGCCTCGGGTAAACGAGAATGTCATAACTGAGATTGAATTCCCTCAAGCGGGAGATTCCAAGTACGAAGGCTTCTCGCAGCATGAATTGATCATCGGGTTCGGTCTGGACAATATGCCGCAATCCGCACAACTTCTCAAATCGCGAGAAAAAGTTCAGTCGTTCGGGAAGTTCTTCAGCCGTGATGTCGAGCCAGCCTACTACGCCCACGATAGTGTCGTATTGCTGCGCCAATTTCAGGAGAAACAAGGTCTCAGCTTCGGAGTGGTCAGCCTGTACCGCGATCGATGCGTCAATGTCATTCGTGCCCAGCTCCAAGTTCAATTCTTCTGGCAGGAAATCGCGTTTTAGCAGAGACATTTCGTCGGTTATCCAGCTATAGGTGACGGGGTTGTATTGCCAGAAGTGCTGATGCGAGTCGATCTTCATGCGCCGTCAGAGCGACACGCCTCTCTTCCACGGAATGAAATCATCCTGCGCCAGCAGCTCGGCCTTGGTTCGCACTTCTCCGCTCGCAACCTTCAAGACAACGTCAAGTATTTTCTCCCCCGTTTGCTCAATCGTCGACTCGCCGGAAATGATGCTGCCGGTATCCACGTCGATGATGTCTGGCATCCGTTTAGCCAGAGCCGTATTTGACGAGAGCTTGATTACCGGTGAAATCGGGTTACCGGTTGGAGTCCCCAGCCCGGTCGTAAACAAAACCACGTTGGCGCCGGCCCCAACCTGAGCGGTAACGCATTCCACATCGTTTCCGGGAGTACACAATAAATTCAATCCTGGCTCAGTGACATACTCCGGATAATCCCGCACTGCAGTAATTGGAGAAGTTCCGCCCTTCTTGGCCGCACCCGCAGACTTCATCGCATCGGTGAGCAATCCATCGCGAATGTTTCCGGGTGAAGGATTCATTTCGAACCCGGAACGAACAGCCTTGGCACGTTCCGCATAATCTGTCATCAACTGAACGAACCGGTCAGCAACTTCCTTTCCGGTGCAACGATTGATAAGATCCTGCTCCACGCCACAGAGTTCCGGAAATTCGGCAAGGATTCCGCTACCTCCCGTTGCGGCAATCAGGTCGGAGGTGTGACCAATCGCGGGATTGGCCGATATGCCGGAAAAGCCGTCGGACCCTCCACATTTCAGCCCCACGCATAAATCAGAAATCGAAGTCGGCTCCCGTGCGGCTCTGTTCGCTTCGACGAGTCCAAGAAAAGTCTCCTTAATCGCCTGAGAAACCATGGCGAATTCCGAAGAGCTCTGCTGTTGTTCAAATATAAGCAGTGGCTTTTTGAACCCTGGATCGCGACGCTGCAGTTCTTCACGCAGTATTCCGACCTGCGCGTTCTGGCAGCCCAAGCTGAGCACGGTGGCTCCAGCCACATTGGGGTGATGAATGTAGCCGCTCAACAGAGCGCAGAGATTCCGGGAGTCCTCGCGGGTTCCGCCGCATCCGCCTTCATGTGTGAGGAATTTGATGCCATCAACGTTGGGAAAGAATTTGTCCCGCGCAGGCTGGCGAGGGTTCTCAATAACCGAGTAATTCTCGAGCTCCTGCGTTTTACCCTCGCGAGACAACCTGACTAGTTCGGCAACCTGGCGACGGTAAGTCTGGGGCGCGGCGAAACCGAGTTCTTCTTCAAATGCCTGCTTCAGAACTGCAAGATTTCTGTTTTCACAAAACACGAGTGGGAGGACGATCCAATAATTTCGAGTGCCCACCTGGCCATCCGCCCGCCGATAGCCGAGAAAACTTCGTTGCTGCCATTTGGAGACGGCCGGCGCATGCCAGCGATAAGGTTCTAGGTATTCGTGAAATGAAGCCACATCATGATGAATGTTTCGCGTGGTAATGACTTCTCCCTGGCGGATGGCGGTCACAGCCTTCCCTATGAGAACGCCATACATGACAATCGGATCGCCCGGAGCGAGGTCTTGCACTGCAAATTTGTGTTTGGCGGGCACGTCGGTTTGTAACGCACAGCTCCGACCGTTGAACGTGACCTGACTGTCCTTTTTCAAATCAGCCAGAGCTATCAGGACGTTGTCCTTCGCGTCGATTTGTAGCACGTGTTCGCGCACGAGAGGAAGTTGATCGTTGCCAGCTGACGTGGACGAAGCCTGAGAACTCAGACCAGCATCACCTCGCAACCTTTCTTGCGCAGCGCATCCGTAAACTCCGCGGGTGCGCGGTTATCGGTGATCAAGCGGTGAACCTTTTCAATCGGTCCGATGCGGAATAGACTGCGTCGGCCGAGCTTGGTGGAATCCGCCACTACCGTTGTTTCTTTGGAGACCTGCATCATCAAGCCGTTGAGTTGAGCCTCCAGCACGTCGGGCGTAAATGGGCCGCCTTCCAGGTCAAACCCGTCCACCGCCAGGAACAGCCTATCGGCGTGCAAGTCGCGGAGCATCGCTACCGCTTGGGGACCGACGAAAGAATAGGAAACCGTGCGCAACAGCCCACCCAGCATGATCAGCGAAATTTCCGAAGCATCTGCGAGTTCGTTGGCAATGTTAAGAGCACTGGTGATAACGGTGAGGGATTTTAGCTTCGCCCGCTTCAGGCTTTTTGCGATTTCAGCCGTGGTTGTCCCGGAGTCGAGAATGATGGTTTCATTCGCTTGTACCAGTTGTGCCGCGGCTTGTCCGATGCGGGATTTCTCCGAGCGATGAAGCGTGGCTTTCAGTTTTAGCGGATAGTCCTGAGTCGGCTCATAACGCACTGCCCCGCCATGAGAACGCAGCACCACGCCATTGGCGGAGAGGGCGTCAAGGTCGCTTCGTGCCGTGACCGCTGAGACTGAAAAACGGTTCACCACATCGTGAATGGTCACCTGGCCGGTTTGTTCCACCAATTCCAGTATTTTGCGCCGTCGGCCCTCAGCCAGCATCCGTGAATTTTGGGAACGCATGAACGCACTGGAAGTTTATGCGCGACAGTGATGAGGGTCAAATTACAGCTTTCGCGGGGTTATGTTTCACCTTGCGATTCATTTCTTGTTTGTCGAGCTTTCCTTTCTATTGTCCCTTGTGTTTACTTTCTTTTCATGATACAAATCCCGATTGCAACCCTGAAATCTTCCCGACGGAGCCGCTCCCATGATGAACCCTGCCAGATTCACGCTCGTATTGTTCCTTTCATTGCTGGTGTGTGCCAATGCTTATCTGTTTGGGCAAGGCACAGATCTGGGCACCATTCGCGGGACCGTTACTGACCAAAGCGGAGCGGTTGTTCCAAACGCCAGCGTCGTCATTCTCGATCTTGGAACCGGTACTGCGCGCGAGACCAAGACCAGTTCACGCGGCGAATATCAGATCTTCGGACTCAAATCCGGAAATTACAAGGTCACCGTTTCCGCTCAAGGCATGTCCACGGCCGACATTACTGGGATTGTTCTTAAGGGCAGCGACGTGATCGGTGCCAATGCGGTGCTAAAGGTATCGACGGCAAATGAGCAGGTCGTGGTTACGGCGGAAGCGCCCACTATCGACACGCAAGATCAGACGATCTCCAATACGATCTCCCACCGGGAGGTGATTGACCTTCCCCGCGACAGCCGCGACGTGTACCAGTTCTTGTTCTTAAACCCCAACATTACGCAAGGCGTGGATTCCGGCGAATTCAAATTTCTCGGTTTCCAGAGTTACGGCGCCAATTTCACCCTTGACGGCCAGCGCGCCACCAACACTATTTTCGGTTCACCTAGTACCAGCGAGCCCTCGCTTGAGGCCGTTGGCGAACTCAATGTTCTCTCCAATGACTTCAGCGCTGAATACGCGGGAATTGCCAACATCCGCATCACAACCAAGCGTGGTGAGTCGCAAGTTCACGGCTCAGTCTTTTACAACAACAAGAACTCCGCGTTGGCCGCCCTGCAAATTCAGGACCAACAAGGCATTAGGGACTTCGTTCCCACTCAGTTTGCCAGCAGATATCCGACACCCTATTTCAATTTCAACGATTTCGGCGGTTCCCTTGGAGGGCCAATTCCTGGCCTCAAGAAAACATGGTTCTTCCTTGCCTACGAACGAAACGTATTGAGGCAACCAGTGAATATCAGCAACCATAAGTTGCCGCATCCAGCGCTGTGGACAGGCGATTTCTCGCAGTTGGATCCATCCATCCAACCGACGGTCCCGGATGACATCTTTAGCCAACTCACGCCACAGGAAGTCGCTACCGACACGACGGGCACTTGTGATCCTAACGATCACGCAGATTGCCGCTTCAGTACAATTCCTTCGCGTTTTCTCAATGCCAATACGCAGAAGCTCATCCAGGTCTACTTTCCCAAAATCAGCCCTGCAGTCGCTGTAGATCCCGAGACGGGGCAAATCCGGGATTTATTTCAAACACTGCTTCCGGGGGGCTCAACCCGAGATTTGGGAACTCTTCGCATAGACCACGACTTCAGCGACAAAGACCATGTCTACGGTGTCTACAATGCACAGGCTCTTACTGGAACTACTTCGCCTGTGTTCTCTCCAATGACGGGACTCGGTCTCACACAGAGAGACATTCGCGATAACACGCTTTCTCTCTCTTATCTGCGCACCATCCGGAACAATGTCATTAACGAAGCTCGCGGCGGATTCAATCGTGAATTCAATTTCGCTCACAGCAACACGACTCTCCAGAGTTTCCTTTCCAGCATCGGCTTCGACCAGAACGCCATAAATGCCTACGCGGACGTCGTAGGTCACTCGCAGCTGTCCACGCACGGGCATCCGCTAATCGACCTCGGCTCCAATTTTGTTGCCTTCGGTCGAAATGGGGACCGCAGCACCGAGCGCCAGCAACACCAGTACCCGGTTACCTTCGGGGATACCCTCACGTGGGTGATCAAGAATCACAACCTTAAAATGGGCGCAGATTTTGTGCGCAATGTGGCACAAGATGGCTTCGCAGCTTCGCGTGCCAATCCGCGCGGCAGAATAACCTATCGCGGAAGCGATACTGACCCTTTCGCCAACTTCTTGCTTGGGGAACCCGCGTCAAGAGTCTTTTTTATTCAGAGTGCCCGCCCAATCATGGATGTCGACAACTGGGAACAGGGATATTTTTTCCAGGATGATTGGAAGGTGACTCCGAAACTGACCGTGAATCTCGGCCTTCGCTATGAACTTATCTCGCCTTTCGTAGATGCGCACGATATCATGCTGAATTTCGATCCTACTTTCAACAATAACACTGGCCGTTTCATCATCGCCTCGGACAAGACCGCTCAATTTTTGGACCCTCGAATAGCGCAGACTACTTTGCCCGTGGTTACTGCCGCTAACTCACACCTGGGAATTGGCCGCGGTTTACTGCGCACAGACAAAAATAACTTCGCACCGCGAGTAGGTGTTGCCTTGAGACTGGGAGAGAAGTCGGTAGTGCGTGGTGGATACGGATTGTACTTCCCGACTTCCGCCGCCCAGGGAATTCGCGATCCACTCTCAACCAATGCCTTCAACCAGACCACGCAAAAAAGAAGCTTAGGCTTCAACCAGCAGCAACTTCAGCCGTGGCCATTTCCGCTTACCGGCGGAGACGTGGTGCAGAATACGATATATACCAGCTCGCTCTCGTTCAATGCTGTACCGGTCAACCTTCAGCAGCCACGTCTTCAGCAGTACAATGCCACTTACGAACGTGAGCTCGGGCTTAGAACGTCTGTGCGCTTTTCCTACCTCGGCATCACATCCTCCGGCCTGATCGGGGGCAAGGACTTGAATGAGATTGAACCCAGCAACGTTCCTTGGGGTACCACGCAAGATCCAACTGGTGAGGGGATTGGAGATGGGGTACACTTCTGCAGCCCTGACGACGGCGACTGCGCACCAACCAAGGCAGAATTTGCCCGGACGCCCTACCCCACGCTTGGAGACTACCTGCTCAGTTTTGGAAACTATGGCCATAGCCAGTCGAACGCCTTCCAGACCCAGCTTGAACACCGATATAGCAACGGTTTGATGTTCAATGCCTCTTACACCTACACAGATCAGAAATCGACCGGCATCGATGGCGGCAACTCCAGCCTGGGTGGCGTTCCCTACAACCCATTCAACCCGGAGCGCGATTACACTCAAGACGCATGGATATCTCGCCACCGCTTTATTTTCTATGGCATATATGAGTTACCGGTGGGCCGTGGCAAGAAATTTGGCAGTGGGTTTTCCCGCTGGGCCGACACCGCTATCGGCGGCTGGCAAACAAGTTTTCAGATGTTCGCTAAGACCGGTACGGCTTTCACGCCGTATTGGACTTGCGATAACTGCGGAAACGGTGTTCGCATGGTCGGTCCGGGAAACATCGCTGTAGAGTCCGTTGATGCGCTCGGCGACTTCGCTGACTTCATCGGCTATCGGCCTTTGGTTGTAGGCAACTATAAGCAGCACGTTGGCGACCAGGTCTTCAATCCAAACGCATTTGCGCCGCCCCCTATGGGCGCCGACGTCTTCAATAATCCAGGGATTGCCAGAAAGAATCTCCTATGGGGGCCTGGAGCGTGGGGCGTGAACTTCGGTCTGCACAAAGACTTCAAGTTCACCGAGCGCTTGACTGCCACTCTCGGAGCCGACTTTAACAACATCTTCAATCACCCGATAAGAATGCCGGATCTGGATTTCGCAGACGGCAGCTTTGCCTATCTTGGCGGTTTCAATATCCAAATAGATCCCAGCACGTTGCAGCCGCAATTCCGAGATTTCAACTTCGTTAACCCTGACTTCGCTCGTCTGTTCTCAACGTTCCGGCAGGAAGGTGTGGACAGCCGCCGCACCGTGCGCTTGCGGCTCAGGATTACTTTCTAACAAGTGGCAAACACGGATCGAGGCTTGTGGGTGAAGACTTCGTCGGGGCTCGCGTTCCTATGCTTCGCGCTGCTTGTCCCCAGTGCTTGGTCTGCCGACCAGTACGAAATCACGATCGAGCGCGACGTTCAGGCCAAGATGCGCGACGGAGTGATTCTCCGCGCTGACATTTATCGGCCTAAGGCTGAAGGCCGCTTTCCAGTTCTTCTGCAGCGCACCCCCTACAACAAAGCAGCTTCAGACATCGGCGTACGTGGCGCGGCACGTGGGTATGTCGTCATCGTCCAAGATGTTCGGGGCCGCTACACCTCGGATGGGGAGTGGTATCCGTTCCTGCACGAGTCGAACGACGGATATGACACCGTGGAGTGGGCGGCAGCGCTGCCTTACTCCAACGGCAAGGTCGGAATGTTTGGCGGCTCCTATGTCGGGGCCACGCAGATGCTGGCTGCCATAGTGCACCCACCTCATCTGGCTGGGATCTGTCCTTACGTGACGGCCAGCAACTATCACGACGGATGGACGTATCAGGGCGGCGCTTTTGAGCAGTGGTTCAATGAATCGTGGACCTCAGGCCTTGCACAAGACACCCTGAACCGCACTGTAGACAAAGACACCAATGCGATGAAGTCCGTCTGGAAACTACCCTTGGCCAGTTATCCAGTCTTCGGTCTGCCGCAGGTCTCATCCGAATCTGATCTCACGGCCTCCCTCGCTCCATATTTTCTCGACTGGCTGGCACACCCGAACTACGACGAATACTGGAAGCGCTGGTCCATCGAGGAGTACTTCGCGGACATAAATGTCCCCGTTCTTCATGTGGCGGCATGGTATGACATCTTCCTGGGCGGATCGTTACGCAACTACATCGGCATAAAGGCACATGGGACAAATGATGCGGCCCGCCGGGGGCAGCACCTGCTGGTCGTCATCGGAGGACACGCCGGCTCAGGCCGCAAGATCGGCGAGGTGGATTTCGGACCAGCCGCCAATCTGGACGAGGACGACATCATCCTCACCTGGTATGACTATCTCTTTAAGAACGTGCAGAATGAGTTCGCGGGTAAACCTGTGAAGATATTCGTCATGGGTACAAATGAGTGGCGTCAGGAAGATGACTGGCCACTGGCACGGGCCGCTACTACTAAGTATTTTCTTCATTCGGCGGGGAAAGCCAACTTTCTACGGGGAGATGGCACGCTCTCGACGTCCACACCACGTTCGGAAACTCCAGATCAGTACGTCTACGACCCTGCAAGTCCCGCACCCACGATTGGCGGACCTCTGTGCTGCGACTCAGAGCACCTGGCGCCCGGCCCGCGTGATCAGCGCCCGGTCGAGGCGCGCAATGATGTTTTGATCTACTCAACGCCGCCGTTGGTTGAGGATCTCGAAATCACCGGACCGGTAATACTGGAACTGTTTGCCAAATCATCAGCCGTTGACACGGACTTCACCGGCAAGCTGGTGGATATCTGGCCGAACGGTTTCGCGCAAAATCTAACGGAAGGAATCGTTCGAGCGCGTTACAGGGATTCCCAGGAGAAGTCTGAGTTGATGAACCCGGGGAAGATATACAAATTCAAGCTCGACTTGTGGGCCACGAGCAATGTGTTTCGCAAAGGACACGTCTTGCGCCTTGAAGTCAGCAGCAGCAACTTCCCGCGCTTCGACCGAAATCTTAATTCCGGGGCGGATGCCGCCCTTGCTCAACAATTTGTCTCTGCTACGAACACGATTTACCACGATGACCAGCATCCATCGACCCTGGTCTTACCGGTCGTGCAGACACAGTAGCCCACATAATTCGACCTGTGGCTTGATCTGGCGCGTATGATTCGTCCTACAACGTGCTCGGATAACACAAACGCCGGGCGCAATCCTGCAACATTTCCGCCTCCCAAGGTGGCCGCCGCAGGTTCTTCGGGTGGGTCACGTCGGTGGCTATCCGTCCCGTCAAATGCAGGAAAACAGCAGCAGAATGTTTGTACGCAGGAATCGGCTCACGAAACGCCACGTTGCCAAGATGTTGCAACGCATCCGACAGCGCATAGTAACGGGGATCGCCTGTTTCCCACAACTGGTCGCGCTCGGCAAATTTTTCCGGCGCAAATGTGGCGAGCCCCAGCAAGTAGTCCGATCCGTACTCGATCATATTGATACCTAAATCATTTCCGGTAAAGATGCGGAAATCCGGCCGGTGCGTGTCGCGCAGGGCCAGACGCTCGAACTCCAGCACACGATCGAGCGAGGAGTGTTTCAACCCCTTCATCTCCGGAATGTCCATCAACCCCCGAACGGTGCTTTCGTCGAAGATCTCTCCATTCGGCGCGAATCGCGGACTTAATTCAAAGCCAAAGACCTGTGGGTACTCCCTGCAGATTGCCTGATACGTGGCGACCTTTTGCTTAGCAGATTTCCCGTGCAGCCTTGTGGTCGGAAACAAAATCGGAACACCTCCGGCTTCGGTGATCCTATTCAGTTGCTGCCGATAAAGGGCAACAACATCGCCTTCCAGGTTCTCGATATATGCGCCCGCCACAAATGAGACGCCCTCACCG
>Ga0066709_100003495_pt1 | contig 12089 bp, 12 predicted proteins | sample GraSoiAngelo_158_FD_79665 | JGI IMG/M metagenome (GOLD analysis project Ga0066709, IMG submission 79665) | Grasslands soil microbial communities from the Angelo Coastal Reserve, California, USA - 14_1009_16_30cm | ecosystem: Environmental > Terrestrial > Soil > Grasslands | place: USA... | reverse complement strand
GGTAGCCACCGGTCGAAGGGGGCCACCGTCGGGTCTGGAACGAGGCTCATCGAGCCAGATCGAGTGCCTCCACCACGGGCGCGGCGGCGAGGTACGTCGTGGCACGCTCGGGCGAGAGCTCACGGGCGACCGCGTCGATGATCACGGCTGCCTCCCGTGCGTGCTCATCCGCACGATCGCCGGCACCGCTCGCGCGCTCCGCGAGCGCGAGGGCGGCCAGGCTCTGCCAGCGGAGGAGCGGCGATCCGAGTTCGTCGGCGAGCGCGACGGCCGAGCGGAGCTCGGTCGTCGCGTCCTCGACATCACCTCGAGAGGTCAGCGCCCGTCCCAACGTTGTGAGTGCGCCGATCACGTACTTCCGCCTGCTGACGCGCCTCGCGAGCTCCAACGCGCGCCGGCTCCACGTGATCGCGTCATCGAGCCGGCCGAGCGCGAGGTCCAGGTCTGCCCGGTTCGCCGCGAGGCGCCCGCTGACCAACCAGCGCTCCCAGGCCTCGCTCGCCACGGCGTCCTCCCAGAGGGCGGGCCACGACCGTTCGATCGCCGCGAGATCGTCTTGGAGCAGCTGCGCGCCCACGAGATCCGCCCGAGCGTTGATCCATGGCATGTTGAAATCCGAGGGCCCCAGTCGATCCGTGACGATCTCGCTGCGTTCCCTCGCCTCGTCCAGCGCGAAGATCTCTCGCCGCGGCAGGGTCGAGTAGTTCATCACGACGCTGTCGGACCGACCAAGCTTCCGGGCGATCTCGATCGCCACGTCCCCCGCCTGTAACGCCTCCTCGTAGCGACCCATCCCGGACAGGATCAGTCCGCGCAGGCCCGCGCCTCGAAGGAGGAACTCGGCGCTCCGAGGTTCGAGGCCGCCGGTCGTGCGGGCGCGCTCTGAGAGCTCGAGCGCCCGCTCGTACACACCGGTCCAGTAGTGGACGTTCGCGTGCATGTGGTAGTGCTCCGAGAGCTCGAGCAGACGCTCGTCGTCAGGCCACAGGTCCGACGCCTCGTCGCCCAGCTTCCGCGCGCGTTCGAGGTCTTGGTCGTCGCCGCGCATGCCATGCGCCTGAGCGAGTCGCGCGAGCGCGACCGCCTCCAGCTCGGCCGGTCCCTCCGCCCGGATGAGCGCAAGAGCGCGCTCGGCGAGGGAGAACGTCTCGGTCGTCTGCTCCGTCCACGTCGTCGCCCGGCTCCGGGCGAGCAACGCCTCGACCTCCTCGGCTCCCTGAAGCTCGGGGAGCAGTTCTCCCAGCAACGCGTCAGCCCGGGCGTAGTCCTCGAGCTCGGTCAGCGCGAGGCCTCGACGCAGTCGGATGCGCCGTCGGTCTTCGTCCGTCGTCGCCAGGTCGAGCGCGCGCGTGAACAGGTCGTAGGTCTCCTCGACGGCGAGCGCGTCTCTCGCTCGCTCGGCGGCCCCCAGCAGGTATCGCCTCGCGGCATCCACGTCCCCGGCTTCCCGCCAGTGATGGGCGAGAAGCCAGCCGAGGTCGGCAGGATCCGCAAGTGCCTTCTCCAGGAACCGAGCGACCGCCGCGTGCAGGTCCCGGCGTGAGCTGCGCGGAAGGGTGCCGTAGGCGACGTCTCGGATCAGCACGTGCTTGAAGGAGAACTCCACGTCCCCTTCGACCTGGCTCAGCGGGCGCCGGAGGATGAGCCCGCGTTCCTCGAGCCCGTCGAGCGCCTCATCGACCGCGTCCAGCTCGCCGATCCCGTTCAGGACGCCGCGCCAGAACGACGGACCGACCACGGAAGCGTGGAGCAAGACCGCGCGCGAGGGCGCCGGCAACGCGTCGATCCGCGCAGCGATCGCCGCTCGCACGGTCGGCGGCAGTTCCTCGTTCGGCACATCGTCCGCCACCGACGCGACCAGCTCCTCCAGGAAGAGCGGGTTGCCTTCGGCGACCGACACGACGCGCTCGATCGTTGCGGGCGCCGTTCCCGGGAGAAGGGCGGTCGCCACGGCCGTCGAGTCGGCGCCGCTGAGCGCCTCGAGTGGGAGGGTCGTCTGACCAACCATCCCGCCGCCCCACGTGCGTCGGGTCTCGAGGAACTCGGGCCTGGCGAGCGCGAGGACCACGACTCGCGCGTCTCGGATGTGGGACACGAGGTAATCGATGAGGTCGAGCAAGGCGTCGTCGGCCCAGTGCACGTCTTCGAACACGAGCAGCAGCGGCTCGCGCTGAGCGAGATGCTCCACGAACATACGCATCGTGAAGAGGAGGTGGATCGCCTGGTCAGGCGGAGCGTCGAGACCGAGCCCGAGGAGCAGGCTGAGATAGCGGGTCGCCTCGGGGCCCTCCGGCGCCGGGAACAGATCCCCGGCTGCGGTCGCGAGCTTGGTCCGAGCCACGTCCACGCGGTCGTTCTCGTAGATGCCGGCGACGTTCCGCACGATCTGCCCGGCGGCGCGGTAGGGGGTCTGCTCCTCGTACGGCAGGCTCCGGCCCCAGATCGCCCGCCCCCCCGCGCGCTCGACCCGCGCAGCGGCTTCGCGGGCGATCCTCGTCTTGCCGATCCCGGCGGGGCCGAGGATCGTCACGAGGTGGGGACGCCCGTCCTGGACGGCTCGTTCCCACACGCTGTCGAGCAGGTCCAACTCACGCGACCGCCCGACGAGCGGCGTCTGTGAGGTCGGCCGGGCTCCGGGTGCGTGGACGGCCTCGACGACAGCCCATGCGGGCACAGGGGCGGCCTTCCCCTTCGCCTCGACGGCAGTGATCGGCTCGAAACGGAACGCGTGCCGCGTCAACCGGTGCGTCTCCTCGCCGACGATCAGACCCCCGGGCGGGGCCGCGTTCTGCAGACGGGCGGCCGTATTGACGACGTCGCCGGTCGCGAGGGGATCTCCCGGAGCGGGGTCGACGGCGATCACGGCCTCGCCGGTGCACACGGCTCCTCGTACCTCCAGGTCGAGCCCGTCGTTGGCGGCGTTCAGAGCTCGGATCCCCTCCAGGATCGAGAGACCGGCCCGAACGGCGCGCTCCGCGTCGTCGACGCGAGCGAGCGGTGCGCCGAAGACGGCCATGACCGCATCACCGATGTACTTCTCGACGGTCCCGCCGTGGCGCTCGACCCGTTCACGTGCGTCCTGGAAGTAGAGCTGATTGCGATCCCGGACGTCTTCGGGATCGGCGCCGTCGGCTCGCGCGGTCGACCCCACGACGTCGACGAACAGGATCGAGACGAGCTTGCGTTCCTGTTGCCCGGTTGCGACGGAAAGCTCATTGCCACACGCGGGACAGAAACGCGCGCCGTCGGGAGTACTCGCGCCGCAGCGACCGCAGATCATGCCTGGCGAATCGTAGAACGCGGTGGCGGGGCGCGCGCCGCGCCGGCGCCCGGACTCTTACGATTCCGGGCCTGGGAAGGGGCGGCCTGCGGGTGACGGTAGCGCTGACCTGCGCTTCCCCGGTAGTCCCAACGGGATAACGTACCTGGGTCCTGACCTGCGGGAATGGACGGTCAGTGGACATCGGGACGGGACGCACATACCTCGACTTGGAGCGGTGCAAGCGGTACCAGGGCTGGGAGCAGAGGGCCTATTCCCCCGGGTAGTTCTTGGGTGGGGGAGAGGTCGGCGTAGAACCTCCTCACCATGGCGGGCTCGATGTCGGACAGCGGGACGTCGATCATGGAGCCGACGATGTGCTTCTTGATCGTGCTCGCGAAGGCGTCGCGTTCGCGTCGGAGCTACTATCGCGCGGCGTCTCGATTCTCGTGGTGTCCCGCATCTTCGGTCATGCGTCCGTCGCGTTCACCGGGGACCGTTACGGCCACCTGATGCCCCGCCACTTCGACGCGCTTCGGGCGGCTTTGTCGGTCGGGAGCGTGCCGTGAGCTTCTTACCGTTCGTCACCGCCCGAAGCCGAACCCCAGCGCCCAGCTCCCGCCCGCCCAGGACGCGGTGAGGCGATAGCACCCCGCCGAGGGCGCGAAAAGATAGGAAGGGAACTCCTTCCAGCGGCCGTGCTGGACCGGGATGGCGGGGTAGCTGGGGTCGAGGGCGAGCCTCGCGGAGGGTCCCCGGGGTTGCACGCCTCCGGTCTCGAAGTAGAGAGGCTGCCCAGTCGTGGTGTTGGAGCCCGACAGGGTGACCGATGTAGTGGTGGTGGGTTCGATGAGCCAGAGCACCTTGATGCGCCACCCGTACCTGACCCGGCGCACGTTGGCACCGGTGCTGTAGGCATTTGCCCGACGGTCGAGCTTCGCGTAGAAGCCACCCCACAACGGAGAACCCCCGACCAACGGCCGGAAATATCGGGGACCGACCGCCCGTCGTCTGGGCGGCGGTCCGGGGCATCCTTGTGGCGGTGGACCAAGGTGCTTCGCGACCGTCGGGATTCCTGTGTGGGTTGTGGCGGGGCTCGTCTGCTGCGGAAAGGGATGCTCGTGGTTCGAAGCGGTGCATCCGGCGAGGAGAGCCGAAACCTGCATGAGAGCCAGCGCGAATCGCCGCATGCTGCTTCAAACTCTAGCGAGGGGTGGAACAGGGGGTGGAATGGGAACCGGTGACCGATCACGGAATCGCGTTTCCGCTGGTAGCCCCTAGTAGTCCCAACGGGATTCGAACCCGTGTTTCCACCTTGAGAGGGGTATCTCTCGGCCTGCGCCGTGCTGGCTCGTCCCAGTTCATGCGTTGCCGCAGGTCAGGGTCATGGGTCGGGATCCGTCAGGACGACAAAGGACGGCCGAGGACCGACCGAGTGTGACCCAAAGTGTGACCCCCGCCCTCATTGCGTAGCTGGCGATCGGGAGCTGCTCCGGGCCCCCGGCTCGGCGATGAATCGACAGGTTTTAGCCAGTCCGCCATGATTCGGGGATGGCAGGCCTGAGCGACCTTCAAGGATGGTTCGTTCCTTGGATCCCCGCTATTGCCACCATCGTGGTGGCTTACTTGGCTGCGCGACCCCTCCTCAAGGAAGCTGGTCTCAAGCGGGAAGCGGAAAAGCGACTCGCAGAGTCGGCACAGGTTGAATCGGATGCCCGGCTCCTGGCCACATTCGTGGAGCTCATGGGCAAAGCCCACGCTCGAGGAGCGACTACCCTCGCCGAGTCTGCGACCGAGGCCATCATTTCATCGGGCGGACCGCTCGCTCCCAAGGATCTAAAGGAGCTGAACGACCTCGTGGGTGCGGCTGTTGCCGTGCACCCCGTAGGGGCGGCGGAAGTCGAGGCAGCCATCGCTGCGGTTGCCGAGCTGGGAATTCGCCATCCTCTGCTACTTGAGCCGGCTCTGGCTGGGCTTTCTCAGATCGCGACCTGGAACAAGACTTCTAAGGCTCTACCCTCCGCCCTAGAGATGCTCAAGGCAGGGAAGGGCGCTCTCAAGGAACAGCTCTAGCCAGCCCGTTTGTGTAGTGCCTCGTTGGATTCGGATGGTAGGCAGAGCCCTTGCGAATCCGGTCCTATCTCAGCTGGCGGCGTCAATCTCCCCGAGCAACCGCCCCACTCACCGCCGCGCATCCGGCTACATCGTCAGCATGTCGATGATGTCTGCCCAGTCGTTTCCGTTCTGATCGCGGTAGCGCGTCAGGCGAGAGGAGATCGCGTCACGGTCGGCTTGGTCGCGGATCAGGGCGCGCCGGAGGTCGTCACGAGCCTTAGGGCCGAGGGTCTCAAGAAGCGAGCGGAGATTGATGTCAGTCACGGACCATCGCCCAAAGGGTTAACCCACCCTCCCCGTCCCGGAGCAGACCGTGAAGACGAGGGCCATCAACGCGACGAACACGATCGCCATCGCGATCAGCCATTCCTTCCTGACCATTGGCCGAGCCTAGCCCGGTGCGGTCACGAACGTCTGCGGCCACCCATACAGCTCGCAGATCGCGTCCCAGGTCTTGGAGTCTGGCGAGCGCTCCCCGGCTTCGAGCTTGCGATACTCCCGAACGCTCACTCCGAGGAGCCACGCGGCCTGGCAGGCGCGCATCCCCCACCGTTCACGATCGCGTCGGAGCATCTCTGGGAACGCTGCCACGAGAGACACCCTAGACGGAGCTAGAGACGAGACCAGGGTCGCCCGACGGTTCCGGAAATCAAGCGCGCTTTAGCCTGCGATCAGGGTCCCTCCGAGTGTGCAGTCGTCCGGCCCTGCGAACGCGTTCGTCTCCATCTGGAAATCGAACGTGATGACCTTCCTCGACGATGTCTGCCAGATCAGGCGGCCCATCACGTTCTCGCTGTCGGAGATGCCGGCGAGCAGATCCTGGCTCCCGTCGGCGGGCGTGAGGTTAAACCTCTCGAAGAAGAAGGGCTGGGTAGCAGGGTTGCCTTCGTCGAAGGTCTCAACCTTCAAGATCCCTGTTTCAGAAGCGGTGGCGTGAAGTGATTGCTCCTCGGTGCTGAGGCAGCCGTGGACGACGCTGAGTCCGGCGAGGTTGAAGAGTGGGGTCGAAGTCGTCCCCGAGACAGGGATGGCTTTCGAGATCGCCACCTTACGAACCACCAAGTGACCGACGGTGCCGGCGTTCGCAGCGCTCGGGACCCGTCCAAGACGCGACTCGAGGATCTGACGACCGGTCAGCGTGTTCTTCGCGAGCTTCTTTCCGGTGATCGTTCCGTTGATGATGTTGTGGCCGTTGATCAGTGTCACCGCGTAGGCCGTCGACCCGAGAGCGATGAACAGCGCGAGGCAGGCGATGACGACGGCCGGTGACGGACGATTCCTCTTCCAACGCATGCGGCTCCCCTTTCACTCGATTGCGGTGCCGCAGGCGTGCGGCTCCGAACCCCAACCTCTCTGATGCTTTCACTTGCGCCAGGCTGGGGGCAAACCCGGCGGTGTGCTCCGCCGGGCATCCGACTTAACGTGGCTCGGTGGCCTTGATCTCGCCGAGCAACCGCAGCGCCTCCCGCCGTTCCTCCTTGTGGAGCACCAGGAAGTCGAGGAGGTCATGGACAAGCACCCTCCGGAGCTTGTCGCGGGCTTTCGGGTCGAGGGTCTTGAGAAGCGAAGGGATATCGGTGTCCTCGAACACTCCATCACCTTAAGACGATTCGACTGCCAGAGGCCTGGCATACCCGCACCCCCCAACGTTCGCGATCGCGCTGGAGCATCTCGGGGAACGCCTCCAAAACCGAGAGCTCAGAACGAGCTGCAGACGGACGCGAAGAGGCCTCGGAGAGTGTGGGCCTTCTTCGCGAGGAAACAGGAGGGCTCAGACACCTCCCTCGGGCATCATCGTGCCCGACCAGCAGGAGTCACGTCAGCCTTTAGAGCTGCCTCGCTTCGCTCGAAGACGAGGGATGTGAAGGCGGGCCAAGCGGGCCAAGACTGCCGAACGGCGGGCGACAACCAACCCTTCTCGTGCGCCTGGCCCGTTCTCTTCCTTCCGGCGACGCGCCCGATCTCGGCGGCGGGACGCTCGACTTTGAGCGCGCTGCGCGCCAGCAGCTCCGCGAGATCCTCGGCGGCGAACGACAATACCGCCACCCTTGCGCATCGGTCCCGACGTACTTCTCTTGATGGGTCGGGCCACAAGGCACGCGCCCAGGCGGCTGCTCAGTCCCCGCAGGGGGATGATGTGTCTGTCTTTGCGCTGATCACGGTGTCAGCGGAGTCTGCGACGTACACATCCATGCCCGGCCCGCCGTTCACTGTATCCCCGCCCCGACCGTCGCGGGTGTCGAGGCAGAGATCATCCCCCATCCCACCCGCGATGTAATCGCGTCCCGAAAAGTCGCCTAGGTAGAGATCCGATCCACTGCCGCCATAGATGAAGTACCGCAGACGGTGTCGGACATCCTCCGCGTGCTCTCGCAAGCGCTCGCCCGCGCCGAATCACTTGGATACGTGGGAAAGAACCCAGCAGATGCGCGGCTCGTGAATCGCCCGGCTGGGACCAGGGCGAACTTCACCATGATCGACGCGAAGCTGGGGGAGAAGATCCTTGAGACCGTCCGCGGCGAGGATCCGTGGGACGTCGCCGCCCACCTCGCGCTCGGGCTCGGCCTTCGGAGGGAAGAAGTTCTTGGGCTCACGTGGGCCGACGTTGAGGATGACACCGTCCGCGTGCGGCAGACCCTCACATACGCTGGCGGGGAGCTTCACTTCGGGCCGCCGAAGTCCGACGCCGGGGAGCGGGACCTGCCGCTGCCGGTGTTCGTCGCACGGGCGCTCAAGCGCCATCGCGCAGCCCAAGCAGAGAAGCTTCTCGCGATCGGCGTCGTTCCCGAGCTCGTAGTCGACAACGGGATTGGCGAGCCGTGGATGCCAGCCTCGTTCTCGACGGGTTGGCGCCGCTTCGCGAAGGCTCACGGGTTCGAGGGAATCACGTTCCACACGCTGCGACACGGCGCGGCGACATTGATGCTCGCCGGTGGGGTACCGGACGCGGTGGCGATCACCGTTATGGGCCACGCGGACACGCGGGTCCTGCGCCGATATCAAGAGGTCGTCGACGAGCTGAAGCAGGACGCCGCGAAGCGGATGGATGCGGTGCTCGGCGGCGTGTGACCCAAACTGTGACCGCCGAGCCTCTGACGGCTGAGATTCCGGTAGTCCCAACGGGGTTCGAACCCGTGTCTCCACCTTGAGAGGGTGGTGTCCTAGGCCTCTAGACGATGGGACCGCGCCGAGTTCGCCGGGCCGGCCTCACGATACTAATGGTCATGCGCCCGGCAGCTCCTTATGGAGCTGCCGGGCGGTTTCGACGTACCCGAGCGATTCGTAGAGGCGGCGTGCGACGTGGTTGTCGCCGTACACGTTGAGGCCCGCGCGCGCGAACCCGCGTGCGCGGGCCTCACCCTCGAACGCGCGCATGATCGCCCGGCCCCATCCCTGACCGCGGCGCTCTTCGTCCACCGTGATGTCGTAGATCCACGCCATCGCCGGGTCATCGGTCGAGGGGCCGAACCACAGCACGCCGACGCGCTCGCCGTCGTCCGGGGCCACCGCGACGAACAGGACCTGTCCCGGGGTCGACAGGCCGTTCGGGAGGAGCGAATCGTAGGAAGCACGCGCGGCAACCTTCGCCGTCTCGCCGGTCGCCTTGCCATTACGTTCGAGCTCACCCGCATAGTCATCGACCGCCCGGTCGAGGTACGCGTCGAACTCGTCGGGGAGCAGGGGGCGAAGGCCAACCGATCTGGGCGGAGCAGTCTCCTTCCCAGAGAGCGTTGCGACGACGGCCGACCGTATGACGCCGAACTTGACGCCGAGTCCGCGCAGCACCTGAGCCGCCACGCCTTCGCCCTCACGGACGAGACCCAACAAGAGATGCCCGGTGCCGATGTGCTGGTTGCCGAGCTCACGGGCTTCGAGGAGCGAGAGCTCGAGGACCTTCTTCGCGCGCGGCGTGAACGGGATGTGTCCGGTCGGTGGGGTCCGTCCGCGTCCGACGATCTCCTCGACCTGCACCCGGACCGAAGCCAACGAGATCTCGAGAGCTTCGAGCGCCCGAGCGCCGACGCCTTCGCCCTCGGCGATCACCCCAAGCAGGAGGTGCTCGGTCCCGATGTAGTTGTGGTTCAGGAGTCGTGCCTCCCCTTGGGCGAGCACGATCACGCGGCGCGCGCTCTCCGTGAACCGTTCGAACACGCTGCCTCAGTTCTCCCCCTGGTCGCGCGTGAAGCCGAGCTCCCCGTCGAACTCCTGCAGCTTCTCGATGTGCATCCACCGATGCCGACGGGAGATCCGCGCGAGCAATTGGTTCACGTCCTCGTCGGGAAGATCGCCCGGGTTCTCCTTGATGATGAACCGGCATCGGAAGTGATCCCCCGTCTCCGTGAGGGCACCGGTCGGCGGGAAGACCTTGGTGCCGCGCGACGAGATCATCTTGAGCGACAGCCGCGTGTCGTGCGTGAGCTCCATCATCGAGGCTCCGAGCTCGGACGCGGAGAGGGGCGACTCGACGAAGACATCGAGCCCGACGACCGAACGGGACGTCGTCTTCACGTAGTCAGGATCCGGATCGAGTTTCGGCAGGACCAGCGGTTTCACATCGCGCACCGTCCATGTCTCGGTCCGCTTCCCGAGGTTCCCGATGATCGCGTCGGTGTACTCGGTGGTGGGCGTGCCCCGGTCGTAGCCGAGAACGTCGCCGGTCAGCACGCCCGATCCCAGCGTGACGAAGATCGCGTGCTCGATCGCCGAGGCATGGTCGAACAGCCCCAGGGAGCGGAGCATCAGGACCGCCGACAGGATCACGGCCGTCGGGTTGATCACGTTCTTGCCCGCGTACTTCGGCGCGGACCCGTGCACCGCCTCGAAGATGGCGACCTCGTTCCCCACGTTCGCGCTCGGCGCGAACCCGAGGCCTCCGACCAGGGCGCTCGATTCGTCGGACAAGATGTCACCGTTCATGTTCGTCATGACGATGACCTCGAACTGCTCGGGGCGTTTGACCAACTGGTGCGCGGCGTTGTCGACGATGACGTGCCACGGCTCGATCTCCGGATAGTCGGGAGCGACCTTCTCGAACGCTCGCTTCATCTCACCCTCGGAGAACTTCAGGATGTTGGCCTTGGTGGCGCAGGCGACCTTCGTTCGGCCCTCGCTGCGGGCGTACTCGAACGCGAAGCGCGCGATCCGCTCGGAGCCCTTCGCGCTGATCAGCTTGAGCGCTTGGGCCACGCCGGGTGTCTGCATGTATTCGATCCCGGCATAGAGGTCCTCGACGTTCTCCCGGACCACGACGAGATCGATGCCGCGGCCGCTGTACGGGGTGTTCACCCCGGGCATCTCCCGGACGGGCCGAACGTTCGCGTAGGTCTCGAACAACTTGCGGAGCGTGACGTTCGCGGACTTCTCCCCGAACCCGACGGGTGTCTCGAGCGGCCCCTTCAGCGCGACCTTCGTCCGCCCGATCGAGTCCATCGTCTCCTGGGGGACGCCCGAGGCGATGCCCTTCTTGAAGACCTCGGCGCCGGCGTCCGCCGACTCCCATTCGATCGGTGCGCCGGCCGCCTCCACGATCCGCCGTGCGGCGTCGATGCATTCGGGGCCGATCCCGTCACCGGGGATCAGGGTCACGGGGATGCGGGCTCGGTCTTCGATCACGTGCGCCTCCTCGCTGTCGGTCCGTTCAGACCGGACACGTATCGTATCGACGAGGGACGCGCGTTCAGCCGTCGGTTGATCGCGGAGATCGCTGGGGCGCGAGGACTCGAACCTCGACTAACAGGGCCAGAACCTGTCGTGCTGCCATTACACCACGCCCCACCGCACCGCCTGAGCACTCTAACAAGGGCCCCTGCGCCGAACCACGACGCCGCCACCAGCGAGGTTGACCTTCCTTGCGGCGCAGGACTACGGTGGATCGACGACCCAACCGCACGACATGGGAGGGCAGATGAACAAGGGCGGATTGGTATCGGAGGTCGCCAAGAGGACCGGCTTGTCCAAAGCCGACGTCGCCCGTGTCGTCGACGCGTCGATCGATGCGGTACGGGATGCCGTGGTCAAGGGCGAACGTGTCACGCTGGCCGATTTCGGAACGTTCGAACGCAAACATCGCAACGAGCGCATCGCTCGGAACCCGCGGAAGCCCGATGTCCCGATCGTGGTGCCCGCTCGGGATCTGCCGTCCTTCACGCCCGGGAAGGAGTTCCGGGCGCAGGTCCTGCAACGCGCTTAACGCCCCCCGAACGTCACCAAGCGCAGCTCGCGCGCCACCGGCCCGCCTTCCTCCTCCGCGACCTCGAAACGGACCCGTTGTCCCAGACGCAAGGTCCGGATGAACTCGTCACCGAGCGACCGGGGATCGATCGCGATCTCGGTCCGATCGTCCGTGACCACGGAGCCTGTGTTGGAACCTTCGTCGTAGTGCTTGATCGTCCCTTGCATGACGGTCTCCTACCTGACCCGCGTCGCGGGGTGTACACGCGCCGTTACGTCGAGCGCTCGCAGGACCTCGCGCGTGCGTCCCGCCCGGCGGTCGTTCACGACCGTGAGGATATCGTCCGGAAGATCCACGTCGAAGGCCAGCTCGACGTGTTCGATGACGGCCACCGGAACGTCTCGCTGGGCAGCCTCCTCGAGATGCCGGCGGTACGAGTCCTTGCCGAAGCTCGAGGGGATCGCGGTGGGTGGCCGGCGCAGGAGGAGGTTGGTCCCGGCTTCATCCACCGCGGGCGCGAGCACGACGGGACCGAGGGTATGG
>Ga0066709_100003493_pt1 | contig 12091 bp, 10 predicted proteins | sample GraSoiAngelo_158_FD_79665 | JGI IMG/M metagenome (GOLD analysis project Ga0066709, IMG submission 79665) | Grasslands soil microbial communities from the Angelo Coastal Reserve, California, USA - 14_1009_16_30cm | ecosystem: Environmental > Terrestrial > Soil > Grasslands | place: USA... | reverse complement strand
TTCGCATCTGCTCGTGCCGCCCTGGTACACGAGCCTCTACCGGATCGCAACGGACTGGGACTGGCTCTATCGCGAGGGACTCCGGAGCGCCTGGGGGTCCGGCCCGCCGCCCTTCAACCGAGCCTTCATCGAGCAGTGGGAGCGGCCATTCCGTGTCAGCGGCACCGCGGCCGCATTCGCATCGATGCTCGGGCACGGCATCCAGGGCGTCTCCGCCTCGACGTTGGAGAGGGTGAAGGTCCCTGCGCTGGTCGCCTGGGGAAGCCATGACACCGTCGACTCTGTGAGCGCCGGGAGGCAGACCGCTGCGCTCCTGAAAGTGCCCTTCGTCGACATCCCGGACGCCGGCCATCTCTCGATGCTCGCCCGTCCTGCGCTTGTCGCCAGAGCGATCGACCGTGCGGGCGCGGTACCGTGACGGCGTGATTCTGAAGACGCTTTTCTGGGCGAGCCTCGGCGGGCTCGCATGGACCCACGTCGGTTATCCGGTTGCTGCGGCTGGTCTGCGGCAGCTTCGGTGGCGCGACGTCGCAAAGGACGACATCACACCCTCCGTGACGCTGATCGTCCCCGCGCACGACGAGGAGGACGTGATCGGGGCTCGCGTCGAGAACCTGCTCGAGCTGGACTATCCGGAGGACAAGCTCCAGCTCGTCGTCGCCTCGGACGGCTCGACCGACCGGACGCATGACATCGTCCAGAGCTTCGACGGCCGCGTCCGCCTGCTCGAGTGCGAGCGCGGCGGAAAGCTGCCGACGATGAACCAGGCCGTCCGTGAGACCGACAGCGAGATCGTCGCGTTCGGCGACGCGAACGCGACCTGGGCGCCCGACGCCCTTCGCAAGCTCGTGCGCAGCTTTGCCGACCCGGACGTCGCGTACGTCTGCGGGAAGGTGCAGTTCCAGCGGCAAGACGGCACGAACAAGGAGGGCCTCTACTGGCGCTACGAGCTCTGGCTGCGGGAGAGCGAGTCCGCGCTCGGCTCGATCACTGGCGGCAACGGCGCGATCTACGCCGTGCGGCGCGATGACTACGTCGAGTGGCCGTTTGGGCACGACCTGGGCTTCCCCGCGCTGATGGTGCAGCGCGGCCGCCGCGCGGTCTACGAGCCCGAGGCGCTCGCGTTCGAGAAGCCGAGCAAGGACAACGAGGACGAATTCCGGCGCAAGGTGCGGATGCTGCCCTGGTCGTGGCGGCACCTGTTCGAGGCCGGGAGCCTGCGCGGCCAGCCGCCGCTCTACCTGGCCGAGCTGCTCTCCCATCGCGTCCTGCGCTACGCGAGCGGCTTCCTGCACCTGACGCTGCTCGCGACGAGCATCGCGCTCGTCGGCGAAGGCTGGCCGTACCAGGCCGCGCTCGCCGCCCAGGCCGCCTGGCTTGCGCTCGCCGCGGCCGGCCGCCTACGTCTGCCGGTCCCGTGCGCAGGGATCGCCTACTACTACCTTCTGATGACCTCGGCGACGGTCGCGGCGCTCGGGCGCTACCTGCGGGAGGGAGCGCCTCTGATGTGGGAGAAAGCGGAAGGGACCCGCTAGCCGGGAGGCGATCTAGCCTGCTGTGATGCGTCGGTTCGGGGTCGGTTTGGTCGTTCTGCTGCTGCCGCTGCTGCTTCTAGTCGGGGGCTGTGGCGAGACGCAGCACGCCCAACTAACCACACGGCACGCGCCCGCCGCAGCTCTCCAGCCGCCGAAGCGCCCGAAGCCGTCGTGGATCCGTCTCGTCGTGCTCGACGGCGACCTGAGCACGCCCGTTCGCGGCGCGACAGTCCACGTGATGGGTCGCCCGGGCCGCACGAACCGCCACGGCATCGCGCGGATCCTGCTTCCGCACCGCGGCCGCCTGATCACGACCGTGGCCAAGCACGGCTACGACCCGTTCACGCGCCGGATCAAGTGGAGCAACCGCCCGCTGGTCGCCGTCCGCGTCTTCCAGACGAAGCTGCAGTGGACGATGTACGGCGCGACGCCGCAGCGGACCCAGGGCCAGCCGTACATTCACGTCCGTCCGCCGTTCCGGCTCGTCTGGAGCAAGCCGGTCGGCGCGCTGATCGAGTTCCCGGCCGTCGTCGACGACGAGGTCGCGTTCGTCTCCAACTTCCACGGCGTGGTGCGCGCGTTCTCGATGCGCACAGGCGCGACCGTCTGGCGCCGCGCGACTCCGCACGGGAAGATGGCCGCCTCGCCCGCGGTCGTCGGCAAGGTGCTCGTCGTCCACGGGATGGACGGGCACGTCTGGGTGCTCGACCGCTACAACGGGCGCGTCCTCTGGACGTACTACACGGGGGCGCCGATCGAGTCGTCGCCGGTGGTCGTGGACGGCGTGGATTACTTCGGCAACTGGGCCGGCAGGATCTACGCGCTCGACCTGCGCACGCACCACGCACGCTGGACGTATGGCTCCGGATACAAGATCACCTCGAGTGCGGCCCTCGTCAACGGAACGGTCTACATCGGCGACTACGGCGGTCGGCTGCTCGCGCTCTCCGCACGCAACGGCCGGCTTCGCTGGTCGAGCTCGGTCAACGGCCGTGTCTACGGGACTCCGGCAGTCGCGAACGGGCGGATCTTCGTGCCGTCGTCCACCGGCAACTCGCTGACCGCCTTCTCGAGGACCGGGAGGCGGCTCTGGTCGCTCAACACCGGCGCGTACGTCTACTCGTCGCCCTCCGTCTGGAACGGGCGCGTCTACATCGGCTCCTACACCGGGGCCCTCTACTGCCTCTCGGCCTCGAGCGGGCGGATCCTCTGGACGTTTTCGAGCGGAGGCGCGATCGGCGGCGCCTCGACGATCGTGGACGGGATCGTCTACTTCGCGAACCGGCGGCACCGGATCTACGGCGTGAACGCGCGGACCGGACGGCAGGTGTTCCAGTTCCCCGACGGCGCGTTCGTCCCGGTCTCCGGTAACGGCCGCCGCTTGCTCCTGCACGGGTTCTCGCGCCTCTACGCGGTCGAGTCGCGGCACCGATGAAACGCGCGCTGATCGTGCTGGCGGCCGTCGTCCTGGCCGCGGCGGCAGCGCTTGTCGCCTACGGGCTCTACAAGAAGCACGAGGGCCGGGACGTTCGCGGTTCGTCGTCGGTCGAGTTCGTTACGACCCAGGCGAAACGGCCGCCGAAGCTGCCGACGAGCGTCTTCTGGCCGACCTACCGCTACGACGCCGGGCGCAACGGCGCGCCCCGCGGGATCCCGGCTTCGACTCGTCCGCCGTTCAAGGTGCGCTGGTACTTCCGCGGCCGTGAGCTCGTGGAGTTCCCGCCGACGATCGCCTATGGGCGACTCTACTTCGCGAACGCGAACGGGAAGCTGTTCGCGGTCGACATCAAGCTGCACGGCGCCGTCTGGCAGCGGTGGACGAGGCGCTGCACCGCTGCGACGCCCGCTGTCGCCGACCACACCGTCTTCATGACGTTCCTGAACAAGCCGCCGTGCAACGCCGACCGTTCCGGCCTGGACGGCGAGACGATCGCGATGGACGCCGACACCGGCAAGGTGCGCTGGCGCGTACGGATGGGCCCGAGCGAGTCGTCGCCGCTCGTCGTCGGCAACCTCGTCTACGTCGGCGACTGGCGCGGCAAGGTCTACGCGCTCAGTACGCGCACCGGCCGCACCGTCTGGAGCTACCAGACAGGCAACAAGGTCAAGGACGGGATGGCCTACGCGGGCGGCAAGGTCTACTTCGGCTCGTACGACAGCCATGTGTACGCGCTCAACGCGCGCACCGGCAAGCTCGTCTGGAAGGCGGGCGCGCAGGCTCGGCTCGGCTCGAGCGGCACGTTCTACTCGACGCCGGCCGTCGCCTACGACCGCGTTTACATCGGCTCGACCGACCGCAAGGTCTATTCCTTCGGCGCGACGACCGGGAAGCTGCGCTGGTCGCACGGGACCGGCGGCTACGTCTACAGCTCGCCGGCGGTCTGGAACCAGCGGGTCTACGTCGGCTCCTACGACCACTACTTCTACTGCTTCGACGCGGCCACGGGTGACGTCCGCTGGCGCCTCAAGGCCAACGCGCCGATCTCTGGCTCCGCGGTCGTGATCAACGGCGTCGTCTACTTCTCGAGCTTCAAGGGCCGCACGTACGCGGCCGACGCGCGCTCGGGGAAGCTGCTCTGGTACTTCCGCCGCGGCAAGTACGGCGCGGTCGTGGCCGACAAGCAATGGCTCTACCTCGTCGGGTACGCGCGGGTCTTTGCCATGGCGCCGAAGGCACGCGGGTAGAGTCGGGCGCGCTGTGAGCACGTCCACCGAGCCACGGACCCGCGAGCGCGATCTGCCCGATCCCGACGCCGAGCGGGAGGTCGACCTCGGCCGCTACTGGCACTCCCTGATCCAGCGTTGGTGGTTGCCGGTCGCGGGCCTGATCGTCGGGGCCGTGATCGGCTACCTCGTTTCGATCGGCGGCAACCAGGTCTACACCGCCAAAACGACCGTCTACCTCGGCCAGCCGCTCTCGCCGTCGAGCTCCATCCAGCTGCAGAGCCAGGCGACGAACCCGTCGACCGTCGGCCAGATCATCCACAGCGAGGCAGCGTTGCGCGTGGCCGCACGTGCAGCCGGAATGCCGGTCGCGAAGCTCCGGGGTCACGTTGCCTCGCGGCCGGTCGCGGGCGCGCTGACGAAGCTCGGGCAGACGCCGCTCGTCCTGATCACGGTCACGAGCCAGACGCCGCGCCGCGCACAGGTCGCCGCAAACATGCTCGCCCGCAGCGTGATCCGCCAGACCTCGACCTACGTGAGCACGCTGATCAAAAGCCTCCAAGAGCAGATCGACGGTTACACGAAGTCGCTCGACACGATCGACCGCAGCCTGTCCGCGAGCGGTCTCTCCTCGACCGACAAGCTGGTTGCGTCGTTCTCGCGCTTCCAGATCGTCGAGCAGCTGACGACTGCGAAGCAGCAGCTCGCGGTCGCCAAGGAGGTCGAGCTCGGCCGTCAGGTGACGTTCGCCGTGGCGACCAAGACGACGGCCCGTAGCCGGCGGAACTCGGTGATCGTCGCCGCCCTGATCGGCCTGCTGATCGGGATCGCCGCCGCGCTTCTCTGGGACCCGGCCGGCAGGATCGCCCGCCGCCCCGCCTAACTAAGGGGAATGCTCGACGGCAAGCGGGTTGCCGTCGTCGTGCCCGCGCACGACGAGGAAAAGCTGATCGCTGAGACGGTCGGGTCGATCCCGTACTTCGTCGACCGCATCCTGGTCGTCGACGACGCCTCGCGTGACAAGACGGCCGAGGTCGTCCGCGGGCTCCAGGATCCGCGGGTCGAGCTGATCGTCCACGAGCGCAACCTCGGCGTCGGCGGCGCGATCGTGACCGGCTACAAGCGCGCGCTCGAGGAGCGGATCGACGTGACCGCGGTGATGGCCGCGGACGCGCAGATGGACCCCGCCGACCTCGAGACGCTCTGCGCGCCGGTCGCTCGCCGGGAGGTCGACTACGCGAAGGCGAACCGGCTCTTCACCGGTCAGGCGTGGGAGGTGATCCCGCGCTACCGCTACCTTGGCAACGCGCTCCTGAGCCTGCTGACGAAGATCGCGTCGGGCTACTGGCACGTCGCCGATTCGCAGTCCGGCTACACGGCGATCTCGCTCGACATGCTGGAGCTGCTCGACCTCGACCGGGTCTACACGCGCTACGGCTTCCCGAACGACATGCTCGTCCACCTCAACATCTGGAACGCCCGCGTGCGCGACTACCCCTCGCGACCGATCTACGGCGTCGGCGAGCGCTCGGGGATCCGGCTGCGGAAGGTCGTGCCGTCGATCTCCTGGCTTCTCGTCAAGGGGTTCTTCTGGCGGCTGCGCGAGAAGTACGTGATCCGCGACTTCCACCCGCTCGTCTTCTTCTACCTGATGGGCATCCTGATGAGCCTGCTCGGGCTCGGGCTCGGGATCGCTGTGATCGTCCTGCGCGCGGAGGGCAACGCAATCACGGCGGCGACGGTCGTGCTTGTGGCCCTGCTGCTGATCTTCGGCTCGCAGTTCACGCTGTTCGCGATGTGGTTCGACATGGAGTCGAACAAGGACCTCGGCGGGCGGGGACGCAGGCGCACCGACAGTTGAGGGTCGTCGTATTCACGACCTCCTACCCGCGCCACGCGGACGATTTCGCCGGGCGGTTCGTCTCGGACCCGGTCGAGCGGCTGCGGGCGCGCGGGCTCGACGTCGAGGTCGTGCACCCCGGCGTCTACAAGGACTACGGCGTCGCCTACCAGGGCGGCGGGATCATGCATGCGGTCCGGCGGCGGCCCTGGATCGCGCCTCGGCTCGCGCTCTCGATGATCCGCACGCTCCGGCGCGAGGCGCGCGACGCCGACCTCGTGCACGCGATGTGGCTGGCGGGTGGGGTTGTCGCGCTCTTCTCCGCTAAACCGTTCGTCGTCAGCCTGCTCGGCTCGATCTCGGGCGGGCCACTGGACGACTTCGTCCTGATGCGCCGCGCCCCGTGGCTCGTGCGCTGGATCTGCCATCGGGCCCGCGCGACGATCTGCATCTCCGAGGCGCTCGTCGAGTCGGCGCAGAAGGCGGGGATCGAGAACATCCGCTTCATCCCGATCGGGATCGAGATCCCCGAGACGGTCGGCGAGGAGGCCGACCCGCCGGAGGTCTTCTACACCGGCCGGCTCTCGCCCGAGAAGGGAGTTCAGGACCTCGCCGCAGCGCGCGACGGGCTGAACCTGATCGTCTCGGGCGACGGCCCGCTGCGACACCTCTTCCCCGACGCGCTCGGCTTCATCTCGCGCGCCGAGCTGGACGAGCGCTTCCGCCGCGCCGCGGTCGTGGTCGTCCCGTCGCGGAGCGAGGGCTTCGGCGTCGTCTGCGCGGAGGCGATGGCCTACGGCAACGCCGTCGTCGCCGGAGCGACAGGCGGCCTCCTCGGCCTCGTCCGCGACGGAGAGACCGGCCTGCTCGTAGAGCCCGGCAACCCGAAGGAGCTGCGTGCCGCGATCGACCGCCTGCTCGCCGACCCCGTGCTGCGCAAGCGCCTGGGCGAGAACGCGCGCCGCTGGATCACCGAGCTCTGCTCCTGGGATCACGTGCTCGATGCCACGATCAAGACGTATGAACAAGCCCTCGGTAAGGAGTTCGTAAGGCATCCAGGACCGTCCGAAGACCCCCGATAACATCCCTCGGATGCCTACGGCGGTAGTCACCGGAGGGGCCGGGTTTCTCGGCTCCCACCTCTGCGAATACCTGCTCGATAAGGGGTTTCGAGTCATCTGCGTCGACAACCTCGAGTCGGGCTCGCTCGAGAACCTCGAGCACCTGCGCGCCGACGATTTCGTGTTCTGCAACCACGACGTGATCGAGCACATCGAGGTCGAGGAGCCGGTCGACGTCGTCTACCACCTGGCCGCGCTCGCGAGCCCGATCGACTATCTGCGCCAACCGCTGTTCTCCCTGAAGACCGGCTCGTACGGAACGCACAACGCGCTCGGGCTCGCCAAGTTCAAGCGGGCCCGATTCGTGCTCGCCTCGACGAGCGAGGTCTACGGAGATCCCCAGGTGCATCCGCAGCCGGAGAGCTACTGGGGGAACGTCAACCCGATCGGCCCACGCGGGGTCTACGACGAGGCGAAGCGCTACGCGGAGGCGATGACGATGGCGTACCACAGCCAGCAGGGCGTGGACACCGCGATCGTCCGGATCTTCAACACCTACGGGCCGCGAATGCGCTCGCATGACGGGCGGGCCATTCCGAACTTCATGCGCCAGGCGCTCGAGAATGCGCCGATCACCGTCTACGGCGACGGTTCGCAGACACGCAGCTTCTGCTACGTGGACGACCTGATCCGCGGCTTGCACCTGCTCGCCGAGAGTGGCGAGCACCTGCCGGTCAACCTCGGCAACCCGGGCGAGTTTTCGATTCTGGAACTTGCGCAAACAGTCATCCGAGTTACGTCGTCAAAGAGTGAAATCGTGTTCGAAGCGCTACCAATCGACGATCCCCAGATTCGCCAGCCCGATATCACTCGAGCCAGGCAGCTGTTGGGCTGGGAACCGGAGATCGAGCTGGAAGAAGGGCTGCGCCGCATGTTGCCCAGTCTCGGAAGGGAGCCACTTGGGGTCTAAAAAAATTGGCATCGCCCTGATCACGATCGTCCTGTCAATCCTCGCCGCGTCCGCCAAGCCCGAGCGTGCGGCAGCGTCCGGCGGAATGCTCGTCGGCATGTACGACCCGTCGCAGTCGTTCATCGCGCCCGATCGCTCGTTCGCGGCGTTCCACAACCTCCGCGTCCAGGTCCTGCGCATGGACATGCTCTGGGGCCAGATCGTGGCCACCACGCGGCCGACGAATCCGGCCGACCCGAAGGACCCGGCGTACAACTGGGGTCCGTACGACGACTTCGTCAAGAACGCGGCCAAGAACAACATCCAGGTGCTGTTCACCATCTACGGGACGCCGCATTGGGCCGGCGCCGTCAAGCCGAACCGGGCTCCGGCACGCATGCTCTACCTGCGCCAGTTCGCGACTGCGGCCGCTAAGCGCTACAGCGGCACGTTCAAGCTCGAGGACGGGACCACGCTCCCTGCCGTGCGGAAGTGGATGGCCTGGAACGAGCCGAACAGTCCGGTCTTCCTGCGGCCACAGTGGAAGGTCGTCGGCAGGAGGAACATCCCGATCGCTGCGAAGACATACGCGCAGATCTGCACGTCGGTCTGGGCCGGGGTCCACTCGACGCACCTACAGGAGACCGTGGCGTGCGGCGGCACCGACCCGCACGGCAACAACCGTGCGCGCAGCAGCCGTCCATCGATCGCGCCGCTGACGTTCCTCTCGGCGCTCAAGCGCTACGGGCTGAGCGGCAAGCATTTCGACGTCTATGCCCACCATCCGTACTACAGCAGGCCGACCGAGAGCCCGAGCACGCCTCCGAAGTCGAAGACCGCGGTCACGCTCGGGAACATCAACGTCCTGATCGGCCTGCTGACGAAGCTCTACGGGTCCAAGAAGCTCTGGATCACCGAGTACGGCTACCAGACCCGGCCGCCCGACCCGCACTTCGGCGTCTCGTGGGCGAAGCAGGCGAAGTACCTCTCCCAGGCGTTCTCGATCGCCCGCCGGAACCCCCGCATCGGCCTGATGACGTGGTTCCTCCTGCGTGACGAGAAGCGGCTCGCAGGCTGGCAGTCCGGCCTCGAGACGTACGGCGGGAAGAAGAAGCCCGCGTACTACGCGTTCCGTCGCCTGCCACACTAGGTAGATGGCCATACGAACTCCGCAACGGGGGAGGGGTCGGATTCCCGCCCCCGTTGCGCCTTCGACCGGGACCGAGCGGGTCCCGGTCGATATTCGCTCGCGCCGGCCGTTCTTCCTGACGGGAAGCCAGCTCACCGCTGCCGGCCGGCGGATCGCGAGCATCGCGGCACTCGTCGTCCTCGACCTGGCGGGGATCGTGCTCGGCCTCTACGCGGCGCTCGTCCTGCGCGAGCTCTACTACAACACGCCGGTGCTCTGGGGCGTCATCTGGCGCGTCGAGACGGACTGGCTTCCCTTCTTGACGCTGATCACCGTGCTCGTCTTCGCGCAGGCCGGGCTCTATGCCGAGCGGGAGCGGCGGCCGGGCTTCGGGCGCGTTCTCTCGTCGCTCGTCCTTGTCGCGCTGATTACGCTCGCGTTCGGCCTTGGCACCGGGCACAAGTTCTCCACGTACGGCTTGATCCCGGCCGCGGTGCTCTTCTCGTCAGCCGCGATCGCCGCGCTGCGCGGGAGCTACGAGGCGATCACAGAAGACGTGCTGCACGCGCTGGGTGCGCGGCGCCACGCCCTGCTCGCCGGCGCGGGCGACAACCTCGTGGACCTGCACCGGACACTCGGCGCGAGCCGCAACGGGATCGACTACGAGTTCGTCGGCGCGATCGCCCCGAGCGAGGGTGGCCTCGACCTGCCGGTGCTCGGAGACCTGCAGGATCTGCCTGCCGTCCTGGCGGAGACGCGCGTCGACGAGCTGATCGTGACCGACTCCGACTTCAGCGAGCGCGAGCTCTTGGAGATCGTCTCCCACGCGCACCGGCGCGGCGTCAACGTCCGGATCGCGCCGAACGCGACGGAGCTCCTGCGGCAGCGCCCGCAGTTCATCCCGGGCCAGGGCCTGCCGCTGTTCGAGCTGCGCCCGCCCGCGTTCGTCGGGCTCGACTGGTTCGTCAAGCGCGGGTTCGACCTGCTGGTGTCGGCCGCCGTCCTCCTCGCGGGGCTGCCGGCCTGGCTCGCAATCGCCGCCGCCGTCAAGCTCACTTCGAAGGGGCCGGTCTTCTATCGCGACGAGCGGATCGGGCTCGGCGAGCGTCCGTTCGGGATGCTCAAGTTCCGCACGATGTACGCCGACGCGCCGGAGCAGCAGGCCGAGCTCGAGGCGGCGAACGAGGCCGATGGCCCGTTGTTCAAGATCCGCGAGGATCCGCGCGTGACGGGGGTCGGCATGTTCCTGCGGCGGTTCTCGCTCGACGAGATCCCGCAGCTCTGGAACGTCCTACGCGGCCAGATGAGCCTCGTCGGCCCACGGCCGCTGCCGCTTCGCGACTACGCGCTGCTCGAGGGCTGGCACCGCAAGCGCTACCTCGTCCTCCCGGGCATCACGGGCCTCTGGCAGATCTCGGGCCGCTCGAACCTCGACTTCGACGACCTCGTGCGGCTCGACTTCTACTACCTCGAGAACTGGTCGATCTGGCTCGACATCTCGATCCTGCTGAAGACGATCCCTGCGGTGCTGCGCGCGCGCGGCGCGTACTAGTGGGCCACGTGGTGGTCACCGGGTCGGCGGGCTTCGTCGGCACCCACCTCCGCGCCGAGCTCGGAGAGGCGTTTGTCGCCTTCGACGGCGACGTGCTCGAGCCGGATCCCCTCCGCGAAGCCGTCCGGGGGGCGGACGCCGTCGTCCACCTTGCAGCCGAGTCGTCGGTCGCCGCGTCCTGGCATGACGTCTGGCACACCTGGCGCGTGAACGTGGACGGCACCGTCAACCTCCTCGCGGCGGTGAGCGCTGAGCAGCCGGAGGCCCGTGTCCTCCTCACGTCCACCTGCGAGGTCTACGGGAACGCGGCGCGGATCCCGACGCCGGAGGACGAGCGGCTCGCGCCCGTCTCGCCCTATGCGGCGAGCAAGGCAGCGGCCGAGCTGGCCTGCGCCGCCTCGGGGCTCGACGTAGTGGTCGCGCGTGCCGCGAACCACGAGGGCCCGGGCCGCGACGAGCGGTTTGCGATCGGCTCCTGGACGCGCCAGATCGCGCGGTTGGAAGCCGATGGCGGCGGTACGCTCCGCGTCGGTGACCTCTCGGCGGAGCGAGACATCCTCGACGTGCGCGACGTCTGCCGCGCGTACCGGCTCCTGCTCGACCGCTCGGTGCCGGCGAGGACGTACAACGTCTCGTCGGGCGAGACCGTGACGATGCAGCAGGTGGTCGAGCTGCTCGTCGGCCTCGCGCGCGTGCCCGTGCGTGTGGAGCGCGACGAGAGCCGAGTTCGCCCGGTGGAGATCCCGCGGCTTGCGGGCGACCCGTCGCGGCTGCGCGCCGCGACCGGCTGGACGCCGGAGATCCCGCTCGAGCGGACGCTCGCGGACACGCTCGCTGCGGCGCGCGAGATGGAGCCGGTCACGTGAGCCGCGCGCTGATCACCGGTATCACCGGCCAGGACGGCTCGTACCTCGCGGAGCTGCTGCTCGCGAAGGGGTACGAGGTCTTCGGCGTGACGCGGCGTGCGTCGACGGAGAACGTCGAGCGGATCGCGCACCTGATCGACCGGATCACGCTGCTGCAGGGAGACCTGCTCGACCCGTCCTCGATCGACGCGGCGATCCGCGAGGCGCAGCCGACCGAGGTCTACAACCTGGCCGCGCAGAGCTTCGTCCCGACGTCCTGGAACCAGCCGGTGCTGACGGCCGAGTTCACCGCAGTCGGCGTGACGCGAATGCTCGAGGCAATCCGCGCGGTCGACCCCGCGATCCGCTTTTACCAGGCCTCGTCCTCGGAGATGTTCGGCAAGGTGCGCGAGGTCCCGCAGACCGAGTTGACGCCGTTCCACCCGCGCTCGCCGTACGGCGTGGCCAAGGTCTACGGCCACTACATCACGGTCAACTACCGCGAGTCGTATGACT
>Ga0066709_100003491_pt1 | contig 12095 bp, 14 predicted proteins | sample GraSoiAngelo_158_FD_79665 | JGI IMG/M metagenome (GOLD analysis project Ga0066709, IMG submission 79665) | Grasslands soil microbial communities from the Angelo Coastal Reserve, California, USA - 14_1009_16_30cm | ecosystem: Environmental > Terrestrial > Soil > Grasslands | place: USA... | reverse complement strand
GCGTTGGTGAGAGGCGAGCCGATGAGGTGCTGGTCGGCCGCGTCCTTGCCGTACGCGAGGAGGAGCGCGGCCACGCCACCGACCGTCGGCGTGGACTCCGAGGTGGTGCCGCCATCGGTGGCGACCGAGAACATGTTGTGGGTGCCCCACGACGTGTAGTTCGACCGCTCCCGGAACGTCGTGGTCAACGCCTGCTCACCGGGGGGCGGCGCGCCCTGGCCGTTGGCCACGATCCCGTTGCCCGGCAACACGTGCGGCCACCACATGCCGCCCTGGTGATCGGTCGAGTTGAAGTCGTTCGAGGCCTCGACCATCACCACGCCGCGCCGCCAGATGCTCTCGACCGCCTGGCGCATGAACGTCGAGTAGCCCAGGTCGGCGGTGACCGAGACGATGACCGATGCACCTGCGTCTGCGGCGAACAGCCACGCCTGGGCGAGGTCGTCGGTGCGATCGAGGGCTTCCGCGCCGGCCTTGACCGGGAGCAGGAGGCACTTCGGACAGATGCCCGTCCCACCGACGCCGTTGTTGGTCTGTGCCGCTGCCTGCTTCATCTGGCTGTTGGCGTGGGTGTACGCCGCGTCGATCGTGGCCGGGTCGTTCTGGTTGGTGTAGAAGTCCCAACCCGAGATGTCGTCCTTGTAACCGTTGCCGTCGTTGTCGACGCCGTTCGAGAACGAGACGATGAGGTCCTCGGGGTCGCGCAGGCCGTTGCCGTTCCAGTCCGCCACGCGCGGGTCGGTCGCGTAGTCGGCGACGTTGAACGTGCCGTTGCCGTTGAGGTCGTACGCAGATAGCGGCCCGCCGAACACGGTGGCGCAGGGCGAGCCCGCGCAGGGACGAGGCAGCTCGCCTTTGTTGAGGTAGACGCGGTTGGCCAGCTCCGTGGCGTCGCCGGCGTGCCAGTTGATGCCGCCCTCGACGTAGGCGATGACGGTGTCGGGCCTGCCCGTGGTGTAGTCGCGCCAGGCCCGGTCGATCGACATCCCGCTCGCGCCCTCGGGGTCGGTCGCGACGGTGTACTCGGGCGGGATGTGATCGAAGATGTAGGTCTGGGCGGCGTAGTCGGGATCGTTGGGCGGGTCCTGGGGGAAGGCCGCCGCGGCGGGGGCCGCGGAGCCCAACACCAGTCCTGCGACGACCGACAGGGTGCATGCCGCCCTGCGCGTGCGTGCCATTGGCACCACGTGTCACCGTCCTTTCCCCGAGCCCGTGTGACGTGGGCGTCCCTCGATGCAGACTCTTGCCGATTTCCTCCGTGCGGGGCCACCTGGGCCTGCGTGGCGGCGCCGGTAGGCTCCCCACATGGCGGGTCACTGATGGAGGCAGCCGGGCTCGATGCGTTGTACAGCGAGCCGCTCGAGACGTTCATCGCCGCCCGCAACGCGCTGGCGAAGGCGCTCGCGCAGGCCGCCGATCGCGATGGCGCGGCCGTGGTCAAGGCACTGCGAAAGCCGTCGATCGCGGCGTGGGCCCTGAACCAGCTGTCCCGCACCCGTCCGGCCGAGGTCGAGCGCCTTCTCTCGGCCGGGGAGGAGCTCCGCGACGCGCAGCACGACGCCCTCGAGGGCGGTGACCCGTCGCGGTTGCGCGAGGCACGTCGGGCCCACGACGGCGAGGTCGACCGCCTCGCGGGCATGGCGGCCGAGGTGCTGTCGGACTCGGGGAAGCCGCCCTCGCCCGCCCAGCGCGACCGCATCACGTCCACTCTCCAGGCTGTGGCGGGCGACGAGGAGGCGCGGGAGCTGCTCCGTCGCGGTCGCCTCGAGCGCGACCTCGAACCCGCGGGCTTCGGGTTCGTCGACGACCTGACGATCGTCTCGACTCCCGCGCCACGCGAGCCCGCTCCGCGCCGACAGGTTGAGCGGCCGAGGCGTCCGACGCCTGCGGCGGCAGAGCGGGAGCAGGAAAGGGCGCGCGAAGACGCCCGTCGCGAGGCACGACGACTCGCGGCTGCGGCCGAGCGCGTCGCGGCACGCGTCGACCGTCTCTCCCGTGAAGCCGACGAGGCCGAGCGCAACGCGATCGAGCTGCGCCGGCTCGCGGATGAGTCCCGCGAGGAGCTGGCGACCGCCCGACGCGCGGCGGACGAGGCCGGTCGTCGAAGCGAGCGCGCTCGACCGGTACCCTGAGAGCATCGAGCGACGAACGACACTCGGCCGGTCTCTCGCCGTCGTGCGCACGGCTCGTCGGTTCGTACGCGACGTGCTCGAGGACAATGCGGTGACCGGTGAGGTCGTCGAGACGGTCGAGCTGCTCACGAGTGAGGTCATCACCAACGCGCTCGTGCACGCGCACTCCGCACCCGAGCTGGCCGTCCGTGTGCGGCACGAGGTGGTGCGCGTCGAGGTCGTCGACGTCAGCCCCGTCGTTCCCATCCGGCGCACGATCGAGACCGACGCGCTCTCGGGACGCGGCATCGCGATCGTCGAGTCGCTCGCCTCGCAGTGGGGGGTCGCGGATCTGTCGGCCCAGGGCAAGACGGTCTGGTTCGAGGTTGCGATCTGACGGCTAGTGCCGTGACCGGCAACGTTCGCCCGCGTCTCGGCGAGTCAGGGGCGTCGCTCGCAAGGCCGCAGGACGAAGCCATAGCCGAGCCCTACGGCGAGGACGAGAACGCCGAGAGCGGCGTCATCTGGCCGGCGAGACGCGGCAGACGTTGCCGGCCAGGGCACTAGGCTGGCGTCATGACCTCGCGCTCCCACCTGCGGCCCCTCGAGCGACGCGTGCTGCGTCTGGTCGACGAGGGCGTCGACGAACAGGAGATCGGCCGCCGTTTCAAGCGGGGACCGCGGTTCGTCCACCAGGTGATCGCGTTGACCGACGTCGCCCGTCAGACCGACAGTCGATCCGACACTCACGTGCTGCGACCACTCGAACGCCGCGTCCTGCAGTGGCGGCAGGAGGGGGCCGGGTACGACGAGCTGGCGCCACGATTCCGCCGCAGCCCCGAGTTCCTCGAACGCGTCGAGGCCCTGGCCGTCTACAAGCTCGGCGGCGCGCCCTCCGCCTGAGCGGTCGTGCTCACGTTCCAGGCATGACGAGGTCCGACGTCACGTCGCCGACCGACGCGGCGCCGCACAGCGCCATCGCGCGTGCGAGCTCGGCACGCAGCCCCTCGACGACGTGAGCCACGCCGTCGACGCCGTCGACGGCCAGACCCCACACCACCGGCCGCCCCACCATGACGGCGCGGGCGCCGAGCGCCAGGGCCTTGACGATGTCGGATCCCCGGCGCACGCCACCGTCGACGTAGACCTCGCCGCGGCCCGCGACGGCGTCGACCACAGCCGGCAGGGCGTCGGCCGACGCCACCGCAGTGTCCAGCTGGCGGCCACCGTGGTTCGAGACGGTGATGGCCGCGGCGCCCGCGTCGAGGCATGTCCGGGCGTCGTCGGCGCGCAGGACCCCCTTGACGACGACCGGGAGCCCGGCCAGCCCGGCCAGCCATTCGACGGCTGCGAAGGTGATCGACGGGTCCTGCTCGGCGCCGCGGTCACGGCCGGAGGACTCGAGATCGATGTGCATGCGGAACGCGTTCCGCTCGTCGCGCATGCGACGACCGAGCACCGGTGTGTCACCGGTCAGGACGAGGGCCCGGCAGCCCGCCTCCGCGGCACGCGCCACCAGGTCGGCCGTCCGCGAGCGATCACGCAACACGTACACCTGGAACCACCACGGCGCAGGAGCGACGGCACGCGCGACATCTTCGATCGCGACGCTCGAGCGGGTGGCCACCACCATCAGGGTGCCGGCGCGGGCAGTGCCCGACGCGGTGGCCGCCTCGCCCTCCGGTCGCACGAGGCGCTGATACCCGATCGGCGCCACGAGGATCGGCGCCGCGACCGGAGCGCCGAGCACGGTGGTCGAGGTGTCGACCACGGCGACGTCGCGCAGCACCCTGGGCCACAGCCGCAGACGTGACCAGGCGGCGAGGCTGTCGCAGAGCGTGAGCTCGTCGTCCGCCCCGCCTGCGAGGAAGTCGTAGGTCGACGCCGGGAGCACCTGGCGTGCCTGCTCCTCGAGGCCGGGCAGGTCGAGTCCGGTCACGCCCGCACCCTAAGCGGGGCCTCCGGGCGCAGTGGTGATCGCGAGCATCGGACCGGTCCCGGGCTGCGATGATGGGACGAATTCGGGTCCCCGACAGGCGGCGCGGGTCCGATCTCGGCCAGACTGTTGCAGTTCGCCCCATTGGTGAAGGAGATTCATGGAACCCACGACGTCCCCGGAGACCCTGTCCGAGCCGCCCGACGGCGACGACGAGGTCGAACCTCGCCCGCTCGGGATGATGATCGTCGCCGCGATCGTGGCGCTCGCGGTGGGTGGGCTCGCCGGTTTCGCCATCGGCTTCAAGGTGGAGCAGAACCGCGTCAAGTCGAAGAACAAGAGCTCCAACGCGGCCAAGGCGGTGCAGCCGGCCCGGCGTGCCCAGCCGGCGGGTGAGGTCACCGCGGTGTCGCCCACGTCGGTGACGATCAAGAACGCGAAGGGCAAGAACCGTGTAATCAACGTGTCGCCGACCACCGTCATCGACAAGAGCACGACGGGTGGCGCGACCGACATCCTCCGGGGCGCCACGATCCTCGTCCAGGGCAAGGCGGCACCCGACGGGAGCTTCGACGCGGCTGAGATCGTCGTGCTGCCGGCGAACTCCAAGTTCGCCGGCGGAGGCTGAGCTCCGCCGCCGGCCACCGGTAGCGCCGCGTCGACGCAGTGACGGGTCGGGATCCGTTCGCGCGCCAAGACGCGTCCGACGACGCGCGGTTCTACGCGGTAGAGCGGAAGGTCGTTCACCTCGAGCCCGGCGCGATCGCGGCGCTGCGCGCGCTCTACGCATCGGAGCTCGCCCCGGGGGCGGTCGTGCTCGACCTCATGTCGTCGTGGCGTTCGCATCTTCCCGAGGGCCTGGGCGCCGTGACGGGGCTGGGGATGAGCGCCGCCGAGATGGCCGACAACCCGCAGCTCTCGTCGTTCGTGGTCCACGACCTCAATCGTGAGCCGCGTCTGCCGTTCGACGACGCCTCGTTCGACGCCGTCGTCTGCGCGGTCAGCGTGCAGTACCTGATCCGACCCGTCGAGGTCTTCACCGACGTCCGTCGTGTCCTGCGAGCCGGCGGACCGGTGGTCGTGTCGTTCTCCAACCGGTGCTTCCCGACCAAAGCCGTCGCCATCTGGCTGGCGAACGACGGCGCCGGACATCGCCGCCTGGTGCGCGGCTACCTCGAGCGCGGTGGCTTCGGCGAGGTACGCGACCGTTCGGTCGCCACGACCGACGATCCGCTCGACGTGGTGTGGGCCCGGGCCCCCGTCAGTATGGGCTGACCCGGCCCGCGGTCGTCGTGGTCGCGCCGCCGGCACCGCCCACCTTCACCGCGTGCCAGACGCCGCCCACGCCGTCACCCTTGATGTCCCCCGGTTTGGTATCGCCCGCGAACCGGTACACCGGTCGGCCCTTGTAGGCCACCTGCTTGGCGCCGTCGGGCCGGGCCACCGTGCTCAGGTCGGCGGCGAGCGGCCCGGTGGGCGGGAGCGAGGCATCGGCCCCGAGCACCACGGGCGGCCAGGCGGTGGCGCAGCCGTCCACGCAGGGCATGCCGTTCTTCTCCGGATCGTAGACATAGACGGTGAAGCCCTTGGTGTCGACGAGGATCTCTCCGAGCATCGGGTTCGAGGCCGTCGACACCGGTGCGGCGGCCGCGGTCGCCTGGGTGGTGGTCGTGGTGGCCTTTCCGGTGGTGGTGCCCGAGCCGGCCTTGGTCGTCTTGTTGTCGCTCCCGCATGCGGCGACGAGGAGGACGACGGCCACGAGCGCGGCGAGACCGGCGCTTCGACGTCTGAGGTTGGCATGCACGACTGTTCTATGCGCGGATCGGCCGGACGGATCACGCCTGTTCATCAGGTGGTCACGAAAATGTCGGGGTTGGCTCACTGTCGTGTCCTATCGTCGAAGGCATGACCTTGCAGTGGTGTCCCGGGGTGCGTTTGTTGGCCCGTCTGCTCGAGCGCCGCGAGCCCGGGCGCGGCCGCGACGAGGCCACCGTAGTCCGCCACCAGGTCAGCGGCTGGGCGCTGCGGTTCGACAGCGAGCAGGACGCCCGCCGGTTCCTCGAGCACCACTGCTGCGAGCCGTCCGCGTTCGAGATCGCGAACGCGGACGAGCACGCTCGCACGCAGGCCGCCTGACCCCCGGTCACGCGTCCGAGAGTCACCCCCTCCGGTCTCAGCCGTAGTGGCGGAGCTCGACCGTGTTGCCGTCGGGGTCGCGCACGTAGAGCGAGGTGCCCTCCCCCCGCGCTCCGAAGCGCGGCCCGGGTCCGTCGACCACCTCGAAGCGCCCCGACGCGGCCAGCTCGTCGAGGTCGACAGGGTCGACCACCAGGCAGAGGTGGTCGACGTTGTTCCCGCTGGGCTCGACCTGCAACAGGTCGATGATGGTGTCGTCGCTCACCCGCACCGACGGGAAGAAGACCTGCCCCCCACGCCACTCGTCGACGCGCAGCGCTTCGAGGCCGAGCTCGCCCGAGTACCACGCGAGCGAGCGCTCGACGTCGGCGACGTTGAGCACGAGGTGGTCGAAGGCGAGGACCCGGAGCATCCTCGGATGCTACGCAGCGGCAGGACGGCGATGCAGCACGGCCGGTCGGTCGACGGCGAGATGGTGGCGGCGATCGCCGCCTGACTTACTATGTCGGCCCCGGGGCGGCGTGGCCGAGTGGTTTAGGCACGGGCCTGCAAAGCCTGTTACAGCGGTTCGATTCCGCTCGCCGCCTCCAAGGCGTTCGTGCTGGTCACGCGCGGTGCACAGGGCTTTGGCTCGCTCCGCTCGCCGGAGGTCCATCCCGCGCCCATCCCGCGCTCTACTTGATCGTGATGACCTCGGCGATGGCGGTGGCCACGGTCGTAGGCGGCGGGACCTCATCGCCGTACTCCCGCATGATCTCGAGGTGGTGGACGATCGCCTAACGCATCAGCGCTTCCACCTCGGCGAAGCTGCTGCCGGCGGCGATACACCCCGGCAACTCTGGCGCGTAGGCGGAGAACGAGTCGCCCTCTCCTATGATGATGCCGTAGCCGGTCATCGTGATCCGTTCAGGCTTGCTTGTCGCAGGGCGCTCGCAAGCGTGCCGGGCTTGACTGTCTCGCTGAGGTTACCGGCGACCATGACGGCGCCGAACTTCCACGGGTGCCAGTACTCACGCTGGCTGCCGGACTGTCGCACCAGTTGCCAACCGTCCCTCTCGACCATTCGGATGAGATCGTGGACCTTCATGGCTCGGGGATCGCCTCGTCGAGGTAGGCGGCGATCTCGCGGTCGCGTTGCTCGGTGGCGTGTTGGTAGATGAGTGCGGCTCGCGGTGAGGCGTGGCCGATGCGGGCCATCAGCTCCTTCGTGGTGATGCCGGGCATGCGCGCCGTCAGCGTGGCTGCGTGGTGGCGGAGGTCGTGGATGCGGAGGCCCTCGGGCGCGCCCGCTGCCATCCGGGCCGCTTGCCACTCCTTCGAGAGCAGGGCCCGCGTGATCGGCTCGCCTCGTGGGCCCCTGAACAGCACGCCGGCCTCACCAGGCTGTCCGTAGTTCGCGAGGTGCTTCTCGAGCGCCTCGATGACGACCTTCGGCAGGCTGACGGTCCGCTGGCCGGCCTCGGACTTCGGTCCGGTCACGACGCGGCCCTGACCGACGACCTGCTGCGCCTGGACGAGCACCGTAAGCCGGGCGTTCTCGAGGTCGAGGTCGCAGCGACGGAGGCCGAGCAGCTCGCCGGTCCGCAGGCCGACGAACCCGGCGAGGAGCACGAGCGCCCGCAGGCGCGCGTTGATCGAATCCGCGAGCTTGAAGACGAGCGCTGCGTCGATCATCGGCCGCTCGTCCGCCCGCTCGCTGCCACCACCGCGGATACGGCGCGGATTGCGGCCGATCAGCTCGTCATCGACAGCCGTGTTGAGGATCGCTCGGAGCAGCCGGTAGCTCTTCGCGGCTTGGTCACGACCCGCGGTGACGGTGACCTTGGCGTACCAATCGCGAACGACGGACGGCGTGATGCGAGCCAGCTCGTACTCGCCGATCGTCGTCTCGATGTTGCGGCCGAGCAGCCAGACGTAGCCCTGCTTCGTCGTCGGCGCGAGCGGCTTGCCCTTCACGAGCCTCGTCTCGAGCCACCGATCGGCGAAGTCGGTCAGCCTCTCGCGCCCGCGACGGGGATCAGCGATCGGTCCCGTGAGCCTCTCGGCCTCGATCTGGCGGACCCGGTTGTCGGCGTCCTGGCGCCGCTTGAACGCCTCCTGGACGGCTCGACCACCGGCGCGGTAGCGGACGTCGTAGCGAGCCTCTCCGGCCGCTGTGAGGCGCTTCGAGATCGAAGCCATCCGTCAGTCCCTCGTGAGGTCAATGAAGGGCAGCGGTGGCTGCGAAGCGGTCCTCTGGCGAGGTGCTGACCGAATCGTACGACGAGGCGGTGACACCAACCCGTCGACATACCGGTGGACTGCTACGAGCGGGACTCGCGCCGAGCGGCCGATGTGGACGACCTGGAGCTCTCCGCCGGCGATCAGTTCGTACGCCGTCGTCCGGCCGACGCCCAGCATCGCCGCCGCCTCGACGACCGTCAGTAGCAACGGCTCACCCTTCACGACATGCCGCGCATGACCCATCGAGAACCCACGTACGGTCGCGACTCCAAAGTCGCGACGCGCTCTTAGGATCCGCGATCAGCACCGCTCGTAGACCCACACAGACTTGCCGTTAACGCAATGCGCTAACGGCGGAGGCGCGCTCGCTTGCAGGAGCAACACCGGACCGCAGTTCTGCCGCGCCTGCTGCTCGCCTTCGGCCTAGGCCAACTCCCACAGGGAGGCGGCCTCCACACCAGCGGCGTCGAGGCCAATGGAAGGTGGCCAGGTGATAGGCAAACGAGTCGGCGGCCAGATCCCGATGAGCGCGCTTTCCGCCTCGGCCACGGTGCGAACGGGCGGCCCTTGCATTGGCAGGCAGAACACGATCACCAACTGACCGAGAATCGCGTTGAACGGGAGGAACTCCAATGTCCCGGGAGGCGCAGTGCCCGGGCCGGCGTACCGAAAACCTTGGCGGGTCTTCGGGAGTACACCTGGTGATGAGTAGATGCCAAGTAGCACGCGACTTCCCGGCGGTGGGTTGCCGCTTCGGCGAAATGCCTGGTACACCGCCAGATCCGGGTGCGGGGGATGTGCAAGCGCGTTCATTAGGGCGGTCTTGGTAACCCACCGACCGATGAGTTCCTGGTCCGCCCACGTGAGCCTCTGCGCCACGCCATCCAGCAGTGGGAGCAGCACCGGCTTGACGGGAGCCTCGAACCTCTCACCCATCCACGTGTTGCATGGCTGGCCCATCCTCACGGTGATCTTGAACGGCACCGGCGCATTGAACGGCGCGCCCGATGCCAGCGTCCCCGTGAATGCCGCCCCAGGCGCCACTGATGTCGCATGTCGCCGCACCCACTGCGGCAGGACATCTTCAATGTTCATCGTTTCGGTCTGACCGCAGACCGGGCATACGCCAGTGGCCACGCCGCCGACAGTACGGACTCGCCGGCGCATGCAAGGCACCGATTGCGCGATCGAAAGCGTTGGGCGGCGTTCTATCCCGCGTCCATCCCGCGGTCGCAGTCGTCCGCTGGTGTTCGCCGCTGTTCGCAGACCCTCTGTGACCAGCAGGTTCGTTCTGTCGAGGTCCGCCAGGACCCGGCGGAACGAACCTGCAAAGGCCTGTTACAGCGGTTCGATTCCGCTCGACGCCTCGAAGACGTAGCTCGTGGCCCCATCGCGCTACGACTGCATCTTGGCGATCGCCGTGGCGACCGTCGTCGGCGGCGGAGTCGGGTTGCCGTCGATCGTCATTCCTTCGAGGTGGAACTCGAGGCCTCGCGCATGAGGTTCTGGACCTCGGCGACGCTCTTGCCCGTCACGACGCACCCGGCGAGCTCCGGGGCGTAGGCCGAGAAGGCGTCGCCCTCTGGGGTGCTCGTGGCAGGCGTGGCCTCGGCGGGCGCCTCCTCCGCCGTCCGGCTACGGAGAGAGAGCTCGTCCTCCGGATGGCGGAGGCCCGCCCCCCGATGCTGCCTGCGACGGCGAGGTCCCCGGCTACCGAGCGGTGCTTCTCAATCATGAAACCGAAGCTGCCGATAGCAGGGGGGAGCGGGACGAGAACTTCAACGTGTGGAGATGAGAGCGATGGGTCAACGCGGGCGCACGCCCTGGCGCCGCCATGGAGTCGAACGAGGCGCGGCACTGGTCGAGTTCGCCCTCATCCTGCCGGTCTTCATGATCCTGGTGCTGGGGACCTTCACCGGCGCCATCGCATACAACCAGAAGCTCGATCTCGCCCACGCCGCCAACGAAGGCGCGCGGTATGGCGGAACGCTGCCGCAGAACCAGACAACGTTCACCTCGCCCGCCACCAACTGGGCCACGGCGGTCCAACAAGTGGTGGTCGAGCGCTCGTCCGGTGATCTCTCCGCCTCACAGGTGTGCGTGGCCCTGGTGGACGGCAGCCCACCCGCCGCAGTCGACGCCAGCCACCAGGTCAACCTGCCTGCCGGCCAGTCCAACTGCTACGACGACGGCAGTGGTGATACCGGCAAGCGCGTCCAGGTCACCGTGGCGCGTCCGGGGACGCTCGAGGCGCTGGTGTTCACCATGAACCTCAATCTTTCGGCCCGGGCTGTGGCGAAGTTCGAGTCGGACACCTGAGCGAGACGAGGCCAGACGTGTCGCGACTGCTGCTCAGGCCACGCAACGAGAACGGCGCCTTCATGGTGATGTGGGCACTGCTGTTGGTGGCGCTGCTCACCATGGTGGGCCTCGTCATCGACCTCGGCCAGCTGCGGTCGAACGTGCGGGCCGATCAGAGTGCCGCGGATCTTGCCGCGCTGGCCGCGGGCCCGCAGTTGGGCGACGCGGTTGCCGGCATCAGCGGACGCACGGTGGCCGGCGCGTGCGCGGATGCGTTCACCTACCTGCAGACCAACACCCCCGACCTGCCCGCCGCCGCGTCGGCCGACTGCACCCCCTTGGGCACCGCCCTCGCATGCGACCCCCTGAACCCGACACCCCATGATGCGCTGATGGCCAACACCGGGCCGTACACCATCGTGATCCGGTATCCGGTTCCGGCCAGCCAGATCGCGGATCCCCACGCATCTCGCTCCGCCACCACCGACGGCCAACCCTGTGAGCGCATGATGGTTCTGGTGACGCGCACGACGCCCACCTTCTTCGGGCGCATCGCGGGCCTTTCCTCCCTCACCGGCACCCGCCTGGCGGTCGTCCGTGCCATCCGCAGCTTCAACAACCAGCAGGTGGCGGCGCTCATCGTCCTCGAGCGCTTCGACTGCCAGGCCCTCCAGACCAGCGGCTCGGGCAATGTGCTGGTCAAGAAGTTCGACGACGCCCATCCCGGCATCATCCACGCCGACAGCGCGGGCCTCACCTCGAGCCCCGGGAGCTGCAGCGGCTCGGGCGCCAGCAACTACGTCATCTACGGCGGCCAGATCCCCAACGGGTCCGGCTCCACTCGCCCGGGCCAGCCCAGCATTCTTGCCCAAGGGGTGGGGACACCCGCCTGCCCCAACACCGCGGGCACCTACTTTCGGGGGTTGTTGGACCTCGCCTACGTGGGCACCGGCCACGACGCCGCCACCGTGGACAACGGGGTGTGCCCGGGCCCAGTCACCGCCGGTTCGGTCACGTCGCGCAAGCCGTTCGACGATCGCTACAACGCCGCTCCGACCAACTCGGGGATCAACGCACTCCGCAGCGCGTCCAACGCCCTCTTCGCGCTCGTGACCAACGTGGCCACGCTCAGGGGAGCGGGCTATGGCTACACGGTCTTCCCGGACGACTTCGCGGGGGCGTCGTGCACGATGAACGCGCCGCTCACGGTCAACCAGGCCAAAGTGTTCATCAACTGCGACGATCTGAACCCCAAGAGCCTCACGTTCACGGGTACGACGTTCCTGACCAAGGGGACCATCAGCGTTGGCGCGAACAGCGCGGTCGCGTTCCCGAACGCCACCGAGCTCCTGGTCAACGGGTGCGGGTCGCTCACCTGTGCCGCGGGC
>Ga0066709_100003490_pt1 | contig 12096 bp, 8 predicted proteins | sample GraSoiAngelo_158_FD_79665 | JGI IMG/M metagenome (GOLD analysis project Ga0066709, IMG submission 79665) | Grasslands soil microbial communities from the Angelo Coastal Reserve, California, USA - 14_1009_16_30cm | ecosystem: Environmental > Terrestrial > Soil > Grasslands | place: USA... | reverse complement strand
GATCTGTTCAACCAGTGGCACGATGTTGTCCACTTCCTGCAAGGTCGGGACGATGATCGCGGTTGGCATGGAGTTGGAGCCGACGACGGGATTCGAACCCGTGACCTGCTGATTACGAATCAGCTGCTCTACCAGCTGAGCTACGTCGGCGCGTTTGGCCTCGGAAAATAGCTGGTAAATGCATCTTGCGCGAGCCTCTTTCTTGTTCTAACGACGGTTGATTTGATGTAACACCGCGGTCGCCGCCCCCCCGATTGGGGTCAGTCCTCGCTTTTTGCACTTTTATCTTTGCGCAGGAGATTGGCAACGTTGCTCCAGCTGCCCATTTCCAGACGCCGAGCGATCCATTTCAACTCCACCGACGTCTTCGCGCGCAGCTCTCTGGCCAAGGCTACTTTCCCCTCGTGTCCTTTCCTCGTGGCTCGCAAATTCCCCTGCTCCCAGCCCAGCTCTTTCATTCCAGCGCGCACAATCCGCTCTGCGATTTCTAAGTCTGTCATGGCTCGCTCCTGAGCGCGGTGCTGCTCGGTGGGCCGCCCTTCCAAGCGATCGATTAGTCGAGTAATGAAATCTTCCGCCCCATAAAGCCATCCCCGCCCTATCTGCTTCTCGCTTTCGCCCTCGCAGCGCAAACGCTGAGCTTCCGTGCGTCGCGCAAATTCCAAGCGCGTCCTTCGTCCATCATCCTTCAGCCCGTGCTCTCCCAAGAGCCGATCACAGCGCAACCAGGCCGGCCGATGCGAGGCGGCTTGCAGATAGTCCCCATAGCTACACCACTTGTAACTGTGTAAGGGCTTATCTGTCGCAATCAGCGCGGCCCGGGCCGGGTTCAAGTGCACATAATCACAAACCGTGCGCAGGTAGAGGGGGTCCCTCTCATCGATGAGCAGCGACTTATAACGCCCGGCAAAAAGGTGACCGCTCACCCGATGCCGCCGGTTAAAGCCCATGGTATATGTTCCCAATAACCATTTCATTCCCGCGACAAGATTGGAGCGAGGCGTCTCCACCACCAGGTGAAAATGATTGCTCATCAAGCAATAGGCATGCACCTCCCAGCCGGTCCTTTTGCATGTTCGCTCGAGTAATCGAAGAAAAGCTTGCCGATCCAAGTCATCCCAGAAGATCTCTTCGCGCCGGTCACCCCGACTCAGGAGGTGATAGATGGCTCCCTCATACTCGATCCGCAGTTGCCGTGGCACCCTCCAGTTCTTACTCAAGATTCACTCACACGGTCGATCAAAAAGTGCAAAAAGTTAGGACTGACCCCCAATGGCCTCCCGTGCCGACAGGTGAAGGTGAGACGATTAAGAAGGCCCTAGCGTCTGTCTCGAAGCTATCACCTTCTCAGCTGCCAATGATACCAGGATATCCAAACGCGCCTGAGAGCTGGCGCAGAGTAGCAGCGCTTCATCGGGAACTATTGCGCTTGTGCCGCCACAACACCTATTTCATGAGTTGCCGCGATGCTGCTCAAGTTCTTCCCGGACTGAGCTATCAAGCAGTGTCCAACATTAATCACGCGCTTGAGCGGCTCGGTGTAATTAAGGTCGTTCGTGTCGGCGACCAGCGTCCGAATGGCAAGGCGTCAGAGTTTCGGTATCTTCTCGGGGACATTACGACCTTTGTCGAGGAGCAGGAGGAGCAAGACCGTCGAGATTTAGGCGGCATCTTGGGGACCCCGGTAGGGACTAGCCATACGCCCCCCGGGGAATTGCGGGATTCGCCCTGCGCTGGGGCCCCAGTTTTGGAGATTACCCCTTGAAGGGAAAGGACGACATCAGGGCACAAAAATAGCGCAGTCGCAAATCGTTTGCTAATTGACGCCGGCTTCATACGGCCAGCTTTGTTAGGTACGCCGACGCGCTTTCACTCTCGCGCGGGGTCTCTGAGGGCGCGAGCTTGCCATTTCTAGCGCCGTTTTTGTAAGATCACCAGCCCATGAAAAGATTCCCGTTAACGATCGCACTCCTAGCCTCCGCCGTGCTCTCCGGCTGCGCTACGGCGGACTTCACGCCCTATGTTGGAGAACAGCAACGCTGGCCCACAGCGAAGGGCGCATTTGTTACCACGATCGACAGTTATGACGGGCCGGGCCGTAGCGGAACAGGCCAACAATATAGGTTGCCGGTTTACTTCGGGCCGCCGAATCGGCCTTACCACGTGCTTGGTTCGGTTGATGTAGATACTCCGGTGGGAAGACTGTTCGAAGGGTCAGAGCAGGTAACGACGTTAAAGCCTGCTGTCAGACTGGCGGGCCAGCATGGTGCGGACGCGATCATTGTGATTGCTCAGGACGTGGAGACACGCGGATACAGCACGATGGCTTTCGCGCAAGGGCAGTCCACCACGAACTTCAACGCCTCCGCCTACGGCAACAGCATTTACGGCCATGCCAATACCACCGGAAATGCATGGGGTTCAAGTTTCACGATGCCGAAACGCCAGGGTAAGGCTCGCGTGCTTGCAATCAAGTTTATCTAGCCCGCAGCGGCTACTAACACTCTTTCTTATCGGCTCGTCAGCTGCCACGGGCCGAATGCGTCAGGTGGCTGGTTTCACGATTTTCATGCTTCGTACGCCATACAACACGACTAGCGCAAAGCTTAGCAGGCCGACTGTCGCCCCGCTTTCAGGCAGGCTGGGCCCGACTCCAAATGGTTTGCGTCGGTCGAAAATAAAGAAGTATCCACCGACAATTTCTACGCCCGGTGCATCAGGCGCAGTAAAGCCAAAGTGAAGGCCGTAAATATCAACCGGCGCGTGACCGTTGGGCGTGCCTGAACTATCTGACTCAAGCGGGGTTATTCCCATTCCGATGCTTGGCAGGATTTGCGGCGTTCCAGTGAGCAGGCCGTGATCGTCTATCAGCTGGCCTGTCGCGGGGCCGGATACGAAACTATCCTTCAAATGCACTCCGTTGGCACCAACCGCGAATGAGTCCGCGGGGGAACCTAAAATTTCGTGGGGAAGGAATTGACTTAGAATAAGATCAGTCGAAACCTGAAAGTCATGCGAACTACTCTTGAAGAGCCGCAGGAAGGCGTTGTTGGGAAACTCATTATTCGCAAACTGAAAATCGAGTGACATGAGCTGCCCTTGTAGTTGCGTACCAGTTAAATCCGAGAACGGAAAGATAAACACTCCTTGTGGGTTGGGCTGAATTTTACCGGGCTCTCCGAAATCAATCGTTATTGTTGTCGCAGACGCGGAATAACAGAATGCAGTAATCGCGAGTGCAGCCACAGCGATTCTTAGGGCAATCTGAACTTTAGATAAAGCTGTTCGGAGTTGTTTCTTCATACCTGGTGTCCAAAAAGTAAAAATGTATTTCAACGACTCCGCATACTGCTTGCGAGTCAGAAAATCGCGGCGCAGGACTTCGCGCCGGTCCATTACGGTTGGACACCGGGACCCTCGTAACACTGCCAGCCGCCTTTAAATGGGCGAATTTCGATGACGATATGCATCACTTAATCTTGTGCCGAGTGTGGCGGCGTTTGCAAGCGTTGATTGCTAGGTTGCAATAACCAACTTGAAATACTGGGAAATCGTCGCTGACAAGCTTTACGCTTCCGGTTGGTCGTGGGGCTATTGCATTGCCGTCACAAAGCATGCACAGAGAAGTTGCAGTCCTATTATAGATAATTATGGAAGCTCAGCACTAGCTACTAGGTATGTCCGTTACCGATCGATCTAGTAATGATGAACTATCCACTCCCTTCTAAACTTGAAACCGACGCTTTTAGAAGTGTTCTGATAGGTTGCTGAGTAATATCCCTCAAAGCTGTAAGATTTTTCTCGACAACGCATCCGCGGTTTTGGCAGAACTAGCCTTTACAATACTTAGATCGGGCCGGGACGTCTTTGCTCCCGGGGCGCTTGACCCAATCTAGGCAGCATTCGACAAGCAGGCCGACGGGAGTACGGAACCGATTCAATGAAATACTTCCCTACGGCCCTCCTTAAAATGCTTTCCATATTGAACAAAGGCTCAGTCATTTTTGGAATCATGCTCGTACCACTGATGGTTCCTCCGTTGATATATGCAGCAACCTGGCCGGCCATAGATGCCCAAGAGGCAAACGTAGCTGCGGCAATTGCCAATGCGTCAGACGGAGACATTGTCACGGTGCCACCCGGGGTGGTAACGTGGTCGACGCAGTTGACGATTACTAAACACATCACCTTGCAAGGTGCAGGGATTGGCCAAACAATCATTTACGACAATGCGCCCAAAGGCGGCGGTAATCAGCATTTGATCCTTGTAACGCTGTCAGGTGACAATCCCCCGTTCCGGTTGACCGGATTCGAGTTCGGAATCCCGGCTAATTATACAGTGATAGTGCAACCGTATGGCGTCGGCATCCTCGAGTTTCAAGGTGGCGGCGGCACAGTTGTACCAGGTATGAGCGCCAACGTGCGGATCGATCACTGCAAAATCAAAGTCGCCGGCGTAGCAATGACGTTTCGCAACGTGTTGGGCGTGGTCGACCACGTTGAGTGCATTGACTGCGGATTTGCTAATCCTATAACAGCATCCACCTTTGGTGGCTGGCAGCCAGCGTGCATCTACATGCCAAACTGGGGTGGTAAGGACTGGGGTCACGGTAGCTGGGCAGATACTCCAAATTGGGGCACCGACAAGTTCCTTTTCTTCGAGGATTGTAGCTTTACCGGTGCACGCCCCCTGTGGCCGATTGATGCGTATCAAGGTGCGCGATATGTCGCGCGGAACTGTACCTTCAAAGATACCAGGGTTGGCGGGACCGGCACCGAGGGGTCGGTACGTGGGACAAAGGAAGTAGAGTGTTACGATAACACTTTTATCTCAACCCATCCTATGGACGTCGCTCAAGCCTGCCACTCTGGAACCATTTTGGTCCACGATAATCTTGAAACGAACTATCGGAACGGGTTAGACTTGTCAGTCACACGCCAGTATTCGGATCAAGGACTAGGATGGGCGTGGGGACATTCAACTGGCCGCAGTCCGTGGGATGAAAATGACGATTTCCCCCAGGCATATGAATCTGGTACGTGTACCGCCATCGGCAGCCTTGCCACCACCGCGCGTAGTTATCACACAGCGACACTACTGGCCAATGGCAATGTCTTGGTCGCGGGAGGTACCGACGGCACCAACTCTCTGACGAGTGCGGAACTGTATAACGGTGTCAATAGTACCTGGGCAACGACCGGTAGTCTTGTGGTTGCACGCAAGGCCCATGCGGCGACATCACTGCCTAACGGTAGGGTGTTGGTGGTAGGAGGGACTGACGGTACCAATCCTCTGGCGAGCGCCGAACTGTATGATCCCGCCAGTGGTATCTCGAGCGCGACCGGTAGCTTACGGACCGCACGTTATTATCATACGGCGACGTTACTACCTAACGGTAGAGTGTTGGTGGTAGGAGGGACTGACGGTACCAACCCTCTGGCGAGCACCGAACTGTATGACCCGGCGACTGGCGCGTGGACCGCGACCGGCACTCTTGGAACCGCACGCTATTCTAACACAGCGACGTTACTGCCTAACGGCACTGTCTTGGTCGCGGGAGGTACCGACGGCACCAACTCTCTAGCGAGCGCGGAATTGTATGATTCCACGACTGGTGCCTGGAGGGCGACGGCTAACCTTGGCGGAGCGCGTAATCTCCACACCGCAACGTTATTGTCTAACGGCACCGTCTTGGTTGCAGGAGGCACCGACGGCACCAGCATTCTGGCGAGCGCGGAATTGTATAATCCTGCCACCGGTGTGTGGAGCGCGACCGGCAGCCTTGCGATTGGACGCTATTATCACATGGCGACGGCACTGGCCAACGGCACGGTCTTGCTTGCAGGGGGCTATGACGGTGCCAACTTTCTCACGAGTACACAGCTGTACGATCCTGCTTCTGGGAGTTGGGCGAATACCGCCGGCCTTGGCATCGCGCGTGGCTATCACACGTTAACTTCACTGCTCAACGGCAAGGCATTAGTCGCAGGCGGTTTCGACGGGACCAATTTTCTCGCAAGCGCGCAAGCGTATGATCCTGCCGTCGGCACGTGGGGCGGCGGAAACAATGTGACTGATATTACAAAAACCTGGCTGCCCGATCAATGGCTGGGTGATGGTGTGTCCTTTATTCTTATTAACCTAAGTAACCCACCCGATAAAAATGGAGAACATACCCAAACTTACCTCATCGGAAACACCGCTAACACCCTAAGGCAAGGGAGGGGTCCTGCTTCATTCCATATCGGAGATAATTACGAAATATGGAAGGTAAAGACGAGCTTAGACCAGCCCGGTCAGGGTAGCGGGATACTACTTACAGGGCTACCCCCAAATGCATCTCCTGTTACATGGCCGCAACGCGGCTACCCGCGTGAACCCTGCTACTCATGGAACAATATTGATCCAACGAGCGGAAGACAGATGGATATTGTCGCGCAACAACCTTCCATAAAGTCAGGACGGGACTACTTCAACCGCACTCCGAAGCCTGGCTATACGCCTTTCGTCTATCCGCATCCGCTTGTTAACGGCGTTTCCAGTACGCCCACACCTACCCCGCCTCCGACACCGCCACCGACGGTCCAGGTAACCGTTCAAACAGCTCCTATCGGTCTCGCCTTCACGGTGGACGGCACGACTTACAGCTCAACACAGACATTCTCGTGGGCGTCCGGTTCGAATCACAGCGTTGCTACAACTTCCCCTCAGAGCGGCGGCATAGGCGTTCGCTATGTATGGACCAAGTGGAGCGATAACGGAACCATCTCTCATAATATAGCTCCGACAACGAACAAAACCTACACAGCGAATTTCACAACGCAGTATTACCTGACGATGAGCCACGGAACCGGAGGCTCGGTAAGCGCGAGTAGTGGCTGGAGGAACAGTGGAGCGGCTATTTCGATCACTGCGACGCCAACAAACAACAGCTCGGTAAGTTACAATTTCAGTGGTTGGACTGGCACCGGCACGGGTTCTTACTCTGGCACCAACAATCCAGTTTCAATCACCATGAATGGACCTATTACTGAGAACGCTTCTTTCACTCAGAATAATGTTCAGGTAACAGTGCAAACAAGTCCGGTTGGTCGTACGTTCTCGGTTGATGGTACCGCATATAGTTCGACACAGATATTTTCCTGGATGCCTGGCTCAAGTCACACGATTGCCACAACTTCGCCACAGAACAGTGCGACAGGCGTGCGGTACGTGTGGACCAAGTGGAGTGATGGCGGAGCTATCTCTCATACCGTTGCTCCTACTACCAACAAGACTTACACAGCAACCTTTACCACACAATATTACCTGACGATGAATCATGGAACTGGAGGCACGGTCGTCCCCACTAGCGGCTGGAAGAACAGCGGAGCGGTTGTTTCGATCAGCGCAACCCCGGCTAGTGGTTACAGCTTCAGCAGTTGGACCGGAAGCGGAATCGGCTCTTACACTGGATCAACCAATCCAAGCTCGATAACGATGGGTGGTCCCATTACCGAAACGGCGGCTTTTAGTCAGTGACAAGTACCACCCACCACGCGCTTCAGTGCTATTGGAAAAGCAAAAATATCAATAATTTTTTGAATTGACAGTGATACTATAAAAATTCTGACACTGCGCGTCAGGACTCCGACACTCCCCAGGGGAAGGCGCCCCAGTATTCCCAATGAAATACTGGGAGGTCACCGCTGACAAGCTCAGTGCTGCAGGCTGGTCGTGGGGCTATTGCAGCGTCGATGCCCATCGCGAAGGTCGCCGCTACATCATTCATTCAGACGAGCTGCTAAGCGCCTTTCTGGAGTTGGAACAGACGCTACGGTGATTCGGCGAATTGCTGCAGAATCAGTAGGACAAAGATAATCCCGCGTTTTCAGCAAATAAGCTGGACATCGGCGAACGTTGGCGCACATGCTTCGGCCAAATAAATCTGAATCGACCGAGGGGCTGTTTTCTCTCGATAGTCCCTCTCTCTTTTCAGATTTTGCAGTTCGACGGAGGACAAAAACGGGAAAAAGAAAGGAGCTTTCTATGAATCGTCCAACTCACATCACCGGAGTTATTGGCGTGTTAATTTTAATGCTTTGCATTCATGCCTCTTTTGCCGGCAGCGCAACATGGAAGCGTAACGCCCGCTCGGGCGATTGGAATACCAAGACGAACTGGAGGCCCGCAACCCTGCCTGATGGGTCGTCCGATGCGGCGACGTTCGGTCTCTCGAACACGACCAACGTCTCGATCTCGGCGAATACTGAGATAAACGGCATCACGTTTACGGCGGCCGCCACGAATCGCTACACCATCACCGCAGATCCGGGATTCACTCTCACGATTAGCGGCGTGGGCATCACGAACAATTCGGGAACCACGCAGAACTTCGTGACTGCTGTGGACGGGGCAGGCAACCTCGGACGAATATTTTTTACCAACAGCGCCACCGCCGGATCCTCCATCATCTTTACCAACAACAGCTCAGCGAGCGAAAGGGAAGGCGAGACGGCCTTCTTCAACACTTCAAGTGCGGCTAATGGCACCTTTATCAATAAGGGCGGCACAACCTTCGGCTCGCAAGGCGGCATAACAGTTTTCTACGATTCTTCAACTGCAGCCAATGCGAATTTTATTAACAGTGCTGGCACGGGTACCGGCACATCCGCAACGCTCTTCTTCAACACCTCAACCGCGGGCAATGGCTTCTTTACCAACAATGGTGGCGGCAGCGTCACCGGCGGTGAGTTTAAGGAAGGTGGTCAAACAATCTTCTTCAACACCTCAACCGCGGCTAATGGCACGTTTGTTAATAATGGCGCAACGGCCAGCGGCGGATTCGGTGGTGCCACGGTCTTTGACGACAGCTCAACGGCAGGCAATGGCATGTTTATCAACAAAGGCGGCGCTGCCAGTGGCGTAGCTGCGCTCGGCGGCGGCGCCACATTCTTCTTTGGCACCTCAACCGCGGCTAATGGCACCTTTATCAACAATGCTGCCCCTGCCAGCGGTGCAGAGGGAGGCGTTACAGAATTTGGGTTGGATTTCTTGAATTTTTCTCCGAGCGCCGGAAGTGGCACCTTCATTAACAATGGTGCCACTGTCAGCGGTGCTGTTGGTGGCAAGACGGTCTTTAAAGATGCCTCTACCGCTGATGCTGCAACGTTGATCGCCAACGGAGGAACAAACGGCGGTGGCGGTGGGGCGATTTTCTTTGAAGGGAAATCCACTGGCGGCACTTCCCGGGTTGAGGTTTTCGGCAATGGATTTCTGGACATAAGCGGCCATTCGGGTCATGTCGGTTTAACGATCGGATCGATTGAAGGCGACGGGGATGCTTTCCTAGGATCCAACAACCTGACCGTAGGCAGCAACGACCTGAGCACGGTATTTTCCGGCGTGTTGCGGGATGGTGGTCAGAATGGCGGCACCGGCAGTTCGCTGACCAAGATCGGTTCAGGAACACTCACGCTTTCGGGAACCAACACCTACACTGGCGCCACGATTATTAAAGGTGGCGTGTTACAGGTCGATGGATCGATTACAAGCAACACGTTTGTCGACCCTTCCGGGAGCAACCATTCCGCCACGCTCACTAGTACAGGAACGATCCATGGCAGTGTAACGAACAACGGCACGGTCAGTCCGGGAGATGCACCGGGCACGCTAACCGTCAACAGCTACACGCAAATGAGCGGTAGCACTCTCTTGATCGACATTGCAGGTCCGAATGCCGGTCAATTCAGTGTTCTGGACGTGCTCGGAACTGCTAACCTAAACGGGCGCCTTGATCCTGTGCTCCAAAACGGTTTTGTACCCTTGGTCGGTGAATCGTTCACGTTTATGGATTACGAGTCTGTGCTCGGAGCATTCGCTAGTATCAAGAATCTCAATTTTAACAATAACACAGAGCACTGGGCCATTACCTATCAACCAACCTTTGTCGTCTTAACAGCGGAAGCGGGACGAGTAAACGTTCCTGACCACTCTTCAACGTTGCTGCTGCTAACGTTGAGCTTGCTCGGTCTGGTTGGTGTTCAAGCAAAGCTGCACCGCAGCTAGTTACCAATCCTTAGTAGTACGTTTTCACACGGCATCATTGCGAGCAGATTGGTCGTGGGGTTATTGCAGCGCCGTCATTCTCGTTAGGACCAAAGTATGCAGGAGTTAGTGCATCTGGTGTAAGGCGAGAGCGCTTTGAGACAACCTCGTGCGATTGTGTTCCGACCTCTTTCATGGTTACCCGTTTCTTAATCATCGGACTTTCTTGATAGCCGCCTTCATCGCGGCCACGTTCGGTCCCATAGCCGGAGCAGCGTATCCAAATCGGTGCAGCTCTCCTCTCTCAAAGATTCGCCCTTATGGGCGACTCTTGGAAGCTCGGTGCGTCTCTTTCCCGTTAGCTTCTGTTGGCGCTATCGCGTCTCAACCTAACTAAGTGGTCGGCGGGAGGGCCGAAAATGGGGGCATACCCTTAGTCCCCCGGACCTGTCGCGCCGAGACAGAGAATTATTTTTCCTCTGATGCTACTCGTTCTTCTGGTTGATTTGGACCGCAGTGCGTCCGCCACTAAGCACATTCAAGTTAACCGCGCCGCTGCCTGCTGCCGGGGTGTCCAATCCAAAAGTGCGTCGCGCCACACTGTCGATCTTTTCCACTTGTGAGCTATGCAAAAGAATTTCATCCGCTTCCAGAGATTCCAAATGACCCGCAACCCTATCGCTCACACCAGCCATCCGTTCGCGGTAGCGTTGTCCCCGCTCCTGCATCACCGTCGCAATTGATTGCAATGGTGTGATTGCATTTGATTGCGTCAAAGCAATCGCCTGTTTTGCCGCAGCAATTTGCTGCGTCCACCCTTCGCGCTTTGCTCGGGCCAGCACGGTTCCCTCAGGCAAATTCATTCTGCGCGCGATTTCTCTGAGGCCAATCCCCCGCTGCATATCCTGCTTTGATCTGCTGCCAGGCTTCTGCGGAGATTGAGCTGCACACAGTCCTTTCGTACACAATTTTCGCACCGCGTCACACACCAGTTACCGTCTTCGTTTACCAAACGTGGGAGCGCAATGGTTCGACGTTAAGAGTGCGCACCGCACTGGAAAGGCCTGGCGCCGAAAAAATTTTCATGCGCAAAGCTAATACAAGGTTGACAATCTAATACGACGGGTATCAACGTCGCTTATGAGAACGGGTATTGTGAGGGCTCGCGGCACGCTGGCAGGTTTTGATCAAGTAATTCCAAGTACCTATGTTGGTCTGGGGCACCCGTCCCACATCACGCACGCGATAGGCAGATCGAGAGCGGAAGTGGAATCCGACACCTCAGCGCTTTTGGAAAGCATCACGCGCGCGCGTAATCATCGCGAGATCGCCTAATACAGTCGTCTCTGGAACTAGCGGCAGAGCAGTATCTGCCGCGTATCGAATTCCATTCTCTTTTCCTACAAATGAAACAACTACCTTTTGCATTGCCCAGTCGCTGTTCGCGCAGAGTTCGAGAAGCGCGCAGTAGCGCTGCTCGTCGGGCGGGACGCTATTGGCTTTCCGATCCCGATTCGCCATTTGGGCCGCGGCCGAATTATACGATACCCTCCGGGCTGTATAGCGTTCCGGGCAGGAAGCTGGGCTCGATTGCCATCGCCGCGCTGCTTTTCGCCGCTTATCGGGCGGCGCAAGCGACAACCATTAGTGCTACTAGTCCTTCCTTTGCCGCCGTAAGCGCCGCCATAAGCTCTGCCCATAACGGTGATACCGTAATCGTTCCAGCTGGAACGGCGAGTTGGACTAGTCCACTTGTTATCACTAAAGGTATTACATTAAAGGGACAGACCACAATCTCAAATGCTGGTACTTCTACTGCATCGGCTAACGATCAAACAGTCATTCGGAATAATAACACCGTAACCTCAGCTCCCGCGAGCCTTATTTCGGCGACACTAACTGCTTCTCAGGCCTTAAGAATCACTGGCATTACATTTCAGGTAGGAACCAGCACAATCGTAAATAACAATGGTATCGTTACGATAAAGTCCCAAGGTACGTCTCCGAGTATGAACGTCAGGATTGATGATTGCCATTTTGATCGTGTGCTAGGTCACAATATTTGTATC
>Ga0066709_100003489_pt1 | contig 12096 bp, 5 predicted proteins | sample GraSoiAngelo_158_FD_79665 | JGI IMG/M metagenome (GOLD analysis project Ga0066709, IMG submission 79665) | Grasslands soil microbial communities from the Angelo Coastal Reserve, California, USA - 14_1009_16_30cm | ecosystem: Environmental > Terrestrial > Soil > Grasslands | place: USA... | reverse complement strand
TCGTTAGAACGTCAGGTGCAATCCGAACTGTTGATTGCGCATTGGGGTAGAGATGTCCTGGATCAGTCCCGCCGAACTACTGAGGACATCATTCACCGGCTGCGCGAGGTTCACACGATTGAGAGCGTTGAAAACCTCCCACCGGAATTGGAGATTGACGCTCTCCGTGAAATGGAAGTTTTTGTCCAAGCCCCAATCCGCCGCAAAGAGCCCTGGACCGCGCAGTGAATTGCGGCCGGCATTACCGAACACACCCGGAGCAGGCGGCGCGAAAGCTGCGGCGTTGAACCATTGCGTCCTGTTGCGCGGCACCCCGGCATAAGGGTCTCCAATTCGGTCAGGGCGGGTGTTCATGTCAGAGTTCAGACTAGCGTTGGTGATGGCAGGCGAAAATGGAAGTCCGCTTTCGACGGTAGTGATTCCTGTCCATTCCCATCCTCCCAGAATAAGATCGACGGCCCGGTCCGCGTTGCCCCCCCAGTGCTGCCCACGTCCAAAGGGTATTTGGACTGTGTGCGCAAGGGTAAAGATACTAGCCCGGTCGAAGACAGCAGGGCCATGGTCAATTCTGTGGTTGTATTGATCCGTGTCTGGGCCGAACTCTCCGAAATTGAGTGCTTTTGCCCAAGTATAGCTGGACAGTATGGAGTAATTCCGCGAGAAACGCTTGGTGAACTTGATTTGCAGGGCATTGTAGCCGCTGTTGCTGCAGTCGCACTTTTCAGTTATCCCTTGCGTGAGCCCAAATCTTTGGAACAAGGGTCGCTGAGGGTCGAACGATGGAACAGGGGTGGGTGACGGAACCGCAGCATTGATATTGGGCCCATAATTCAGCCTACGCCCGACGTTTCCGACGTAGCCTACACTCAGGGTGGCGCTGCTGAACACAGCTCGCTCAACTGTCAAGTTCCACGAATCCACGTACGGAAAAGGCTGGTCTGCTGGTATGTAGGCGGTACTGATGCCGACCGGCAGAGGCAGCAACCCATTAGAAGGAATACTGGGAAAGGCCGGCGCCGGCGGTGGAGTCCAGGAATCGATTGCCGGAAAAAATTGATTGGTCAGCGTAGGTATGCTTTGGTTAACGATCGATGGGTACACATCGGCGGCCAGAGTATTAAATGTCCATCCGAACGTGCCTTGGAAATAGCTGCGGCCATATCCAGTACGGACAACGGTCTTGGAATCGAGCGCGTACGCAAGGCCAATCCGCGGCGAGAAATTGTTGTAATCCGTTTTTACGCCCCCAGATTGAGACACACCGCCGATGCCGGGAATACGAACAAAATTATCAGTTGCGTCGTAACGTCCTCCCTGGCCCTTGTGCAATGACTGGTCGGCAAACCACGTATCCCAACGTAAACCATAATTTAGAGTTAGTTTAGGCGTAATCCTCCAAGTGTCCGACACGTAGTAGTACATGCTCCATTGCAAATCCCGCTGGTCGGTGGAGATTTGAGCAAAACGGTTGAACTGACTCGCGTCTCCTAAGAGGAAACTGGCCAGCCCTAGACCGCTGCCGGAAACGCCACTGTCGGCTGTAACGTTCGAAGAAAAATCATAGACGCCAGAGCGATGCTGGTCGCTGGGCAATCTCAGGTTCACGCGTCGCCGGATATCGGCACCCCACTTAAAGCTGTGATTCCCATGTAGCTTGGTCCAGTTCGTCGCGCCTTGAAACTCCGTTTCTTCTTCATCCAGCGGGCAATTGCACCGGTACCCGATCAAAAAGCCACCCGCACTGTTGCTCTGAACGCTAGTGCCTGCGCCAATGTTCAGATCTGGCAGACCCCAAGTATCTTTCCGGTTAGGTTCGTTGAGGCCCAGGATGCCCACCTGTTCGGCAAGCATCTGACTAGCGTCAGGGGAGGACACAAGAACGCGATACCTAGTTACACCAAATCGAAAATCTGAAAGCAAAGTAGGGCCAAAATTGTAACTTAATCCACCGATGCCGTTTTGGTTGCGAACGTTTGAAATGCCTTCGAAACTAAGATTATTAAACTGCTGCCCTCCGGCAAGGCCCAAGGCTCCCGGCGTATCGAGGTGATAGCCACCGTAGCTATAGCGGCCGAAATATCGAAGATTATCCGTGAGGTAATGGTCAACGCGTATATCGAACTGGTTGGTGTTGAACACCTGGACGCCACCGATTGCGTAATTGTTGGCGGTTGGGTCTGGGGTTGCCAAATTCGGCAGCGGCACGAAAGTCGTATCGAGAAGATTGGTCGCCTGTGACGTAATCCGATTCAGTGGGATTATGTTGAGTCCTAATGGATTCGAAGGAGTTGCCCGACTTGGATCGCTAAATTGCGTGCGACCAGAACCATTAGCTGCGCCAGTGGTGGGATCGAAGATGGAAACGCCCAAATTGCTCAAGTCACCTGTGCGCTCGGCTGCGGTAGGGACCCGAATCGAAACCTCTCCAGCGTTGTGTTGTCGCGTTCCCTGATAATCGAAGAACGCAAACAGTTTGTCTTTCTTAATTGGGCCACCGATCGATCCTCCAAACTGGTTCCAACGAAGCGGAGGAAGTTTTCCGGTTTGCTGGGTGAATGGATCTCGTGCCTGGAAGTAGTCGTTACGCAGGAACTCAAACAGAGAGCCGTGGTAATTGTTGGTTCCGGACTTGGTTTGGACCTGAATAACCGATCCACCGGCCTGAGAGAATTCCGCATCGAAGTTGCTGGTTGTGCCCCTAAATTCCTGAACCGAATCGATCGGAGGGTTGATCATGACAATGCCCAGCACAGGGTCGGTGTTGTCCATGCCGTCGATCATGAAGTTGGTTCCGCTGAAGAGTTGGCCGTTGGTGTTGACCTGAATGCCCCCCTGTGGATTTTCCGTCTGGCCATGCTGCCACGGCATCTTGGCGCTACCGGGAAGCAGGAGCTGCAGTTGGGTGAAATTCCGGTCAATAATGGGGAGGTCTTGGACTTGGCCCCCCGAAAGATCAGTGCTCACCGCGGCGCGATCCGTTTCAAGCAAGGGCGGGGCGCCGCTGACGATCACTGATTCTGTGACGGCTCCCACCTGCAAGACAGCATTTAACGTGGAGGAAGTGCCCACGATCACCGGGACCGGTTCTTGCTGCAAGCTCTTAAAGCCATTGGCTTCCACTACCACCTTGTACTCACCCGGAGTTAAATTGTTGAGTGCATAGTAGCCGGAGTCATTCGCATTAGCGGTGTAGGTAACACCTTTCCCCCTATCCGTGGCGGTCACTTTGGCCCCGGAAAGCGCAGCCCCCGACTGATCAGTAACCGCGCCGATGATATTGCCATAAGCGGCCTGGGCTGAGGCCCTAGGGTGAATAAGAGCCATGCAGAAAAGCGCCAACAGCGCCAAGCTGAAACTTGCTTTGTTCCTCATCGAAGTCCTCCCGCCACAGAAATCCAGCCAATCGACGGCCCACAGAAGGGCAGGGCCGCTCTCATTCAGCAATTTGAATTCCGAAACATTGCCTGTTTGCACATGTTGGAACAGCTTGAGATCCGGCCATCGGGAAAACGGAAGTATCCAGCAAATGGAATCTTCATGAGATCGCCTACAAAAAAAAAGAGAAGCCACCTCGCCTCAAACCGATACTGTGAGTCGTTAAATTTGTTCCAGAAAATTTCCTCACCAATCGGAGAAGCAAAAAACTACGCCCTCGAATTTCCCGAATGAAGTTCGACGCTGAAGCGAGACTGACCAGAACGCGAGAACCAGCATCATGTCGCGCGGGCAAAATTTAAAGTCTCGAAGGGTTTGTTACGGTTACGGGCCGCTAAGTTGTTGGCTTGAAAGTTGCGAAATCTCTCTGCTACCCTTCGTTACCGTGGTTGTAACAGGGCATGTAACCGGTGCGGATCTCCGCCTCGTTGAGGAGAGGCTAGTAAACAGCCACACCCTTCACGGTTCAGAATCGCTATGCAAGCTGCTGCGGTATCTAGCGGATAATGCAATCAAGCATCCCGGGGTAGCGCTCAAGGAATACCAGATTGCCACCGAGGTGTTCGGGCGGGCGGCAGACTTTGATCCCCATCTCGATTCTCTGGTACGCGTACAGGCGGGGCGTTTGCGGTCGAAACTCTTCGAGTATTACGCGTCGGAGGGTGTTGAGGATCCGATCATTGTCGAGTTGCCAAAGGGGAGCTACGCTCTGGCCTTTCATCCGACTTCGATCTCCACCAAAACGATTTTGCGAGTGGCGAAGGAAGCTGAGGCCAGCAGCCAGGTGTCACCGAAGATTTCCCGACCGGTCATTCTCCTGTCGCTTCTGCTTGCCGTGGCCATGGTCGTCATCATTGCCTTGACTCTCAGTGTGATGCGCACCTCTGGTACGGTGAGTGGGGGACGTCCAGTACCAGCTGCCCTACGTGTTTTTTGGCAGAAGTTTGCAGCTGCGCCCCAAGAACCCTTGGTCATCTTCAGCAACGGAGCATTCGTTGGTCGGCCTGAGACCGGACTGCGCTACTTTAGTCCCGACAAGGATTCTCGTCAGGCAATCTTGGATCACTACACAGGAGTTGGCGAGGTGCTGGCGGTTTATGACCTCGACCATGCTCTCGGAAGCTTGCAGCGGCAGATCCGAGTGAAGCGCGGAAGTTTGTTCACACTGGACGATGCACAAAATAACAATTTGATCTTCGTCGGGTCACCCGCGGAAAATCTTACCCTTTTGGATATTCCGAGCACGCACGAATTTGTCTTTCAAAGAGTTTCATCAGGGCCGCGAAAGGGCGATTTGTCGCTCGTCAATCTCCGCCCGCAGCCGGACGAACCCAAAGTATTCCTTCCCTCAGCTCCCGGCACGACCTTAACTGAGGACTTTGCGGTCATCGGGTTAGTTCCCGGATTGAACCCGGCGCGGTCGGTGCTGATCCTGGCCGGAACTACGACCATCGGAACGCAGGCTGCCGCCGAATACGTGTCCCGTGAGGATTCTCTCGAGCAGCTACTGCTGAGGCTCAGTGTTTCCGAGAACGGCGAGATGAAGCCTTTCGAGGCGGTACTGCGGGTGAAAGTAGTGCGTGGAGTTCCGGTTGGGAGTGAACTGGTCGCGTTGCGCAAACCTCCGCAGTGAACGATTAGCTGCAAAATCATCCGCATTCCATTCTGATTTTCCGGCCACTTCGCATCATAGTTGTAGTATTTTCCATTCAGATGCGGTCCTCCGTTACGCAAACCTTCCGTGCTGCGTGCACAACGGCAACACTTCTTTGCGTCCTGATTGTGTCGTCTGGCTTGGCTCATGCCGAGCAGCCAGCGCGACTTGCGGACTTCGAGGACGTCGCCGACAAGGCCGGTCTCACCATGGTGAACGTCTTCGGCGGGGTAGATACAAAGGAGTACATCATTGAAACAACTGGAACGGGCGTAGCAATTTTTGATTTCGACAACGACGGGTGGCCGGACATTTTCATCGTCAACGGCACAACCCTCGAGGGATTTCCTCCGGGCCAGACGCCTACGAACCATCTCTATCGCAATAATCACGACGGCACTTTTACCGACGTGACTATGAAGTCCGGGCTTGCAGCGAGCGGATGGGGGCAAGGAGTATGCGTGGGGGACTACGACAATGACGGCTGGGAGGACCTCTACGTTACTTACTACGGCAAGAATCGCCTTTATCACAACGAACACGGAGCTTTCAAAGAAGTGAGCGAACCGGCGGGGGCCGCGGGTTCCGGCAAAGCGTGGGGTACCGGCTGCGCTTTCGTAGATTACGATCGCGACGGACGGCTCGATCTGATCGTCGCCAACTACGTGGACTTTGATCTGGCGACCGCTCCACACCCTGGCGAAAACCCTTCATGCGTGTGGAAGGGCGTACCAGTAATGTGCGGTCCGCGCGGTTTACCGTGGACGAAGAACACTCTTTATCACAATGCCGGTGGCGGAACGTTTCAAGACGTGTCCAGGAAAGCTCATATCGACCAGGCGTCTGGGCATTACGGCTTGAGCGTCTCAACGATCGATTACGACGATGACGGCTGGCCCGACATCTACATCGCTTGCGATACACAGCCCAGCATTTTGTACCACAACAATCGCGACGGCACATTCACAGATGTTGCGGTGACTGCGGGTGCCGCCTTCAACGAAGACGGACGGGCACAGGCGGGCATGGGGACATCGATTGGCGATTTCAATGGTGATGGGAAACTCGACATCTTCCGCACGAATTTTTCCGACGATACCTCTACCCTCTATAGAAACAACGGAAACGGTACATTTGACGACGTAACTTTTGCCGTGGGCCTTGGGTTGCACACCCGGTATCTTGGGTGGGGAACAATGTTCTTCGATTTCGACAACGACGGCTGGCCTGACCTATTGGTCGTGAACGGTCACGTTTATCCAGAAGTTGACAAACAGCACCTAGGAAGCACCTATCAAGAGCCGAAGATTCTTTACCACAACAACGGAAACGGCACTTTCACCGATATTTCGGACGATGCGGGGCTCGCCATAACCGCGACGACGTCCGCGCGCGGACTCGCAATTGGCGACCTCTGGGACGACGGCAGACTCTCCGCTGTAGTCAGCAATATGAATGGACATCCGAGTCTTTTGGTGAATCGCGCCAAGTCATCGAACCATTGGATCGCTTTTCGGACAATTGGCACGAGATCGAATCGCGACGGAATTGGCGCTCGCATTAGCGTCTTCGCCGCCGGGCGAATGCGGGTGGATGAGGTGCGAAGCGGTTCGAGCTATTTATCGAATAGCGATGCGCGGGTACATTTTGGTTTGGGACAGACGAACAAGATTGATTTTGTGCAAGTCCGCTGGCCAAGTGGTCTTGTGGAACGTTTCCAGCAACCCCCAGTGGATTCAATTTATGAAGTCAAAGAGGGAACTGGGGCCCTCGTGCAAGCGCGACTCCAGTAATCGAAGAAAATTTCGTTGCTTCACCTTGCTTCGAAAGTTAGGATGCTTGTCCAGCATCTGAAACCATTTTTTGTGGAGAGCTGATTTTGCCGCATCGTCGATCCAGCTTGATCGTGATGTTGCTGGCCAGCGTTGCGATGTGCGCATCGCCGGCACAAACGGTTCCGACAGTAGCAACGAGGCTAGGGACAGCTGTCTCCGCCGATCCCTGGTGGAAACACGCTGTGATTTACGAAATTTATCCACGCAGTTTCCAAGACTCAAATGGCGATGGAGTTGGCGACATCAATGGCATCACTTCACGGCTCGACTACTTGAAAGATCTTGGCGTGGACGCGATTTGGATCACCCCAATGTATCCGTCGCCGCAAGTGGATTATGGATACGACGTCGCGGACTACGAATCGATCGATCCGCAATTTGGTACGCTTGCAGATTTCGATCGTTTGGTGGCGGAGGCGAAAAAACGCAACATCCGCATCATCATGGATTACGTTCCGAATCACACCTCTGACCAGCACCCCTGGTTTGTGGAATCGCGTTCCTCGCGCACCAATCCGAAGCGCGACTGGTATATCTGGCGCGATGGCAAGGGGCCTGGCAAGCCTCCGAATGACTGGCAATCCTGGTTTGGGCACGCAGCATGGAAATTCGATGCCAAAACCCACCAATGGTATTACCACCACTTTTACGTTCAGCAACCTGATCTGAATTGGCGCAATCCCGAAGTGCGCAAGGCCATGTACGATGTTTTACGGTTCTGGTTGGACCGTGGCGCGGCAGGGTTTCGCATGGATGCGGTTTCTCGTCTGTTTGAAGACCCCAACCTGCACAACGATCCCATTCTTCCGGGGAGGAACGCATTCGGTGATCCCAACATTCGGCACCAGTACACGGACAACTTGCCCGAAGTGCACGAGGTCTTACGCGAGATTCGTGCGCTCGTGGGCAGCTATCCTGGCGATCCAGTTTTGATCAGCGAGGCTGACGAGCCAAGCATTCAAGAACTGGTCAAGATGTACGGCCTAAACCGGGATGAAGTACAGCTTCCGATGGATTTTCAAATTGCCGATGTGAACAAACTCTCGGCTCTTGCTTTCCGTAAGTTGCTCGATGAAGTCGAATTTAATCCGTTGCAGGGCCAGCCCTATTTCTTTTTCAGCAACCACGACCAGGCGCGCACGTGGGACCGCTACGGAGATGGAATCCATAACGATCAAATTGCGAAGCTCATGGCCACACTGCTCCTGACAACCCAAGCCACGCCCCAGTTGTATTACGGTGAAGAACTCGGTATGCGAACCACTGTTCCAACTCGCAAGGAGGAAGTCAAGGATCCGGTGGGAAGGACAGGATGGCCTAAAGACAAGGGTCGCGACGGCGAACGGACGCCGATGCAGTGGGATGGTTCGGCGCATGCTGGATTCAGTACGGCCGCGAAGACCTGGCTCCCGGTCCCGCCGAGCGCCGTTCAATACAATGTCCAGTCCGAAGAGCGAAATCCCGATTCGATACTAAATTTTTTCAAGAACGTGATTTCGCTTAGACGAAAACTGCCGGCCCTGCGCGACGGAGACCATGTGGCCGTCAATCGCCGTGATCAGAATGTGCTGGCATATTTGCGCGAGGGCACGAACGGTACGGATTCGGTGCTGGTGGCCCTCAACATGAGCCCCCAGCCAAGGACCGTTGATTTCAAACTGAAGGGTTTCGGAATCCTAGCAAGGTCCGCGAGAGTCCTTTTAGCTGCCCCACTGCAAGCGGATTCCGAGCTCAACTTGAATGACATCAAACTTGCTCCGTTCGGAGTTTTGATTGCAGTTGTGAACTCGGCGCCGTGACACGGATGATGGCAAGATGAATGGATTTCTCAAGCACAGACGTTGCGTAGGGATCCTGGTATTTTTGCTGACCCTTTGCAGTGTCGCGACAAGCGGGCAGTCGCATGACCTCGAGCTATCCCGTGACGCCCGGCCGTGGGAGTTCTTTTGCGCAGTGGGCACGCGCGCAGGCCTATTTGGAAATGAGAGTGGCAATTTCGAAGCCTGGGTTTATCCCCTCAAAATTTTTCGTAATTTCCACCTGCGGTTTTTGACCGATGGCCGCAGTATTCCGGCCGAAACGCTGGTGCGAACTGTGACCGTGCGTCCCGAATCGAGCGCGATCCTTTACGCGGGCGATACTTTTTCTGTGAAGGAAACTTTATTAGTTCCAGTCCGCGAATCAGGGGCCGTGATCGTGCTCGAAGTAGAAACTGTGCATCCGCTTGAGATAGAGGCCATTTTCGAGCGTGATTTTCAGCTGGAATGGCCGGCCGCACTGGGTGGGACCTACAGCAACTGGGATGCGGGGGTTCACGCCTTCTACTTCGGCGAGGAACAACGGAAGTACGCAGCCTTCGTCGGTTCGCCGACTGCTGTATTCAGTGCGCAGGAGTATCAGACTAACTATTCCGACTCTCCCGCGAGCGCTTTGCGGCTCGGCCCAACTCTCAAAGGAAAGGAGACAAAGATTATTGCCGTTGCCGCCTCAGTCAGCGGCCGCGACGACGCTGAGGCAAGCTACAGGCGTCTGAGCGCGGACTACTCCGCGGAGGCGAAGGATTCCGCGAAGTATTACCGCGACTTTCTCGCCCGCACCGTCAGCGTCGAATTACCTGATGCGCAACTTCAACAGGCATACGATTGGGCGCGGATCAGCGCCATGCAGGGTTTGGTGACAAATCCTTACCTCGGGACGGGATTGATTGCCGGATATCGTACCTCGGGCCGCGGCCAGCGCCCCGGATTTGCGTGGTTTTTCGGCAGAGACTCGTTCTGGACAGCGCTTGCGCTCGATTCCGAAGGAGATTTTGCTACAGCCAAGACGGCGTTGGATTTCGTTTCAAAGTATCAGCGCGCCGACGGGAAAATACCCCATGAGATTTCACAAGGTGCAAGCTTTGTAAATTGGTTCGCTGACTATCCGTACGCATACGCTTCTGCCGACGCGACGCCGCTGTACCTTATCGCCGCTGAAGATTACGTCACTCAGAGTGGAGACACAGCCTTTGCCGTCCAAAAGTGGGACAGCTTGTGGAAGGCATATCAGTTCCTACGCTCGACTTACGACTCGCAAGGTTTGCCGCAGAATTTCGGCTTCGGTCACGGTTGGGTGGAAGGCGGCCCCCTTCTTCCAGTGAAGACTGAGTTTTACCAGAGTGGATTAGGCGCGGAAGCCTTGTCGGCCCTCTCCAGGCTCGCTCATTTTGCAGGAAAGGACGACATCAGCCAGCAACTGGCCCAGGAATTCATTCAGAAGAAGCAGCTTGTAAACCAGGCATTCTGGTCGGCAGAATCGGGCACGTACGCTTTCGCTTTGGACAACAATAACCAAAAGGTGGTTGAGCCCAGCGTCCTCGCCACAGTTCCTATGTGGTTCGGCCTTCTCGACCCGCAAAAGGCAAGTTCAACGATTACCCGACTTGCAGCGCCGGACCATCAGACCGATTGGGGCATGCGGATCATCTCTTCTCGCTCCAGCCGCTACGATCCGGGCGGATATCATTATGGCTCCGTCTGGCCACTATTCACAGGATGGGCATCGGTTGGCGAGTACCGCTATCATCGCTCGCTATCCGCATTCGCCAATCTTCGCTCCAATGCCATGCTGGCGATCGATGGCTCGCTGGGGCACGTCACTGAAGTGCTCTCCGGTGATTATTATCAGGGCCTTTCTACCAGCTCGCCGCACCAAGTCTGGTCGTCAGCGATGGTCATCAGCCCATTGCTACGCGGACTGCTAGGTATTGAGGTGGACGCTGTCTCGCATAGAGTCTATTTCATTCCGCATGTCCCCGCTGACTGGACTTCATTTGCGATGCGAAACGTTCGCGTGGGAGACGCAACACTCGATTTTCATTTCAGTAAGACTCGAGACGAAATCACTCTTGCGATCGACAGTACTGGGAATTGTGAACTCGATTTTTCGCCCGGATTGAGCCCTCGTGCCCAGCTCCTTAGCACAGAGGTCAACGGGAAACGATTGTCACCTGATATGCAGCGCAGCGACTACGATCAGCACCCGGTGGTGCGCGCCGCACTGGCAAAAGGAAAGAACACAGTTCACATCAGGCTGCGCAACGATTTCGGCATCAGCCACCCGAATTCTCTGCCGCCTCTTGGTAGCTCGAGCTTTGGCATGAGAGTGATATCTGAGTCCTGGTCGGCGTCTCTTGATTTCCTCACCATTGATCTCGCTGGAATTCCCGGTGCTCGCTATGATCTGGCGGTCTGGAATGCTGGCCAAATTGCTTCAATAGAAGGCGCTGAATTGCATGATGACACTCTTTTTGTGCAAATTCCGCCCAGCGGTTCTGCAGATTACGCGCACCAGAAAGTTACCTTTCATTTCCGTGCAACCGAAAGGAGGCCCTAAATACGGGTTAGGAATTCGCCGAAATCGACTTTGAAGAGTCTGGTGGTGATAGTCGTTGTTGCGTGTGCAACTGCAACATGAGAGCAAACAACCGGCTGGTCAGAGCAAAAGGCGAATTCGTGATATTGGGATTCTAGGCGGCCCCAATACGCGGGTGAGTGATCCCATCGTTCAAGCCCTCAGCAAATGGGAGTTCCGTCCGCCGCTACTCAACAATCAGCCGGTCGCGGTGAACGTCCTGATAGGAATTCGGTTGTAGTCCTTGCGTGCTCGATGTTTAGGTGCCGTGTTGAACCGCATGGCAACGGCGACAGAGAGTGATCAGGTTCTCTTCTACGTCGCTTCCGGCTTGGCTACGAAACTGTTGATGATGAACTTCGAGATGTGACCGCACGCCACAAAGTTGGCATCGCCACCCGTCGCGTTGCAAAACGGTGTGCTGCACTTCTGCATATCGTGTTCGATCCATTCTGACCGGCCGGATTTTAGCGACGCAGATCATTAGCTGTCGTTACCTCAGTGATAAACCGTTCTTGCTGCTCGCGGCCAAGAAACTTGAAGAATCGCCGCTGTGATTGCAGGAGCAGTTCCGGATTGGCGCCGTCGAGGTTGGCTCCGGCGAGGAAGTCGGCACAGATCATCTCCAAACAGTATCCCCGCGACTTGTCTGTTCCCAGCATCAGAGTAGCCGTTTCGATGGCCTGCTCAACCACCGGAATCTGGCTCCTGTAGAGCTTGAAATAAACGATTTCCGACGGTTCGGTGTCTTTACCGGTCAGTTCCCGTTCCACCTCGCGG
>Ga0066709_100003488_pt1 | contig 12098 bp, 10 predicted proteins | sample GraSoiAngelo_158_FD_79665 | JGI IMG/M metagenome (GOLD analysis project Ga0066709, IMG submission 79665) | Grasslands soil microbial communities from the Angelo Coastal Reserve, California, USA - 14_1009_16_30cm | ecosystem: Environmental > Terrestrial > Soil > Grasslands | place: USA... | reverse complement strand
TTCCAAACCAGCCGCAGCGGTCCGCAAGACGCCTTCGTGTCGAAGCTGAACGCGTCCGGCTCGGCCCTCGTTTACTCGACCCTGCTGGGTGGGTCGGGCCCAGATCACGGTAATGGCGTCGCCGTCGACAGCACAGGGAACGCGTACGTGACCGGGTTTACCGGTTCGGGCAACTTCCCGACGACTCCAGGGGCCTATGACCCAACCGTCAACGCCAACAGCGACGCCTTCGTCACGAAGCTGAACGCGTCCGGCTCTGGCCTCGTCTACTCGACGGCGCTGGGCGGGTTTGGCTACGAGCAGGGCAACGGGATTGCGCTCGACGGCTCGGAGAGCGCCTACGTCACGGGGTACACGGAATCCGGGGACTTCCCCGTCACTCCTGGGGCCCCGCAAACGTCCCTGAACGGTCCGCGGGACGCCTTCGTCACGAAGCTGAACGCCTCCGGCTCTTCACTCGGCTACTCGACCTACCTCGGCGGCTCGCAGGGCGCGCCCTTCCAGGGAGGAAACGACGAGGGACGGGGCATCGCGGTCGACGGCTCGGGTAACGCTTCCGTGGCCGGGTTCACAAGCTCCTCGGACTTCCCGACCACGGATGGTGCTGCGCAAAGGGTCTTCAGCCAGCATGGCGCGTTCGTCACGAGGCTCAACGTCACCGGGTCCGAATTTGCCTACTCCACCTTGCTTGGTGGGCCGTCCGAGGGCGATGCCGTCGCCGTCGATTCGACCGGACTCGTATACGTGACCGGTGGCGGGTTGAACGTCCCGACCACCCCCGGCGCTTTCCAGACGACCGCGTCCGGGTACGCCGCGTTCGTGACCAAGCTCTCCGCCGCCAAGTATTACCCCTACCCGCAGGGCGCCTCTCCCTTACGCGTCTCCCTGGTCCCTGCCTTCACTCCCTGCGAGACGTCGAGTGCAGACAGCCAGCACGGCTCTCCCCTCGCCTTCTCCTCCTGCTCGAGCACGAGCCTGCGGTCTTCGACCGTGACCGTCGGGCCGAGCTCGCTCGGCTTTGTTCGAATGGTGGTGTGCCCAGCGAACGCAGCTGCCGCTTTTTGCAACCCGAGCGGGATGCCGAGGCCGGACGTCCGCTTCACGGCCAGCATCAAAGACGTGAGATGTCAGGGAGCGATTCCAACCGGATGCGTCGCCGCGGGCGATTACAACCCCAACGGCGCTCCCGGCCCCTATACCGACACGGGCGACGGCCAATCGGCGGCATCGCCACCCTGCTTCCCCTCCGCGACGAGCTCAAGCGACTGCGTCGCGAGCGCCGATCTCACCGCGGTTGCGGAGCTACCGGGCGCGGCGGTCGGCGGTGTGGGAACGCAGTTCGAAGGTCGGGGACTCAGGATCACCGACAGGTTCAACGGCGCCTCCGCGCTCGATTCGGCAACCGTCACAGACATCGGCTTTCCGGTTCCCCTCGATTGCATCCCAACACCCGATCCAGGACTTGGGAGCAGCTGCGGGGCCAACACGACCGCCAACGCCATCGTCCCGGGAGTCGTCAGGAACGGCGATTCGGCGGTATGGCAGCTGGGCCAGGTGGAGCTGAAGGACTCGGGGCCCGACGGCACCCGCGGAAACGGCGACGACGAGGTATTCGCCGTTCAGGGCGTGTTCGCTCCCTGACCGCCACCTGCGCCGTCGCGGCTAAAGCCGGCGGGTAGCTTTCGAGGCCGTGCGCGCCCTCGTCTTGACCTCGCCCGGGCCGCTCGACGAGTCGCGGCTCGAGCTTTGCGATCTACCGGTCCCCGATCCCGGGCCGGGGCAGGTCCTCGTCGAGGTGCACGCCAACGCCGTCTGCCGTACTGATCTTCACGTCATCGAGGGCGATCTCCCCGCGCCGAAGCCCGGCTTGATCCCCGGTCATCAGATAGTCGGGACGATCGAAGCTGTGGGCGAGGGAGTCGCCGGCCGGACCACGGGCGATCGCATCGGCGTCCCATGGCTCGGCGCCGTCTGTGGCCGCTGCCCCTACTGCCTCACCGGGCGCGAGAATCTCTGCGACAGGCCAAGCTTCACGGGGTACCAGCTGAACGGCGGATATGCCGAGTACGCGGTCGCACGCGCGGACTTCACGTTCCCGATCCCGGAGGGCTATCCCGACACCCAGGCGGCACCGCTTCTCTGCGCCGGGCTGATCGGATACCGCTCGTTGCTGCTCGCGGAGCCTGAGGGGCTCGACGGACCGCCCCGACTCGGGCTCTTCGGATTTGGCGCGTCGGCGCACATCGTCATTCAGGTTGCGCGACACCTCGGACAGGAGGTCTACGTGTACACGAGGGGCGAGACGGGGCAGCGCTTCGCGCTCGAGCTCGGCGCCGCATGGGCGGGAGGCGGTGACGAGCTGCCGCCCGTGAAGCTGGACAGCGCGATCATCTTCGCGCCGGTCGGCGCACTCGTCCCCGTCGCGCTCGAGAGCGTTCGGAAGGGAGGAGTGGTGGTGTGCGCCGGCATCCACATGAGCCCGATCCCCGAGCTCGAGTACGAGCTCCTGTGGGGCGAGCGCGTCCTGCGAAGCGTTGCCAACCTGACCCGCCGGGACGGGCAAGAGTTCCTGGCGCTTGCCCCGAAGATGCATGTCGAGACGGAGACGGAGATCTTCCCGCTGGAGCGAGCCTACGACGCGTTGATGCGCGTGAAAGCGGGAGACCACCGCGGAGCGGCAGTGGTCGTTCCGCGCCTGGGTACCTAGATGATTGGTTTCGCGGCCCCGTGCACGTTTGATCCTGCTTCTAGCGAAACAGATCCTCTTCGATCTCGCGCAGGAGCGCTTTCGCGCCCGGTCCATCGGATTCCGTGACGTAGCGCTCGAGACCGCGCAGGCGCACGACGGCCTCCCTCCCTTGCTTGGTGCGCATCAGCCCGGCCGCCGCCGCGGCCTCGTCCGCGACCGCCGTCAGCGTGGCCGTTAGCTCGCGTCCAAGCGCATCGACCTTTCCTCGCTGGTCGTCGACGGGCTCGAGTCCGGCGCAGCCGATCGCGACCTCCGTCTGCCCCACGCGCCACGGGCGACCGAAGCTGTCGGAGATCACGATCGCGGGCGCTGTCCCGACCAGCTTCGCGAGCTCTGCCCGAAGGCGTCGAGCCGAGCCATCGGGGTCCTCGGGCAGCAGGGACACGGCGTCGCCGGGAACGTTCGAGACGTCGATCCCGGCATTCGCGCACACATAACCGTGGCGTGTGCGCACGATGAGCACCCCTCGTTGCGCCCGCACCACCTCGCTGCTCTCCTCGAGCACGAGCTGCACGAACCGCGGATCCTTGTCGAGCTTCGAGGCGAGTCTCTTCGCGTCCTCCTTCGGCTGGACGTCCTCGAGTGCGCGAAGCCTTCCCTCCGCCTTCGACACGACCTTCTGGGCTATCACGAGAACGTCACCGGCGGCGATGGCGATCGCTGCTCGCTCGACTGCCTCCACGATTACCCGCCCGAGATCGGCGCCCGGCAGGATCTCGGGAAGCCCCGGAAGCGGCACTCCCTCGAGACGGAGCCGGTTGCTCTCCATCGGAATAACGCCCGCGGTCAAGTCGAGCTCACGCGGCGGGAATCGACCATCGGCCGCCGGCGGGGAGGACGGTGCGAATCGCCTCCCGCACTCTTGGAGCTCCGAGCGGCTTGCTGTCGAGAGCCGCGACGAGGGTTGCCAGGTCATCCGGCGTGTCGATGTCGAGCGCCAGGGACTCGACGGACTCGACCAGGAATCGCAAGCCGCGGCGCTTGGCCTGCTCTTCGTGGCGCTCGAATGAGCCGGGGCCGAATTGGGGCTCGAGGGTGTTCGGCAGACGCACCAGGAGCGCGTTCGTCCCTTCGCGGTGGCGGTCGGGGACGATCACGGCCTGCGCATCGCGCGAGGCCGCCTTCTCGATCAGACGATCCAACTCTGCCGAGTCCATGAGAGGGCAATCACCAGGGACCAGGAGCGCCTGGCGAAAACCGAGCCCGGCTGCCCGCTCCAGGCCGGCGATCGCCGCCGTCGACTGCCCCGCGTCGAAGGCGTCGGCGATCAGTAGAACCTTGGGGCTCGCGTAGACGGTCTGCACATCGGGCTCAGACGTCACCGTGATCACCTTCTCGATCGAGGCCGCCGCCTCCAAAGCGAGCAGCACGTCACCGAGCATCGCGCGCGCCAGCGTCGTGCGAGCGTCCCGACCGAGCTCGTCGCCGAGACGCTGCTTCGCCTGCTCGAACCGCTTGACTGGAAGGATCGCGGCGGTCTTCACCTTTCCCCTTTCGTGCTGCTCAACTGGAGAGCGCCTGGGCGAATTGAAGCGTCTCTTCCGCAAGTCTGGCGCGCGCGGATTCGTCCGCCATCATGGTGTCGGTCTCGCGAAGGACCACGCCGGCCAGCGAAGCGCGTCCCGAGGGAGTGCCGCGGTCGACAACCAGCCCGTCCACGAGGTCCGAGTAAAAAGCGACGATGCCGCCGTCGTTGACCTCGAGTCCCGCCCATTGCATGAAGCCCTCGGTCGGCCCCTTGATCGAGTGTCCGCCGACGAGCGGGCTTATGGCGATCACGGGAGCATCGGCTTCGCGAAGCGCATCCCTCATTCCGGGAAGGGCGAGGATTGGGCCGATGCTCGCGATCGGATTCGAGGGTCCGATCAGCACGGCTTCAGCGGCCTCGAGCGCACGCTCGATCTCGGTCGTGAGGCGCGCGCTCTCCAGTCCGCGAAGCTCCATCCCTTCCAGGGCCGGTTCTGAGCGCTGTTTGATCAGATATTCCTGGAAGTGGCGCCATTCGCCGTTGGTTTGGACATAAGTCTGGACCGGCTCGTCGCACATCGGCAGCACGGCGGCCGGCACTTCGAACGCTTCGGCGAGGTAGCGCGCTATCTCGGTGAGCCGCATCCCTTCGTGCAACAGCTCCGTTCGGACGAGACAGGTGGCGAGGTCGCTGTCACCGAGCCGGAACCAGTCCGGCGCTCCCAGCTGCACGAGCTGCTCGAACGTTCGGTAGGTCTCTCCCTTTATGCCGAAGCCGCGCTCTTCGTCGATCACACCGGCGAGCCAGTAGGTCACGAGATCGGGGTCGGGAGAGACATGCAGGCCGAAGGCCGCGATGTCGTCCGCCGTGTTGGCGATCACGGCAAGGCGGTCTTTGCCGAGCACGTCGAGCAGGCCCCTGGCGAGCTTTGCGCCCCCGGTGCCTCCCGAAAGCAGGACGATCAAGGCTTTCGCCGGTGGTCGTTCGTCTTCGCTTGACCCTGCTCTCCGCGGTGGTCGCTAGAGCTCATCCGGCAGACCGGTCAGGCGGATACCGGAGTGCTTGATCTTGTAGCGGCTGTTCACCGAGATCAGGAGCGCCGTGAGCTGCTCGACGATTCGGGCGATCTCGAGGTCGCCACAGTCGACCGGGCGCAGCCCGGGTATCCGCTCGATGAGCTCGGCGACCTGTCCCTTCGCCTTGCGATCGTCCCCGGTCATCAAGACATCCTCGTCGATCTCCTTCCCCGGGTCGGAGAGGAGATTGGCGCTGACCGTGTGCAGCGCAGAGACGATCGCCACGCCCCGCGGGGCCATCTCCTCCGCCTGCTGGGCTGCGGAACCCTGCCAGACGCCAAGCGTCCGCGTCGCCCGCCCGCCGATCGCCGCGGCGAGCGGTACCGTCGCATCGACCAGCACGGTTCCGGGCTGGAGTGCGTACCTGAGGTTGTTGAGGTTCTCCGACTGCGCGCGGAATGGAACTGCCAGCACGACGGTGCGCGCTCGCTCCGCAGCCTCCTCGTTCGACAGTCCTTCGACGTCGGCGCTCTCGGCGCTCGCGTTGCGTGCACGATCGAGCACTTTCGAAGCGGCTTCCTCGGCGCGTTCCTTGCTGCGAGAGCCGATCAGGATCGGAACTCCCGCAATCGCCCACCGCAAGCTCAGGCCGAAGCCGAGCGCGCCCGTGCCGCCGATCACCGCAACGGTCTGGCTCTCCTGCCTGAGCTGCTCGTGGCGTGGCATGGCCGCGTAGGCTAACCAACCCCCTGCCGCAGCCTTGCTCCTGGCGGGCTACGAGCGCGACGCGCCTGTCTCGAGGCGTCGCTCTACGCTGTGGCTTCTGCGCGTTCCGGAAGCGGGCTTGGCCGCTCCCTGCGCCGGTCGACGATCACCATCGTGCCCTTCTCCGGGGCGAAGGTGATTGCCCGCCGCCTGATGCGATCGGGCTCGGGCAGCGCGGCTCTCAGCTCCACCTGCTTCAACACCGTCGTGATCGCCACCTTCATCTCGAAGATCGCGAAGCTCGCGCCGAGGCAGCGGCGGATCCCTCCGCCGAACGGTATCCAGCTGTAGGTGTCGGTCGGCTGCTCGAGGAAGCGCTCGGGGCGGAAGGCTTCGGGCTCGGGATAGACGTCGGAGCGGCGATGCGTCAGATAGATGTTCGGCGCGACCCGCATTCCCTCGGGTAGCTCGTATCCGTCGAGCTCGAACGGCGCCTTCAACTTGCGGATGACGCCGGGAATCACGGGGCGCACGCGAAGCGTCTCCTCGATCACGGCCCCGAGGTACTCGTCGCTCTCGCCTCCGCCGATCTCGGCCTGGAGCCGCTCGAGGGTACTCGGGTCGTGCAGCAGCAGGTCGAATGCCCAAGCAAGCGCGGTGGCCGTGGTCTCGTGACCGGCGGCAAGCAGCGTCACCAGCTCGTCGCGAAGCTCGACGTCCGTCATCGTCTTTCCCTCCTCGTCCCGGGCCTGGAGGAGGATCGACAGGACGTCGTCGCGTTCGGCGGTGGTGGGGTCTTCGCGTCGCCGGGCGATTTCGTCGTAGAGCACCTCGTCCACGTCGGCCCGCAGACGCTCGAAGCGCGCCCAGGTGCGCCTGCCGAGCGTGTTTCGAACGGGGGGCAGGGCAATCGTGGCGAGGGCGAAGCGGTTGTTGCCGATGTCGAGCAGGCGGTTGATGCGGTCGCGAAGATGGTTGAGCCGCTCGGCGTCTTGGATCCCGAAGACCGCTCGCATGATCACCTCGAGCGTGATTGCCTGTGTGCGCGGACGGAGCGCGAACGGCTTGCCGACCGGCCAGCGCTCGACCTCCGCCTCGGTGATCTCGCGGATCAGCTCGCCGTAGCGGCTCATGCGATCACCGTGGAAGGAAGGGAGCATCAGCTTCCGCTGCCGAATGTGCTCGGGTCCGTCGAGCAGGAGCACGGAGTTGCGGCCCATCAGGCTCTCCAGCGGCGCCGCGCTCGCCTCCCCGGCGTGCAGGACGTCAGGGTCTCCGCGAAAGACCGCCTTGATCAGCGCCGGATCGGTGATGAAGACGACGTCTCCGAAGACGAACCGAACCGTGAAGACATCGCCGAAGCGCCGTCGACAGCTCTCGAGGAAGGGAATCGGCCACGCAATCCAGCGAAACATCTGGATCACTGCGGGAGCGCGCGGCCCGGGCGGTAGCGAAGCCACGGAGCAAATTTACCCGCTTGCGCGACAGAGCAGGTGAGAGGTCATCACGAGAGCGGCGGGGCCGGTAGTCTCACCCGCGTGCGTTTGGAAGGGCATACCGCCCTTGTGACGGGCGGCGCAAGTGGGATCGGCGCCGCCTGTTGCCGTCGGCTGGCCGCGGAGGGAGCGCGCGTGGCGGTCTGCGACCTGAACTTGGAAAAGGCGCGCGCCGTCTCCGCGGAGCTCGATGGCGTGGCGTTCGAGATGGACGTGACCGATGCTGATTCTGTCCCCTCCGTCGTGGCAAGCGTCGAGCAGGTCCTCGGTGGCATCAACATTCTCGTCAACAACGCCGGCACCGACGAGTTCGGATTCTTCAAGGACACCGACGAGGGGTTGTGGCAGCGAATCATCGGCGTGAATCTGTTCGGCGTCGTCCGCACGACGCATGCCGTCCTGCCCGGCATGATCGATCGCAGAGGTGGCCGCATCGTGAACGTGGCCTCCGAGGCCGGGCGTGTCGGTTCGAGCGGCTCGGCGGTGTACTCGGCCGCGAAGGGCGGGGTGATCGCCTTCACCAAGACGATTGCGCGGGAGGGCGCGCGTTACGGCGTGCTGTGCAACGCCGTGGCGCCGGGGCCGATCGATACGCCGCTGCTTCGCCGGGCCGAGCAACTCGGCGACATCGGGCACAAGGTCATCGAGCGGATGGTGGGCTCCACCGTCCTGCGCCGCATGGGCGACCCCGAGGAGGTGGCGGCGGTGGTCGCCTTCCTCTCCTCCGACGACGCTTCCTACGTCACCGGACAGACCCTCGCCGTGAGCGGCGGCCTTGCGATGATCTAGCTAGCGTTCAGTTAGTGCCTGATCTACCCCGCGCAGTTCGTATTCGTGAGGTCGGCCCCCGGGACGGGTTTCAGAACGAGCCCGAGACGATCGATACGGCCGACAAGATTCGACTGATCGACTGTCTCTCGAACACCGGCTTACGGCGAATCGAGGTCACGTCGTTCGTGCGGCCCGACGTGATTCCTCAGCTTGCCGACGCCGAGGAGGTGCTGCGCCAGGTCGAGCGGCAGCCCGGAGTCTCCTACACGGTCCTGATCCCGAACGAGAAGGGCCTGGAGCGGGGACTCGAGCTTGCGGAGGAGGCCGGCGAGCGACTATTCGACGAAATCAACGTGTTCCTCTCGGCGAGCGAGACGCACAACCAGAAGAACGTCAACCGCTCGATCGAAGAATCGTTGAGCGCGCTGGAGCGGGTGGTCGAGCGCGCAAGGGCCGAAGGATCGCGCTGCGAGGGAGTGATCTCGGTCTCCTTCGGGTGTCCCTACGAGGGAGAGGTGCCGGAGGAGCGCGTCTTCGGGATCGCGAGGCGCCTCGCCGACGCGGGCTGCGAGGAGATCGCTTTCGGGGACACCACGGGCATGGCCAACCCCTTGCAGGTCCGCTCGTTCTTCGAGCACGCTCAGCAGCGACTCCCCGGCAGCGAGCTCACCGCACATTTCCACAACACGCGCGGGCAGGGACTCGCGAACGTCCTGGCCGCGCTCGAGTCGGGTGTGGAGTCGTTCGAGAGCTCCTTCGCGGAGCTGGGCGGATGCCCGGTGCCGAAGGGCGCCACCGGCAACATCGCGACCGAGGATCTCGTCTCGATGCTCCACGAGATGGGGATCGAGACCGGCATCGACCTGAAGAAGCTGCTCGGCTGCGCGCGGGAGGTTCAGGAGGTGCTGGGCCGCCCGTTGAGCGGTCACCTGCTCACCGCCGGGCCGGTCGACTGGAAGCACGCGTAACAGCCGCACTCGCGTTTCGTCCCAACTCCTGCCAGGGAGGCCGGCCCGGCGCCGGAGTTACCTACGCGCGCTCTGGCTCAGCCAAGCGAGCAGAGCGCGAAGGCTCGCTCCAGCGAGGCGCGCGCTTCTCGACGAAGGCTGCGCCGGCTTCGCGAAAGTCCTCCGAGCCGACCAGCGTCTGCTGGGTCGTCACCTCCAGCTCGAGGCTGGCGGCGAGTGTCGGTTTCGAAACCGCGTCCAGCACCCCTTTCGAGAGCCCGACCGCGAGTGGCGCTGCCGCCAGGAGCTCGTCGACGAGAGCCTGAGTGGCAGTCTCGAGCTCGTCGACGGGAGCAACGCGGTTCGCCAGGCCGATCCGGTGGGCCTCCTCGATGCCGATCGTCCGGCCGGTCATGATCAGCTCCTTCGCGTTGCCGAGGCCAACGATCGCCGGCAGCCGGCTCGAGCCGCCCACGTCCGGTATCAGCCCCAGCCTCACCTCGGGCAGGCCGAACTGGAGGTCATCCGCCATCACCCGCAGGTCGCAGGCGAGTGCAAGCTCTGCGCCGAGGCCGAGGCAGGGCCCATGCACCTGGGCGATCACCGGCTTCTTCATGTCCTCCAGCGCATTTGCGGCCTCGATGCACACCCGACGGAAGGCGCGCAGGCCGCCGGTCTGGTCCCCAACTGCGGCCAGCTCGAAGACGTCAACTCCCGCGCTGAAGCACGGCCCGGCACCGCTCACGACCACGCACCGGACATCCGGCGCATCCGCTGCCTCGCGCGCTGCCTCGCGCAAAGAGAGGATGAGCTCGCCGTTGATCGCATTTCGCTTCTCGGCGCGATCCAGCACCAGGTGCCGAACTCTTCCCACCTGCTCGACGGTCACCAATTCGCTCATTTAACTAGGCTCCTAGACTCTTCGATCGCCAGTCAACTGGCGCGCACTCGACCGCGCGCCGCACCGAGCGGGAGGCTACATGGACATCAAGAAGGTTGGGGTCGTCGGCTGTGGGCTGATGGGCCACGGAATCACCCAGATCTCTGCCCAGGCCGGCTACGACGTCGTGGTACGCGAGCTCAACCAGGAGAAGCTCGACAGCGGACTGGGAAGGGTAAGGAAGCAGCTCGAGCGGGCGGTGGAGAAGCAGAGGATGGACCAGTCGCAGGCGGAGGCGGTCCTCGACCGCATCAGGGGGACGCTCGACTACAAAGACTTCGCCGACTGCGACCTCGTGATCGAGGCGATCACGGAGGACCTCGACAAGAAGCTCGAGATGTGGCGTGCGGTCGACCCGATCGTGAAGGAGGAAGCGCTCCTGGCCACCAACACCTCGTCGCTTGGGGTCATCAACCAGGCGGCAGCGACCCAGCGTCCCGAGCATTTCATCGGGCTTCATTTCTTCAACCCTGCCCAGGTGATGCCGCTGCTCGAGGTCGTTCAGTCGGTCACATCGAGCACTGGGGCGCTCGAAACCGGCTTCGAGTTCGGCAGATCGCTCGAGAAGGTCGTCGTCCATGCGCGGGACAAGACCGGGTTCATCGTCAACCGCCTTCTCATTCCGTTCCTGCTCGACGCGATCAGGGCCTACGAGGAAGGCTTCGGCACGATCGAGCAGATCGACACGGCGATGAAGGCTGGCGCGAACCACCCGATGGGCCCGTTCCAGCTTCTCGACTTCGTCGGGCTGGACACGAGCAACTCGGTCGGCGAGATCATGTTCGACGAATACCGGGAACGTCGCTTCGCGCCTCCTCCGACGTTGCGCAAGCTCGTGGCGGCAGGACACCTGGGGCGCAAGTCGGGCCGGGGCTTCTACGATTATTCGGGTGAGGAGCCGGTGCCAATGGACCGCCAGCACGCAGCGGATTGACGCAAGAGCGAGTCGACACGTCGATCCCATCTAGCCGCCTCGCCGAGGCGCTCGAGAGCGCGCTCGCCGGTGGTCCGGGGAAATACCGCGAGCGTCTACCCGAACAGGGAAAGATCGGCGTTCGCGAGCGCGTCGAACGGCTGGTCGACCCCGAGTCGTTCGCCGAGGAGGCACTGCTCGCAAACTGGGAGAAGGAGGGACTTGGCGCCGACGGCGTGGTCACGGGGATGGCCGGCGTCGGCGGGCGCAAGGTCGCCTTGATGGCCAACGATCCGACGGTCAAGGCAGGCTCCTGGGGGGCCAAGACGGTCGAGAAGATCCTTCGAATTCAGGAGCAGGCGCTCAGACACAGGGTGCCGATGATCTACCTCGTCGACTCCGCGGGGGCACGGATCACCGACCAGGTTCAGATGTTTCCAGGGCGCCGCGGCGCCGGGCGGATCTTCTTCAACGAGGTGAGGCTCTCCGGTGTGGTTCCGCAGGTCTGTGTGCTGTTCGGCCCTTCCGCGGCCGGCGGCGCCTACATACCGGCGTTCTGCGATGTGGTGATCATGCGAGGCGGAAACGCGTCCATGTACCTCGGCTCGCCGAGGATGGCGGAAATGGTGATCGGCGAAAAGGTGACGCTCGAGGAGATGGGAGGGGCGAGGATGCACACCTCGGTCTCGGGCTGCGGGCACTTCCTGGTTTCCTCGGACGAGGAGGGAATTGACCTCGCAAAGCGCTACCTCTCGTACTTCCCGTCGAGCTGGAAGGAGCTTCCGCCGCCGGCTCCGCCCGGCCGCCCCGCGTCGGGAGCGCCTCGGGTCAGCGAGACGGTGCCCGCCGATCAGAACAAGCCGTTTGACATGCGCCTCTTGATCGATGCGCTGGTCGACGAAGACTCCCTGCTCGAGGTTCAGCCCGACTGGGCGCCGGAGGTGATCGTTGGCTACGGGCGGCTGGAGGGCCGCGTCGTCGGGGTCGTCGCGAATCAGCCGAAGGCGAAGGGTGGCGTCCTGTTCGTAGATTCGGCGGACAAAGCGGCGCGCTTCATCTGGACGTGCAACGCGTTCAACGTGCCGCTTCTGTT
>Ga0066709_100003487_pt1 | contig 12099 bp, 9 predicted proteins | sample GraSoiAngelo_158_FD_79665 | JGI IMG/M metagenome (GOLD analysis project Ga0066709, IMG submission 79665) | Grasslands soil microbial communities from the Angelo Coastal Reserve, California, USA - 14_1009_16_30cm | ecosystem: Environmental > Terrestrial > Soil > Grasslands | place: USA... | reverse complement strand
TATCCCGCCAGCGGCGAGGGCGTCTCGGCATAGGTGCTGGTGTCGAGCGCGGGGTGGCGGTGACTGAAGTCGACGGCAAAGACCGGGATCATGTGGGTGGCGTTCTAGTGGTTCCAACCCGGCATCGTCTTCGTCAGCGTTTGCAGCATGACGCGCACACCATGGCCGAAGCTCACGATCGCCTGCTGGTCGAGGAGGTCCTGCACGATCCGTGCCTGCACCCCGTCGACCGTCCTGGGGCAGCCGCTCTACAAGGCCGCTCACGTCTCGACGCTCGATGATGTGCAGGCCCGGATCGTGCAGGACATCCTCGACCAGCAGGCGATCATGAACTTCAGCCACGGCGTGCCGGTCATGCTGCAAACCATGACCAAGACCATGCCGGGCTGGAATCGCTGGAACGCCACTCATATGATCACGGTCTTTGCCTTCGACTTCAGCCACAACGATCCGGCGCTCGACACCGTCACCTACGCCGAGACCCCCTCGCCTCTGGCGGGATACCGGGGGCCGGACTTTCAGACGATCTCCGTGAAGGCCCTGTGGGTGGCGATGCAGGCCTATCTGCGCGAATTCCCTCAGGACCCGATGAACGTCATCAGCTGAGGGCCCAGCTGTCGGCTCGGGGTGTGGCTTCTGACCATAATTGAGCCATGGCGCAGGCAGCTGACCATTCCAGCGACGCGGTTTCGATGGAAGCGCTGATCCGGCATCAGCTGATCCTGCTCGGCGAAGATCCCTCACGCGAAGGCCTGCGCGACACGCCGGAGCGAGTCAAGGAAAGTCTCGAGTTTCTCACTCGCGGCTACCGGATGACGCTGGACGATGTCTTCGGCGACGCCGTCTTTACCGAGACCTATAAAGACATGATCGTGGTGAAGGACATCGAAATGTACTCGCTGTGCGAGCACCACCTGCTCCCGTTCTACGGCCGGGTGCACATCGGATACATCCCTAAAGGACGCCTGGTCGGTCTCAGCAAGATGCCGCGCCTGGTCGAACTCTACAGCCGGCGCCTGCAGGTCCAGGAGCGGATGACTCGGCAGATCGCGGAGTGCCTCCAGAAGTACCTCGAGCCGGTTGGGGTGGGCGTAGTGATCGAAGCCGACCACCTGTGCATGAAGATGCGTGGGGTGGAGAAACAGAACAGTCGCGTCTTCACCAGCTGTGTGTTGGGGATTTTTCAGACCGATCCCAAGACCCGCTCGGAGTTCATGGGGCTGATCAGGGGCGTCCCCAACATCTAAAGGCCATCGCTGAATGCCGGCGGGCGCCCAGCTGTTCGTCGGAACCTCGGGTTTTTCGTACACCGGATGGCGTGGCAGCTTCTACCCGAAGGGCCTCAAGGTCAAGGACATGCTCGGCTACTACGCCGGGCGGCTGAGAACGGTCGAAGTAAACACCACGTTCTACCGCACCCAGCCGGAAGACGTCGTGGCCGGTTGGGTCGCCGCGGTTCCGGCGGACTTCCGATTCGCCGTCAAGGCGCACCGGCGCATCACGCATAACCGGCGGATGCCTAACCTGGAGGAAGCGATGCGCATCCTGGCGCTCGAGGCCGCCGGCTTCGGTGAACGCCTGGGTCCGGTGCTGTTTCAGTTTCCACCGACCGCGCCATTCGACGAAAGCCGGCTTCAGCGGATCGCCCCGCTCCTGCCCAGCCACTGGCGGGTGGCATTCCAGTTTCGCCACAGATCCTGGCATACGCTGGAGGTGGTCGAGCTGATCGAGCGGATGGGCGCGGCACTGGTCCACGGCGATGGCGAGGAGGAACCCGGTCCGCTCGGTCGAGGCTCCTTCATCTACCTGCGGCTGCGACGCGAAACATACTCACCCCAGCGGCTGACCACGTGGGGTCGGCGAATCATCGGCTACCTCGAGGGTGGCCGTGACGTCTTCGTCTATTTCAAGCACGAGCGGCTTGGCCCCCTTTATGCCGAGCGGCTGGCGCAGCGGGTTCGAACATCTTTTCGAGTTCCCGCTCAACCAGCGCTATAATCCGGGCAACTCAGTAAAGGAGGCCATCAGCATGGCCCGGTCCATGTGGCGGGGCGCGATCAGTTTCGGGATGGTGGCGATTCCCATCCGGATGTACCTTGCCACCGAAGCGCACAGCGCGGTTTCCTTCCGTCAGCTCTGCCCGCACTGCCAGCTGCCGATCAAGCAGCAGCGGCACTGCCCCACCGACGATCACGTGGTGGCCTTCAATGAGGTGTTGAAGGGATATGAGGTCGGAAAGAACCAGTTCGTCATCATCGACGAAGAGGATCTGGATAAGTTACCGCTCAAGACCACGAAGACGATCGACATCGTGGAGTTCGTCGAGCGCGACGCGGTTCCGCTCGGTCTATATGTCAAGAGCGCTTACTACCTGGAGCCAGAGGACGTCGGGGTCAAGCCCTTCTTCCTCTTGAAGAGGGCGCTGGAAGACACCAATAAGGTCGCCGTCGCCAAGATCGCGCTGCGCGACCGCGAGCATCTGTCCTTGATCCAGGTCGAGGGCAACACCTTGCTCTGCAACACCCTCAACTGGCCGGACGAGATCCGATCGACCGCGGAGCTCAATCTGCCGCAGAACGTCAAGATCAGTGACAAGGAGGTCGCGATGGCGACCTCTCTGATCGACAACCTGACAGACAGCTTCCAGCCGGAGCGCTACACCGACGACTACAAGGCCGCCTTCCAGCAGATCGTCGACCAGAAGATGAAGGGGCTGCAAGTCGTGACCCCAGTTCCCGCCGAGGAGCCACGCCTAATGGACTTGATGGCTGCCCTGAAGGCGTCGGTCGAGGCGACGAAGCAAGGGAAGAAGCCGGCCGCTCGGGCGGCCGCGTCGAAAGCCGCGAAGGTCAAGGTAGCCGCCAAAACGTCGGCGGCCCGGCCCGCGGCCCGGCGGCGCACGGCCTAGGAAGTCGTAGTACATTCCGGCTAGCATGCCGGCGCGTCCGCAAACGGTTGAGCTCGACCTGCCCTTCGAGCGGGTGCATCCCGACCGACTCCGGCCGATGCTTCCGATGACCGCGGCGGCGCCCTTTGATTCCGCGGAATATGCCTTCGATGTCGCCTGGGACGGGGTGCGCGCGTTGGCCTCGATCGACCGTGGCCGGGTTGGCCTGTGGGGCCGAACGCTGCTGGACCTGACGGGGCGGTACCCGGAAGTGCAGCTGCTGGCCAATCTGCTTCCGCCTGAAACCATCGTCGACGGCGAGCTGATCGTCACCGACCCAGAGGGTCGACCCGATGCCGTCGCGCTGGCGAAGCGTCAGCAGACCGCGGACCCGGAGGCGGTGCCCCGAGCCGCCGCCGCGCATCCCGTCACCTATGTCGTCCACGATCTGCTCTACCTGCGGGGCCGGTCCTTGCTGAGAGAGCCGCTGGTCCGCCGCCGTCCGCGCCTGAATGATGTGCTCCAGTCTTCCGGCCGGATCTATGTCGTGGAACCCGTTGCCGACGACGGGCTGGCATTTTACGATGCGGCTCGGGAGAAGGGCCTGGAGGGGGTGATCGCCAAACGGTTCGATAGTCCTTACCGGGCCGGCCAGCGCCACCCGGATTGGCTGCTGATCGAAGCAGTTCGGCGCCAGGATTTCGTCGTCATCGGTTTCATACCTCAGGCTGGCGATCGCCTGCTCGAGGCGCTGATCGTGGCGACCCACGATGGGCGAACCCTTCACCCTGCCGGTCGGGTGGTGGGCGGCTTCGACAACGCCACGTCCCAACGGCTGCGCAAGGCGCTGGATGCGCTGGCCGGGAGCCGCGCCCCGGACGATCCGAGGTGGACAGATGACCGGGTCTGCTGGGTCCAGCCCAAAATCGTGGTGGCAGTCAAGTTCAGCGAGTGGGACCTCAAGGGACAGCTCCGCTTTCCGATCTTCAGCGGGCTACGGCCCGAAGTCGCGCCCGAGGAATGCGTCCGCACGGCGATGATCGAACCCCCGCTGCGGTCGAGACCACGAGTCGTCGACATTCAGCTACCACGCCTGCCGCTCTAAAGCGGGGCTCGCAGCCCGTAAAGTAGGGGCGTGTCGACCGCGGACAAGGTGGTGGTGCGCCTTCGCGTCAATGGCGAAGACACCGCGATCATGGCGCCGCCCTATAAAACCCTGCTCGAGGTCCTTCGCGAAGATCTGGGCCTGACGGGCACCAAGCATGGATGCGAGTTGGGCGAGTGCTCAATGTGCGGCGTGCTTGTCGACGGTAAGCCGTTTCTGTCATGCCTGGCGATACCGCTCGACCTGGAAGGTCGCGACGTGACGACCATCGAAGGTCTGGCGCGAGGCCGAGAGCCGCATCCCCTCCAGGTCGCCTTCGCCGAGCTCGGTGCCGCGCAGTGCGGCTACTGCACACCCGCCATGCTGTTGACGGCCAAGGCACTGCTCGACCGAGAGCCGCGGCCGTCGCGCGAGGCGATCAAGGACGCCCTCTCGGGGGTTCTCTGCCGCTGCACCGGGTATCTGAAGATCTTCGAGGCGGTCGAGCTGGCGGCGTCGAGAGGCAGCGATGGCTGAGGAATTTTCCGTCGTCGGCAAGCCGCTGACCAAGCCCGACGCCTACGCCAAGGTCAGCGGCCAGACGAAGTTCGCCGACGACCTGGCGCTGCCACGCATGCTCTTTGGGCGGATTCTGCGCAGTCCCTATCCGCACGCCCGCCTCCTGCACGTTGATACGTCGCGCGCGCGCGCGCATGCCGGAGTGCTGGCGGTGCTGACCGGCGATGACATGCCGGTGAAGTTCGGCATCCTGCCGGTCAGCCAGGACGAAGAGGCGCTCGCCCGCGAGAAGGTTCGCTATGTGGGCGATCCGATCGCGGCCGTGGCCGCCACGGACGAGTGGATCGCCGATGAGGCGCTGGACCTGATCGATGTGCAGTTCGCGGAGTTGCCGCATTACATGTCGATCCCGGAGGCGCTTATCGACCAGGGCGAGCCGATCCACGGCAGTTCGAACGTGCACAAGGCGGTGGCGCTGGAGTTCGGCGACACCGAAGCCGCCATGCGCGCCGCGGAGCACGTGCGAGAAGACATCGTCTTCTTCGAAGGCAACACCCACCTCCCTATGGAGCAACACGCCGCGGTCGCCCAGTATGCCGCTGAGGGCAAGCTCACCCTCTGGACCTCATCGCAGACTCCGCACTACGTACATCGCGCGCTGGGCAACGTGCTGGAGCTGCCGATGAGCCGGATCCGCGTGATCGCAACGCCGAATGGGGGAGGATTCGGCGGCAAGAGCGACATCTTCTCGCACGAGCTCGTCGCCGCCAAGCTTGCCATCGCGACCGGACGGCCGGTGAAAATCACCCTGACCCGCGAGGAGGTCTTCTATGCGCACCGCGGCCGCCACCCGGTGCTGATGAAGGTCAAGACTGGGTTCACACGCGACGGTCGGATTACCGCCCTGCAATTTCAGAGCTTCCTCGATGGTGGCGGCTACGGCAGCTACGGCGTCGCGAGCACGTACTACACGGGTGCCCTGCAGGCTACGACGTACGCCATCCCCCGATACCGCTTCGAAGGCGTGCGCCTCTTCACCAACAAGCCGCCCTGCGGTCCGAAGCGTGGCCACGGCACGCCGCAGCCGCGGTTTGCGCTCGAAATCCATCTCGACAAAGTCGCTGAAGAACTGGGTCTCGATCCCGTCGAGATTCGCCGCCGCAATTTGCCGAAGTCCGACTCGCGCACCGTCAACTGGTTGCGGATCACGAGCTGCGGCCTGGAGGACTGCATTAATAAGGTTGTCGAGGGCTCCCGCTTCCTGGAACGGCGAACCTCGATGCCGCGCGGGCGTGGCCTTGGCTTCGCCGTCAGTTCTTACCTGAGCGGTGCCGGCACCGCGATCTATTGGAACGATATGCCGCACTCTGAGGTCCAGCTCAAGCTCGACCGAAACGGCGGCGTGGCCCTGCTTTGCGGTGCCATCGATATCGGCCAGGGGTCCGACCACATCCTGGCCGCGATCGTGGCGGAGGTGCTGGGGCTCCGCCTGGAGGACATCCAGCTCACAACCGCGGATACCGACCTAACGCCGATCGACCTGGGAAGCTATTCGTCTCGCGTAACCTTCATGGCCGGCAACGCAGCCAAGAGTGCCGCCGAGAAGGTGCGGGAGCGACTGTTCGACGTCACGGCGAAAGCGCTGGATTGCCAGGTGGATGAGCTGGTGGCGCGGGACCGCCGCATCTACCGTCGCCAGCGGCCCAACGACGGGATGAGCTTTGCGCAGGCGGTGCAATTGGCCGAGTCGGGGGACGGAGTTGTCACCGGTAACGGCAGCTATACGCCCCCCAAGCTCGCCGGACCGTACAAGGGCTCCGGGGTTGGCCCGAGTCCGGCCTACTCCTACTCGGCTGCGGTGGTGGAGGTCGACGTCGACATAAAGACGGGTGAGGTCCGCGTGCCCGAAGTATGGATCGGGCATGACATCGGTCGATCTATCAACCCGATGCTGGTCATCGGGCAGGTGGAGGGTAGCGTCTACATGGCGCTGGGTGAGGCATTGATGGAGGAGCAGACCTTCCGGCTGGGCGTGCATAAATTCCCATCATTGCTCGAGTACAAGAGCCCGACCGCGCTGGAAACGCCGGTCATGCATACCTACCTGATCGAGACCATTGACCGCGAAGGCCCGTTCGGCGCCAAGGAGGCCGGGCAAGGGCCCCTGCTCCCGGTGATCCCCGCCGTTGCCAACGCCATCTACAACGCGGTGGGGGTTCGCATCGATGAGATCCCGATCACCCCGGACAAGGTGCTGAAGGCGATGAACGACAAGGGTAAGCGCGTCGGCCCGAAGGCGGTGCCGCCCTTTGAATTCCCGCCGTTGATCAATGCCGACGTGCCCGAGGAGTGGAAGGGCAAGTAAGCGTGTTGCGCCTGCCTCGTCTCCAATACCTTCGCCCACGGTCCGTCGAGGAAGCGTCGGAGATGGCAGTCTCGAACCCGGGCGCGATGTTCATTGCCGGCGGGACCGACCTGGTGCCCAACCTCAAGCGACGGCAGTTCGACGTGACCACCTTGATCAGCCTCGCTGGACTGCCGGAAAGTCGTCGCATCGATGGGGACCCTGCCTCTGGCATGACGATTGGTGCCGGGGCGACCCTGGATGAGCTCGCTCACCATCGAGCGCTGGCCGGCGCCCATCGGGCACTCGCTCAAGCGTGTGGCCTCGTGTCGACGCCGCAGATCCGCTACATGGGCACCCTCGGCGGCAACCTGCTGGTTGATCCGCGCTGCAACTACTACAACCAGACGTATAGCTGGAGAAAAGCCGTCGGTTTCTGCCTGAAGAAAGATGGCGACATCTGCCTCGTCGCGCGCAGCTCACCCCGCTGCTGGGCGGTGTCGTCGTCGGATAGCGCGCCGGTCGCGTTGGCGCTGATGGCGGAGGTCACCTTGAAAGGCGTACAGGGCGAGCGACGCATTCCCGCGGCCAGCCTGTACAAGGACGACGGGATCGACTACACGACCAAGCGACCGGATGAGATCATCACCGCCATCGATCTGCCCCGGGCCACCGGCAAGATGACCAGCGCCTACTGGAAACTCAGGCGTCGGCCAGCGTTCGATTTCCCGATCCTCGGGGTTGCCGTGGCGATCAGCTGGGATAACGGTTCGGTCCGCGAGGTACGTGGGGCACTAGGCGCCGTCGGCTCACACCCGGTCGACATTACCCCTCTTCTCGAGCCGCTCATCGGGAAGCGTACCGATGACGCGTTAATTGCCGAGGTGGCCGACGCGGCTGATAAACCGGCGCGGCCCCTGGATAACACCGACCTCAGCCATTACTGGCGCAAGCGGATGACGCGGGTGTACATCGAGCGCACGATCCGGGACGCTGTCGGCCTGGACCCCACCGCGGGGCGACTGAGCGCGCAGGTCAAAGGTAGTCGAACGTAACGCTCCGTCCAAGACGTCAGTCCGGGCGGGCGTTTACGTTATAGGTGCTAGTGAGGAAGTTTCCCGTTTTCCTCGTCGTGACCGCGCTACTGACTGCATGTGGGACGGTGGCCGGCTCGACGAGCTCATCAGCAGACAAGGTCACGAACACGGGAGCCGTACGGTTGGTCGAGGCGGGCAATTCGGATTCAGAACTTGACGTCAACCGGGTCAACTCACCGATCGCGAAGGGCGCCCGATCAACACCGTTTACACCGGTCCAGCCCAAGGGTGTTACGCCGAACCAGGCTAAGCCGCAGGCTGCGGATCGCTGCAGCCAGGGATTCGGTACCGCCGGCTTCAGCCCCAGAGCGGCCGGTCCGGCCGGGAAGCAGCCACTGCCGATGTGCGCGGTGGAATAGCATCGCCAAAGCTGACTGATCCAAAGAGGGCGCCTGCGGGCGCCCTCTTTCGTTCTGGAATTGTCGCTACCGGCCGCCGATCGTTCCGACGCTACAGCAGCGCGCGTTGCCATTCGGAAGGCCGACGCTGTCGGTAAATACGTCCTCGTCATGCGTGACGCCGTTCTGTGGCGCATAAGGGTCGACATTGCGCGTATCTGACCAAATGGGATGTGCCTCCGATCCCCTGGGGATGGCTAGGCCACTGTAGTCACCATTGAAGCCAGCCTGAATCCCATCGGGGGGCGAGAAGGGGGGCGCTAGCACCTTGAAGTCATAGGGCAAGTCCGAGTCCGTCCCGCCACTCAAAACATAATCGCCCATGCACACCGCGGTTCCGCTCTGGCCGCAGGTCTGGGTAGAGGCGAAGCTGAACGTGAACGCGAACGGCGGCTCGGCGTTCTCTCCAGCGACGCGATCCGTCCGGAAATAGCTGATGCCGACGCGTTCACCGTGGCTGGCTTCCGCGATGTCGACTGCAGGGAAGTAATGGTCCAAACCGCGGTCCGGGTTGACGGTCCCATCCTCGGTCCAGGTGAGGCCGGCGTCCACGGAGTGAGCCATCTGGATGTCCCACTCCTGGTTGCGGTAGTCCTGCCATACCGAGTAGAGATGCCCGTTGTCGGTATTCACGGCGAGCCTCGGGTAATCGTTGGTGCGGATGTAGTGACCGGGGATGCAGAAGCGACCGAAGTTGCAGGTCGGTGCTCCCGCAAGGACGTCCGTGCCGACCAGAGTTGGCGGCGCGCAGTTGAGGTGTGCCGTCCCTGCGGCGGAGTTGCCGGTCGGCCTGCAGTGAACCGCCAGCTGCTGATTGTTGACGGTGGGGGTATTGCCGTTGTTGAAAACCACTTCGAGGTCGCCATTCGGCAGGACCTTCGGATCTGAGCCCTGGTCGAAGTTGCAGGCAGCGGCGTCGGCGATCGGGTTGAAGAAGTTTCCGAACTGACAGAGGTTGGCATTGACCCCGCTGAGCAGCTCGGGCCTTGACCATCTCAGGGCATGGTTGGTCGACATCGAGCCGTAAATCTCCGATGAGCAGTAGGCGTTGTGGGCCGGACCACAGGTGAAGTTGAAAACGGTCCACGTGGCGTAGACGTTGTCCCGGTTCGGGCTGCCGGGATACGCGTCGGCGGTGATGAACTCCTTGTCATGGGAGGCCGCCGGGGAATTGTCCTCGACAACGATGAACGATCGTCCGAACTGGGGAACGTTGAAGTAGAAGGACCCCGCGGCGCCTGGCGGCGAAGCGACGACGTATAGGCCGGTCGCATCCGTATTGATGTCGAGCATCAGGCAGCTGAAGAACGCGCGCCCCTGGGAATCCCAGGCCACTGCCGGGTCGCTGCCAAAGTCATAGGTTTTGTCGGTGCCCACGCCACCAGCAACTGTGTTCGGCCCGTCGCTTTCTGGTGAGTTGAACCGCTGGCGGAAGGGCGGCAGCATGTCACCCCAGTGTTCGCCGTTGTCCGTCGAGAAATCGATGCCGCATTGGTTAAAGCCGACCCGGCTGTCGTTCTGGCCGGCATTGAGCTGAACCGGATTCGCCGGATTGAAGGCGATGCTCTCTTCCGCCTGACGCCGGAATGTACAGTCCTGGTTCACGCGCTTGTTGCCCTTGCCCTTATCGCGACTCGAGCAGCCGAGCGCACCGGGCCCCGATCCGGTGCTGGTGCTGCCCGATAGGCCAAAATCACCACCCGCTGCCGCATCGGCGGCGACATCTTTGTCCTCGTCTTCACCGTTCAGGGCGGCCTTGGCGGAAATGATGGTGCTGTCGGACAGAAATGGCATCTGCTTTTGGATCGTCTGACCGCTCGCCGTCTGCGTCGTGAGAATCGCCGGCTTGAGATCGCCCTTCGCCGCCCGCTTGGCGATCCCGTCCTTCGCGGCCGCCGGTATGGCGGTGGTGCTGAAGGCTGCGGCGGCTATCGCGATGAATCCAAGCAACGTGATCGTCCTGCGTATGCGCAAGCTGGTTCCCTCCATTTGGTGCGGTTGGCACCCCTACCGACCGCCTCGGGCCAAAAAACGCCGGGTGCTGAGCGGCCGTGCCGGGGCCTCTGGCTTCTTCCCTCCCCAAGGAAAACTAACGAATGGTTAACCCCTGTTAAAACCGGACCGCTACATAGTGAACTTTTGATCGAAGCAGTGTCAAGCACCGGCCGCTATCAGGTCCCACGGAGACTCACGTAAGCTGGGTGCGTGGCGCTCGCCTACGGCCTGAGGGCGCGGGTGCGCCGTCGCGAAGACCCTCGATTGATGACGGGCGCCGGCACCTATCTGGATGACCTGCGCCCGCCGGGTCTCTGCCACCTGGTCTTCGTGCGAGGTTACCTGCCGCACGCCAGCATCGGTGCGATCGAGTTGGCCGATGCCCGCTCAGCCGCAGGAGTGATCGCGGTGGTCACGGCCGCCGAGCTGAAGGAGGCGCCGACCTTCCCGGTGAGCGGTCCGAAGGGAAGCCGGCTTCCGCAACGTCCCCTTCTCAACGACTACCAGGTGCGCTTCAGCGGCGATCTGATCGGTTTCATCGTCGCGGAAACGCGGGAGCAGGCCCGTGACGCGGCCGATCGAGTCGTGGTCGAGCTCGATGCGCGCCCGGTGGTCACCGATCCCCTGGCCGCAGCCGATGTGGGCGCCCCCCTCGTCCATGACAGCCTTGGGACGAATATCGCCGACGAATCGACCCGGATCTGGGGCGATGTGGAGGCGGCTTTTACGGGGGTCCACCGGATCGTGCGTGCTCGCCTCCGCAGCCAGCGGCTCGCCGGGGTCCCGATCGAGCCTCGCGGTGTGCTCGCCGTCGCTAAACGCTGGGAGCGCTCGGTCACGGTCTGGTCTGCGACACAGATTCCGCACGGCGTTCGCGACGAGGTGGCGAGCTTCCTCGGCCTGCCCCAGTCCGCGGTGCGCGTGATCGCCCCCGAAGTTGGCGGTGGATTCGGCGCAAAACTTTCCGTCTATCCCGAGGAATTGCTGGTCGCCTGGGCCTCGATGCACGTGGGAAGACCGGTGAAATGGGTGGAGGACCGCAGCGAGCATCTACAGGCCACCACGCACGGCCGGGACCAACTGCACGACGCCGAGCTGGCGGTAGACGCCGACGGCACTCTGCGCGGTCTCAAGGTCCGAATCACCGCCGACCTGGGCGCCTATCCGATGGGCGTCGGGCTTCCACGTCTGACGCGGCGCTTGCTCAGTGGCTGCTACCGGCTGCCCGCGCTCCAGGTCGATATCCGCAGCGTGTACACGAACAAGACTCCGATCGCCGCGTACCGCGGAGCCGGCCGGCCGGAAGCGATCTTCTTGATCGAGCGGATGATCGATCTCGCCGCACGCGAGCTTGGCATCGACCCCGCTGACATGCGCCGGCACAACCTGCTTCCAGCATTCGACGAGCCGACCGCCAGCATCAGCGGAGAGCTCTACGACAGCGGCAACTACCCAGCCGTCCTCGAGCGAGTGCTGGCGCTGGCCGGCTACCAGCAGCTCCGCTCCGAGCAACAGCAGGCTCGCCAGGCCGGCCGGCTCGTCGGCATCGGCGTCGCATCCTACGTCGAGATGGCGGGCTTCGGTCCCGAAGGTGAACTCTTCGAGAGCGCCACCGTTCGGGCGAATGCGGACGGCGCGATCACGGTTGTCACCGGGACGTCGCCACACGGCCAGGGCCACGAAACCGCCTGGTCGCAACTCGTCGCCGCCGAGCTCGGCGTCCCGCTGGACCAGATCGCCGTCATGCATGGCGACACGGCAACCGTGCCGATCGG
>Ga0066709_100003485_pt1 | contig 12102 bp, 10 predicted proteins | sample GraSoiAngelo_158_FD_79665 | JGI IMG/M metagenome (GOLD analysis project Ga0066709, IMG submission 79665) | Grasslands soil microbial communities from the Angelo Coastal Reserve, California, USA - 14_1009_16_30cm | ecosystem: Environmental > Terrestrial > Soil > Grasslands | place: USA... | reverse complement strand
TCGAGTTCGGCCTGGACGGTGACGACCGGCTCGTGCTCGGGGACGAGGCTCTGACACCCGATTCCTCGCGCTTCTGGCCCGCGGACCGGTACGAGCCGGGTCGCTCGCAGCCCTCCTTCGACAAGCAATACGTCCGTGACTACTGCGAGAGCCTCGGCTGGGACAAGACGGCGCCCGGGCCGGAGCTGCCGGAAGAGGTCGTCACGGGAACGCGGGCGCGGTACGTCGAGGCCTTCGAGCGGCTGACCGGGATCGCCTTCGGCGACTACGTGCACGATCCGGCTGTGGTGCTCGCGTGACGAGTGCGCTCACGCGAATGCGCGCGACCGTTCTCGTCCGACCGAAGAGGGGCATCCTCGATCCGCAGGGAGAGGCGGTGGAGCGCTCGCTCCGCCAGCTCGGCTTCGAAGTCAACGGCGCGCGCGTCGGGCGCGTGATCGACCTCGAGCTGGGAGCCATCGAGCCGGAGCAGGCACAGGCCGAGGTGGAGCGAATGTGCGGGCAGCTGCTGGCGAACCCCCTGATCGAGAGCTACGAGATCGCGCTCGAAGAGACCCCGGCATGAGCGCGAGTCCGGGTGTTGCGATCGTGGTCTTCCCCGGGTCGAACGACGACCGTGACGCGGCCTGGGCGCTCGGCGCGCTCGGGGCCGACCCGGTGCTCGTCTGGCACGGCGAGCCCGAGCTGCCCGCGGTCGGCGCCGTCGTCCTGCCCGGCGGCTTCTCGTACGGCGACTACCTCCGCTGCGGTGCGATCGCGCGCTTCTCCCCGGTGATGCGTGCGGTGCGGCGCTTCGCGGCCGACGGTGGGCTCGTGCTCGGGATCTGCAACGGCTTCCAGATCCTGTGCGAGGCGGGCCTCCTCCCCGGAGCCCTCCGGGCGAACGCGTCGCTCTCGTTCATCTGCCGCGACGTGCGCGTCGTGGTCGAGCGGTCGGACACGCTCTTCACCAGCCGCTGCGACGACCGGCAGGAGCTCGTCATTCCGGTCAAGCACGGCGAGGGATGCTGGTTCGCCGGCGTCGAGCTCGGGGAGCTCGAGTCGGCGGGGCAGATCGTCCTGCGCTACGCACCCGGAGACAATCCGAACGGCTCGCTCGCGAACGTGGCCGGGGTGGTGAACGACGCAGGCAACGTGATGGGGCTCATGCCGCACCCGGAGCATGCGGTCGACCCGCTGCTCGGCTCCGGCGACGGGGGTCTGATCCTCGCATCGCTCGTCGACGCCGCTCGGGACCGCGTCCTCACCGGCGTCGCGTAGCTTCCGCAGGCAGCGCCGCCGGGTACGAGGGCCTGGTGCGCGCCTGGCTCACCGGCTCCGCGTCCTGCTTGCCGCTCCACCCACACGGGCCGGGAACCGGGCTTAGAACCCCTTTCGTCATGGGGCCTCGTCGCCGGGGTGCGATGGGCGGTGCGAGGCAAGGACGCAGGGAGCCCTCGTATTCAGTGGATACGGGGGCGGCCGAGCGCGTGGCCAACTACCACAGCGCGATCGGGAACCTCGTGGCGATCCTCACCCTGACCGCGTACCTCAACTGGTCGTCGGTCATCTTCCTGACCGGCGTCGAGCTCGACCAGCTCGCAAGACAGGGGGCCGGCTCGGGCGAGCCGACGTTGCGGTCGGTGCTGCGCATCCGACACCGAAGTGCCTCCGGCGGCGGTGTACGGCCGCGGTCGAGACGCCCCAAATCGCGTACGCTCTAAGCGCTGCCCAGTCGCAACGCCTTGCCCAGGTCGGGCGTCTTCCGGAGGCCGCGCCGCAGTTTTGCCACGTCGGTCGGGCGCAGCGTCACCGGACCGCGGCGGGCGACCCCGCCGGTGGTATACGCGAAACGAACGAGCCTCTCTCCGTTCGGCCCTTCGAGGAGCTGCACGAGGGCGGCGAACTCCTTCCCGTCCGCCTCTTGCGGGAGCAGGATCTCCTCGAGGACGGCCGCCCCGCCCCACGGTGTCGCCGCTTTTGCCACGCCATCACGGTAGGGGGCGAGCCCGGGCGAATGGCGCGCAGGATGTGTCGAATGGTGACCGGGAGGAGGCGAATTCGTTCCGCCCCCTCCCGGTCGACGCGCGAGCTACTACGAGGAAATCCCGGTCCCGGACGTCTGCGTCGCGATGCTCGTGTGGTCGCACCGCGGCGTGTTGCTCGTCGACTGCTTGCAGCCCGGCTGCGGAGGGCTCGTCGACGCCTTCCTGTACTGGTCGTCCGAGTAGATGATCGAGGCCTTCCCGGTCGTCGGGCTCGCGGCGACCCCGAAATCGTCGTAGAGGTCCCGGTTGCCGGTGCAGCTGATCCCGCCCTGGCAGACACCTCCGTAGTGGACGATCGGGCTCGCCGCCGTCTGGACGAACAAACCCCCGCCCGTCGCGGACAGGTTCTCCGCCATGTAGACACGCCACGATGCCGACAGCGGGAAGCTGTCGGGCGCCGTGCCTGCCTGGGAGTACGGCGAGCCGTAGTAGACCACGTCGATCTTGCCCGCCTTGCCGGCGGTCACCCACGGGAAGATTGCCGTCGCGGCGGTCCCCTTGTTGACCTTGATCGCAGACGACCAGGTGTTCGCGAAGTCCGTCGAGAAGCTCATGTAGACGTTGTGGTTGTCGCTGTAGACGACGTAGACGTTGCCACCCGCGTCTGTCGCGACGCTCACGAACTGGTGGTTGTAACCCTTCGTGTTCGGCCCGACATGGACGCGGTGGTCGGTGAAGGTCCTGCCGCCGTCGGTGGAGACGCCGACCCAGACCGCGTGGTACGGGCACGTGCCGGCGAGGCCGCAGGCTTCCTCACTCGCGTCTGCGATGCCGGAGAACGCCTGGTAGACGTTGTGCTCGCCTGCCGAGACGTCGCTCTGGTCGATCCAGAGGTTGCCGCTGCCGTTGTTCTCCACGAGGAAGGGGTGGCTCGCGTCGATCGCCTCGCCGAGCTGCGTGAACGTCTTCCCCGTGTCGAAGCTGCAGTTGACGTTCAGGTTGAACGTGGCGACGTCGTGGTAGGAGACGCAGACCTTCGCCTGCTCGTCGGCCGCGATCCACTCGCGGTCGTCGCCGGACACGAGAGCCCCGACGGGATTCAGGGCCCACGTCCGGCCGCCGTTCTTGCTCGTCGACACGTCCACGTTGCCGAGCGTCAAGCTCGCGACGTAGACGTTGTAGAAGGTGTCCCAGTGATTGAGGTCGGCCGCGACCGCCAGATCCGTGTCCCCGCCGCCCGGCGCGAACCCGGAGTCGTTTGCGCTCGACCCGCAATTCGGGCAAGGAAGCGTCCGGTAGTGCAGGCCCCCGCTCCTCGAGCGCCACGCGTCGGTGCCGCCGCCGAGGCCGTTCTCCGAGCTTGCGAAGAAGTTCCCGGCCGGATCGGCCCTGATAGCCGGCTCCGCGGCGAAGTTCCAGCACCTGGCGCCTGCGTCCGGGCAGACGGTGCCGTTCGGCTGCGGCGGCGTCGCCGCGAGCTCGAAGTTCGTGAACGTGAAGGCGCCGGCAGCAGCGCACGTTGCGAGGAAGACCCCCGCGACGCCCGCGAGCGTGAGCGCCCGCCTTCCAACAGCGCTGACTCTCATCCTCTCCCCTCCGCGTCGGTCTGGTCGCGCACGCGGTCCCGTTACGGCGCCGAAACCGGCGCGGTGATACCCAAAACGCCGAAACCGAGAACGCGGTGGAGGGAGTCCCTCAGTTGAGCGACGAAACGGACGCCCGGGCCCCCCCCGCAACGGGGACTGCTGCGCCGACCGGCACGAGCGGCTCCGAGCTGCGCTCGATGTCGCGCATTCCCGGCAAGAAGAGGGCAGCGAGCGTGATCGCGGCTCCGAGGAGGCCCGCCCCGACGAGGGTCGCGCGGACGCCGGCGAACGCTGCGACAGGAGCCGTGAGCGCGAACGAGACGGGGAGCAGGCCGATCGAGATGAACCAGTCGAGACTCGAGACGCGACCGAGCAAGGCGCTGGGAACGTGGCGCTGCTTGACGGTTGCCCAGACGATCGTGCCGGCCGTCTCCAGTGCGTTGAAGACCAGGCACGCCAGCATCAGCTGCCATGCGGCCGCCGCAAGCCCGTAGCCGACGATCGCCAGCGTCGCGAGCGTCCAGGTCACGTACATGACCGTGATGTCGCGACGCGGGTGGCCGCGGCGTCCCATCCAGAGCGCCGAGCCGATCGCGCCGATGCCCCCGGCTGCAAAGACGAATCCGAGCGTGTCGGCCGACGCATGAAGGTCGTTCTTGACGAGGTACGGAAGCAAGACCTCCGCAGGGCCGAGGAAGACGAGGTAGGCGCCGGCTGCGGCGGCCAGCGTTCCCCAGAGCCACACGCGCTGACGGACGAAGCGAAGACCTTCCCGGACCGCGCCGAAGCTCGACGAGGTCGCCTGGGCACGGTGATCCCGTCTTGGAGCTATGCGGACGACCGCAACCAGTGACGCCGCAAACGTCGCCGCATCGACGGCAAACGCCAGCCCCGGGCCGGCCGCGACCAACGCCCCGCCGACCATCGGCCCCGCGAGGCGAAGCGCGATCGGCCGGACGAACTGGTCGAGGGAGTTCGCAGCCGGGAGGTCGCTCGAGGGGAGCAGGTCGGGCACGATCGCCTCGAACGCCGGAGTGAAGAACGCCGTTCCGATTCCGTACACGGCGACGAGCGCAACGAGCTCCCAGAAGCGGAGACCGCCGACGAGGACGAGCGCTGCGAGGGCCGCGACCGCGGCGGCCCGAACGCCGTCAGCCCACAGCATCACTCGGCGGCGGTCGTACCGGTCGCTGACAACACCTCCCGGCAGGAGCAGGAGCACCATGGGAAGCGCCATGCCGATGCCGACGATGGAGAGGGCGGTCGGCGCATTCCAGAGGAGATAGCTCTCCCAGGCGATTGCGACGAGGAAGATGCCGTCCCCGAGCAGCGAGACCGCCATCCCGGCCCAGAGCACGCGAAAATCACGGTGGCGAAGCGGCCCTAGCAGGCCGCCGCTCGAGAAACCGCCCGGGCGGTCGAGCGCGTCGTGACTATGCTGCATTGGACGCCGGGCGCCCCGCCGGGTCTGCCCATTCCGGGCGTCCGGCGAGAAACTCCGAAAGCGCGTCCGCGTCCATCGGGCGAGCGTAGAGGAAGCCCTGGCCGATCTCGCACCCGAGGTCTTGCAAGGACTCTTCCTGCTCCGGGAGCTCGATTCCCTCGGCGACGACGTCGAGCTCCAGGCTCGCTCCGAGCGCGATGATCGCCGAGGTCAGCGCCACGTTCTCGCCCGCCCCGACGAAGGAGCGATCCATCTTCAGGATGTCGACGGGGAAGCGGCTGAGATAGCTGAGCGACGAGTACCCCGTTCCGAAGTCGTCCATCGCAAGACGGACACCGATCGACTTGAGCTCCTGGAGGCGCTGCACTGCGAAGTCGGTGTCGGCGAGCATCACGGACTCGGTGATCTCGAGCACGAGCGACGACGCCGGCAGCCCGCTCTTCTCCAGCGCGCAGCGAACGTCGGCGACGATCGAGTCTGACTGCAGCTGCCTCACCGAGAGGTTGACGCTGATCGCGAGCGGCGAGGTGCGTGGGAATCGCTCGTGCAGGCGGACGCCTTCCAGGCAGGCGGACTCGAGCACCCAGCGGCCGATGGGGATGATCAGGCCGGTGTCCTCCGCCAGCGGGATGAACTGGAGCGGCGCAATCCTCCCCTTGGTGGGGTGCTGCCAGCGAAGGAGCGCTTCGACGCCGAGGATCTCGTGCCCCTGGAGGCGAACGACCGGCTGGTAGTGGAGCTCGAGCTCGTTCGAGTCGATGGCGTTCTGCAGCTCGGCGCGCAGCTCGAGACGCTCGACGACCCGCTCGTGCATCGTCGGCTCGAAGACGCGGTAGCTCCCCTTGCTGTCGCGCTTCGCCATGTACATGGCGACGTCGGCGTTGCGCAGGAGCTCCTCCGCCTCGGGCGCGGCGGCATCTCGGTCGACCAGGCAGATCCCGATGCTCCCGCGCGGAAAGACCTGCTTTCCGTCGATGTCGATCGGGATCTCGAGGGCCCGCAGAACCCGGGCGGCCGCGTCGGCAGCCTCGGGGGAGTCGACGACACCCTCGAGCAGAACGGCGAACTCGTCCCCGCCGAATCGTGCCACCGTGTCGGTTGGTCGAACTGCGATCCGGAGTCGTTGAGCAACCTCGCGGAGGACCTCGTCGCCCGCGGCATGTCCCAGGCTGTCGTTGACCATCTTGAAGTCGTCGAGGTCGACGAAGAGGACGGCGATGTCCGGGAACCCGCGCTGTGCCCTCATGAGCGCGTGCTGGACGCGATCCGCGAACAGGGCCCGGTTGGCGAGGTTCGTCACCGGATCGTGGAACGCCTGGTGAGCGAGTTGATCCTCGAAGGCCTTGCGCTCGCTCACGTCGCGGCTGTTCAGGACGATGCCGCGGACGTGCTCGTCGCGGAGCAGATCCGTGTGCTGGACCTCGAACATCAGCGGCGTTCCGTCCCGATGCAGGAGCGAGCATTCGAGCGTGTGAGCCTCCTGACTGCCGGATCCGTCTCCGGCGATCAGCTGGGCGAGACGTGAGCGGTCCGCCTCGCTGAGGAGCCGGTCGAAGCGGGTACCCTCGAGGTCCTCGACTCGATATCCGAGAACGCGCTCGATCGAAGGGCTCTGGTACCTGACGACGCCGAGGGCGTCGACGACCGTGATGAGGTCGCTCGAGTGGGCGACGAGGGAGCGGAAGCGGGCCTCGCTCTGCCGCCGGTGAAGATCTTCCGCGAGCGACGCGCCCTCGAATGCGAGCGAAACCTGAACCGCCAGCGCTTCCAGCGAATCGTTGATCTCGGCCGAAACCCTGACCGGCGAGCCCACGACGAGCAGCCCGCGGACCTCCGACCTGATCGATAGCGGCAAGACCACGACGGTCTCGCCCGCGAAGAGGCGGACGTCGCCCCGGATCGAGCCGGGCACGTCGGCATAGGCGATGCAACGCGCCCCGGCCCCGCGGAGCCACGCGGCCGTGGCACCGTCGAGCTCCCAGCCCTCGTCGTCGGATGACGCGACGACGGCCGCCCCCTCGTCCTTCAGGAGGGCGAACCGGACCGATGCCTCAGCCCCCAGCAGGCGCCGCACGCCCGAGATCGCCGCGTCGTAGAGCTGTTCGCGGCCGCCGGCGGCGACGAGGTCGATCCCCGCTTCCCGGAGCGCTCGCTCGCGCGAGACCACACGCACCTCCTGGCGGACGAGGCCGGCCATTCTCGCTACGACGAGCAGGAAGAGCAGGGCGGAAGCGATGATGAGGACGAGCACGTCCGGGTTTCCGAGCGCCTGAGCGAAGCGAATCGCCGGCGCGATGAGACATGCGCCGCCGAGCAGCGTGAGCCGGAGAGGCGTCAACCGCGTGCGGAAGTCGGCGGCGGGCTCTTCCAGCGCGCGCATCGACGGATGCAGAGCGGCCGCGCCCCACAGGAGGTAGTAGAGGATCCAGCCGACGTCGAACGTGAGCTGGTGGTTGTAGGTGTTCTTCAGGAGCGCGTAGTTGTAGGCCGAGTCAGTGGCGAGCAGGCACACGATGCTGCCCACGAACAGGTAGAAGGCGGGTGCGCGCTTGCCTGCGTCGACGGCAAGGCGGATGGCGGCGGCAAGCAGCAGGACGTCACCGAGCGGGTAAGCGACCGACACCGTCTTGGCGAGCCAGGAGAGACCCGACAGGTGGATGTTCGGAGAGATCAGGAAGACCCACGACAGCAGCCCGACGCCGATCGTGAGGATCAGAGCGTCGATCAGAGCGGCGGGGTCGCGGCGCGGATTTCGCCGCTTGACGAGCACGAACAGGCCGGCCATCAGCGCGGGATAGACCGCGAGGTAGAGCGCGTCGCCGATCGAGGGGAATCCGACGTCTACGCCGAACAGTTTCGGATAGCTGTACGTGTAGAGATCGCCGCTGAAAAAGAGGAACTGGCCGAACACGAACAGCCACCAGGCGGCTCGCGCACCCGGCCTGTGGATCCGAATGCCGACGACGATCGCGACCACGCCCGAGAGGCCGAGCGCGTTGATCAGCGGACCGTTTCCCGCAAGGGGTGGGAAGAAGACGTAGACGGCCGTCAGGGCGCCGGTCGCACACAGGTACCAGGCCCACGCATGCGTGCGCCAGGACCCGCGGAAGGCACGCCGGACCACGCGGAGAGCGCTCACGCCGCCTGCTCGTTCGCGCCGCGAGCCGGCTGGAGCTCGAAGCGGTTTGCAAGCTTTCCGAGCACGTCGACGAGTTGCTCGATCTCCGCCTCCGTGTTCGCAGCAGTGACCTGGATCCGGAAGCCGACCTCGCTCCGAGGGACGAGCGGGTAGGCCGCGAGTGTGACGTAGATGCCGTTCTCGAAGAGGAACCGGCCGACGGCGTCGATCTCCTCGTGATGCGCAAGCGGCACCTCGATGATCGGGAATCCCGAGCGGTTCGGGGTGTGCGCGCCTAGCTTGTCCAGGCACTCGAGGACGGCGGCCGTGTTCCGCCACAGGGTGACGCGAATCGCGTCGCCGCGCTTCTCGTTGACCTCGAACCCGGCCAGCGTCGTCGCGAGCGACGCGATGGGGGACGGTCCGGAGTACAGGTAGGGAGGAGCAGCGGTCTTCAAGAGACGCTTCAGCTCGGGTGGGCAGGCCAGGAACGCCGCGAGGGAGGAGTACGACTTCGAGAGCCCCGCAGCGAGCACGATGTGGTCGTAGGTCTCGCCGGCGTGACGCACGATGCTGTTGCCGCGCCGGCCGTACGGACTGAGCTCGTCGCCGCTCCGCTCCCCGATCACGCCGAACCCGTGCGCGTCGTCGACGTACAGCAGGGCGTCGTACTCGCGCGCCACGCGGGCGAATGCCGGGATGTCGGCAGCGTTCCCGGTCATGCTGTTGACGCCGTCGATGCAGACGAGCCGCGGGGCCGGTCCGCCCTCCTTGAGCAGCCGCTCGAGATCCTCGACGTCCTCGAATCCGAATCGTTTCAACCTCGCGCCCCTGGAGGCAGCGAAGTGGCAGCCGTCGTACATCGTCTTGTGGGCCCGATCCTCGAGGAAGATCGTCCCGCCGCCCGCGAGGATCGGGATGACCGACATGTGGATCAGCGTGATCGTCGGCAGCACGAGCGCGTCCTCGGAGCCGAGAAGCTCGCGGAGACGCTCCTCGATCTGCTCGTAGAGGACCGGGCTGCCGAGCAGGCGGGACCAGCTCGGGTGGGTACCCCAGCGCTCGAGGTAAGGCGGCACCGCGGCGATGATCTCCCGATCGAGGTCGAAGCCGAGGTAGTTGCACGAGGCGAAATCGGCCAGCCACTTGTCGCCGACACGGATCATCCGGCCGTCGATCTCGTCGATGACGGCGTCCGTCATCGGATTCGAGCGCTCGAGCTCTGCGAGCTCGCTGCAAGCGGCGAGCCAGCGGTCGATCCAGCGCGATGGGGCAAGCGCGGTCCGGGGGCCGGCCGAGACGCGGGCGGTCATTGGCCACACATCGACGCCTAGGGGGAAATCCTTTAGCCGCGGCGCCGAAAGCTGTCGACGTCCCGCGTTCAGCGAGCGATCGCGACCGCCTCGATCTCGACGAGCTGACCGGGATAGCCGAGCGCTGCGACGCCGAGCAGCGTGCTCGGCGGCCGTGCGGGTTGGAGACCTGCTTCGACCACGCGCCAGGCGCACACGAGGTCGGAACCGTCGGCGGAGGCGACGAACACCGTCGTCTTCACGATGCTCGAGGGGACGGCGGCGCCGGCTGCAGCGAGCACGACCACCAAATTCTCGAGCGCGCGGCGCGCCTGGACCTCCACGTCTCCGGGAGCGACGATCGCGCCCGCCTCGTCGAGTGGGCAGGCGCCTGCGGTGAAGACGAGGCGGCCGGCCGGCGCCACTGCAGCGTAGGAGTAGGGGACGCCGGTGTAGAGCCCCGGTGCCGAGACGAATTCAGCATCCATCCGGCGGGTTCTACTCCTCGCCGATGGGTCACGCCGCGGCAAGCAGTCAGACGCTCATCGGCGAGCCTGTCGGTCCCGCTCGATCTCGCCGGCCATCTCGATCACCCAGGGGGCATCCCGATCGACGAGGGTGGCCCTCGCAAGGGCGCCCGGAAGTGAGACGTCCTCGTATTCGACGGTCAATCCTTCGACAAGCACGAACCAAAGATCCCGGCCATGCAGATCGAGCCCCAGCTCGATCCTCAGCTCCGCTCCCGAAGCTGTCTGCCTGTGCCACACGGGCACGCTCAACACCAAGGCCGCGTGGGCGAACCGTCCGACGTTGCGGCTGCTATGGCTTCGTGCCCGCCCGGCGAGAATCCGCGATGCGGATGATCTCCTGCCAGCGACCCTTGCCGAAGCGGCCCGCGCGCTCCAATCCGTCATCTGCGAGCGCGCGGGCTTGGCGCTCCAACTCCGGATCGTGCGTGTGGTACACCGCGTCGGTCAAGAGTTGAGCAGCGCGCTTGTCGTGCCCCGCCGCGAGCTCGGCGCGCGCTTCCTCCAGCAGCGCCCGGACATTCACGTGATCGACCATCTCTTCCTGGTCCACTTCGCCCCCTTCCACGGGAAACTCGAGGAGTTGCTCAAGGGAGACTCGCCCAGCATGTTCGAGCGACCTCGCTGCGTTGCCAAGCCGTCGCGGCACATTGGCCGTTGAGATCAATCAACGCCGAACGGACTCGAACGCACCCCGAGGCCTTTTGGGCGCCGGCGTCCGTGCAGTCTCGACTTGGCGCCGAAACTCTTGTTTACTCGCGGGGGCGATGGATATTCGGCGCGACCGTCTTCTGCTCGGCGCGCTCGCGGCCGGGGGCGCCTACACGCTCGTCACGACGTTCACGCCCTCGCTGCGCTTTGCCTACCGCAGCCCGTCGCTCCACCTCGTCGTGGAGACGGCTGCAGGGCTCGTCGCGCTCCTCGCCGCGTACCTGGTCGCCGGCCGGCTCCGCGAGGGACCTCGGCTCGACGACCTCCTCCTCGCGTACTCCCTCGCCCTGTGCGGCGGTGGCAGTCTCTTCCTTGCCGCGATTCCGGTCGCCGCCGAGAGCGAGATGCTCGACCGCTTCTCGACCTGGGCACCCTTCGGGGCGCGCCTCTTGGGGGCGGCCGCGCTCGCGCTCGCCGCGTTCGCCCCCGGTCGCCCGCTCCGGAGCCGTGTCAGCCTGATGCTCCTCTCCTGGCTTGCCGCGGCGGTCACGCTGGCGGCGATCGCCGCGCTCACGGCCTCGCTCACCGGGAGGCTTCCGCTCCCCGTCCCGCCGGGCCTCGATCCCAGGAGCTCCTACGTGCCGCACGTCGTCGGTCCGACCGGCGTGCTGGTGGGCCAGCTCGCCTCGGTCGTGTTCTTTGCCCTGGCCTCGGTCGGCTTCGCTCGGCGCTCGCGACAAGGTGACGAGCTCCTGGCCTGGTTTGCGGCCGGCTCGGTGCTCGCCGCCCTGGCGTCCGTGCACTATCTGCTCTTTCCGTCGCTCTACTCGGAGTGGCTCTACACGGGCGATTTCCTCCGCCTCGGCTTCTTCGTCCTCCTGCTCACCGGCGCCGCGCGCGAGATCCACTCTTTCTGGCACGCGCGCGAGGAGGCGGCCGTGCTCGTCGAGCGCCACCGGATCGCGCGCGATCTCCACGACGGTCTCGCGCAGGAGCTCGCCTACATCGCCGTCGAGGGTCGCTCTCTCGGTCGCGAACGATCCTCGCCGAAGCTCCTCGAGCTGGCCGCCTCTGCCGATCGTGCTCTCGGCGAAGCGCGACGGGCCATCGCCGCCCTGTCCGAGCCGCTCGACCAACCGGTCGCGCTTCTGCTCGCCCAGGCGGCCGAAGAGGTGACGAGCAGAAGCGGGCTGAGGCTCACACTTATCCTGGCGGAGGATGTCGATGTCCCGCCGACGGCGCGCGAGGACCTGGTACGCATCGTGCGCGAAGCGGTCACGAACGCGGCGCGCCACAGCGGGGGCGAGTCCGTCGCCGTCCAGCTCGCCGACGGAAGCGACGTGCGCGTGAGGATTATCGACGGGGGCGCGGGATTCGACCCGGATACCGTCTCGGAAGGCTTCGGGCTCGCGAGCATGAGGGCTCGAGCCGAGGCGCTCGGCGGTGCGCTTCGAATCCGCCCCGCGCCGGGCCGGGGCACCGAAGGCGTGGTGGTGCGGCCATCGAGCCGAATCGCG